>Ga0126306_10000375_pt1 | contig 20002 bp, 22 predicted proteins | sample Plot27_FD_92592 | JGI IMG/M metagenome (GOLD analysis project Ga0126306, IMG submission 92592) | Serpentine soil microbial communities from UC McLaughlin Reserve, CA, USA - Plot27 | ecosystem: Environmental > Terrestrial > Soil > Grasslands | place: USA: UC McLaughlin Reserve, Lake County... | reverse complement strand
TGACCGCGAGCGTGTTCTCGTCAAGCTGCTCGACCGCGCATTCGCGCCGTCGCAGGAAGCCGCTCAGGCTCTCTGCGAGGTCAGCGTCGCCGAGCCGCAGGCGAACGGTCACCGTTCCTTGCCTCTCTCCCAGTCCTGGCCTTCTTCATTTCGAACTCCTCCCTTGCCCGACGCGGCGACGGATGAGGAGCTCAGGCGGCGCCGGGTGCCGCAAACCCGGCCGCCGCCCGCTCGCGTCGAGCTCCCGCCGCATCGGAGCCCCGCAGCGCTAGACACAGCTTGAGCGGCACTCGGCCGCTTGATCAATCACCCGCTCGTTGGTTCACGAGCGCGCTTGACCCAATCACCGCAAAGGGGGATGCAGAGCGCAAGGCGCAGGCTACGGTGAGGTCGCGAAGGCGTGTGGGGCCGCAGCTCACGCCCTTCAGTGAGGAGAGGCGGGGGCCGCACCGCCTCTTTCTCTTTGTGGGCTTAGATCAGCAGCTGCGCCGGGACGAGCATCGCAGTCCCGAGCATGAGGCCCGCGACGATGAGAGCCGTTCGCCCGCGGCGGCGCGGGATGCCGCGGAGGCCGAGCTTCAGGAAGATCGGGTTGCGAATCGCGAGCAGCGCGACGACGGCGAGACCGGCGCCGAGCGCGATGGCAAGCGCCGTCGCCAGGGCGGCCGTCGGGATGCCGAAGAGCTCGTTCACCGTCGCACCTCTCCTGGGGCGACAGCGGGCGCCTCCGCGACCGCGACCTGATAGGTCTCGCGGCCAGGCGGGGCACGGAAGAAGGTCACGAACTTCTCCACCTGCTCGGCGTAGTAGCCGCCGGCGACGCTCGCCTCGGCCGCCTCCTCGCTCGCCCAGAACGTGACGACGAGCGCCTTCCCCTCACGATTTGCGAGGACGTAGACGCCTTCGTACCCGTCCTGCTCGTGGAGCGCCGGTACGACGGACTCCTTGAAGAGCGCCACGGCTTGCTCGACGCTGGTGCGGACGGCATCGATCTCGGCAAGGGTCACGCGCGCGATCATCTCTCCACCTCCGGGAACTCCTCCTCAACGATCCGGCCGTCAACCATGCGGACGATCCGATCGGTCTTGCGGCCGACACCGATGTCGTGGGTAACGATCAAGAACGAAAGCCCGCGCTCGCGGTTGAGGCGGCGCATGAGGTCGGTGATCTCGGCGGCGTTCTCGCTGTCGAGATCGCCGGTCGGCTCGTCGGCCCAGACGATGGCCGGGTCGTTGACGAGCGCGCGCGCGATGGTGACGCGCTGGCGCTGGCCGCCGGAGAGCTCGTCCGGAACGTGCTCGGCGCGCTCCGTCAGCCCGACCAGCTCGAGTGCGGCGAGCGCCTTGCGTCGGGCTTCCTTGGCGGGAACGCGGGCGACGAGCAGTGGCAGCTCGACGTTCTCGACCGCGGTGAGCACCGGCATCAGGTTGTAGAACTGGAAGACGAAGCCCATCCGACGCGCCCGGTAGTCGGTGCGCTCTCGATCCGACATCTCGCTGAGCGGCGTGCCCTCGATGACCACCTCGCCGGCGTCGATGGCATCGAGACCCGACAGGCAGTTGAGGAGCGTGGTCTTGCCGCAGCCGCTCGGGCCCATGATGGCGACCATCTCGCCGCGGGCGAGCGTGAGATCGACGCCGCGCAGCGCGGGCACTTCGACCTTGCCGGTGTCGTACGTCTTCTGGACGCCCCGCGCCTCGACGATCGGCTCCGCAACTTGTGGCTCGGTCGCGGGCTGCGGTCTTGTTTCAACGGAAACGCCCGTCTGCACTCGTCCTTCCCTCTCGTTTCGGCCAGCGTGCCGCGTCTCGTAGCCAGGCGCATCGGGGCTCGTCCGCGGACCGCTTTCGGACAACTACGGAGATCCCTCGAGACCGGCCTTCTGGAAAGGCGAACGGCGGGAGGAAGACTTTCCCTCCCGCCGCCATCGCCACGAGCCGGCGCCAGTCTCCCGGTGTCAGGCAGTCGCTTCGACCGGTGCCTTCGCGGCCTTGACCACGAGGACCGGCCGCTTCGCATGCTGCATGACGCCGCGCGAGACGCTGCCCAGCAGCGCCGCGGTAACGGCGCTACGGCCCCGCGAGCCGACCACGATCAGGTCGGCGTCCTTCGAGTCCCCGATCCCCACGATCGTGTCGACCGTGTCGCCCGAGATCCGCTCGAGGGCGTAGGAGACGCCCACCTGCTCGGCGGCGTCGGCCGCCGCCTTGAGCGCGGTCTCGGACTCGTCCATCTCGTCGCGGTGCGCAACCGAGATCATGCCGGCCCGGCCGCCAGCGAACTCGTCCGGCGGCGTCACGTGCACGAAGGTCACGTCCGCCCCCTGCTCCTTGGCCAGCTCGAGCCCAACGTCAACCGCCTCCTGGGCGGAGGGCGAACCATCCGTTGCGATGACGATCTGCTTCATGGTTCCTCCTTTCGCTTCCCTTTCTCGAAGCTAAGTGCGCGCGATTCGGCCGCCATCGGGGAATCCACGTTCCGTGCGCTGTGGCTTTCTGCGGATAATGCGGCCGTGCGCTCGCAGGAGTCCTACCTCCAGGGCCTCGTCGAGGCCGGGATCGCGCTCAGCTCCGAGCTCTCGCTCGACGCTCTTCTGCAGAGGCTCGTCGAGACCGGAGCCGAGCTGACTGGGGCCCGCTACGCGGCCCTCGGGGTGATCGACGCCGCCGGGCGGGAGCTCGAGCGCTTCGTCACGCACGGGATCGACCCCGAGACGCACGCCGCGATCGGCGACCTGCCCCGGGGGCGGGGCATCCTCGGCGTCCTCATCCACGAAGCACGGCCCCTTCGCCTCCACGACATCGCCGAGGACCCTCGCTCGGTGGGATTCCCGCCGCACCATCCGCCGATGAAGACCTTCCTCGGGGTGCCGGTCCTCCTCCGGGGCGTTGCCTACGGGAACCTGTATCTGACTGAGAAGGAAGGCGGCGGGGAGTTCACCGATGAAGACGAGGAGCTCGTCACTCTCTTGGCGTCTCAGGCGGCCGTGGCAATCGAGAACGCGCGCCTGTATGAATCGAGCAGGGCCTGGGCCCGCCAGCTCGAGTCGCTCGACGAACTCACGACTGCGATGGTGAGCGAGATCGAGCCGGCGCGGCTCCTAGAGCTCATCGTGAGCCGGTTACGGGAGCTTGTCGACGCCCGCTTCGTCGCGGTCTTCCTGCCGGGCGCGGAAGGCTTGCTCGAACTCGCAGCCGCGGACGGGGAATATGCAGACGACCTCGTCGGCCTCCGCCTTCCGGCGGACCGCTCCAAGGCCGGGCGGGTCTTTCAGCAGGGAACAAGCGCCCGGGTGGACTCGCTCCTTGACGACCCGGAGGTCGACCCGGAGTTGACGCGCCGAGTCGGCGCGAGGGCGGGTCTCTGGGTTCCGCTGGCCGCCCGGGGAAAGACGATCGGCGTCCTCATGGCTCTCGATCGACGTCAGTTCGATCCGCGCTTCTCCGACGGGGACCTACGCCTGGCCGAGACGTTCGCCGCCCGAGCGGCGGTCGCCGTTGATCTCTCGAGGCGAGTAGCGCGCGAGACCGTTCAGCGCATCGTCGAGGCGCAGGAGCTCGAGCGCCGGCGACTCTCACATGAGCTCCACGACGAGACCGGGCAGGCACTCACATCGATTCTGCTCGGCTTAAAAAACCTTGAGGAAGCAGAGGGAAAGGACGAGCTCCCCACGGCCGTCGCCCAGCTGCGCGAGCTCGTGGTCGCAACACTTCAGGACGTGCGCCGGCTCGCGGTCGAGCTCCGTCCGAAGGCGCTCGACGACTTCGGGCTCGTGCCGGCCCTCGAGCGGCTCACGGGGACGTTCACCGAGCAGACCGGGATCGCGGTCGAGCTCGAGTCGCGCCTCCCCGAGACTCGCTTGCCGGCCGAAGTGGAGACCGTGCTTTACCGCGTCGTCCAAGAGGCGCTGACGAACGTCGTGAAGCACGCGCGCGCGGAGCGCGTCAGCATCCTGCTGAGGGAGCGAGATGGCAAAGTCGCAGCCGTGATCGAGGACGACGGCCGCGGATTCTCGCCTGACGCAGGCACCGAGGACGGGCTCGGCCTCGTCGGTATGCGTGAGCGCGTTGCGATGGTCGACGGGCGCCTCGACGTTGAGTCGGGCGGGGTCACCGGCACGACGATCGTCGTCGAGGTGCCGCTGAGCTGAGCGTACGAGTCGTCATCGTCGACGACCACGCCGTCGTCCGGACCGGCCTCCGGCTGCTTCTCGACGCACACGAGGACATCGAGACCGTCGGAGAAGCCGGCACTGCCCGCGAGGCGGTCTTCGAAGTGCGCGCGCGCAAGCCCGACATCGTCCTCATGGACGTCGGCCTTCCGGACAAGAGCGGCATCGAGGCGACGCCGGACGTCCTCAAGGAAGCGCCGGACGCAAAGGTGCTCGTACTCTCGATGGAGGACGACCCGAGCTACGTGCGGAGCGCGTTTTCCGCGGGAGCCTCCGGATACGTGCTGAAAGAGGCAGCCGATACCGAGCTCGTGACAGCCCTCCGGCAGGTCGCGGCCGGCGACCGCTACGTCGATCCCGCCCTGGGCGCGCGCATGGCTGCCGCGGACGCGGAGGCAGCCGCGCTGGCAGAGACGGATCCGCTCTCCGACCGCGAACGCGAGGTACTCCGGCTCCTCGCCCTCGGCCACACGAACCAGGAGATCGCGAGGATGCTCTACATCTCGGTGCGAACGGCCGAGTCGCACCGGGCGCACATCATGCAGAAGCTTCGGCTGAACACGCGAGCGGAGCTCGTCCGCCACGCGCTCGCGCAGGGACTGCTAGAGGAGTAGCCGCGACGGCTCGTAGCGCGAGCCGGACGGGGACACGGCGTGCTCGGCGAGGTAGGGCCCGAGATAGAGAGCTGCGATCTTCCCTGCGGGCCACCAGAGCGGCTCCGGGTGAACGATCGACGTGTCCCCGTGCCCCCCAGCGACCATGGCGCGAAGGAAGGCCGGGCGGCCGCCGGTGAGCAGGAGGCCGCGCAAGACCGGCTCGAAGGGCGTCGGCGTGATGTCCACGCCCGCTTCGGCGGCAATCGCTTCGGCGACGGCATCGGCCTGCTGGGCGGCGATGCCGCCCTGCTTGACCGGAAAGGTCGTGATGTCGCCGGCTGCGTAGACGCCAGGGGTGCCCTTGACCCGCCCAAATTCGTCCGTGGCGATGAATCCGTCCTTGTCCTGAGGGATGCCCTCGACGATGCGTCCCGCGAGGCGCGGGATCGTCAAGACCCAGTCGGCTGCGATCGGCTCGGCGCCCACGACTTCGAGCTCTGACCCCGCGAAGGCACGCGGGTGAACGCCGGTGCGAAGGAGCACGCCGCGCTCGTCGAGGAGCGACTCGATTGTCCCGCTCGCCTCGCTGCCGAACACGCCGAGCGGCTCCTCCTCAGGAGTCACAAGCGTCAGCTCGGCATCGAGACGGCCGCTCGCGACGCGGTCGGCCGTGAGCAGCGCGAGCTCGTACACGGGGAGCGTCCAGCCGACGCCCGCCGGGACAGCGAAGACGACGCGCCGGACGAGCCCGCTCTCCAGATCCTCCAGAAGCATGTCGATCGCGCGCGTATCGCTTGGGCCGCCGAACGTCACGGCCCCGGGAAGCGCCTCCGTGGTCCGGGCGCCGCAGGCCACGAGCAGGGCGTCATACTCGAGCGAACGGCTGCGGCTGGTGTAGACGCTTCGCTCGTTTGGAGAGACGAGCGCCACTGACCCCTGCTCGTAGATCGCGCCGCAATCTCCCGCGAGCTCCTCGAGCGGGAAACGGACGACGGAGCCGAGGCCGAACGGCTCGGCTACGGCGAGCGGTCGGTACGTGAACAGCCTGTCCGGGGCGACCAAGGTGAGGTCAACCCGCTCCTCGGCCAAGTGGCGGAGGGCGACCATCGCCTCGAGCGCGGCCACGCCGCCGCCCGCGATCAGAACTCGGAGCGGTGGATTTCGGTCGGCGGCCACGTTCCCATGGTGGCGTCGACCGGCGGGGGATACATCCGCAGCTCTCCTGATTCTGCTTGCGGCAAAACCGCAAATGACTTCTCTTCAAGATTCGAGCGATCCGCGGATCGTCGAGCGCCTGCGGGAAATCCGCAGGAGAAATCAGCACCCGCACCGATGCGGGCGACGAGGCCCGCGGCGAGACTCCATCCAAAGAGAGGTATGGGAAGGAGTCACGTTGCCAACCGAGTCGCCCACGCGCCGGAGCTACGCCGTGACGTGGCGTGAGGGCGACGGGCCCGTCCGGGCGGGAAAGCTCGTGCTCGGCTCGAGAGGTCTGCGCCTCGAAGGTGGGACGGCTCGCAGCCGCCTCTCTGCCGAGAGGATCTTCTACGGCGGACTCTTGGGAGTCGCGACCGCGCGCCATTCGGAAGATCGCATCCGCGGGCGCCCGACGCTCGTGCTGAAGCGCTCCAGCCGTCCCCCGCTCGCGATCGCCTGCGTCGACGGCCTTGGCTGCCTTGGCGAGGTCGCCGAGAGACTCGGGCGGGCGATCGCGGTTGCGGTCCCGGCGTGAGCCGCCTCGTCGTCATCGTGCCCCTCAAGCCAGGCACGCGCGAGCGGGTCGACGAGCTGCTACGAGAGGGACCGCCGTTCGACGTCGAGAAGACGCAGTTCGATCGCCATCACGTCCTCGTTACCGACCGCGAGGTCGTCTTCGTCTTCGAGGCAGAGGAGCAGAGTCACACACTTCAGCTTTCGGGCGAAGATCCTGCCGTCTGGAGGGCGGCCGAAGCATGGCAGGAGTGCATGGCTGAGCGCCCGCGCGTTGCGTCGACCGCCTACTCGTGGATGCGGACGGGTGCCCCGGCGGGGATGTCCTTCGAGCCCACCGCCGGGCCGGGCGACAGCGAGGGCGGGGACGTCTATCCGCCGTAGAGCAACGCTCGGACGGCCCGGGCCACCACAAGATCCTCGCGAGCCTTCACCACGAGCACGCGAACGGATGAGCCGGGACCAGCGGTCTCGCAGTCCGGCTCAGCGGCTTCGTTCGCGTCCAGGTCGAGCGCGACGCCGAGGAAAGCAAGGCGTCCGCATACGTCCGCTCTGACTTGCGAGGAGCCCTCCCCTACCCCGGCAGTGAAGACAAGGGCGTCGACGCCGCCCAGAGACGCGGTGATCCCAGCGACGGCGCCCGCGATGCGGTGTGCGTAGACATCGAGTGCGAGTCGAGCCCGAATATCTTGCGGTGCTGCGGTCTCGAGCTCGCGCACGCTCCCCGAGATGCCCGAGAGCCCCTTGAGACCTGACTCCTCGTTGAGGGCGTGGTCGAGTTCCTCGACCGACAGACCCCGCTCGCGGAGGAGGTAGAGCAGGGCACCGGGATCGACGGAGCCCGAGCGCGTGGCCATGGCTACGCCCTCGAGCGGGCTGAAGCCCATCGTCGTGTCGACCGACCGTCCGTCCCGGACACCGGTCACGGAGCAGCCGCCGCCGAGATGGCAGACGACGAGGCGAAGACCCTCGCTCGGCTGCCCCAGGAGCTCGGGTGCCCGCTCAGCACACCAAGCGACTGAGAGGCCGTGGAATCCATAGCGCCGAACACCCCACTCTTCGGTCCAGCGGCCTGGTACCGGGTAAACGGCCGCCTCGTCGGGCAGCGTGGCGTGGAAGGCGGTGTCGAAGACGGCCACGTGCGGGATGTCCGGCAGGGCGCGCTGAGCCGCCTCGATGCCGGCGAGCGCCGGTGCGTTATGGAGCGGCGCGAGCGCCGAGAGCTCTGCGATCTGCCTCTCCACCTCCCCGTCGATGACGGTTGGATCGCGGAAGCGGGAGCCCCCGTGAACCACGCGGTGGCCGACGGCCTCGACACCGTGCGGAACCTCTTCGAGCGAAGGGACGGTCTCGCTCGACTCGTCCTCCGCGACGAGGCTCAGCTTCAGGCTCGTCGATCCGGCGTTGACGACGAGAACCAGGGCCACTCGCTGCATGTCCTTTCCTTTGTTGACACCCCCACATCATTCGTCGGAAGACGCCGGGGCGCATCGGGTTCGGCCTGCAGAGAACTCCTCCCGCCCGCTGAGGCCCCAGTCCACGTCGGTCGCGACGTCGCGGGCGACCGCCGCGGGGGAACCGCGTACGGGGGCGCGCTCATCCGCGGAGCGCGCGGAGCGCGTTCGCGATGACGGCCACGTCGATTGCCTCCTGAAGGAGAGCCCCGAAAACGGGCGCGATGAAGCCGAAGGCGGCGAAGGCCATCGCCACGAAGCTCAGGGCGATACCGGCGAGGACGCTCTGACGGGCGATCGCAAGCGAGCGGCGACCGATCCTGATCGCCTCCGCGACGCGTTCGATGCGGTCGACCAAGACGACGGCGTCCGCCGTCTCCGAGGCGACGGTCGCCCCGGCTGTCCCCATCGCGATGCCGACGTCGGCGAGCGCGAGCGCAGGCGCGTCGTTCACGCCGTCCCCCACCATCACGACGGGACGGAGGTCGGGCCGCGCTTGCGTGGAGCGAACGAGCGCGAGCTTCCCCTCTGGGGACAAATCCGCGTAGACGCGGTCGACGCCGACCTCGCGCCCGATCGCGTCGGCGACGGCGGCGTGGTCACCCGTCGCCATGGCGACCTGATGCACCCCCGCTCTGCGTAGCTCCGTGACGAGCTGCGCGGCATCCGCGCGCACGCTATCCGCCATCACAATCGCGCCGGCGAGCCGGCCCTCGACGCCCACGAAGATCTTCGCGCGCCCGGCTGCGTTCCCCGCGTCGAGCGCGAGCGCGGTCGCGGCCGGGACCGTATAGCTTCGTTCCCTGAGCCAGGCCACGCTGCCTACGGCGACGCGACGCCCGTCCACCCGGCCCTCGATTCCCTGCCCGGGACCCTCCTCGACGTCCTGCGGGAAGCTGAGCCTGAGACCGCGGTCTTGGGCCGCGTGGGCGACCGCCTCGGCGAGTGAGTGGACGGAGAGCTGGTCGAGCGAAGCGGCCAGCCGCAGGAGCTCGTCGGCATCGAGACCGTCGAAGAGCGCGATACTCTCGACTTCAGGCGTCCCAAGCGTCAGCGTTCCGGTCTTGTCGAGAAGAACGCTTCGCGCCTCGCCGAGCTTCTCGATCGCGGCGCCTCCCTTGACGATCACGCCGGAGGACGCAGCGCGCGAGAGACCCGAGACGAGCGCGATGGGTGCCGCCAGGATGAGAGGGCACGGCGTTGCGACCACAAGGACAGCGAGCGCCCGCACGGCCTCTCCGCTCGCCGCCCAGGCGAGACCGGCGACTGCGAGCGACATCGGAAGGAAGAAGGCTGCGTAGCGGTCGGCGAGGCGGACGAAGGGCGCCTTGTGGCTTTCCGCCTCGCGGACGAGCCGGACGATTCCGGCGTAGGCGCTCTCCGACGCGGGCCGCGTCGCTCGCAGTTCGAACACCTCGCCGGCGTTCACCGTTCCGCTCCGTACTGCCGCCCCGCGGCGGTACGAGGCGGGGAGTGGCTCGCCGGTGAGTGCCGACTCGTCGACCAGGGCCTCCTCGCTCGTCACGACCCCGTCGACTGGGACAACCTCGCCCGCCCGCACGAGCACCGAGTCGCCGACCGCGAGGTCGTCCACCGCCACCTCCTCGACGCGGTCCTCTCGGCGTCGGTGCGCGATGCGGGGAGCCCGCCCGACGAGCGCGGTCAGCTCTCGGCGGGCGCGCCGCGCGGCGAGCTCCTCGAGCGCGTTTCCGCCAGCGAGCATGAGCGCGACGACGGCGCCGGCGAGGTACTCCCCAAGAGCAAGTGCCCCGGCCATCGCCACAAGCGCGATGGCGTCGACCCCCACGTCACGGCGGGCGAGGGCGCGAGCCACCGACCACGTGAGGGGAACGAGCATGACCGTTACGGTCGCGGCCCAAGCGCTCTCCGCCGCGGTCGGGAGCGAGACGAGCTGGAGCGCGCCGCCTGCGGCAATACCCGCGAGGGCGCCCAGGGCGAGCAGACGCTGCGTCACGGGGCCGTCGGAGGGCGGACAACGAGGACCGAGCAACGCGCCTGGTGGGCGACGCGCTCGCTCACGCTTCCTAGCGCCCTGACGCCGTGGAGGCCGCGGCTTCCGACGACGAGCAGGTCCGAATCGCTTGACGCGGTGACGAGCACCTCCACCGGCCGGCGCCTGTCGAGCACGACGCCCGTGGCGATCGCCCTGACGGCATCGAGGTCGATGTCCTTGCCGCTGGTGGACGCGACGGGCCAGACCTCCGCCCCAAAGCGCTCGCCAAGGCTGAAGGCGACGGCTGCAGCCACGGCCGACTCGGGCGAGCCGTCGATCCCGACGACGATCGACTGCGGGAACTCGGCACGGGGCGCCGGCGGGCGCGCGACGAGAACCGAGCAGGGCGCCTCGTGGAGCATCGTCGTCGCGACGGTCCCAAGGGCGATCCCGACCGCGCGCCGGTGGCCGTGGCTTCCCACCGCAACTACCGTCGCCTGCACCTGCTTCGATTCGGCCAGAAGGACCTCGACAGGCCGGCCTCTGATCGAACGAAAGGCGGCCTCTGGCGCTTCGCGACGAGCGGCCTCGAGGGCCCGCTCTGCCTCCTGCTCGATATCGACAGCGACTGCGGTCGCCGTCCATCCGGCCTGCGCGGCGAGGGCGATGTCGACCGCCGAGACGACGGCAAGGCTCCCTGCGGCGGCACGCAGGCGAGCCGCCTGGCGCACGGCCTCCAGGCTCTCCGACGTCACGTCTACTCCGCAGAGGACGCGCTCGAAGACCCCCGCCGCTGCTTCGGGAGCGACGAGGCACCTGCGCTCGAACGACGCCCCCGTACTCATCTCACGACGAGGACGTCGCAGGGCGCCCGGTGGGCGACCTTGTCGCTCACCGAGCCGAGCACGAACCGCTCGACGGCGTTCTTGCCTCCGGTTCCGACGACCACGAGGTCGGCGCCGACCTTTCTGGCCTCCCCGAGCATGACGTCGGCGGGGTTGCCCTCCGCCTTGATGCCGCGCGGCTTGATGCCACTCGCTTTCAGGAACTCGAGCGCCTCCTCCAGCTGCCGCGCGTGCTCGGCGACCTCGCTGGGCTCGGGAAGCTCTGGACCGAGCGAACCGACATCGAGCGGGACGGCGCTCACGACCGTTACCGCGGTGCCGTTCCGGACAAGCTCGGCTACTCGCATAAGCGCTCGGTGCGCCGATCCCGAGCCGTCGTAGCCGACGATGATCTTGCGCATGACTCCTCCTTCGGTGCAGGAAAACCACCCCATCGTGCGCGCCGGCCGCCTTGACCGCATCGGGGCCGGCGCTGAGCGAGGTCGCGGAAAAGCCGCAGTCGAGATTCGGCCACCGATGCCAGAACGGAGCGCCTGATCGACGATCTGCTGCAGACACGACCGAACCGCGACGAGATTCGCGGTGAGCTCGAGCGAATCCGGAACGCTGCCCGCGCCGTTCCCAGCCGTCCCCCCGAGGAACGAAGGGACGTTGTCGACCCGATCGTGACCTTCCTGCGCGAGCGGTTTCTCCCTCGGGCGGACGCCGAGGAGGCCGCGATCTATCCGAAGCTCGCTCGCGCCTTCTCCCCCGCGGTCACGGCCCCTTGATCTTCGAGCATCTCCTGATCGAAGGGCAGGCCGCCGAGCTCGCAGCCGCCGACCCACGAGACGGGGCAACCCTGCAGGAGCTGCTCTGCGCGCTTCGTGCCCTCATCGAAAGCCACCTCGCCACGGAGCAGTACCTCTACCTCGGCTCCTTGGCCGTCCCGTCACGGAAGGCGATCTGGAGGATCGCGCAGCCTAATCCGGGCGGTCGTCTACCACGTCTTGAGGCTCGCCGCAGGGTGCGAGCGCTGCACGCGCACGCGCGCGTCGACCGCGAGACAGCCGCGCGGAAAGGCCATGACGGGATTCAGGTCGAGCTCGGCGACCTCGGGCAGGTCCTCCCCGAGGCGAGAGAGCCGGCAAAGGAGGTCAATGAACGCCTGCTCGTCCGCGGGCGGGGCTCCGCGAAAGCCGCGCAGGAGCCGACCCGCCTTTCCTACTCGGACGAGCTCCTCCGCGTCGAGATCGGTCAGCGGCGCGAGCCGGAAGCCGGCTTCTCCGATCAGCTCCGCCAGGACCCCACCCGGTCCGAAGGCGACGAGCGGGCCGAAGACCGGGTCCTGGACGACGCCGGCCAGGAGCTCGACTCCGCCCTTCACCATGGGCTGGACGAGGACGCGGCTGCCGATCCGCTCGGCCGCGGCTCGCACTGCCTCGGAGTCCGGAAGGTCGAGCGCTACCCCTCCCCGCTCCGTTTTGTGTGCTCCCGCGACGGCAGTCTTTATCACCACGGGGAAGCCGAGGTCCTGAGCGGCCACAGCCGCCTCGTTCGCGCCGTCGGCCAGGCGCTCCTGGACGAGCGGGACGCCGTACGCCTCGAGCAGCCGGCGCGCCTCGTCCGGCTCGAGCCAGCGCTCGTCCGCGCCGCCGAGCGCTGTGGCGATGACCTCCTGGGCCGCGCCCCGATCGATCCCCTCGAGCGTCGGCACCGCGCCGGCGGGCCGCCGCAGCCACTCGGCGCGCTCCGCGGCACGCCCGAGGGCGCGGGCAGCCGACTCGGGAAAGGGAAAGGTGCCGGGTGGGCTCTCGGCCGCGATGAGGACGGGGACAATCGGCTTGCCGGACGCGCCTGCGGCCCTGATCCGCGCAATCGCGGCCGAGACCTGGGCGGTGGCGACGGTTGCGGCGGGGACGAAGAGGGCGATGACGGCGTCGACTGCGGGGTCGGCGAGGACGAGGGGAAGCGCCGCCTCGTAGGTGGCGGCGGTCGCCGACCCGAGCATGTCGACCGGGTTCGCCACGCTCGCCTCCGGCGGAAGGACTTCGCGAAGCGCGGTTCCGGTTTCCCCAGAGAGCGGGGGAAGGTCGAGGCCCGCCGCCTCGCAAGCGTCCGCGCAGAGGATGCCGAGCCCGCCCGCGTTCGTGAGCACGGCGACCCGCCGTCCGCGCGGCGGCGGCTGGGTGGAGAGGAGCGCAGCGGCGTCGACGAGGTCCGCGAGCGAGCCGGATCGAATCACCCCCGCCTGGCGGAAGAGGGCATCTACGGCCGCCTCGGAGCCCGCGAGCGCGGCCGTGTGCGAGGTGGCCGCCCGGGCGCCCGCTCGCGAGACGCCGCCCTTCATCGCGAGGACAGGCTTCGTGCGCGCGATTCGCCGAGCGATACGCCCGAACTTGCGCGGATTCCCAAACGACTCCAGATAGAGGAGGACGACCTCGGTCTCGGGATCGTCCTCCCAGTACTCGAGGAGATCATTCGAGGAGACGTCGGCCTTGTTGCCGATCGAGACGAACGCGGAGAAGCCGAGGCCTCTCGACTCGGCCTGCTCGAGGAGCGCGAGGCCGAGCGCCCCGCTCTGGGACGAGAAGCCGATGCGGCCAGGCGGGAAGGCGTGCGGCGCGAAGGTCGCGTTCAGCCTCGAGGCAGCGACCGAGATGCCGAGGCAGTTCGGCCCGATGAGGCGCGCCCCGTGCGCCCGCACGAGCGCTAGCAGCCGGTCCTGGCGCTCGGCTCCCTCCCGGCCGAGCTCGGAGAAGCCGGCTGAGATGACGATCAGGGCGCGGACGCCCTTGCGGAGAGCGGCGCCGGCCGCATCAATCACGAGCTCGCCGGGGAGGCACACGACGACGAGGTCGACCGGGCCCGGGATCTCCTCGATTGATCGGTACCCGGGCACGCCGGCGACCGCGTCGCCCGCGCGGTTGAGCGGGTAGAGCGGCCCCGGGAAGCCTCCAGCGACGAGGTTCCGGAAGAGCTCGCCGCCGATCGAGCCCGGCCGCGGCGAGGCGCCCACGACGGCGACGCTCGCCGGCGCGAAGAACGGCCGGAGGGAAGCCACGACGGCGACATGGTCGCGCCGCTCCACGCGAGCTCGGTAGGCCTCCGTCGTAGCGATGCCGAACTCCACCTCCACGGTGGAGCCCTCGAGCCTGCGCACGACCTCGAAGCCCGCCTCGGCGAAGACGCGCAGCATCGCCGTGTTGTCGGACAGGACCTCGGCGACGAAGCGCTCGATGCCGGCCTCGGCGGCGATTGAAGCGAGCCGCTCGAGCATGCGCGTGCCGATCCCGCGGCCTTGGAACTCGTCGGCAACGGCAAAGGCGACCTCCGCCCGAGTGGGATCGCGCAGGCGAGCGTAGACCGCGAGAGCCACCACGCGCTCGCCGTCGTCCTCGTCGAGCGCTCCGATCAGGGCTCCGCGGTCGACCCAGTCGGGCTCGAGGAACGGCTCGACGAGCTGCGGGCTGACCGAAGGCAGGCCGTGGAACCTGAGGTAGAGACTCTGCGGCGAGAGGCGGGAGAAGAAGGCGAGCAGCTCGGGTTCGTCCGCCTGCCGGGGAGCGCGAAGGCGAAGCGTGGTCCCGTCGCGGAGGATGATGTCGAGTGCGTCGGCGCTGACGGCCATCGCCGCATCTTCTCTGCCGCGGCACGCTGCGGCATCGGGACCGGAGCCGATTCGGTCTGCAGGAAACCCGCAGTGCGGTTCCGGCGGCGCCCCGATGGCGCTGAGACCCGATCAGGCGAGGCTCTGCGTGAATGCCTAAGTCAAGAAGGAACCCCATGGCCAGCACCGCGCGCACAGCGCGAGTTGCGGGCTAGCACTTTGCGCCAATGACAGAGAGGGAGGGATCATGAGCATCGTCAAAGCACTTCGGTTCCCGGCGTCCGTGCAGTGGCGCGGTGACCGGCTCACCGACGTCTCGGCGCCGGGCAAGCCCACACTCGAGGTTGTGACACCCCCGGAGTTCCGGGGCGGGGTCCCGGGCAAGTGGAGCCCCGAGGAGCTCCTCGTGGCCGCGACCACATCCTGCTTCGCGCTGACGCTCGCGGCTGTTGCCGAGCGAGGCGGGGTGGAGCTCGAGGCAGTGAAAGTCGATGGCCTTGGCCACGTTGAAAGGGGCCAAGACGGGCGCTTCCGCTTCGTCGCGATCGAGCTCACGGTCGGGGTCGAAACCGATGACGAGGCCCTCCTCGCGACAGAGAACATCGTCTTCGAAGCCGAACGGCGCTGCATGTGAGCCTCGCTCTCGACGTCCCCGTGCACGTGCGGGTCGTCCACCCCGTGGCCGCGGGCGTCGCTTCGGGGGCGCGCGCAACGGCGAGCGACCGGAAAGAGCCATCGGTTTAGGCTACGGCGGAAAGCGCCGTCCTAATGAGCTGCACCGCTGAGTGATCGGGCGATTGGGCCGGTGTCCAGGTTTCTCGACGCTCTCGGCTCGAAAAAGGTGGGCGCATGCTCACGCGCCTGCGCCCGGTGGGCACGCGCGTCGGCCGGCTCCTCGAATCTCGCCGCGAGGTAGCGGAGAATCTCGTCGCTTCCTTCGAGCGGACCCGCATCCGTAAGCAGGACTGGAACGCGGTCGCTTCCCGTCGCCCGCCTTAGTTCGGCGCGATCCTCTCGGCGAGCGGGAACCTGCTTTGCGATGTAGTCGACGCCGAGTTCCGTGAGGCGCTGCCGGACTCGGTGGGAGTGCGGACACCATTCCGCCTGGTAGAGGGTCGGCATCGCCTGCCTGATCGGAGCTGCCGCTCATGGCGGACGGTCACGTCCTTGCCGGCGATGAGAACGGGGCAGGGAGCCTCCTCCACGAGCTTCTTGCTCACGCTGCCCAGGAGCAAACGCCCGAGGCGGTCATGCCCCCGCGAGCCGAGCACGATGATGCCGTAGCCGCCCCGGGCGGCCTCCTTGCGGATCTCATCGGCAGGATCTCCGTAGGCGATCTTCATCTCGGCTTCGACGCCCTGCTCGTGCAGGTAGCTGTGCGCGATGGCGACATCCTGGTGCGCGTGAGGGAGGAGCCAGCGACGACGACCCGCCTTCGAGCCGCGGGCCTCGGCCTCGGGAACGACACTGATGATCGTCACCTCCGCGTCCCCGTTGGCCGCGAGCTCCGCGACCTTCTTCAAGGCGTGCCTCGAGTGCGGGAAGCCGTCGTAGGCAAAGAGGACCTTCATCACTCCTCCTGATCGCATGAGCCTGCGAACTCTCCGTCGCTAGTGCCTTCCGGCACCCAGCCACCTGGCGAGGATGAAGGCGGCCAGTAGGGCACCGCCGGCGAACACGGCGTAACTCGCGGTTGTCCAGAGCACTTCCATCTCAGCCTCCTTGTCACCCCGAGCGTGCCCTGTCCTCGAACCCTCGCCATCCGGGCGAACGCGGATCGCGCATCCGCGATTTCCCTGATCCCGTCAGAAAGAGCTCGAGCTCCATCCCCTCGAAGGCGAGAAGCGGCAGTTCTCCTTCATCGCCCCAGAGCTCCCTTCCTCTGCGAAGCAGGCCTTCGAGATGCTCGTCGTCGTGGTCAGGATCGTGGTGGAACATCACCAGCTGGCGGGCGTTCGAGATTCGCGCGAACGCGACCGCCTGCTCGACGCTCGAGTGACCCCACCCCGCCCTCGCCGGGTACTCGTCCTCGCTGTACTGGGAGTCATGCAGCAGGAAGTCGACACCTTCTGCGAGGGCGTGGCCCGACATCCACTCCGGCGCCACCGTCCAGAGATCGACGCCCAGGGCAGGCTCGTGGTCGGGGATGTAGGCGAGGGAGTGACCGTCTTCGCTCAGGCGATAGCCCACGGTCGGTCCCGGATGCGACACGGGTTGGGCCAGGAGCCGAGCGCTACCGATTTCCCACTCTTCGTCCGGAACGTCGTGGAACGTCATCTGCGCGGGAACGTCGGACAACTGGACCGGGAAGAGCGGTGGGGAGAGGTAGCGGGCGATGCGCTCGTCCAGGCTCCGGACGGGAGAGGGCGGGCCCCACACGTGAAGATCCGTCTCTGCCACCCACAGCGGTGCGAAGAAGCCCAACCCCTCGAGATGATCGAAGTGCAGGTGAGTGAGAAGGAGGTGGATCGTCCTCGGCACGTCCGAGCCTAGCTCGAGTCCGAGGGGGTGAATCCCGGTTCCGGCATCGAGTACAAGAAGCGTCCCATCGCCGAGCCGGACCTCAAGGCAGGAGGTATTTCCCCCGTAGCGCACCGTACCCGAACCGGGCGTCGCGAGCGATCCGCGGCAGCCCCAGATCGTTACACGCAGGCTCGGCTCCTAGGACCCTCGAGCTTCGGGCTGCTCCCAGAAGACGGAAAGCATCCCGACGCACCGATCGGCCTGTGCGAAGAGGGGAACCGCGGTGACGGAGACCACACGCTTCGTGTTATCGAGGCAGGTGATCCGAAAGGTGTCGTGGGCCGGCCTCCGCTCGAGGAGCGCGATCCCCGGTGGCATCTCGGCAAGAGCCATCGGCTCCCCGTCAAGCGTCTCCGGGTGGAACAGCGACGTCCAGTTCTCGGCCGACAACTCGCCCGCCTCGGCGAACGTTCGACCGAGAATCTCCTCGGCGGGCTCGTTGTAGAAGACGACCTCGCCTTCAGCGTCGGCGATGAACATCGCCGTGGCCAGCTTCGAGGCGAGCTCGCGCGCGACGATCAGGATGAGGTTCTTCTGGCGCCTCCCATCCACGGTTCAGGCAAGCCTACCGCTCGCCTCCTACGAGGCAGATACCCCGATGTGGCCTTCCCTCGGCTGCGCAAACTCTGGCGCTACCAAAGGAAAGGGCAATCCGATGCGCTCAAGCGATCGCAGACCGCCTCCACCTCGCTGAGGGATGCGCGAGGAGAGGAACACCGTCTGCCCGCGCTGCTTCGCCTCGCGCACCGTCTCGCGAAAGGCCATCTCCATCAGCGGGTCGAGGCCGCCGGTCGGCTCGTCGAGGATCAGCAGCTCGGCGCGGCTCGCAAAGGCGGCGATCAGCTGCACCTTTTGGCGGTTGCCGTGCGAGAGCGCTCGCACCTTCTTCGAGGTCTCGAGCTGGAACCGCTCGACCAGCAGGTCGCGGTAGGCCGCGTCCGCGCCGCCGCGCACGCGGGCGAGGAACTCGAGCGTCACAGCGCCCGTCAGCGCCGGCCACAGGTTCGGCTCCGCGGTTAGGTAGGCGAGCCGGCGGTGGGCGGTGACCGGATCACGCCAAGCGTCGACTCCGAACAGCTCCGCTCACCGCGGACGCACGCGACGTCGTCCTTGCGCACGTCGACACCCTGGTCGGCCAGCTCGCCCGGATCATCGCCGACGGGGTCGCCTAGAGCGCGTTCGAGACGACCGACCCGCTCAGCGCAGGCCGCGCGGTGTTCGACGCCACCGCCCGCTTCCCCAATCCAGCGCATGCTCCCGCCTGGGGCGACCCCGGCATCGACGCCGCCAACGAGGGCGTGCGAACGCTCGTCCTGCGCGGGCTCGAACGAAAGCGGGCGCGCGGCCGCCGCTGACCTCCTCACCTGAGAACCCGCGCTTCGCGGTCGGTTCCCGCCGCGCATCGTCCTGACTGTGGCCGCCCGGCCGGGGCCGCCGAGTTGAGCGTCAGGGACGAGAAGCGCACGGGAGCAAAGAAGATCGCAGTTTCCCGCACTGGGGCTTGGGCGCAGCACCGATTTGAGACCCGCGCGATACTGAAAGGGTCGTCCGCATGAGCAGTCGAACGCGTGTGCTGATCGCTGGGGCCGGTGTAGCGGCGTTCGAGGCCACGCTCGCGTTACGGGAAGCCGCCGGGGAGCGCGTGGACATCGAGCTGGTCGCTCCCGAGACGAAGTTCTGGTACCGGCCCCTCGCTGTCGCTGAGCCGTTCGGCCTCGGCGAGGTGCGGTCGTTCGACCTTCCGCAGCTCGCTGCGGAAGCCGGAGCGCAGTTCACGCCGGGAGAGGTCATCGCCGTCGACGCGATCGCCCACGTCGCGCACACCGCTGCGGGAGCCGAGCTCCCCTACGACGTGCTCCTGATCGCAACGGGCGCGAGTCCGCGGACCGCCGTGGCAGGCGCACTGACCTTCCGCGGACCTGCAGACACCGAACTGATCAAAAAGCTGCTTGGCGAACTCGACGGCGGCGACGTTCAGCGCCTCGCCGTCGCCGTTCCCTCGGGCGCTGTCTGGGCGCTGCCAGCGTACGAGCTCGCGCTGCTCATTGGCGCGTACGTCACGGCGCGCCGCATCGAGAACGTCGAGATCGTGCTGGTGACGCCGGAGGAGGAGCCGCTCCAGCTCTTCGGCAGCACCGCGAGCGCAGCCACCAAGGAGCTGCTCGACGGGCGCGGCATCACGCTCCACACGCGCGCCCATGCGACGGAAGCAAGCGACGGGCAGCTGCTGCGGCTCATTCCGGAAGCGGCCATCGCAGTCGACCGCGTCGTCGCACTCCCGCGCCTCTACGGGCAGCCGATCGACGGGATCCCTCAGACGCGCGACGGGTTCATCATCGTCGACGAGCAGAGCCGCGTCGCCGGCTTCCGAGACGTCTTTGCCGCCGGCGACGTGACCAGCTTCCCGGTCAAGCAGGGCGGGATCGCGGCGCAGCAGGCCGACGCCGCAGCCGAGGCGATCGCCGCCGATCTGGGTGCGATCCCCGAGGCCCGTCCGTTCCGGCCCGTGCTGCGCGGGCTTCTGCTCACCGGCGGGGCGCCGCGCTACCTACGGCATGAGGTGAGTGGCGGCCATGGCGGGACATCCGCCGTCAGCCTCGAGCCGCTGTGGTGGCCGCCGGCGAAGATCGTCGGTCGCCATCTGGCGCCGTTCCTCGCACGGCTCGCCGGCAGCGACGAGCCGGAGCCAGCGACAGCTCCTGCCGGCGCCGTTCCCGTCGAGGTCGAGCTGCGTCCGGACGATCTCGCGCGCCTGCAGGCCAGGCGTAGCGCTCTTCCACTCGCCGGCGAGGAGACGAAGGACGGCCGGGAGGTGCAGACGGTCGGCGAGATCATGACGACCGAACTTCTCGTTGTGGCGCCGGAGGACACGCTCGGCGAGATCGCAGAGCGGATGCGCGAGCGCGACGTGGGATCGGCGCTCGTGTCGGACTCCGGTCGCCTGATCGGCATCCTCACTTCGCGCGACCTCCTAGGCGCGTTCGCCGGTCGAGTTCACTCGAGCGAGGCGCGCGCGAGGGAGTGGATGACGAGCGAGCCGATCTCGGTCGTCGCCACCACGCCGCTCGCGGCCGCGCTCCCGCTCATGATCGATCACGCCATCCACCATCTGCCGGTGGTCGAGGGTGACCGGCCGGTCGGCATGGTCGGGGCGCGGCAG
>Ga0126306_10000374_pt1 | contig 20032 bp, 16 predicted proteins | sample Plot27_FD_92592 | JGI IMG/M metagenome (GOLD analysis project Ga0126306, IMG submission 92592) | Serpentine soil microbial communities from UC McLaughlin Reserve, CA, USA - Plot27 | ecosystem: Environmental > Terrestrial > Soil > Grasslands | place: USA: UC McLaughlin Reserve, Lake County... | reverse complement strand
CCAGATCGTGGCCCTCATCGATCAGGGACTCGCCAACAAGGAGATCGCCCGCCGACTCTGCATCGAGCTCCCGACCGTCAAGAACCATGTGCACCACATACTCGACAAGCTCCACGTAACTCGCCGCGGGGAAGCCGCGGCGAAAATGCGGTGGCACCCCGGGGTGGACGCCCAGCTCTCGGCGCGCTCAGAGGGAACCAGTCGTCCGCCCGCGCGGATTCAATAACTCGAATCGCGCGACGTACCAGGATCTAGTCCCGTGGCATAGACCCAAGATGCATCCGATGGCCCATTGTCTCCCGGCGGCGGAGAGCGGACAATCGACTAGCCATGGCCGGTGCCGGGATGGACAACGCGGAGGGGTGCCGTTGCCGCGCGCCCTTCACGGGCGCGTGACCCGGGAGGGGCGGTGGCGTTGCGGTACTCAACAGGGGCCGTTCGGGACTACATCCCGGGTGGATGTGCAGGGCCGGACCTCCCCCTGACGATCCCGGAGGCGGCGGCCTTCCGGTTCTGGTACAGCTTCGGCGGCTTTAGCCTCTTCAGCCGCTGGGAGAACGGTGACGTCTGGGGCTCCGATTTCCGCGACGCGGCCAGCGGCGACCTCGAGCCCAACGGCGGCAGCGACGTGCCCGAGATCTATTTCTACGCGGGCCACGGCAGCTGCCAGAACCCGCCCGGCCCAACGAGCCCGGACTTCATCGTGGTCTGCGGAAACTTCGGCACGCCGAACAGGGTGACCATCGGAACCCAGTCCCGGTGGGGGAACGGTGCGGGGAGTTCGCGCTTCGCGTTCATCGACGCCAGCTGCCCAATGGACCTGGTCTCCATCGCCAGCTCCTGGTTCCCGGCCTTCCGCGGCCTGCACGTGGCGGTAGGCCACTCCGGGACGAGCACCGCGGACACGCTCGACAGCGTGGACCGCGGGAGCCAGTTCGCCGCGTACACCGCAGGAATCCCGCTGTGGTTCTTCCCGCATCTGAGCGTCGGCGACGCTTGGATGGCCACCGGGACGATCGACATCCAGACTGGCTGCTGCGCAGTGGCGCTTGCAGCCGGCAACGATCGCAACGACGCCATCGACCGGCGCGAGAACGAGCGGGTCAAGGACAACCGCCCAGACCCCGTTCCGAACTGGTTCGCCTGGAGGTGGGTCTGCAGGTGAGCGCCGACGAGCACACGGAGCGACTGCGGGAGCTGGCGGCGAGACTGGGCCTCGAGCTCGGTGAGCTGAAGCGGAGCGGCGCCGAAGGCAACACGGCCGGGCTGGAGACCGAGTCGCTCCTGTTCAGCCAGCGCCTCGACAGCCTCACCTTCTTCCTGCAGAACGAGCGCTTCGGCATGACGAAGGAGGGCGGGTTCTTCGAGGGCTCGGACGAGGAGCTGCTCGAGGCCGCCACTCGCGCCGCCGAAGCGCTCGCGGTGCCCGGCGCCGAGATCGGCGAGGCCTCGCTGCTGCGGGAGCAGACCCAGGTCGGACAGCTCGACCCGGGCACCGGTGCGGTGCAGGTCGAGGAGCCCCAGCCGGGGAAGCGATTGGCGAGCCTCTCCCGTCAGGTCCAGGAGCTCCCGGTGTGGTCGTCGAGCCTGCTGCTCGGTCTGACCCGGGACCGCGAGATCGGCTTCATGCAGCTCCATTGGCCCGAGCTTCCGGACGAGGTGATTGCCCGCGGGCAGAAGCTCCGCTCGGCGGTCGAGCAGGGCTGGAGTCCGCCTGAGCGGGAGGGCGGCGCGGTCGAGTCCGTCGAGGCGGGGATCATCCACTCGCCGGCAATCGGGCTGGTCATGGACTTCCAGGCCGCGATCCGGGTGATCTACGAGACGCTCGACAAGTCTTACGGGCGCAAGCTCACCCTCTATCTCGACGAGGACGGCAACGACGTTCCGATGCCGGGGCAGTTCGAGAAGCTGGACGAGCCCCCGATCGAGCCCCGGCCTTCCGAACTTCCCCGCGACCGGATCGAGAAGGCGCGACGTCAGTTCCGGGCCCTGCTGCTGGCGAACCCCAACTACTTCGGCACGCTCGCCGACACGCAGCTCCAGCCTCAGCTCGAGCTCGCCCTGGACACCTTCTACGAGGAGATCGCCTGCCTCGGCTACGAGCCGCAGCTCCGGCGGCTCGAAGCTGTCGTCCACATAAAACAGGAGGGCGGCTACGGCGGCAACATCTGCTCTGCCGGGACCCCCGAATTCGTCCGCTTCTACCTCTCCTTCGACAACGGCGCCAGCTGGCAGGACCAGGGGATGTCGTACTTCACGGCCTACGACATCCCGGGCGACAAGCCGCTCGAGTACGACGTCACCCTGCAGGTCGATCCTCCCCAGCTGTTCTGCTTCAACGAGAACCTGCCGCTGGTGCGGGCCATCCTCTCCTGGAACAACCCGCCCCCGCCTAACGACCCCGCCTTCACGCCCGTGTGGGGCGAGGTGGAGGAAGCTCGGATTCAGATCGCCCCACTTCAGCTGTTCAACCTGGGAGACCTGTTCGAACAGGTGAAGGTCGAGCTGCCCGAGCCCTTCCAGCCCGTGATCGATCTCGCCACCCCCCTGAAGGTGGCCAAGCCGGAGGGCCTCGCGGCGGCTCAGCTGCACGACCTATACGGGGACACCGAGGTCGAGCCTCACCGCTACCTCTTCCCCGAGCTGCAGAAGGTCGTCGCGAGTCCGCAGCTCGCGATCGAGCCGGGACTCGCCCTGTCAGCGCTCGGGCTCGAGATCGATTTCGCGGGCGTGATCGACAACCTGTTCGCCACCGATGGCAACACCGCCTACGAGGAACTCAAGTGCCTGGGCCTGAACCCGAACGAATCGGCACTCGTTGGCACCATCACCGTGAAGCTGTCGAGTGGCTATTCGGGCGGCCTCTGCACGGCGGGCAGCAAGGAATACGTCGCCTTCTGGATCGACACCGGCGCGGGCTTCAGCTACGCGGGCACGACATCGGTGGACGTCCACGACCTCGCCGGCATCCCACCGGAGGGACTTCAGTACGCGGTCTTCCTACCGGTCGACCTGACCGCACACCAGCGACCCTGCGAGCAGGGGCCGGTCACGGCCAGGGTGCGGGCCATCCTCTCCTGGCAAACCCCGCCACCGCCCGCGAACCCCAACTTCGTGCCTACGTGGGGGAACCGCGAGGAGACCCTGATCCACATCAAGCCCGGCCCCACGGTGGAGGACCAGGTGCCCTTCCTGAGCGCTGTCGGCGACATCCCGGAGGCAAGCATCGGAGCCGACGGAAAGGCGGATGGGACCTCCATCCACACCGGCTTCCTCGCCTCCGACAGCCCCTTTGGCGGCCTGATCACCATCGCCGGGCACATCTCCAACGCGGTGCCGGGGCTCAAGTACCGCGTAATGCGCAAGCCGCAGGGGGCTCCGGACAGCGACTACGTGCCGCTCGCCAACGAACCGGGTGGCCTATCGCTGATCGTCAACACCTGGGACCCGGTCAATGGATGGCTGCAGACAACTACCGTCGTGCACGCCGACGCATTCGGCTACTACCCCTTCGAGGACTACTCCTCGAACCACTCAGTCGAAGGCGACATCGTGATGCGCTGGTTCTCAACTGCCGGGGAGGACGGAGAGGGCTTCGATTTGCGGATCGACCTCAGCGTCGATGGCAACCCGGCCCACGACGTCCACAGCAACATGGTGACCGTGCTAGTCGACAACACAGCGCCGACGGCCGAGCTCGACATCGACCTGGGGACGGGTGTGCAGTGCGCTGACTTCAACGCCGGAGACACCTTCACCGGCAGTTACACGGCGACCGACACCCACTTCCGCTCGTTCTCCTTCGAGATCCAGCCGAGCGGCCCGCCGAATAACCCGCCACACGGCGTCCTGCCTGCTCCGCCGTCAGGGAGTTCCGTCTTCTACGGCGGTGCGATCTCCGATCCTGGCGTCTCCGGGGGTACGTATTCACTCAATACGGGCGCCAACCCCGGGCCGCCGCCAACCGGCCCCATGGACCCCTGCGGCTTCGCACTGATCCTGCACGCGTACGACCGCACGAACGTGAACAGCGGTGGCGGCAACCACCACGCACAGGCCTCGGTGGGCTTCTGCCTGCGGACGCCCTCATGAGGGATGACACGTCTGCACGAGGTTGGCCTCATCTCGATCGCCGGCCTTCGCAATCGCTCAGAGCCGGGTTGACCGATGCGGAGGCGGTGGTATCGTCGCGCTGACTAGCAGGGATGGCTCAGCGCGGCCGCGACGACGACACGACGACGAAGGATTTCGCACCCTCGCATTGAGGCACAGGCGTACGACGCCTTCGTTTCCTCCAGTCACGCAGCCGACGGCCATCTAGCGCCCGCGCTGCAGAAGGGTCTCCAGTCGCTCGCCAAGCCCTGGTACCGGCGAAGGGCGTTGTCCGTTTTCCGGGACGAGACAAGTCTGTCCGCCTCACCGGAGCTCTGGTCAGCGGTCGAGGAAGCGCTCAGTCGGGCGCGCTACTTCGTGTTGTTGGCTTCGCCCGATGCGGCGGCGTCGCACTGGGTCGACCAGGAGGTTCGCTGGTGGCGCGAACACAGGGGTAACGACACCGTTCTAATCGCGCTCACCCATGGAGAGCTCCGCTGGGACGAGCGGAGTGGCGACTTCGACTCCGCCGCACCGATCCCGCCCGGCCTTCGTGGCTGGTTTCCGCGCGAACCGCTGTGGGTCGATCTGCGGTGGGCGCGAGGCGAGCGAGACGTGTCCTTACGCAACCCGCGCTTCCGCGACAGCGTGGGCGAGCTGGCGGCGGCGCTACACGGCATCCCCAAGGACGAGCTGATCGGCGAGGACATCAGCCAGCACCGTCGGACGCTCCGACTCGCTCGAGGCGCCGTGGCCCTGCTCGTGGTGCTCCTTACGCTGGCCGTCATCGGCGGGATCGTGGCACTCATACAGCGGAACAATGCGCGAAACCAAACCGAGCTTGCCCTCGCGGGACAGGTCTCCGCTACTTCGGTCGCGAACCTGGAGGACCGACTCGACGTCGCTCAGCTTCTGGCTGCGGAGGGCTACAGCCGCCGTCCGACGTCCCAGACCACTGCCGCGCTCTTCAGGGCCGCGACCGAGAGTCCACAGCTCGCGAAGTTCGTCGACAACGGCACCCCCGTCAGCGCCCTCGTGCCCGCAACGGACGACCAAGGCGTAATCGTGGGTGACACGAGCGGCACCGTTCGTGCTTGGTCTTTCGCTCACGATCAAGTCGGTCCGCCGCTCGTCGACCTCCGCCGGCCCGTAAGCGCCCTCCAAGCCAGTGACGGCGGGCGATATCTGGCGGCGGGCGACGAGGCTGGGTCGGTGGCTGTCGTAGATCTGAATGACCGCGATGTCTCCCGTGGATCGGTGCCCGGTGGCGTCGACGCCCTGGCAGTCACAGACGACGGGCGCTGGCTTGCCGCGGCGTCGAATAACTTCCGCCTGACTCTGTTTGATCTTCGAGCGGGGGCGGTCCAGCGAACGGTTAGCGTCGACAACCCGGTGATGGCCCTGGCGTTTCGCGATGCGGATCGAACGCTCTTCGTGGGCGGCTCCAACGGGTCCTTCCAGCGCCGTGACCTTCCATCGCTCGCGCCCCTCGCAGAGCCGACGAACCCGAAGACGCCGGCGGCCTATGACGTCTCGGCGTACTCGGCGAACCAGCGCTACTTCGGCTTCTACAAGTTCGGAGTGCTCGTGTGGACCACCGATCCCGGCCGGAATCTGCCCGGACCTCCCGATCCTCTGCTCGGCGCGGACCGTTCATTCCCGATAACTTCGACCGGCGAAGCGACGGCGCTTGCGATTCCGACCGACGCCTCCCGCGTGGCTGTTGCCACCGAAGGAGCGATCAGGATCGTCGAGCCGCAGGTACGCCCCTCGATATTCGCCGACTTCGAGCCAGGAATCCCGGTCACGGGGCCACTGAGCGGCATCTCGGGGCAAACCGGTCTCCTCGCCTTCGACGGCACAGGCGAGCGATTGGTCTCAGCCAGTGACAGCTTGCTCGCGCTCTGGGACCTCAACCAGGACGCGCGGATCGCCAGGCCACTCCCAGTGAGCCTGCCCGATACGGCAACGGCATCCACGCCCCCCGGATTGGCCATAGCTCGTGGCGGTGGCTTGGTCGCCTGGAGCCGGGAGAACGATCAGATCAACGTCTGGGAGCGTGGAACCGGGCGACGTACCCTCCCCAACCCAGGTGGGCTCGTGAGCTACGGTCCGGTCGCTCTGAGCAGCGACGGGGGCCTCATCGCCGCGGGAGGAGGCACAGGCATCCAGATATGGGATCTCACCGGGTCGAACGGTCCCCTGAAGGTGCCGTCGTCCGGAACGCTCTCGGAGCACGTCAGCGTGCTCGAGCCGGACACCTCGTCGGATTCGATGTTTGCGATCTGGGACGACGGCCACATCGACCGGCTCTCGCTCGACGCGGCTCAATTGCGCCCCCTGGTCGCTGCGAGCGGCGGCACCTACCTGGGCGAGGTTGCGATCGCTCCCGAGGCCGATCTGGCGGTCGAGGTGATCGATGGTGGCCTGTCGCAGATCGACCTCACCACCGGACAGAGGAGCGCTGGTCCGACGCTGGGCCTCACAACCGTCTCCGCGGTAGCGCTTTCGCACGACGGTCACTTGCTGGCCGCAGCGGATGGCGAGGAGAACGCCGTGCTCTGGGACATGCGCCGCGGACAGCCCTTGCGGCGCATGAGCGTTGGCAGGCTGGCCAGCCTTGCCTTTAATCCGGATGCGCGGCTCCTGGTGACCCTCACCGGGGAAGGCGTGCTGAGCGTATGGGACGTTGGCAGCGGGACGAAGCTCGGAGAGGTCCAGCTGCGCGAGAGTGGGGAGGCACTTACGGGCGATCGTGGCTATGAGACGGCGCTTCGCTTCTCTCCCGACGGCGACCTCTGGACCGCCACGACCGGGGGCGGGCTGATCCGCTGGCCCATGTCGCCGGAGGCGTGGGAACGCAGCATCTGCGAGACGGTGAACCGCTCGCTCAGTCAAGACGAGTGGGAGCGCTACATCGGAACCGACGGCTCGCCCGAGTTCTCATGTCCGACCGGCTAGGACGTAGTCCGGGGTTTCGCGCCGGCGCCGCATGGCAATCCACGCGGCCCGCTCAACTCTCTACGACGTCCGAACTTGCGAGCTCAACCAGGAGCTGGTCGAATTGCACACTGGCATGTTCCAGGTGTGGCGGGAGCAGGTGGGGAACCTCGTACAGGAAGGCGAGATCACCGCTGTGGTCGATACCTACTCTGGCGATGTTGGCGCGGCTGTTGATCTCGAGCACTTGCCGCAGGGCCGCTTTGTTCTTGGGCTTCGCGTTTCCGAAACCCGCGATCAGCGAAACGGCCAGCTGGTGAGGACGAACGGCGACCTTCAGGGGTTGCCCCTCGACGATGTCGAGCTCCACCAGGTAGGAGCTTTCATCGATCTCCTGAGGGTCGAGCCCCGCGCCGGTCAGCGTTGCGAGCGTCTCCTCCCTCAGCCGATCGAGGTTCAGGTCGGTATACGTCGCTTGGTCGATCGTGGCCCCCTCGATCACCGTGCGCCAGGTCCCCTCGTCTCGCATGTCGCCCTTCTGCAGATCGCCGAGGCGTGCGAGCGCGCGGACCACGCCTTCGGCTATCGATGGCGTCACCACCGACGTGGGAATCTCCGCCGCCAGGAGGAGACGGGAGTCGATCACCATGGCCTTGATGTAGGTGGCGGCAAAGCTCATGCGAAGGAGGCCTCGGTCGACGTCGCCGCCGCGCCACTTTCCGAGCCGGCCGGCATCCGGCAGGTAAACGGCGAAGAAATGCAGGTCCGCCTCGCTCAGCTCCCTTGCGTAGACCACCACCTCCCCCGCTCGCAGCGCCTCGAACGGCACGCGCAGCACGCCGTCATCTCCGGCCAGGAACTTCAGGCCCGTCCCATCCATGAGCTCCTTGAGCGACCGCGTCGATGGGACCTGGTCTCCTTCGGGCCGCGAGGCGTCCGGGGCCAGAGCGTCGGGCGCTTTGCCGGGTGCGAAGGGCGCCTGCGACCCAAGCTCGCTTTCGATCAATTCGACCAGCCTTCTGAGGTCCTGGTCCGGCACATCCTCACTGATGGTGAGCGCTTGGATCTCGGAAATCGCGGCGAGCGACTCCGGAAGCTCGTCCCCGGCCGGCATCCCCGCGCCCCCCACGAGTACGGGGAATATCGGGACGCCGCGGCGCAGGGCGACCTCCAGCTCCCGCCGGACGGCGTCGGCCGGGTCCTTGAGGCCGGGTTCACCCTCGGCGGTCGTGGCCCCCAGCCAATCCGGCCCAATCACCGCCACGACCGCGCGACAGGAGCCGATCGCCTCTTCGATGACCTTGCGCCAGCTCAGGCCCGGCCTGATGGTCTCCGTGTCCGCGAACACGCCCTCGAAGCGCCCCGTCAGCGCTTCGTAGATCATCCGGCTCTGGCCATGGTCGCCTCGCCGGTAGCTGATGAAGATCCCGCCCGTGATAGATGCGGTTTGGTGGCGCCTAGCGATGTTGGTCTGAGCTTGGGAGTACGCGAGGTCCATCAGCACCAACCGCCCATCAGTCCGGAGCACCCAACGCAATGTGCTTCGCCTTGGAGCGCTCGGCGCGCTCCTGCCGCTGGCTGGGCTCGAGTGCGATGTCTCCGACACCCTCCTTGATCCGCCGGATGGGCTGTTCCGCTTGCTCGACGGCCGCGGACTTCAACTCGTACTGCCGCTCGGCTTGCGCAGCGCCCTGCCGTTTCTTCAGAACGTCGGCCTCAACGCGTCTGATCTGTGTAAGCAGTCGTTCAAAGCCCGCTTCGAAATCCTCATGCATCAACACAAATGCGTGGATGTCGTACAAATCGACGAGCACCTCGCCAGGAAGCTCGTGCCGCTCGGGCATCCTCGCCCCCTCCACGAGAACCGGGAACACCGGGATCTGCTTTTCCAGGGCGTACTCGAGCTCGGCGCGATGCTGATCGTGTGGGTCGTGTATCCGCGGTCGATTCCTCTTGAAGAGCCGGCGGCCCCCCTCGGCGCGAAGCGTCAACCACTTCGGTCCGATGACGCCGATCACCACTTGACAGGAGCCAATCGCCTCGTCGATGGCCTTCCGCCAGGGTCGACCCGGGACGATGCTGTAGATGTCCAGAAATAGTTGTCCTTGTGGAACTGCTGGCGAAGTCGGTCACCGATCCACCCCGCGGTCCCGCCAACGTCACCTCGTCGGTAGCTGACGAAGATCCGGATCGACTCCTCGCTGCCACCGTTCTCGCTTCGGCGCGCAGCGGTCGGCTGGGTGCGAGAGGGCACCGGTGCGACCTAACGTCGCCGGTCCGGATAAGGAACACATCCGGAACAACTTCCCGAACCGGCACAAAGGACGCGGACGCAGAGGATGTCAGTCATCCCCCCTCCGTGACTGACTGCGAACGGTGCATACATCTCAAACCCGTCGGCCGCGTCCAGCGCCTTACCGACAGCGACCTGGGTCAAGCCTAAACCGCGTCTGCGCCGGAGTCAACCGTGTTTTCCGGGTTTTCTGTCGTCACGCGAGGCGTGGTTAGATAGCTCACCTAGGTGAGCGCGACGCTACCTCAGCTTTGCTTCGTGGTGATGCCGTTCGGGACCAAGCCCGACGGCCAGGGCGGCTCGGTTGACTTCGACGCCGTCTACAACGAGCTGATCGCCCCCGCCGTCGAGGATGCGCGGATGCAGCCGCTGCGAGCGGACCAGGAGCTCGTCGGAGGAATCATCCACAAGCCGATGTTCGAGCGCCTGATCCTGGCCGACTTCGCCGTCGCCGACCTGACGACGGCAAACGCGAACGTCTTCTACGAGCTGGGGGTCCGCCATGCGGTCCGGCCCTACTCCACGGTGCTCATCGGCGCCGACGTCAATCGGACGCCCTTCGACCTGGCGCCCGACCGGGTGCTCCCCTACTCGCTCGATGACGCGGGCAGGCCGGCGAACTCCGGCGGTGACCGCTCGACGCTGGTGGAGGCGCTCCGCCACTCCCGCGAGGCGACGACCGACAGCCCCGTCTTCCAGCTGATCGACGACTTCCCCACGCCGCAGATCGACCGGCTCAAGACGGATGCCTTCCGCGATCAGGCCACGTACTCCGTCGATGTCAAGCGGCGCCTGGCGGAGGCCCGCGACCAGGGGGTCGACTCGCTCCGGGAGCTCGAGGATGCTCTGGAGCCAATCGAGGAGGTCGAGGCCGGCGTACTGGTGGACCTACTGCTGTCCTATCGAGCGACGAAGGCCTGGGACGAGATGATCCGCCTCGTCGAGAAGATGCCGGCCCCACTTCGCAAGGCCGTACTGGTGCGCGAGCAGTACGGCTTCGCGCTCAATCGGGCCGGCCGCAGCGAGGAGGCGGAGAAGGAGATGAAGGAGGTGATCGCCGAGCACGGGGCGAGCAGCGAGAGCTACGGCCTGCTCGGCCGCATCTACAAGGATCGCTGGGATGCGGCGCGCGACGGGAGCGTGCTGGCGGCCCACGGCCTCCTCGACCAGGCGATCGACGCGTACCGCAGGGGATTCGAGGCCGACTGGCGCGATGCCTATCCAGGGGTGAACGCCGTGACGCTGATGGAGATCCGCGACCCGGGAGGTCAGGCCCAGCAGGACCTTCTTCCCGTGGTGCGCTACGCGGCCCTGCGCCGCATCGACACCGGCTCGCCCGACTACTGGGACCACGCGACGCGGCTCGAGCTCGGCGTGATCGCACGTAACCGGGACGAGGCCACGACCGGCGCGCGCGCCGCGCTGGCCGCGGTGCGAGAGACATGGGAGCCGGAGAGCACCGCCAACAACCTGTCCTTGATCCGCAGATCCCGGGCCGAGCGTGGTGAGACGGTCGACTGGGCCGATGAGATCGAACAGGAGCTGAACCGGGCCGCGACGAGATCATGAGGCCCGCGCTCATGCGCCGTCTTCCCAAGCTCGTCTATCGCGAGCAGGAGGGAGAGCCGATCGTGAAGGCCGAAGCCCGTTCCGGCCTCGGTGCGCTGGCGGACGACTTCACGGTTCTGGACGACGTGCTCGAGCCCGTGTTCCAGCGCCTCGACGCGGCAGCGCTGGGGGCACAGAACAGCTACCGCTTGATGCGTCTCGTGCTCATCGTGGGGGTCGCGATCGCCACCCTGCTCGGGACCTGGCAGGCGGCCTCCGATGGCAGCGAGTGGGCCGGACTGCTCGAGGGCCTGGTCGGCGCCATGCTGGCTGGCGTCACGGCGCTGCTCCACGCGCGCGGCTACCACCGCCGCTTTCTGACCACCAGGCTCGGAGCAGAGCGGTTGCGCTCCGAGTACTTCCTGTTCCTGGCACGGGTTGGCGAGTACGACGCTGACGCTGGAGCCGCGCGGATGAGGCTGCAGGATCAGGTGCTCCGGATCGAGCAGGAGGCCGGCGGGTGAGCCAGCGCGAAGCCCAGCTGGTTAGCGCCTACCGCGAGCAGCGCCTGCTCGATCAGCGCCGCTACTACGACGATCGCCGGAGGGAATACGAGCGGGCAAGCGGACAGCTGGCGCTCCTCACCGCATCGCTCGTAGCGCTGGGAGGAGTGGCGGGCGTCCTGTCGGCCGCCAATGCCTTCGACGCCCGCGAGGCCTGGGCCATCCTCGCCGCCGCGGGCCCGGCCCTGGCCGCATTCCTCGTCGCCTACGACGCGCTCTTCGGCTTCGAGCGCAACGCGAAGCTCTTCACCGATGCGTCATATGCGCTGCGGATCGCGGAGCTGCGGGCGCCTCCGCAATCCGCCGACGCCGAGGCGATCCGCCGGTGGGTCGAACAGGTCGAGGGCATCCTGCAGCGCGAACAAGGCCAGTGGGGCCAGCTCGCGGCCGACGCCGAGTCCCAGTCGAGCTAGAACGTGGAGCGCGGACCACTACGGCTGTTCTTCTCCTACGCGCACGAGGACCTCGACTCGCGCGACCGGCTCGACGAACACCTCGAGCTGCTCCAGCGCCAGCAGGTGATCGTCAGCTGGAGCGACCGCCTGATCACACCCGGACGCGAATGGAGGCGCCTGATCGAGGAGAACATGCGCGAGGCGGACATCATCCTGCTGCTGATCAGCAAGAAGTTCCTCGCTTCGGAGTTCGTGCACGAGGTGGAGATACCGCTCGCCATGGCCGAGCACGATCGCGACAGCGCCGCGGTGCTGCCCGTCATGCTCGAGGAGGTGGACGACCTCGACGCGCAGCCCTTCGGGAGCCTCGAGGTGCTCCCCACGAAGGGCGCTGCCGTCTCGACCTGGGACGACCCGGTCCGGGCGTTCGCCGACATCGCAGACGGCGTGAGAAAGGCCGCGACGGAGATCATCTGGAAGCGCGGCGGGCCCTTCGAGTTCGGGCCGCACCAGTTCACCGATGCCGAGCTCGCGGAGCTCGACGACTTGAGCCGACGCTGGACCCGCGCGCGGCTCGAGGACCTTCACGGCGAGCTCACCCGCTCGATCCCCTCCCGTCGGGTGGACGGCAACCTCCTGATCGCGACCTGGTCCATGCGCTCGCTGGGGCGCAAGGCGATCGAGCTCGAGGAGTGCCGTTACTACCTGGCGGCGATCATCTCGGCCTTCGACGTCGTGACCCTGCAGGAGGTCCATCACGACCTGAGTGAGCTGAACCGCCTGCTCGAAATCCTCGGCCCGGACTGGGAGTACATCGTCACCGACATCAGCGAGGGTCCGATGGGCAACCTCGAGCGCTTCGCGATCCTCCACTACGCCCCCCGAGTGCAGTTCGACCATGTGAGCGGCGAGGTCGTGCTGCTCCGCAAGGAGCTCATCGACGGCGAGCAATTCGCGCGGAAGCCCTTGATCGCCTCGTTTCGTGCCGGCGAGATGCGGTTCCGGGTGTGCACGGCGCATCTTTCCTACGGCGGCCAGAGCAAGAAGGACGTCGCGCAAACCGCGAAGGAGGCCGATGCGTTGGCCCGCCACCTCGTGCGGCGGGCGGCGCGCCGCGACCCCACCGGGATCGTGCTGAGCGGAAACCTCAACCTGCGCGACAAGGACTCCCCAGTCGTCGAGGCCCTCCGCGAGGTCGGCGTCGACCTGCCGGGGGAGCTCCTCATGCCCAACCTCGCACTCAGCCGGTCCGATTACCACGCCGGCGCCATCGGCTTCGTCTCGCCGAAGGCAAAGTTGCGACTCGGGTCCAGCGAGCCGAACGCCGGGGCCTTCGACTTCAAGCGCGCCCTGTTCCGGCCGGAGCACCTCGTCCATTACCGCGACGCCGGCCTCTACCAGCCGCCGGAGGGGAGCGAGGACGACGAGACCCGGTTCGTGCGCTGGGGGGTCCTCGGGGTCTCAGACCATCTGCCGCTGTGGGCGGAGCTCAAGGTCTAGCGATTCGGCGTCTCGCCCAAACCGGCGGCCTCGAAGGCCTCTTGGCACAGTGCAGCGCTCGGTGCTGTCAACGAACGTTCGAGATCCTCGCTAAGACACAGGCGCGCCGAAGCGCTCGCGATCGGCGGCCTCCAGAGTGCCCGGCTCGAAGTAGTTCGTCGTCCAGCGGCCGTCGGGGCACAGTGTGTTCGGCGGCCGCCCGGCGCACGGGTCGTCGGGCCGCGGATCGGTGTTGTCGGCGTCGAACGCCCAGCGGTAGCGGTAGTGGTCGTAGAGGCGCATGAGCTCGACCCCGTAACAGTCCGCGACGTCGCTGTCGCCGCGGATGACGAGGAAGTTCTCGTCGTTTTGCCCGGAGGCGGCGGCCGAGAGGTTGTGCGAGCCGGAGATCACGACCGGCTCGTCGGATGTGAAGTTGACGACGATGAGCTTCGTGTGGATCAGGATGCCGCTCTGCTGTCTGGTCTTCTCCGCGAGAAAGCCCTCCAGCCCCTCCTTCAGGTACGCGGTGGCGACGAAGTCGGCGGTGCGATCCCGGTGGAAGCCGGTGATCTCGCTGGGTCGGTTCTCGAGGCCGATCCGCAGGACGTCGTCGTGAGGGGCGCCGAGGAGCGCCTGCTCGATGCGATCGTTGAGATCGAAGGCGGTGCAGAAGAGGACGTCGCGCTCCGCCCGACCGATAGTGGCGACGAAGGCGTCGAGGTCCTTCTCGCCCGTCCGCGGCGAGAACCCCGCCAGCAGGGGCACGTCGGCGGACAGCGGATCGTTGGCGTCGATCCACTGGCGCGTCTCGCCCACAGTCGCGCCGCCGAACAGGAGCTCGAAGAGACGCAGGTACCTGCCGGCAATCTCGGGACGCTCGGCGACGTGAACCACGTTTGCCTGCAGGAAGACGCCGCTTCTGGTCCAGTTCGTCGAGCCGCATAGCACCGAGGTGGGGTCCCGCTCGCCGGCCCGCACCCGGCTCAGGACGGCGAACTTGTCGTGGAAGATGCTCGAGGTCACGCGAGGCCGCAGCCGGTCGGCGGGCCAGCCGTCGAGGCTTCGCTCGTTCTCCTCGGTCTGCGTGTCGCCATGCGCCGCGTGGTAGACGATCCGCACCTCGGCGCCGCGGTCGAGCGCCGCCTTGACCGCGTCGACGATCGCCGGGAGCTCGTACTCGTAGATCGCGATGTCGAGCGCCCAGGTCGGATCGGCGGCGCGGGCGATGAAGCCGTTGATCTGCTCGAGCAGTCCGCGCGAGAGCCAGGCGAGCGCGTCGGACGGGAGCTCCTGCGGTCTGCCCTCCTCCTTCGCCTTGGCGAGCTCGGCGTCGATGTCCGGGAACTTGCGCGAGAACGCCTGGCTCGCGGCCGCGGCGCGGTTGAAGAGGACCCGGTGCTCGCCCCGGCGAACGCTCTCTGTTCTCACCTCGACCGTGGGCCCGGCCTCGATCCGAGGCGACGCCGGGGTCCCGTAGACCGGGTGGACCTCGTAGGTGTAGGTGGTGTCGGGATACACCCGGTAGTCGGACCACCGGAACTTCTGGATCGGCGCCTGCTCGGTCGATAGCGGCTGGCCGGGCTCGTGCTCGACCCCGGGGAAGGTGATCATCCCGTTGAGCCACTGGGCCGGCCGGTTGCCGCCCTCCCGGTGGATCGCGAAGCCGAGCAGATCCGCGCGGCCCGCCGGCGTCGTGTTCATCGCCAGCAGGATCCCCGTGGTGCCGGCATAGGCCTTGACCGAGACCTGGTTCTCTTCGCCCGTAGCTCGCACTCCTGAATCAGCCCCTACTCACTAGCGGACCGTGCTCCGGTCGAGCACTAGGCGGTCCGCGTCGGCGGACAAAACGCGCGCTCGCCATGCCTCCTGCCCCTCCGGGCTGCGGATCACCAGCTCGTCGTCGTCGGTGAGCTCCCACCGCGCCGCCCGCACCTCGGGGCGGTCCGTCGCCCCCGGACCGCCCTCGGTCGCCTCGCTGCCCTCGCCGAGCTCGAGCTCCCGCCGCCCGCGCGACGGCGGGAGCTCCGTGTCCGCGGGGACGAAGACCATCTCGTCCCCGCTGTCCTGCTCATGCGCGTGGAGCCAGCGTCCCCGAACCGCTGAGGGCTCGATGGCCATGGCGCCTACGCGAGCAACTTTCGCGGGCCGGCGAGCGTGGCGTTCATCCGCCCCACCTGCCCGCCCGTGAACATGAACATCGCCGCGTCGTCGACGTAGTCCATGTAGTTCATGAACATGTCGCCGTTCGGGCCGTTGTTGCAGGTGATCTGGGGAAAGGTGGGCTTGCTGTAATTCGGGCCGGCGGCGTTCGGCGTGTCCGCCACGCGGTCCCCGCCGGAGCAGCCCATCGTGTCGCCCCAGATGTGTCGCAGGTTGAGCCAGTGCCCAACCTCGTGCGTGGCGGTCCGGCCGAGGTGGAATGGCTGCTTGACGGTGCCCGTCGTCCCGAAGGCGGAGTGCAGGATGACCACGCCATCGGTGCGGGCCGGTCCACCCGGGAACTGCGCGTATCCGAGAAGGCCGCCGCCGAGGCTGCACACCCAGATGTTCAGGTAGCGGTCTGCCGGCCAGGCCGCCACCCCTCCCTGGGACGCCTTCTTCACGGAGTCGTCGGCGCCGAAGGAGGGTCTGTCGGTCTTCGAGCGAGTGACACCGTCCGTCGGCTTTCCCTTCGGATCCCTCGTGGCCAGCTTGAACTCCACCTTGGCGTCCGTCACGAGGCTCTGCCACGGGGCGGGGACGTTGCTCTTGTCGGGGTTGGTCGCGCGGTAGTCCCGGTTGAGCACGGACATCTGCGTGTTGATCTGCTGCTTCGAGATGTTCTCGGCATTGCTCTTGTAGACCACGTGAACGACGACCGGGATCGTGATCAGCCTGCGCATGGCCCGCTGGGCCTCGCCGGTCCGCAGGGACCGCTCGGTGTAGTCATCGATGCGCAGCTGGTTGGCGCGGTAGGAGGGAAATTCCTCACTGAGGCGCTCGTGTACCTCCATTGCTCCGCACTTCCGTCGCGGTGCTGGACTCATCTTCATCCTCCTCCTCTCGCCTCACGGCGGGGATGTCAGCGGTCGGTTGGAATCGCGATCTCGCCCTCCTCCTTCATCAGGCGATCGAGGACGTCGTCCGGCATCCACACCCGCGCCGGATAGCCCTCGCCCCAGGAGTTGAGGATCGGGACCGCGCCGAGCTCGTCGGCCTTCTCGTTGGCGAGCACCCCGTGGACCTCGTCCACCGCCTGGGCCCAGCGGAAGGCAGTCAGTCCCTGAGCGGCATCGGCCTGGTAGCCCGTTCGCTCCGTGTGTTCGTCGTCGGCGTAGTCCTCGGCCCAGGGAACGTGGCCTGAGGCGACAAGGACGTCGGCGGCGGACCGCACGCTCGTCCCGTTGTTGTCGCCTGGGTTGGTCTCCGGCCACTGGTCCTTTTCCTTGGCGCGGTCCCAGAGCCACCTGGCCGCGTACTGCGAGCCGGTCTCCTGGCCGTTCAGGATCGACATGCAGCGCGACCAGCCGAAGCCCACGCACGCCCCCTCCTTGCCTTGGTCGTAGAAGGTCCTCCACGCCTCGCGGTCGGTCATCTCGCCGCCCGGCTCGAGGCAGACGCAGTGGCCGCCGCGGACCCTGGTCAGCGAGTCGGCGCCGCCACGGGCAATGAACGTCTCGCCCGAGCTCTCGTCGACCTCGGGGTCGTCAAACTCGGCGTACCAGTTGACGCCGATGACCACCGGCGACTGAGTCGGGCGCTCCTCGGGCGCAAGTGCCGTGAGCGGATAGCTCTCGACGTGGCCCCAGTCATCTGGGATGAAGCGACCAAGCCTCGGATCCTCGGGGTCGTGATCGATCGGGCGGTAGCGCATGGGCTAATCCTTCCGTCGAGCGGGCCTGAGCCCGCTGTGCCTCCTGCTTACTCAGCGATCTTCCGCCCGCTCGAGGGTCACGTCAAGGCTCAGACGCGGATTCCGATAAGGCCGTGCCTGAGCGCGTGGTCAGCGCAATGACACCGTGGCCACACGTTCGAGTTCGGAGCTTCGCCGCGCCTTAGTCGATCAGCGGCAGCGCACACCCTCAATGAACCTAGAGATTTCGCTAGGTGCCATCCCGGGTATGGAGGATCGCGTGACGACCTCGGCCGACGGATCCCTGTGGCTCGCGACCGCGGAGCCAACCGCCTATCCGACGCTCGTGGGCAACCGTGATTGCGACGTGGCGGTGCTCGGCGGGGCATCGCCGGCCTGACCGCAGCGCTTCTGCTGAAGCGCGACGGGGCCCGGGTGGCCGTGCTGGAGGCGCGGCAGGCCGGCTCCGGGGTCACCGGTTGCACGACGGCGAAGGTCAGCGCTCTGCAGCAGACCGTCTTCCGGGAGCTGCGCCGGGGCCACGGGAGCGACGGGGCGGCCGCCTATGCCGAGGCAAGCCTCGCCGGGGTCGAGCTCGTCGCCGAGCTTGCCGCCGATGAGGGAATCAAGTGCGATCTCGAGCGCCGTCCCGCCTTCACCTATGCGGCCGAGGAGGGCGAGCGCTCCGCGGTCGAGAGCGAGCACGACGCTGCCCGCGACGCCGGTTTGCCGGTGAGCTTGGTGGACCAGGCGGACCTGCCGTACGCGACTTACGGGGCGATTCGGCTCGACGACCAGCTCCAGCTGCACCCGGTCCGCTACGTGCAGGGCCTCGCCCGAGCGGTCGACGGCGACGGATCGGCCGTGTTCGAGGGCTCCGCCGCGCTCGAGGTCCACTCTGGAGCACCATGTCGCGTGCGCACCGAGGACGGCACGGTGACCGCCGAGCGGGTCGTCGTGGCGACCCATTACCCCCTGCTGGACCGCAGCCTCTTCTTCGCGCGGCTGGAGCCCAACCGCTCGTACTGCATCGCGGCGCGCATTCGGGGCGCGCCTCCGCACGGGATGTCGATCTCGGCCGGCGAGACGACTCGCTCGGTGCGCTCTCATGGAGAGCTCCTGCTGGTTGGCGGGGAGGGCCACGCGACGGGTGCCCGCGAGGCGACCCCGGAGCGCTATCGCCAGCTCGAGCGATTCGCGCGCGAGCACTGGGACCTGACGGAGATCGCGCACCGCTGGTCCGCCCAGGATCCAGTCACCTGGGACCTCATGCCGGTGATCGGCCGCTACCACCCCGGCTCCTCACGCCTCTTCGTGGCCTCCGGCTTTCACAAGTGGGGCCTCAGCTCTGCGTCCTTCGCCGCGCGCATCCTCCGCGATCTGATCGCCGGGCGGGACAACGCGTGGGCGGGACGCTTCAATCCGAGCCGGATCGGCGTCCGGGGCCTGCCGAAGCTGGCGCAGATCAACGCGAGGGTGGCGGCCGACTTGGTCGGCGACCGGGTCATCCCGGCTTCCACGGCGACGGCGTCGGATGTCCCCCGTGGGGAGGCGCGGGTGGTGCGCGATGGCCTCGGGAAGACGGGCGTCTTCCGCGCCGAGGACGGGTCGCTTCATAGCGTATCGCTGCGCTGCACCCACCTCGGCTGCCTGCTTCGATTCAACGCGGCCGAGCGCAGCTGGGACTGCCCATGCCACGGCTCGCGCTTTGATATCGACGGTACGGTGCTGGAGGGTCCAGCCACAGCCTCACTGGAGCGCAAGCCGGCCCGCTAGGTTGGCTGCATGACGGAGGCCGAGCGGGTCCTGCGATCCGCGTACGCCGCGTTCAATGCGGCGGGGGGCCACCCGTAACCGGCGCCACGGCGAGCGCGGCGAGCGGCCCGAGCCGCTGCGGCAGCTCCTCCCATGTCTCGCCGCCGTCGCCGCTGATCCGCAGGCGCCCGTCGCGAAGGCCCATGACGAGGGCCTCCTCGGTGACGACGAGGGCATACGGCATCACCTCGAGCGGCCCGGCGAGGCGCTGCCAGGACCCGTTCGCCCGCCGGTAGACGTGGCCATCGGCGAGCTGGCGGCCGTGGGCCTGGAAGGGGCCGGGGGCGGCGGCGATCCACCAAACCTCGGGGTCGCGCGGGCTCGCCGCGAGCGCCCAGCAGTAGTGGACCTCGAGGCCGTCGGCGGCATCGAGCCAGCTCTCGCCGCCGTCATCGCTCCAGGCGGCGCCGGTGCCGCCGACCTCGTAGGCGCGGCCCTCGGCGCGCGGGTGCCAGCCGAGCTCGTGAGCGTCGAGGATCGCCCCCCGCCGGTGGTCGGAGAAGCTTCGGCCGCGGTCAGTGCTGAGCATGACGCCCCCGAGCTCAATCCCGACGAGGAGGCGGTCGGGGTCGTGGGGCGAGGGCGCGATCCAGCGGACGTGGTGGGTCCATGGTCGCGGCGGAAATCTCCACTGGGGCCGTGAGGGAATCCGTTGGAGGGCCTCGAGCTCATCCCACGGCTCGCCGGGGGCGGGGCTTGCGAAGAGGCGGCTGGGCTCGGTGCCGGCGTAGAGCGCTCCGTCGGCCGTCGAGACGGCGACCGAGAAGACGTCGGCCTCGGGCAGCTCGGCGCGCTCCCAGGACTCGCCCGCGTCGCGGCTCGACCACAGCCCGCCGGCGCCGCCGGCGAGGGCGAGGCCACCGGGTCCGGCGGCGACGCAGCGCACCGGCTCCTGGAGCGTCGTTCGAGCCGATCCGGTGGCGACGTCCACCACCTCGGCGCCGGCTTCGGTTGCGGCGAGCAGGCGGGCAGAGGTCATCTCCACTCACCGTACTCCTGCGGCCACCCCGTCGCGGGCCCGATCGCACCGAGCACTACCTCGCCATCCCGGCGGCTTCCCATGGAGCGTCTT
>Ga0126306_10000372_pt1 | contig 20044 bp, 15 predicted proteins | sample Plot27_FD_92592 | JGI IMG/M metagenome (GOLD analysis project Ga0126306, IMG submission 92592) | Serpentine soil microbial communities from UC McLaughlin Reserve, CA, USA - Plot27 | ecosystem: Environmental > Terrestrial > Soil > Grasslands | place: USA: UC McLaughlin Reserve, Lake County... | reverse complement strand
GTGGGCCGCTGCGACCGCTCCGCAGCTGCTCGGCGAGCAGCAGGATCGCGTTGAGCGGTGAGCGCATGTCGTGCACGACTTCGATGAGCAGCTGCATCGCATCGGGGCCGCTCAGCCGACTGGCGAACTGTTGTGCCCCGTTGCGCTCCAGCTCCGACTGTAGCCGCTCGATCGCACCGAGGACGCGAGCGACCTCGGTCATATCGACCTCGCCCGCGTTGCTCGCCAGCTCCTCGACGAAGAGGCGACGCAGCAGGGCGAACAGCTGGTGCGCGGCCGGACCGACCGATGTCGCGAGCTGGACCGTCGCCTCGTCTTCGACGGCGCGCTCGACGGCGATCGCGAGCGACTCCACAGCCGCCGTGAAGTCCACGGCGCCACCGCCACGAGGGACGAGCACGCTGTGCGCTCCCTCGGCGGGGAGCCGTTCGAGCGCGCGCGTCAAGATCTCCCAAACGGGGCGCGTCGCGGCCCGAAAGGGCATCTTCAACAGCGCACCGCCGGAAGGGCGCGCCATCATTCCATCGTGCCGGAGTTGTCGTCGCGCCGGAAGCCGTGCTTCTCCATGAGCCGATAGAGCGTTGTGCGGTCGATGCAGGCGAGGCGGGCTGCCTTGGACATGTTGCCACCAGCCCGAACCACTAGACGCGAAAGATATTCCTTCTCGAAGTCTGCGACGAGCTTGTCCTTGGCGAGGTGATACGGCTCGCGCATCACCGCCAGCGGCATTCCGCTGGTCGTCGCCGATTTGGCATCGTCCTCATACACCGGAAGGTGCTCGGGTTCCACGGGACGATCCGCCTCCGCGATCACCGCGACGTGCTCGATGACGTTCTGCAGCTCGCGGACGTTGCCGCGCCAGGGCCGGGTCCGGAGCGCCTCGAGCGTCGCCTCGGTGAGGGGCGGCGGGGTCGTGCGCGTGCCGCGATGGCGCTCCCAGTACACCGACAGGAAATGGTTCGCCAGCAGTGCAACGTCGCCCAGACGCTGCCGCAGCGGCGGCAACTTGATCGGGACCACCCGCAGCCGGTAGAAGAGGTCCTCACGCAGCACGCCGCTGCTCACCGCCTCGGCTGGCTCTCGGTTCGTCGCGGAGATGAAGCGCACGTTCACGATCGCATCGTGCTCCTGCTCGCTGCCGACGCGCCGGACGATACCGTCCTGCAGCACACGGAGCAGCTTCGCCTGGAGGGGCAGCGACATCTCCGTGACTTCGTCGAGGAAGAACGTCCCGCCGTTCGCCGTTTCCAGTAGACCGGGCTTGGTCCGATCGGCGCCGGTGAACGCCCCCTTCACGTGGCCGAATAGCTCGCTCTCGAGGAGGTTCGCGGGAAGCGCCGCGCAGTTGATCGACACGAGGGAGCGACTGGCCCGGCGGCTGTGGCGATGGATGAACTGCGCCACCACCTCCTTCCCTGTGCCGCTCTCCCCGGTGATCATCACCGATGCATCGGTCTCCGCCACGCGGCGCGCCAGCTCCACCGCACTTCGGAATGCCGGTGCGGTCCCGAGCAACGTCACCTTGTCGCTGTTGCTCGAATCCGCGACGCCGTGGCGCCGCAGATCCCGCGTCTCCCGGGCGACGAGAATGACGTGCGCCGCTCGCCCGATCAGGATGTGCAGGTGGGTGGCCGAGAACGGCTTGGGCAGGTAATCCCACGCACCGGCCCGGAGTGCCTCGATGCTCGTGGCGACGCTCGGGTTACCCGTGATGACGATGACGATGGCTTCCTTGTTCGCCTCCAGGGCGCCGGCGACGACCTCCATGCCGGACACGGGCGTCATGTGGAGATCGACCAGGACGATGTCGAAGCGGCTCCGCCGCATCATGTCGATCGCTTCGTCCCCACGCCCTGCCGAGCTGACATTATAGCCGTCGGCCTGGAGCATGCTGGTGCATCCATCCCGGAGGGTCCGCTCGTCGTCTACGACGAGGATACGGATGGTTGGCTTCGCTTCGGGGGGGATGGAGAGCGCATCGAAGGCTCCCCGCGTGGCGAGGGTGTCTGACATACGGGAAGAACGAGGGACTCGGCCGCACGTAACTGGATCGTCGCACTGAACCCCTGGCCAGTTCACGACGAGGGCGCGGAAGAGCAGAAGCCTCGGGGAAGGTGCAGCTTCATCGCCACACGCTGTGGCACGCCCGCTTCCCCGCGCGCTCAATGTGCCCCGGCTGGTCGCCAGATGCAAGCACGAGCGAAACGGATGGTTGCTCCCGTGACGACGGAAGGGGTCGTCAGTCGTATTAAGTTGATGTGTTGCAAGCTCTACGGGCTGTGTGGCAGTGCCGCGCCAGTGGCGTGCAGCGATCGATGTTTCCCGGGGTAAGAGTGTTTGCTGGGGTCGGCTCCCTCTTTGCGTTGGGGAGCCAGTATAGAACGGCCCATTCCGGGTCACCGGTGGTGCGGACGCGCGCACCTCGGTTTCGCCCGTCCTACTCGATAGAGACGAGAGCCTGATGTCTGCCGAGTTTCCCATCGTCGCATCGCCAGCTGGACCACTCGCGGGGAACCAGTTCCCCCGAACTGCGACCTGGTCGCCCGAGCCTCCCGAGGAGAGCTCCGAGGGAACCCCACAGGTCACCCGTCTCCTCGGCGCCGTCAGCCGCTACAAATGGCTGACGATCGGCCTTGCCATCCTGGGCGGCATCATCGGTGCGATCGCGACGAAGTTCGTCGCGCCTACCTACGAGGCCCGGGCGAAGGTCTGGATCATGTCGGCGAAGCCGACGACCGGCCCGCAGCCGACTGGCCCGATCCGGGCCGAGGAGCTGCTTCCCCAGACGTCGTGGGCGGAGCTCTTCCAGAGCTTCGCCATCACGGACTCCGTGGTCGCCAAGCGCGGTCTGGCCGCCACGCCGGAGGATCCGAAGGATCGGCCCGCGTTCGTGCGCTTCGCGACCACCGGGCAGCCGATCGTCGGCGACTACAGCCTCGCGATCGACGCGAAGGGGCAGCGGTACACGCTGAGCCGGAAGACCGACGGCGCGGTCGTCGACACGGGCGCCGTGGGCGACTCGATCGGCCGATCGGTTGGTTTCCGCTGGCTCCCGACCGCCCGAATGCTCACACCAGGCCGTACCTACAACTTCCACGTCGTCACCCCGCGCGACGCATCCACCTCCCTGCTGCGGAAGCTCCAGCCCCCGCCGATGGTCGCGTTCAACAGCAACTTCATGAACGTGACGCTGGTGGACAACGATGCGGGGGAGGCGGCGGCCACGCTGAACACCTGGCTCTCGGAGTTCGACAGCACGGCGCTCTGGCTCAAGCGTCGCAATGTCTCGGAGTATTCCAATCGGCTCGAGGAGCAGCGTCAGTATGCCATGACGCGGCTGCGTGACGCGGAGCTCAAGCTCGAGGGATTCCGCACTCGCACGATCACCCTGCCCTCCGAAGCGACGGTCATCACGCCCGGTCTCGCGGAGACGCGCGACCCGGTGTTCAAGGCGTACTTCGACAAGAAGATGGAGTCGGGCGACCTGAAGCAGTTTGCCGACGCTCTCGCGCGTGCATTGACCGCAGGGCCGGCGGCTCCCGAGGCGATCAGCTCCATCCCTGGCCTGCTGATCCAGCCCGGCGCGAAGGACCTGGGGCTGCTTCTGGACGAGCTGTCTAAAAAGCAGGCTGAGCTTCGCGAGGCGCAGAAGGTCTACACCGACGAGTTCAGCAAGGTGAAGGACCTGCAGAAGAACATCAGCGATCTGCGCTCACGCTCGATTCCGGCGGCCGCGCGAAATCTCCTCGCACAGTTGCAGACCCGTGCGAACGCGCTGAACAACCAGATCGCCGCCACGTCGGCCGAATTGCGCACGATCCCCACGCGTTCGATCGAGGAACAGCGACTGCGGCGCGAACAGGAGATGTTCGAGTCGATGTACCGGAACCTGTCTGCACGCTACGCCGACGCGCGGCTCGCGGAGTCGAGCGTGATGCCGGACATCACCATCCTCGACCGGGCCGCGCCCGCCATGGGACTGGTGACGTTCCGCAGCCTGAAGATCATCGGCAGCGGGATCCTGCTCGCCCTGGGGCTCGGACTCGGTCTGTCGGTGATGCTCGATCGAATGGACCACAAGTTCCGGCATCTGGCGCAGGTCAGCTCCGATCTGGGACTCGCGGTGCTGGGAACCGTGCCGAAGATCGCACAGCCCCCTCGGCGTGCGAAGCCCGAGGACGCTGCAGAAGTCATCGAGTCGTTCCGCGGGATCAGGCTTCGCCTGCAGTACGCGTACTCCGCGAGCCAGCCGCTCGTGTGCGGCGTGACGAGCCCCGAGCAAGGCGACGGCAAGTCGCTCGTGGCCTCGAACCTGGCCCTCGCGTTCGCCGAGGCGGGTTACCGCACACTGCTCATCGACGCCGATACGCGTCGCGGAGCATTGCACGAGGTGTTCGCCGCCCAACGTCGGCCCGGTCTGATCGAGGTCCTGTCGGGGGAAGTGACGCGCGCGGAGGTGATGCAGCCGACGTCGCAGGAACGTCTCACGCTGATACCGTGCGGCGGACGCCGCACGACGAACCCGGAGCTGATCGCGAGCCCTGCTCTACCTCGGCTTCTGAGTGAGCTCGTGCGCGAGTTCTCGGTGATCATCGTCGACGGGCCGCCACTGTCGGCGGGTATCGACGCCTTCGCGATCGGGGCGGCGTGCGAAAACACGTTGATGATCCTTCGCCACGCGAAGACCGATATGCGCATGGCGAAGACGAAGCTGGCACTCCTGCGCCGACTCCCGCTCCGCACGGTGGGCGTGGTGCTGAACGACGTCGAGTCGATGGGCGACTACAAGTACTACGGCTACGACGCGAAGTACCGTGCGCTGCCAGAGGAGCGCGCTGTCGCGACGGTCTGATCGACGTGCGAGGAAACGAGGAAGGGGCGTCGGATATTCCGGCGCCCCTTCCTCGTTGCTGATAGCAGCCGCCTCGAACGGCGCGCTCGCTCAGCCCTGGGGAGCCGGAGCCAACTCTCGCGGCGCGAAATCGGCGACGGCGGCATGGTTGGCGTGCAGCGACGACGATGCGCGCTCGAGCATCTCGAGCACGTGAATCGAGGACTCCGAGTAGTCGGGTACAGCGAAGAAGCTGCCGCGCACACGAAAGGCTCGAGGATTCCGGCCAATGGGAACCGTCGTGCCTTCGAGCGCTCGTTGCAGGCGCTCCATCAGCCGTTCGGCCCCCTCGGGGTTGGTCGCAGGAGCGATCACCGCGAACTCGGCTCGACCCAGGTGCCCGATGACGTCCGATGCGCGCGCCGTGCGCGCGAGGGCCATACCGAGATGCTCCCCGACCCCCTTGGCGACGGTCTCGATTGACTCTCCGGGCGCGACGGCGTCGTCCATCACCGGTGCGAGAGCAACGCATGCCATCGCACCCCGCACCCGAAGGGCTTCAGCGCCCGTCTCCCTCGCGCGTCGGGCCATGCCGCGGAAGTTGTAGAGCCCCGTGGCCTCGTCGAGGAGGCTCTCCTCCTGCGCTCGGTCAGCCGATCGCTTGGCACGCACGAACGTGTCCATGCGGAGGAGCAGCAGGTCACTGTCGACGGGATGCGGACAGAAGTCCCAGGCGCCGGCAGCGAACGCCGCGATGCTGCTGGCCCGGGTCGCCTGCACCGAGGTCGTGAGGATGATGGGAGTGGTGGCCGAGACGATCCGCTGCTCTCGAAGCTGCCGACACAGGGCGATGCCGTCCATGTCCGGCAGCCGAATATCGAGAATCAGGAGGTCGAGATGGGTGCTTCGAACTGTCTGGAGCACCTGCTGTCCGGTATGGGCTCGAACGACGCCGTAACCTCGCGGACCGATGATTGTCTCGAGCGAGCGGCCTGACCACTCCTGGTCGCTGGCGATCAGGACGAGAGGGGGAGTGGAGTCCAGCTCTGGCATTGCACCCTCGGTGCATTGAGGCCGCCGACGCCGACACGAGAATCGTGATGGCGGGCGCGACCATGATAGTCGGCACCGTCGCCGACTTGGGGCGCCCATGCATGATGCATGCGGCGGGTTTCGAAAAGATAACGTATTGGGATCGTTACAGATACGCCACAATCACGACGGAGCGATCGCACCGGATTGCGGCGGGTATACTACAAGTGCGAGGAAGCATCGCGACAGGACCAACTCTTGCTTTTGGGCGCGCCGTTCGGCGAGGCAGTGCACACGATGTGGTCGCTCGGCACGCATGTGTGGTCGAGGCGCTACATCCTGGCTGCCATCTTCGGCGTAACCAAATTCTCTTGCTCGTCTAACCAATTGTCAACATTCGACTTGGCAAAACCTCTCCCAGGACGCGCCGTGAGCATGCTGACTGCATTGGGGGCCGGCATGCGCTCGTTCCCGACGCTCGCCAGAAAGCTCGTTTCATCGACAACGATCCGATCCCTTCTCGTTGCCGGCATCATGATCCTCGGCGTTGCGGACTCCGCGACCGCGCAGGGCTACGAGTCGATGCAGCCCATGGCGACCCGTGCCGACCTGACCGCGATGGCTGACCGCTTGGGACGCGGCTCCGAAAGCGATCGGGCCAAGGCGAGCCTCCTGCGGACACGGCTCCGTGACGGCGACTTCCAGCCCGGTGACCGGATCAGATTGGTCATCGACGGGAGCGTCACCCAGGACGACACGCTTCCCGTGGGCGCTGGCTCGAAGATCCGTCTCAAGGAGATCGGGGAGATCTCGCTGGCCGGCATACTCCGCTCCGAGCTCCAGGGGCATGTGACCAAGGAGCTGAGTCGATACATCAAGGAGGTGCGGGTGCAAGCGACCCCGCTCGTGCGGCTCGCGATTCTCGGCCCCGTGGGCAAGCCCGGCTTCTTCTACATGCCGTCGGACATCGCGATCACGGACGCGATCATGCGCGCTGGCGGGCCGGGCGGGAACGCGGACCTCAAAAAGTCCGTGATCAGGCGCAACACGAAAGAGTTGTACGATTCTCGCAATACGCGCACGGCGTTGGACGAAGGACTTACGCTCGATCAACTCTCGCTCCGCGACGGGGATTCGATCGAGGTCGGTGAGAAGACCGGAAGCAATTGGCAGAAGATTGCGTCGATCGTCGGCGTAGCTAGCACACTCGTCTGGGCACTCTCGTATGGCTTCTCGCGGCGCTGACAGCAGTACGCTCATCACGGGGACCTTCCCGGTATTCGATGCACCGATCACGGACTCACCGTCCACGATCGGTGATCGGACGCTGCGGTCGCACGTGCAGGAGCTGCTCGTCTCGGACAGGCTCAACCGCATCGTCAATTTCTCGATCTCGCTCATCGCTCTCATCGTGCTCGCGCCGTTGATGCTGGTGCTCGCGATCGCGGTGAAGGCGACGTCGCAGGGTCCGATCGTGTACCGTCAGACGCGTGTGGGCGTTGACCGACGCAGTTCGGATGGCGACCGGCGCGGCGCTGGTGAGCGCCGCACGCCTCGTGCGCTCGCGGGCGAAATCCGGCGCACCGAAGTCAGCACCTCCGCGGATGAGCGTCGTGGCACCACTCGACAGGGAGATCGGCGAGCGAATGGCCGCCGCGGCGGCGACCGTCGCGCGGTGGACGTCGGTGGACGTGCGTTCACGATGTACAAGTTCCGCACGATGACGGTGAACGCGGAGCTCGCCGGCGCGGTATGGGCGACCAAGAACGACGCCCGCGTCACCCCGATCGGCGGCATCCTTCGCGGCACGCGGCTCGACGAGCTGCCGCAGCTGGTGAATGTGTTGAAGGGCGAGATGAACATCGTCGGCCCGCGTCCGGAGCGGCCGAGCATCTTCATGCAGCTCCGGAAGGAGATCGACCGCTACCAGCTCCGTCAGCGCGCGAAGCCCGGCATCACCGGCTGGGCGCAGATCAATCAGAACTACGACACCTCGATCGACGACGTGCGGCGCAAGGTGGAGTTCGACCTCGCCTACATCGAGCGGCGCTCGGTCGTCGAAGACATGCGAATCATGGCGCGGACGCTTCCGGTGATGATCTTCCGGAAGGGATCGCACTAGGTCGCCACCAGGAGGGGCTCGGGTGGTCACAGCCAGAACGCCGCGAGCGCATGCGCTCGCGGCGTTTCTGCGTTCTCGCCAGCCAGTACGCGCCTACGGTAGCGGCGTCACGGCGCGCGTGGTGTCGATGAATACCACCGCGTCGAACTGTTGACCGAGGCGCGCCGAGAAGTAGTGGCTCTGGCGCTCCGTGTTCGGTGCGTACACCACTCCAATGGCCCGCTGCAGCCGCGGCGGATCGCTCAGCGCCGCGGCGTGCTGTCCGGCGTCGCGCAGCGGAAGCAGGAAGCGCGAGAGCCCCGTCGCGTGGAAGATCCCCGAATAGCTCTCGGGCAGCGCCGCGCGCATCGGCTGGTCGCGCCCAGGCTCGCCCCACGCCGAGGCGGCCATCACGGTTCCGGTGTAGGTGTGGAAGCCCACGAGCAGAGAAGCACCGTCGTGACGCTCTCGCACGAGCTGTCCGATGTTGTGCTCACCCGCCTCGCCCGACTGCGTCACGCGCGCGTCGCCCGTATGCGTGTTGTGCGACCACACGACGATCTTCGACTCACGCCCAGTGCTCGCGCGAAGATGGTCCTCGATCGCCGTAAGCGCGTCGGCCATCTCCTGATCGCGAAGGTTCCAGGTCGACATGTTGCCGAGATACGACGTCCTGAAGTACGCCTCGGCGTTGACGACCGTGTGCGCGTTCCGCAGGGCCGAGAACAGCGCTTCGGCCTCGACCGGATCCGCTGGCCTCGACGTCGCTCGATTGGTCATCTCTGAAAGCCCCTGCTCCGCCTGGGTCTGACAAATGGTGCCGCGCTGGGTAGCCGCCCCGTACGCCGAGGCGTCCGGTCGCCACTGTCCGAAGCAGGAATAGAGCGCTCGTACTCGGCCGGCCGCGGCAGGATCGACGCGGCCAAGGTATGCGAGCACCTCGTCCGCCGATTCGTAGAGGCTGTAAACGTCCAGGCCATAGAACCCCGCGCGTTCCGACGCTGGACGTGCGTCGTTGTAGGTTCGCATCCATCGCACGAGATCGCGCACCTCCTCGTTTCGCCACATCCACTGCGGGAACTGAGTGAAAGACGACAACGCCTGCTCCGCCGACATGTCCTGGCCGAGCCCGCGGACGTACTGGTTCACACGGTACGCGTCGGGCCAGTCCCCTTCGATGGCGATGGCCGAGAACCCCTTCTCGGCGATGAGCCGCTGGGTGATGCGGGCGCGCTCCTGGTAGAACTCGTGGGTGCCATGGGTCGCCTCGCCCAGCATGACGACGCGTGCGTCTCCAACGAGCTGGATCAGCGGATCGTAGTCGGTGGCCGCTCCGGTGATCGGGACCGCAGCCTTCTGGACGAGCGCGACAACCGACGGGTCGGGAGCGCCACCCTCGCCGAATGGGTCGCCCGGGGAGCGACCACAGCTGATGATGGCGAGCGCGAGGGAAGCGACGATGCCGAGGGTGAGGTTACGCGGATTGGCCCGCACGAAAGACGGGGTCCCCGCTGCATGCGTGGCTCGCACGCTCGAGTGTGGTCGATTCATCAAGACGCTACCGCCAAGGGAAGCATCCACTGGGTTCAATAACCGTGCGTTTACATCCAACCCAGCTTCGCGGCGTCTTCCGATAGGGCCGCTGGAGTCAGCGGAAATGTGAAGGGCCCGCGGAGCTAACGCTCCGCGGGCCCTTCCTTCTAAACGATCGGTTAGGCTGCTTACTCGATGATGACCTCGCCGTCTTCGCAGTGACCCGGGCCAATGAGGCCGTTGTTGTAGTCGTCCAGGGTCGTGGCGAGGCCGGTGATGTTACCCGTGCCGTTCGTGAAGTAGGTCAGCGCGGTCGCCATTGCGGCATCCACGGCAGCCGTCGTGCTGGCTCCGCCCTGGATGTTCAGGTAGGCGGCGATGTACTGGTGCGCCAGCTGGATGTACGCGTCACCCTTCTTCGGAGGCGTCTGAAGGATCTGGAGCCAGGTCTTGCCCGAGTTGAAGAACGGGTCATCGGCGAGACCGGCCCACTCCTCAGCGTGGTTCTTCCAGTAGCCCTGCGTGAGCGTGCAACCCTCGTCGGTCGACACGTTGACGAACGTCACCTTCTCGCTGTGGAAGGCATTGACGTAGGTCGTGACCTTGCTGCCCGCGACGTCCTTTACCGCGGCCTGAGCGCCCGGACCCGTGATGGTGATGTCAGAAAGCGCCGTACCGGTGTGCGCAGCTTCCGTGACGACGATGCTGGCCGGCGCATCGGTTCCACCGTCGTCGGACACCGTGCGGGTGAAGACCGTGGTGCAGGCAGTTCCGCCATCGGCGGCAACGACGAGGTCGAATGCGTCGTCGAGCACATCGTTGGTATTCGCATTCCCACCGGCAACTGCCGTGAAGCTGTAGGTACCTGCCGGACCGGTCTTGCAGACCTCCAGCGTCTGGGGGGCCACGGTGACATCGAACGCCGGGCCGGTCGGCGAGAACGACGAATCACTTCCGGTGGTGGAGCACGCAACCGCGAAGAGTGCGGCAGCGCCGAACGAGATACACGAATTGAGCTTCAGATTCTTCATAACAGGAGGGTCCTCGAGTAAGGGGGTAGGGTCGCACCCCCGGCCTTAGCAAGCTGGATACCGAGTCTTCGAGGACTCTGGAGTGCCTCTGGAGGCGCTCAACTTCCCACGATCTGTTTACGAACCTTGATCTGCGTTGCAGCGAATGTGCAACGTTGCTGCACGGACGCTGCACCCCGCGACGCGGAGCGGCGCTCAACGTCGATCGTTCGCGCGCGCCAACGCGATGATGTCGCGAGCCCGCGCCACATCGATCGATTCGGCAACGGTGATGGGAATCGTGCCCTCGCGCGCCACTGCGAGGTGGAATCGGCGCACGAGCTCACGCAGACCTGGATAGGCCGACTCCCCGCGCACCGCCCGTCGAAGGAGATTTCCTGTCGCCACACCGAGCGTCAGCGCCGAGCCGGCGAGCGGTCGCAGCACCTTGTCACGTCGCGATGGGCTACCTCGCTCCACGGTCGCGAAGCCGTGAAACAGGTTGGCGCGCACGCTTCCCAAATCGGCGCGGAGCACGAGCGAATTCTCGGTGGGCCTTGCCCGCATGGAGACAGAGAGCAAAACAGATGTTTCGCCGAATTCACCGATCGCTCTGAGCTCGCCAGCCGGTCCGTCGCTCACGTGCCACGTCGCCGATGCGAACGGTGCGCCGAGCAGCCGACGACCAAGCGCGAGGCCGTGCGGCAGGATATCGAGCGCCACCTGCTCCCGCTGAGCGTCGGTGCCGCCGTCGGCACCGGCCGAACAGGCGACCACGTCGAGCTGACGTACCTGGCCGAGGCTTGGAAGCTCTCGCTGGAGTCGGAGGATGCCCGCTTGATAGATAAACTGATGAATAGGACAGAGCAGCACGCCGCGCGCAGTCGCGGCTGCGTGCAGCCGTTCGACCGCTCCCGCGTCGCCGGCCAGGGGCTTCTCGACGAGCAGGTGGGCACCGGCATCGATCGCTTCGCGCGCAATCGGTTCGTGGGTTGAGAGCGGGGTGCAGACGTGCAGCACCTCCACAGCATGCGCGCGAAGCGCATGACCGACCGCGGTCTCGGGAGCAGGCCGCCCCGGAATCCGCGAGGCCAGGGCGGTCGCACGCTCGAGATCCTGGTCGATGATGGCCACCACCCGACCTCCGATTCGCTGGATGGCGTGCGCATGCCAGCGCCCCATCAACCCCGCGCCGACGATGGCGGCGCGGAGAGATGTCGAAGTCGGGCTCACCTCAGACGGGTGCTTCGCGAAGGGCGCCCATGTGCATACCGGACAGGCTTCGGAGCTCGTCGCCGTCCAGCTCGATCCGGCGGCCGGTCGATGCGGAGTGATAGGCGGCCGCGATCACCTGGAGCACGTCGCGACCATCTTCACCGGTGGCTGGTGGCAATGTCCCCCGCGCGAAGGCCTCGAGGGTGCGCTCGAAGACATTGCGCGTGGCGATCATGCCTGGCTCCTTCGGGTTGCGTCCGAGCGGCTTGCGCTGATTTCCCGTCTCCTCCCACGCCATGCCCGAGACGCCGTAGTCTACCCGCAGGTGCGGCCTGGTGCTTCGATGGAGCCCGGCGGTGATTCGCGCCCGCCCGCCGAACGACGCGCGCAGCGAGGCGTCCAGCGTCTCGGCACGCACCTCGAAGTACTGCGTCTCGCCCTTGCACAACCGGTTCTGGATGATCTGCGCCAGACGCCCTCGGCTGAACTCCAGCGTGCAGAGCGCCACGGCGTCGCTCTCGCTCTCGCGCACGCCGCAGGTGGAGACCGAGGCCGTGACGGAGACCGGCCGCTCGCCGAAGAGCGCCATCAGGAAGTCGACGAGATGCACTCCGGCCTCGTAGAGCGTGCGGCGGAGCATCTGTCCGCGCCAGCCGGGCTCCGCCCAAGGCGGGAGATCCATGAGCTGCCACACCTGCGCGAAGACGACGCTTCGGCCGCCGCGCGAGGCCGCGTCACGCAGGGCGCGGAAGATCGGCATCTCTCGGAACTCGTGGTTGAGCGCCACACGGCGCCCGGCGGCGGCTGCCGCCTCGATCACCTGGTTCGCTTCATCGATGCTCGATGTGAAAGGCTTCTCGCAGATGACGTGCGCTCCCGCGGCGAAGCTACGGAGACAGTAGTCGAAGTGGCTGTCGGGCGGCGTGCCGATCACGACGACATTGGGCTTCGCTTCGCCAAGCATCTCGTCGAAGTCGGCAAACACGGGGACTTTCCACGCGGTGGCGGCGCGCTCGCGGCGGCTCGCATCGGGGTCCACCGCGCCGACGACCGTGACCGAAGGCATGCCCGCCAACGCGGGGAGATGCAGCGTATGGCCCGCGTTGCCCAGGCCGATGACGGCGACGCGGAAATGAGAGGTGTCGGGCGCGTACACCACCGGCGACGCACCGTTGCGCGACTCGAGCATCGGGGTCATGCGCCCGCCTCGAGTCGGCGGTGGAGCGTGGGAGCGAAGTCGTCAGCGATCATTGCGCAGTCAAGCATGAAGGGAGCGAAGTAGCGTCGTCTGGCGCGAGGCTCGGTCGTCGAAGGAGACGCGAGAGCGGCGGATGGTGCAACACAACCTAGCGGAGTGGCGTCGGCGGCCCGGATGCGGTCGGCTCGGCTGGCCGGCCGGCATTCGCCTCGAGCAACGGAGCAGCCCACGAGACGAGCCGTCCGAGTCCGGGGGCGCGCCGGGCGAGATCGTAGGCGGGTGCCGCGACGGCGAGGCGGCCCAGTCGGGCGCGGTCGGACGCGAGCAGCGCGGCGGCGCCGAGATGGACGTCCCGCAAGCCGGAGGCGCGCAGCGAGCGCCGAAGCTCGCGGGGTGAGAGCGGACGGTGGTGCTCGTAGCGCTGACCCGAGCGCCAATGAACGTAGGCATCGGCGAGTCGGCGAGGCACGAACCCAACCCCCCAGACCCCTACGTGAGGCTCCGGCAGAACGGAGAACCGGTTGACGGTACGCAGGTGCAGCCGTCCTCCGGGCCGAAGGACCCGAGCGGCCTCCGCGACGAGCGCATCGGCGTCTAGGCAATGCTCGAGCGTGCCGAGCGAGACGACGCGACCGAACGATCGTTGGGGAAAGGGCAGGTGCTCGCCGTTGCAGCAGACGAGCGGCGCCGAGACTCCCGCACGCTGGAGCCGACGGCGCGCGACGACCAGCCAGCGAAACGCGATGTCGACCCCTACCATGCGCTTGCCACGCCGATGCCCAGCGAGCACCAGGTCGGCCGTACCGCATCCGACGTCCAGCCACCAGCCGTCCGACTCACCATCGGCACTCACCTGGTCGAGCCACTCGGCGGCGCGGGGCTCCGCCGAAAGGACGAACAGCGTGAAGCGTTCCGCCTGCTCGTTCGGTGTGCCGGGCGTGCGCGCCCAGTACGCACGCACGGTCGTCTCGAAGTCCGCGTCGACCGTGTCGTACTCCAATCCCATTCCCTTGTCGCGATCGGCTTCGATGCCGATCCACGGATCGGGACGCAGCCGAAAATCGGGGATGCCGATGACGACGGGGAAGCGTCGCGCGCATGCGGTGCAGCGGTAGTGCTCGTCCGCGCCACGGTCGTGATCGAGCGCGGCTTGGCAGGCCGGGCAGACGAACGGCGGATGAGCGTCGCCGCTCACCGCTTGGCGGCGCTCGGCTGCGGCTGTGGCTGTCGCTTGCTCGGGTTCCGCGGGACGGGCGGCCACGACGCGAGATTGAGCTCCGAGAACGCTTCGACGGATGGGTCGGGTCGCGGCTCACCCACGACGACCGCGAGGAATGCGCCCCAGACGACTGAGACCGCGGCGGTGAGATAGTAGATCATGTGCAGGACGACGCCGCAGATCGCGAAGGCGATCCCGCGCTTCCGGGAGAAGAAGGCATAGAGCGGCAGCCCGCGCAGCACGACGAGCAGCAGGCAGATGCCTCCGAGCGTCGCGAGGAGATGCTCCTTCGGCCGCACGGAGATGGCGAGCAGGAGAAGGCCCAGGCAGACGAGAAACGTGTTGCTCTTCTCCTTCGCGCGAAGGCTGAGGCTCCTGGCCTTGTTGGCGGCGGGACCGAGCAGCGCGGCCTGCTCGGCCAGCAGGCGAGCCCAGGGAACGCCACGATCCATGAAGTCCGCTTTCAGCATGCCACGGAAGGTCCAGCGCTTCAGGTGGGTGACCTGGATCTCGGGCTGGAGAAGGATGCGGTGCCCGTGCGCGGACATGCGATAGCCCAGCTCGACGTCCTCGATCTGCGGCCGCGAGAAGCGCCACTCGTCGTACATGCCGACAGCGACGAAGACCGAGCGTCGGATGCATCCGCAGCCGGCCCAGAACGTCTGCGCCTCGCCGGGCTCCTGGTCGTGCGTGTAGTGATGGAGAAGGTTGCGATACTGCGAGACGACGCCGGCCGCCGCCGGCTCGTCGCAGTACGCCCCGAAGACCGCATCGACGTCGTCGCGCGTAGTCATGATGGTGGCGATCCGCGTGAGGGTGTCGGGTCGCACTAGCACGTCCGAATCGAGGAAGACGACACAATCGCCACGTGCGCGCTCGACGCCACGGTTTCGCGCGTAGCCCGGTCCGCGCGAACGCCCAGGGAGGCGGATCACGAGATCGGCGTATTCGCTCGCGATGTCGACGGTGTCGTCGCGGCTTCCGTCGTCGACGACGATGAGCTCCCACGTCTCGTGTGGCAGCTCGCTTCGGCTCAACGCCTCGAGCATGCGCGGCAACACGTCGTGGCCGTTCTTGACCGGGACGATGACGGAGAGATAGGGGCGATCGGGGGTCATCGGGCGATGCTCCGCGTGATCGAGCCGCGCACCGAGCGCGCGCCAGCGAGAAGGCCCAGGCGGAGGCGGAAGCGCGTGGTGCCCCAGGATTCCAGCGTGCCCGGCGCGCGGAGATAGTAGCTGTCGAGCCTGGGCAGCAGGGCGGGATCGTCGTGCGAGGACAGGGTCGCGAGGCGAGTGGTCACGCCGTAGCGGAACTCGCGCGCCACCACGTCACGTGCCCGCCGGCTCACGCCTCCGTAGGGGTATGCGAAGGCGTTGGCCACCACACCGAGCTCGCGCGCCAACCGCATCCTGGAGGCGACGATCTCGCGCTCCGTCTCGTCCGGTTCGGCGGTGGCCAGGTTGAGGTGGGTGCAGGTGTGCGCGCCGATTGAGACGCCATGCGAGGCGAGCCGTCCCAGCGCATTCCAACCGAGCAGCGGCTGCACGGGAATGCCGGGGTCACCGCGTCCTCGCCACACGTTCGTCGTACCGACCGCATCGGTGACGACGAACAGCGTCGCGGTGAGACCATACTCGCGGAGCAGCGGCGCCGCGACGCGTCCAAAGCTCTCGAGACCGTCATCGAAGGTGATGGCGACGGCGTCCTCGTCATCGGCTGCATCGGCCAGCTGATCGAGCGGCAGTACGCGCACGTGGCTCGCGGCGAGCCACCGAACGTGGCGGGCAAACGCGCGCTCGTCGATCGAGACGACGGAATCACTGTCGTCCACCGAATGGTAGGTGAAGATCGCCTTCATGCGAGCACCGGCGCTTCACGCGGCGAAGGCGACACCACACGCCGTTGAGGAAGCAGGCGCGCGACGAGCTCGAGATACTGGGGCACGACGATGTCCTCGCTGTACCTCGAGCGGAAGAGCGCCAGCGCTGCACTGCTCATCGCGGATCGCCGCGTGGAATCGGAGAGCAAGCGTTGCATCGCGGCGCGGAGCTCCTCACCGTCGGTGAAGGTCTCCCCTGCTCCGGTCTCCTCGACGAGCTCGAGATAGGAGCCGAGCCTGCGGGCGAGCACGGGGATGCCGCGGCTGTACGCCTCGATGACGGACAGGCCGAACGTCTCGTAGCCGCGCGAGCTCGCGATCACCGCGGACGCATCGGCGTACAGCTGCGCGAGGGCATCGCCGGATTGGAAGCCGACGAAGCGGACGCGCAGATTTCCCGCCGCCCGTGCTTCGAGCGTTCGGCGCTCACCGCCTTCGCCGGCGATCACGAGGTCGGCGGCCTCGAAGTCGGCGAACGTGTCGATGACGTCGTCGAGCCCCTTGAGTGACTCCAGTCGACCGACGAACAAGAAGTAAGGACGAGTCGGGGGCGCGGCAGCGGTCACCGGCGGCGGCCCGGGCTCACGCACGAAGCCCGGGATCACCTCCATTTCGCGCGTGAAGCCGAACTCGTGATGCTTGTCGCGACTGAACCGGCTGACGGCGATGAACGCGTCCACGTGCTCCAGCTGTCGCTGAAGAAGTCCGGTATGCCGCCAGAGCTGCGGCGGACGGCCGTAGCTGAGCTGGCACCGAATGCACTCGCGGGCCGGACAGGGCTCGATGCGATGACGCCACAACACGTGGGTCGGGCAGACGAGCCAGTGCTCGTGCGCCGTGTACAGCTTCACGCCGCTCCCATAGGCCAGTGCGGCGGGACCACCGACGAGCGACAGGTTGTGATAGTTGATGACGTCGAAGCGACCGGTCTCCAGGATGTGGCGAAGCCGCCCGCCATGGACGATTGGATGCCCGGTCTGCTGCGTGAGCCCCACCGCGAGTGCTCCCAATCGGCTCGCGAGCCGGTGGACGACGACGCCGTCGTCCAGCTCGGGACGCATCGAGTCACGGCGTCCGGACAACGTCCGGTACGCATCGTCGTCGCATACGACGGTGACGTGATGCCCGACGCGCACGAGCGCTCGCGCGAGCGACTGCACGGCGACGGCGTCTCCGCCGAAGCTTCGCGGCGGATAGAACGTCGTGATCATGCAGAAGCGGAGCGGCATCATGAGACGGCAGGCACGGGTGCCACTCGTCGTGCGAGCGCGACCGCATCGTGGAGCGCCGCGAGCGTCGCGCGAGCGCTCGCGCGCCAGGTGAGGCGCCCGGCGCGCTCGAGGGCGACGCGTCCACGCCGGTCGCGCTCCCCATCGTCGAGCAGAGCGCGCATCGAAGTGGTCAACCCGTCCACGTCTCCCGGCGCGATGAAGAATCCGCCCCCCTCGAGCAGCTGTGGCAGCGGACTCGCGGTGGTGGCGACGACCGGCGCGCCGCACGCGGCCGCCTCGACCGCCGGGAGCCCGAAGCCTTCGTTCTCGGACGGCAGCAGCAGTGCGCGAGTGCCCGTGAGCAGATGGCGGAGATCCGCATCCGGCATGAATCCCGTCCACTTCACGAAATCCGACGTGCCGCACTCGGCGATGGCCTCGTGGATTCCCGCCCCCACCCCGTGGAAGTTGTCAGCGCTCGTGGTACCCACGAGCACGAGGTGCGGTACGGGCATGCGATGCGACATCGCTTCGCGAACGAGCACGGCGTGCGCGCGCACGATGCGGTCGACGTACTTGTGCGGCGTGAAGCCTCCGACGTAGGTGAACCACGGCGTTCCCTCTGGAACACCGGCCGCGCGCGCCGCCGCGACCGCCTCCTCGGCGGTGCCAGGCTCGAACGTCCGCGCCGCGGCCTCGCCCGCGACCCGGAGCCGATCGCGCGGGACGCCGAGAATCTCCTCGATCTCCCGCGCGGCGAACTCGGACACGGTGAGCACGAGCGTCGCCTGCCAGATCGCGAGCTGCACCTTCGCTTTCCAGAACAGCCGAGCGCGGCGCGACGGCATCGTCAGCTCGGGAAACCGCTCGGTGATCGTGTCGTGCACCGTGACCAGCGAAGCCTGTCCCGGCGGAAGCGGGAAGTAGGTGTAGACCGACGGGGACCAGAACACGTCCGGGCGGTCTCGCCACACGGCGCGCGTGAGCCGGAGCATGTCGGCCGGCGAGCGATAGCCATCCGCGGCGGCCGCATGCGCGGGTGACACCGCCTGCGGCACATCGACGATCCGTACGTTGGCGGCATCGAACGGCAGCTCGGTGAGCGACGCGCGATCGGCGTAGAGTACGAACTGGTGCTCGCGCGCACTCTCGACGAGTGCGCCGAGCAACTCGCGCGTGAATCGCCCGTAGCCTCGACCGTTGGCGAGGCACGCCGCGTCGACGCCGATCCGCATGCTCACACCAACGCAGCGCTGCGCGCGCGACTCGCTGCGCTCAGCATACGCGGCTCAGCGAATCGGCAGGTCCCATCCAGTAGCCGACGATCTCGCCGGCCGTCCACGACGCGATGAAGAGCACGAGCAGTGGGATGGAAACGAGGAGCTGCATGCGGTACCGACGCTTCGCGAGCACACGCGTGACGGTTCGATACATGAGGAGCGGTGGCAGAGCGAAGGCCGCGGCGCCATAGCTCAGTCGCTTGGCGAGGGGCATTCCCTTCACGCGCTCTCCCGCGTAGGAGCGGGCGTAGAGGAATCGCTGCGACAGGTATTCCCCAACAGTGTAATGCTTTTTGTGGCCGACGCCGATCTCGGGGCGCAGAACCATGGGGACGCCGTCCCGGTGCATGGCGTCGTGGAGATGGTTCTCCCACCTCCCCGCGGCAATGGCGTCCCGGTAGCGCTGGAGGAGGGCCCGGTCATAGATGACGTTGTTGCCGGGAAGCGCGCTGGTGGGCCCCGATGGGAGCGGTGTGATGCAGTGGCTGTACTCGCACAGGAACGCGGCCCAGTCGACCACTGAAGAGCGCGCCGCGTTGTCGATCGATCCGCCGACGACCGCCCCGGTCTCGCGTCGCGCGTCGAGAAGCGCTCGCGCCCATCCTCGTGGCACGATGACGTGATCCTCGATCACGGCCACCGCATCGCCCGTCGCGGCCTCGAAAGCGATCTGGCGCATTCGGGGGATCGTCGTGTCGCGCGGCACGGGGATGACGTTCGCGTTGGGGAACCGCCGGGCAACCTCGGCGCGGACCTCCTCGCCGATCCGGTCGACGACGAGGATCTCCGGCCGGACGTCCGACTGGGCTTCGAGTGCTGCAATGCATCCTATCAGGTCGCCGAGCCCGTTGACGGAGGGCACGACGACCGAGAGCTCAGCGGGCATCGCCACCGCCCGGTGCGCGACCCGGACCACGGATGTATCCCACCGCTTCACCTACGGACCACGCGGTCACGAACGCGAGCGTCACCGGCAACGCCTTGAGGAAGGCGCCCCACCGCGTGGGTGCGGCGGCGCGCGCGACCCGGCTCACGATGAGGACCGGCAGCAGCGGAGTCACGGCGGTGAGGAGCCAGCGCCGCGCGCCCGGCTCCTCGACGAGTCGCGTGCGCGCGTAGTCGCGCCCATGCTCGTATCGGTCGCGGCAAAAATCCCAGAACTGATACGACTTGTTCTGATACACGGGCGCGGACTCGACGAAATGCAGCGAGCTTCCGCGCGCGCGCAGCCGCTCGTGCGACACGTTCTCCCACTCGCCGGCGCTGGCCCACGCGATGACGTCATCGACGATGGATCGGCGGTATGCGACGTTGGCGCCGGTGAGCTGCATTCGGCCGTCGGTATCACTCCGTGTCGTCGCGAACAGGCCGTACTCGGAGAAGTACGCGGCCCAATCGACCGCGCGCTGTCGCTGCGCGTTGTCCATCCCGCCGCCAGCTACTTCCGCGACGTTGTCGACGCCCAGGCAGAGCTCCTCGACCCAGCACGGACCCGGGACGCAGTGATCCTCGGTGAGCATCACGATGTCGCC
>Ga0126306_10000371_pt1 | contig 20064 bp, 19 predicted proteins | sample Plot27_FD_92592 | JGI IMG/M metagenome (GOLD analysis project Ga0126306, IMG submission 92592) | Serpentine soil microbial communities from UC McLaughlin Reserve, CA, USA - Plot27 | ecosystem: Environmental > Terrestrial > Soil > Grasslands | place: USA: UC McLaughlin Reserve, Lake County... | reverse complement strand
GGCGACCAGGTGGAGGTCTCGTCGGTGGACGAGCTATTCGGGGTCCTCGAGCGCGGTGCCGGGCGAACCGCGCGCCTCGTCGACATCCCGCCGCTCGAGTTGCAGGAGCTCCGCAGCTCGATGGGCGAGCTGCGGGCCGAGGCCGGCTCGCTTCCCACGCCGCAGGAGCTCGGCGCGCTCTTCCGCGCGCTCCAGAAGGAGGCGCGGCGCGAGGATCGCTCGCTGCTCGAGGTCTCCTCAGGCGTCGGGCTCGCCTTTCTCACCTCGGCGCGGAACGTCGGACGGGTCCATCTCGTCGTGCCCTACGCCGAGGACTGGAAGCCGCTGCGCCGCGAGGGCTTCGGCGACTACGCGCGCCGGATTTCGACCCCGTACCGCAAGGCGGTCACTGAGCACTTCGACCCGGCGCGCGAGACGCACACCGAGCGCGCGCTCGGCAGGCTAGGGCGCGACGACTAGTCCCCCCACCAACCCTGCTCCATCTCGGCGTCGCCGGGGCCGGTGTTCGGGGCGCCGATCGCGATCAGCTCGACGCCGTCAGGCCCCGCTTCGAATCCGCGCATCGTGTCCTTGTGCACGCGGACGGCGTCCCATTGCTGGAGGTCGCGAACGTCGTCACCGAGCTTGATGCGGCCACCGCCGGAGACGACGAGGTAGACCTCCTCCTGGTTCTTGTGGGTATGCCCGAACGGGATCCGGAAGTTCGGCCCGATGCGGAGGTAGCTGACGCCGGCGTTCTCCATCTCCAGGGGCACCCGCGCCATGCGGAACTCCATGTCGGGGGAGAGGCCGAACTTCGGCGCTTGGTCCTCGACGTCTTTCAGGTTGAGATGCGTGTAATCGCTCATGGCGACGATTGTCGCCCCCTGCTACATTCAGCGCAAATGCGGAAGGAGCTCCTTCTCTAGCGCAGGAGGCCGACGCGGGGGAACCCGCGACCGCTTCCGACGGCCTCGATAGAGGCCGTTTTCGTCTCCCGGCATGGACCGATACGACCCCCAAGCGATCGAGCCCAAGTGGCAGCAGGTCTGGGAGGCCGAGAAGGCCTTCCAGGCGACGAACGAGGCGATCCAACCCAAGTCGTACGTCCTCGAACAGCTCCCGTACCCCTCGGGGGCCCTGCACATGGGTCACATGCTTGTCTACACGATCGGCGACGTGCAGACGCACTTCCGCCGCCGCAACGACATGCATGTGCTGCACCCGATGGGCTTCGACTCGTTCGGCCTGCCGGCGGAGAACGCTGCGATCCGGGAGGGCGGACACCCTCGCGAGATCACGGAGCGCAACATCGCGAGCATCCGGCGTTCGATGCACCGCATCGGCTGGGCGATCGACTGGTCGCGCGAACTGTCGACGCACGATCCCACGTACTACCGCTGGCAGCAGTGGCTGTTCCTGAAGTTCCTCGACCGCGGGATGGCGTACCGGAAGGCGGCGCCCGTCAAGTGGTGCCCGAACGACCAGACGGTGGTCGCGAACGAGCAGGTGACACCCGACGGGCGCTGTGAGCGCTGCGGTGCACTCGTCGAGTCGCGGTTGATGGAGCAGTGGTTCTTCCGCATTACCGACTACGCGCAGGCGCTCATCGACGATCTCGAGACGGTGGACTGGCCGGAGTCGATCAAGGCGCGCCAACGCAACTGGATCGGCCGCTCGGATGGGGCGGAGATCGCTTTTAGGCTCGAGGAGCTCGACGTCGACGTGCCGGTGTTCACGACGCGTCCCGACACGCTCTTCGGCGCGACGTTTTTCGTCCTGGCACCCGAGCACGAGCTCGTCGAGCAGCTCGCGGCGCGGGCGGAGAACGGAGACGAGATCCGCGAATACGTGCAGCGCGCGGCGTTGAAGAAGACCGAGGAGCGCGCGGCCGCGGAGGTGAAGACCGGCGTCTTCACCGGCTACCACGTCGTCAACCCCGTGAACGATGAGCGGCTGCCCGTCTACGTCGCCGACTACGTGCTGACCGACTACGGCACCGGCGCGATCATGGCCGTGCCGGCGCACGACGAGCGCGACTTCGCGTTCGCGCAGGCATTCGGGCTGCCGGTGCGCGAGGTCGTGTGTCCCGCCGATGCCGAACCGGGGGAGCCGCCCTACGCCTCGAAGTCGGAGACCGACGTGCTCGTCAACTCCAACGGCTTCGACGGGCTGCCGGTGCCGGAGGGCGGCCGGCGGATCGTCGAGCAGCTCGAGTCGCAAGGGCGCGGCCGCTTCGCGGTCAACTACCGCCTGCGCGATTGGGGTTGGTCGCGCCAGCGCTACTGGGGCAGCCCGATCCCAGTCGTCTACTGCGAGACCGATGGGATCGTGCCGGTGCCCGAGAGCGAGCTGCCGGTCGTGCTCCCCGACGTCGAGGATTTCAAGCCGAAAGGCAAGCCCCCCCTTGCACAGGCGGAGGAGTGGGTGAATGTGGCCTGCCCGAAGTGCGGCGCCCCGGCCAAGCGCGAGACCGAGACGATGGACACGTTCGTCGACTCGGCCTGGTACTTCCTGCGCTACTGCGACCCGCACAACGATCAAGCACCTTGGGATCGCGAGATCGTCGACTACTGGAACCCCGTCGACCTCTACATCGGCGGCGTCGACCACGCGACGATGCACATGATCTACGCACGCTTCTTCGTCAAAGTCCTGAATGACATGGACCTGCTCGGCTTCCGCGAGCCGTTCGCGAGCTTCTACTCGAACGGTTGGGTCACGGTCGGCAACACGAAGATCTCGAAGCGGGCCGGCAACGCCGTCGGTCCCGACGACTACGTCGAGGAGTACGGCGCCGACCCCGTTCGCCTCTACATCCTCTTCATCGGGCCCGCAGACCAGGACATGGAGTGGACTGGGGAGGGCGTCGAGGCGATGGCGCGCTTCGTGCGGCGGCTGTGGCGGATCGTCAACGACGTCGCGCAGAACGCGCCGCAGGACGACGGGCAGGTCGGTGCGCTCACGCGCAAGGCGCATGCGACGATCGCGAAGGTCACCGACGACGTCGGCCGGCGCTATGCATTCAACACGGCGATCTCGGCGGTGATGGAGCTCGTCAACGAGCTGTCGCGCGACGCGCACGGACCGGAGGCTCGCTTCGCGGCCGAGACCGCAGTGCCGCTGCTCCAGCCGTACGCCCCGCATGTGACCGAAGAGTTGTGGCAGCGGCTGGGCCGCGAGCGGCTGTGGGAAGAGCCTTGGCCGGTCGCAGACGCGTCGTTGCTGGAGCGAGCGACGTTCGAGCTCGTCGTGCAGGTCAACGGCAAGGTGCGCGATCGGGTCGAGGTACCGGCCGACGCGTCGGAGGACGAGCTCGTCGCGGCCGCGCGGGAGTCCGAGCGCGTGCGCAGCTTCATCGACGGAGCCGAGGTGCGGCAGACGATCGTCGTGCCGCGGAAGCTCGTCAACCTCGTGGTCGGGTCCTCCGGGACGAACTGACACGCATCCGGCACGAAGCCGTCGCACATACGTGACGGTTGTGTCGCCACGCTTGGCGACATGCCGGAGCTCTCGGTCTCACGAACCCATGCCGTCGCCGGCGCGGCGGTCCTCCTCGTCGTCCTGGTGCTGGCGGGGCGCTTCTTGCTCGGCGCGGGGGCCGCGACGTCCTCCGACGCCGGGGTCGCGCTGGGCGCAGACCCGATCCGCGCGACGCCCGCTCCTCCGGTCGTCGTGCACGTCGTCGGTGCCGTGCAGGCGCCGGGCCTGTACCGCCTCGTGCGGGGGAAACGCGTCGCAGACGCGCTCGCCAGGGCGGGGGGCGCGACTGCGAAAGCCGACCTCGCGCTGATCAACCTCGCCGCCCTCGTGTCCGACGGCCAGCAGATCGTCGTTCCCGCTCGTGCGCCTCCGGGTGCGGCGCCTGCAGCCGGAGAAGCAGCAGGCGGGCCTGTGCACCTGAACAGCGCGACCCTTGAGCAGCTCGACGCGCTCCCCGGCGTCGGACCGGTCACGGCGCAGAAGATCGTGGACTATCGCGAAGAGCACGGCGCGTTCAGCTCCGTGCGTGAGCTCGACGCGGTTCCGGGAATCGGACCTGCGCGGCTCGAGCAGCTGACGGAGCTCGTCGCGCCGTGACGCGCTTGCTTCTTTACTGGCGGCCGCACGTGCTCGCGGGCTCTGTCGTCGGCGGCCTTGCGTTCTCCGACGCGTTTCGCGGATCGAGCGTGCTCGTTGCCGCGCTCGCGGTCGCATCGGTCGCCGCTGTTGTGACGTTGTCCGAGCCCCGCGCTCGGCTCGCCCTGCTCGCCGTGGCGCTCGCACTTGCGGGGTGGTGGTGGGGGAGCGCGAGGCTCGACGCACTCGACCGCACCGTCCTCTTGCACCAGGTCGGCGCCGGTGGGGTTGCAATGGTCGTCGTGACAAGCCCGGCGCACCGCACCGAGTACGAGGTGCGCGTCGCCGCACGGGTGCTGCGGTTCCGGGGAAGGGTGATGTCGGAGGCTGTGCAGCTGGAGCTGCCGCCCGGCCGAGCGCCTCCGCAAGGCGCCGAGCTCGAGCTCTTCGGTCAGCTTGCGGAGCCCGAGCGCGGCGACGACTTCGACGAGCGCACGTTCCTGCGCCAACGGGGCGTGCACGTGCTCATGCGGGCCGACGATTGGCGTGTCGTCGGCGCGCGCGGCGGCGTCGGCGGCCTTGCAGACAGGCTGCGACGGGCGCTCGTCCGTGGCCTGGACGGCCTCGAGGGCGAGCGTCGGGCCGTGCTCGCGGGCGTGGTGCTCGGTGAGGACGAGGGTTTGAGCGACGACGTCCGCGACGCGTTCCGCGCGTCGGGTCTCTATCACCTGCTGGCCGTCTCCGGTCAAAACGTTGCGCTGCTCGCGGGCGGAGTCGCCCTGTTCGCTTGGCTGCTCCGCCTGTCGCGGCGCGCAATGGAGTCGCTGATCCTGCTCGCGATCACTGCGTACGTGCTCGCGGTCGGCTGGCAGCCTTCGGTCGTCCGCGCGGGCGTCGCGGGTGCCCTCGCCTCGGTTGCCTGGCTCACAGCCCGAGACCGCGACCGGTGGTGGTTGTTTCTGGCGGGTGCGGCGGTGTTGCTCGCCTGGAACCCGTACGCGTTGCTGGAGCCGGGCTTCCAGCTCTCGTTCGGCGCCGTCGCGGCGATCTTCCTGGGAGTGCCGCCGCTCCTGCGCCTGCTCGAGGGCTATCCAGTCCCGCGCTCGCTCGCGATTGTCGTCTCAGTGTCCACAGCGTGCGGCCTCGCGACCGCGCCGATCCTCTGGCTGCACTTCGACGCGGTCCCGGTCTACTCGGTGCTTGCGAACGCGCTCGCGGCGCCGGTCGTCGGTGCACTGCTCGGGCTCGCGCTTGCCGCGGGGCTGCTCGCGCCGATCGCGCCGTCCGCCGCATACGCGCTCGCGTGGGTCGACGGGTGGCTCGCTGCGTACCTGGTCGCATGTGCGAAGGCCATCGCGCGCCTGCCGTTCGCGCAGCTCTCGTCGGCGAGAGCGATCGTCGCGCTCGTCGTCGCAGCGCTGTCCGTCGTCGTCTTCGCACGGCTGCGCGCGCCACGCCCGCTCCGGGCGTTCGTCTTGCTGGCGACGTGCTCTGTCGCGCTCGTCGCGTGGGCCGGGCGCGACGGGCCGGACCCGCGCCCTCCGCCCACCGGGCTTCGCGTCACCTTCCTCGATGTCGGGCAGGGAGACGGCTGCCTGGTCGAGGCGCCGGGCGTGAGGCTCCTCGTCGACCAGGGGCCGCCCGACGCGCGGGTCGCAGACCAGCTGCGCCGTCTGGGCGTGCGACGGCTGACCGCGCTGGTCCTGACGCACCCGCAGCGCGACCACGTGGGCGGCGCTGCCGACGTGCTGCGCAAGCTCCGTGTCGGGTTCATCCTCGACCCTCGGCTCGCGACGACGGGTCCCGAAGAGCAAGATGCGATGCGCGAGGCTCGCGGCCGTCGCGTGCGCGTCGTTGTTGCGCGTGCCGGTCGTGGCTTTCGGATCGGTCGGCTCAGGGTCGTGGTGCTCTGGCCGGACGGGCCGGGCTTCCCCGGGGAGGACCCGAATCTACGGGCGACGATCCTGCTCGTTTCGTACGGCCAGGTCGACCTGCTGCTGACGGCCGACGCAGAGACGCCAGTCACCCTGCCCCTAGATCCGCCGCCGGTCGAGATTCTGAAGGTCGCGCACCACGGCTCCGCCGACGAGGGGCTGCCCGAACTACTCGAGCGGCTGCGTCCGACCGTCGCCGTGATCTCGGTCGGGCTCGGCAACGACTACGGACACCCGACATCGTCCACGCTCTCGGCGCTCGAGCGCACGCCGGGCCTGCGGCTCTACAGGACCGACCTCGACGGCCGCGTCGTCGTCGAGTCCGACGGCGTGCGGCTATGGGTCCAGTCGCAGCGCTGAGCAGGCATCCGCTCAGATCACGACGACGAGGGGGTGTTCCCCTGCGTGCTCTGCCCGCCGCGCCAGGCGCCGACGGCCACGCCCGCGATCACGGCGCCGAGCAGCAGCAGAGCGGCGAACGACCAGCGACGCTTGAAACGACGTCCGCGCCGGGTTCCGGCTGCGGCGGATCACGGGCGTCACGTCGATCGGCGAGGGGGCGGCGATTGCCCGGCGACGGGGAGCAGCCATCGAAGCGCCGATGATGCAGGCGAAGCCACTCCTGCTGTCGCGACCATGAGTGTTCTGGTGATGGCGAGGCGCATGCTGCGAAACCCCCTTCGACGGTGAGAGTGGTGTGAATGTCGACCGCCGAAAGGGGGCCGGATCGCCGCAAGGCGCGTTCACTGCTCACTGAAACGGCGCGGTCGGCTTGATCCTTCTGGGGAACGGGCTCCGGTCGCAGCGCTCAGTAGGCTTGCAGCGTGGCCGCCGACGAGCTCAAGCCGCTCTACCTCCTGACCGGCTCCGACCGGCCGAAGATCGAGCGGGCACTGCGCCGGCTCCGCGACCGCTTCGACGCCGACGGCGTCGAGTTGCTCGCGGCGCACGACACCTCCGGCGATGATGCTGTCGCGGCGTCGAACTCGCTCGGGCTCTTCGGCACCGAGCGCTTGGTCGTGGTCGAGGGCGTCGAGTGCTGGAAGGCCGACGACGTAAAAGCGGTCGCCGCGTACGCCGCCGACCCGACCCCCACGGTCGTGCTCGCGCTCGTTGCGGGCGAGCTTCGAAAGGACTCGGCGCTCCTGAAGGCGCTGGCGAAGACCGGTGAGGTGCTCGTCTACGACGTCGACCGCAAGAAGATCGTCGAGTGGGTCGTGCAGCAGTTCGCTGCGAACGACCAGCAGGCCGACCGCGAGCTCGCGCGCGCACTCGTCGACGCTGTTGTTCCCGAGGGTCTCGAACCCGACCTGCACCATCTCGCAAACGAGGTCGCGAAGCTCGCGACGTGGGCCGGCGGCGAGCCGGTCGAATGGGACTCGGTGCGCGAGCTCGTCGTCCCGTTCGGTGAGATGCCCTCGTTCGCGCTGACCGACGCGATCGGCAGGCGCGACGTCGCCGCGGTTCTTGCGGCGACCGAGGCGTCGTTCGAGCGCGAGTCGTCACCGAGACGCGACGTCGCGCCGCGGCTCGTCGGTGCGGTCGCGCGGCACCTTGCACGCCTTCAGGAGTGCAAGCGCCTGCTCGCCCAGGGCTCGACGAGCCAGGAGATCGCGTCGCGCCTCAAGCGGCACCCGTATTACGTGCAGAAGCTCGTGCGGCAGGCGGAAGGTTTCACGGAGGACGAACTGCGCGACGCTGCCGTTCGCCTCGCCGAGCTCGACCACGCGCTCAAGGGCGGCTCGCGCCTCTCGGGCGATCTCGAGCTCGAGCGGGCGCTCGTCGACGTGACGCGCGGTCGCGCCCAGGCGGCGTAGGCGTTACGAACCGGAGCCCGAGGCGATCCGCGCCGCCTGCGCCTTCTTGCGCGCGGCGGTGTTACGGTGGAGCGCTCCGCGGGCCATGGCGCGGTCGATCCAGCGCACGAGCTCGCGGTGGTCGTCGGCCACGGTCTTGCCGCCCTCCTGCGATGCGCGCTCGAGCCGCTTCGTGAGCGTCTTGATCGTCGAGCGGTAGCGCAGATTTTCGAGCCGCTGGCGGGCGGCGATCCGGACGCGCTTCTTTTGCTGCTTGATGTTCGCCATCGCGTGAAAACGCCCGCTGCGCGGGCGGCATGATCGTAGCAGGCGCCCTCGTATACTCGCCGCGTGGAGAAGCGGCGCCCGGGCCGGCGTTTGGCTTGGTCTGCGGCGATGTTCTCCGTCGCCACGGGCATCTCGCGCGTCCTCGGGCTGATCCGCGAGATGGTCGCCGCGTACTACTTCGGCGCCCGGGGCCCGATCAACGCGTTCACGGTCGCGTTCCAGATCCCAAACCTGATCCGTATCCTCGTCGCCGACGCGGCTCTCTCCGGCGCGTTTGTCCCGGTCTTCAGCGAGCTGCTCGAGAGGGACGAGCGGGCTCGGGCCTGGCGCGTCGCCTCGACCTTGCTCTGGCTCCTGCTGCTCGCCCTGACCGCCGTGACAGCGGTCTTCATCTTGCTGGCGCCGCTGATCATGCCGCCGCTCACGAGCGGATACGACGACCTCGCGGTCAGGCTGTCGCAGATCCTCTTCCCGATCGTCGTCCTGCTCGGCGCCTCGGGGATCATCGTCGGCGTCCTGAACTCGTACGACGAGTTCGCGATTCCTGCGCTGACGCCGGTCGCGTGGAACCTCGTGATCATCGCCGGCCTCGTGATCGGGGTCCCGCAGGCGCAGACGACGAACGCGGAGCTGTACATCTACGCGGGCTCGATCGTGGTCGCCACGGTCGTGCAGGTGCTGCTGCCGGTGCCGTGGCTGCGCGGGCTCGACGGACGGTTGCGGCTCGCGCTCGACTGGCGCGATCCCGCCGTCGGACGTGTCTTCAAGCTGATGGTCCCCGTCACGGTCAGTCTCGGACTGATCAACCTGAACGCTGTGATCGGCACGTTCGTCGCCGCCGCGTACATCGACCCGACGATCGCCCCGAACGCGATCGACAAGGCCTTCCGCATCTACATGCTGCCGCAGGGGATGTTCTCGGTCGCGGTCGCGACCGTACTCTTCCCTGCGCTGTCGCGGCTCGCCACCCGCGCCGATTGGGACGGCTTCCGCGCGACCGTCGCGACGGGTCTACGCCAGATCGCGTTCCTGCTCGTCCCGGCCAGCGTCGTGTGCGCCGTGCTCGCCGAGCCGATCGTGCGCCTCGTCTACCAGCGCGGTGAGTTCGAGCCCGACCAGACGCCCATCGTCGCGAGCGCGCTCGGTGCGTTCTCACTCGGGCTCGCGTTCAACGGGATCATGCTGCTCCTGAACCGCGCGTTCTTCAGCCTTCAGGCGCCGCGCATCCCGACACTCGTTGCGGCCGGGAACTTGGCCTTCAACGGCGTGCTCTACGTCGCGCTCTACCGCGTGGGCGTCTGGGGCGTGCCGCTCGCGATCTCGATCGCGAACATCGCCGGTGCGCTGGCACTCGTGCTCCTGCTACGGCGGCGCGTCGGTCGCCTTGAGCTCGGAAGCACCGGGGGAGCGCTGCTCCGAATCGCCGCCGCGTCCGCGGTCCTGGGCGCGGTCGCCTACGGCGTCTGGTGGGGGCTCGACGACGCGCTCGACCGAGACTTGGTGGGGCAGCTCGTCTCGGTCGGCGGTGGGGTGTCGGCGGGCGGCGCGGCCTACCTCTTCGCCTGCCGCCTGCTCGGGGTGCGCGAGATCGACACGCTACTCTCGTTGCGGGCGCGGTTCCGGCGCCCTTGAGGCCATGGACCAATCACGCATCCGCAATTTCTCGATCATCGCGCACATCGACCACGGCAAGTCGACGCTCGCCGACCGTATCCTCGAGCTGACGGACGCCGTCTCGAAGCGCGACATGCGCGAACAGGTGCTCGACTCGATGGACCTCGAGCGCGAGCGGGGAATTACGATCAAGGCGCAGGCGGTGCGGGTGACCTGGAAGGGCCACGAGCTCAACCTGATCGACACGCCCGGCCACGTCGACTTCACCTACGAGGTCTCGCGGTCGCTGCAGGCGTGCGAGGGCGCCGTACTGGTGGTGGACGCAGCTCAGGGCACCGAGGCGCAAACGCTCGCGAACGCGTACCTCGCGATCGAGAACAACCTCGAGATCGTCCCGGTCGTGAACAAGATCGACCTGCCGCAGGCAGACCCGGAGGGAGCCGCGCGCGAGGTCGCCGAGCTGATCGGCGACACCCCCGAGCGAGTCCTGCGCATCTCGGCGAAGACAGGCGAAGGGGTCCCGGAGCTGTTGGACGCGATCGTCGAACGGATTCCCCCGCCGGCTGGCGAGCCTGACGCTCCCGCGCGGGCGCTCATCTTCGACTCGTCGTACGACCAGTATCGCGGTGTCGTCGCGTTCGTCCGTGTGATCGACGGCGTCTTCCGGCCGCGCGAGCGGTTGCGCGCGATGGCGCTTGGCACGCGCTTCGAGGCTCAGGAGATCGGCTTCATGTCGCCGGCGATGGGCCCGGTCGACGCGCTCATCGCGGGGGAGGTCGGCTACGTGATCACCGGCTTGAAGGACGTCTCGGAGCTCCGCGTCGGCGACACGCTCACGACGGAGACCGGTGGGGCCGCGGAGCCGCTGCCCGGCTACAAGGACGTGAAGCCGATGGTGTTCGCGGGCCTCTTCCCGACGGACTCCGACCAGTACCCCGAGCTGCGCGACGCGCTCGAACGGCTGAAGCTGAACGACGCCGCGCTCTTCTACGAGCCCGAGACGTCGCAGGCGCTCGGCTTCGGGTTCCGCAGCGGCTTCCTTGGGCTGCTGCACATGGAGATCGTGCGCGAGCGGCTCGAGCGCGAGTTCGATCTCGACCTGCTCGTCACGGCTCCGAACGTCGCCTACCGCGTGCTCGAGCGGATCGGGGAGTGGCGCGAGGTGCACAGCCCGGCCGACATGCCCGACGAGTTCGACGAGGTCGAGGAGCCCTACGTCAAGGCATCGATCATCGTCCCCAAGGAGTACGTCGGCCAGGTGATGGAGCTGAACAACGACCGCCGCGGCAAGTTCGACCACATGGAGTACCTCTCGCCTGAGCGGGTGCATCTGACGTACGAGCTCCCGCTCGGAGAGATCGTGCTCGACTACTACGACCAGCTGAAGTCGCGCACGCGCGGCTACGCGAGCTTCGACTACGACTACATCGGCTTCCGGCCGGGGACCCTCGTGCGCGTCGACGTGCTGGTGGCCGGCGAACCGGTCGACGCGCTGTCGCTGATAATCCATCGTGAGTTCGCGTACGACCGCGGTCGTGCGCTCGTCGAACGGCTGAAGAAGGAGATTCCGCGGCAGATGTTCGATGTCGCGATCCAGGCGGCGATCGGCGCGCGGGTGATCTCGCGCGAGACGGTCAAGGCGCGACGGAAGGATGTGCTTGCGAAGTGCTACGGCGGCGACATCACGCGCAAGCGCAAGCTGCTCGAAAACCAGAAGAAGGGCAAGAAGCGGATGAAGCAGGTCGGCGCCGTCGAGGTGCCGCAGGAGGCGTTCCTTGCGGTGCTCAACATCGGGGACGGCAAGAAATGAGCGGCGTTCGCCACCTCTACGTCCATCTGCCGTTCTGCGCGCACCGCTGCGGCTACTGCGACTTCGTCACGGTCGTCGGCCGCCGCGGAGAGCACGAGACGTACGTCGATGCGTTGCTGCGCGAGCTCGAGCTCGAGGCAGGACTGCTCGACGCCGAGCTCGAAACGATCTTCCTCGGGGGCGGCACGCCGACGTTCACCGAGAACGGAGCGCTCGAGCGGCTGCTCGCCGCGCTTCCGGCTGCACGGGAGGTGACGGTCGAGGCCAACCCCGAGACGATCACGCCGGAGCTCGCCGCGTTTCTTTCACGAAACCGTGTCAATCGCGTGTCGGTCGGCGTACAAAGCTTCAACACCGCACTTCTGGACGTGCTCGAACGCCGCGCAAGCGGCGTCGACGTCACGCGCGCGGTCGACGTTCTTCGAAACGCCGGTATCGACAACATCAATCTCGATCTCATCTACGGAATCCCCGGGCAGGGCATCGCCGACCTCGAGGGCGACCTCGCCGAGGCGCTGACGCTCGAGCCCGAGCACCTCTCCTGCTACGAGCTGGAGGCGAAGCCGGGAACACGCTTCACGCACGCGCACGGGGCGGAGCTCGAACGCCAGGCCGAGGCGATGGAGGATTACTTCGAGCGAGTCGTCGAGCAGCTGACGGCCGCGGGCTACCGATGGTACGAGACGGCAAACTTCTGCCGTGGGCCGGACGAGGCGGACGATCGCGACCTGCGCGCGCACCACAATCTCGCCTACTGGGCCGGCCGGGACTACCTCGGCGTCGGGATCGGCGCGGTCTCGACGGTGGCCGGGCGGCGGTGGCGCAACACGCCGCGCCTCCCTGCGTACGTCGCGGCGCTTGGCGGAGGCGTCGCACCCGCCCGTGAGTTCGAGACGATCGACGAGCACACGCGCGTCCGCGAGCAGGTGATGCTCGGCCTGCGGCTCGACGAGCCCCTGCCGCTCGCCGGCGTCGAGGACGCGCTCGACGGCGCGGCGCTCCGGCGCCTGGCCGGGCTCGGGCTCGTCCGCCACGACGAGCGCACGATCGCGCTGACCCGTCGCGGCCGGTTCCTCGGCGGAGGCGTGACGGCGGACCTCCTCGCGTAAAATTCCTGCATGACACCCTCGGGTGCACCTCAGCTGAGCCGGCGGCAGCGCGAGATTCTGCGCGGCCTCGTCGAGGAGTACGTCGCGACGGGCGAGCCCGTCGGCTCGAAGACGCTCGTCGAACGAAGCGGTCTGCAGGTGTCGCCGTCGACGGTGCGGGCGGAGCTGGCCGAGCTGGAAGCGCAGGGCGTGCTGACCCACCCGCACACGTCTGCGGGGCGGCTCCCGACAGAGGAGGGATATCGCTACTACGCGAGCGAGCTCCTCACCGGGCCCGAGCCGCGCCCCGCGGGACTCGGGATCGGTCTCGCCGCGCCGAGTGAGATCGACTCCGCCCTGCAGCAGACGACCGAGCTGCTCTCGGACATGACGCGATTGCTCGCGCTCGTGTCGGCGCCGCCGCTCGAGGCGGCGACCGTGCGGCACATCGAGGTCCTGCTGCTCCAACCGACCGTCGCAATGGTCGTCGTGATCACCTCGACCGGCGGCCTCTCGAAACGGATCTTCACGACGAGCGAGCCGCTCGACGCCGGCCTCGTGAGCTGGGCCGCCGAGTACCTGAACGACAGCGTCGCCGGGCTCCAGCTCGGAACACGGATGCTGCGCGGGCGCTTCGACGACCCTGGGCTGTCGCAGCGCGAGCGCACCTTCCTCGCGCTCGTGCGCCCCGCCTTCGTCGAGCTCGAGCAGGAGGAGCAGCAGCTGTTCGTCGGCGGTGCGGCCGGGATGCTCGGCGAGCTGCGCGAGGACGAGCTCGAGGCGTGCCGGCGCGCACTGCAGCTGCTCGAGCGGCGCGCGGCGGCGCTCGAGATGATCGGGCGCTCCCTCCAATCGCCACGCACATTCGTCCGCCTCGGCGGCGAGCTGGAGGATCCAGCGTTGCGTGACGTCGCGCTCGTCGGTGCGGGCTACGGCCTCCGCACACGCACGCTCGGCTCGGTCTCGCTGCTCGGGCCCGTGCGGATGGACTACGAGAAGGCGATCCGCTCCGTGCGTTCGGCGGCCTTCGAGCTGTCGCGGTTCGTCGAAGGGGTCTTCGAGGACAACTGACGGCGGAGCTACGCTGAGCCCGCATGTCGACGACGAAACGGGACTACTACGAGCTGCTGGGCGTCGCCCGCGGCGCCGGTGACGCTGAGATCAAGCGTGCCTTTCGGCGCAAGGCGCGCGAGCTTCACCCCGACGTCTCCGACGCGCTGGACTCCGAGATTCGCTTCCGGGAGATCGTCGAGGCGTACGAGGTGCTCTCCAAGTCGGAGACCCGCGAGCTGTACGACCGCTTCGGCCATGCCGGTTTGGGCGGCGGAAACTTCAACGCGTCGCAGTTCGACTTCGGCAGCCTCACCGACCTCTTCTCCGCGTTCTTCGGCGACGACCTCTTCGGCGCAGGCGGCCGTCCGCGGCGCGTCCGAGGGCAGGACGTCGCGGCCGAGGTCGAGATCGAGCTCATCGAGGCGGCATCGGGCGTGACGCGGGAAGTCCCGTACGAGGTCGTCGTCACGTGCGAGCGCTGCGGCGGCGAGGGCGCCGAGCCCGGGACCGGCACGAGCGAGTGCGGGGCCTGCGGCGGAACGGGCCGGCTGCAGCAGGTCGGGCGGAGCGTGTTCGGCGAGTTCGTGCGCAGCCAGACGTGCCCTCAGTGCGGCGGCGACGGGCGACTCGTCGAGCATCCTTGCGCGGACTGCGGTGGCTCGGGCCGCACCGTCGAGCAGAAGACCCTTTCGGTCGAGATCCCGCCCGGGATTCACGACGGCCAGCGGATCCGGGTCTCGGGCGCCGGCCACGCAGGCAGCCTCGGCGGCCCCGCCGGCGACGTCTACGTTCGGGTGCGCGTGAAGCGCGACACGAGGTTCGTGCGCGAAGGGGACGACGTGTACTCGACGATCGACCTCACGATCGTCGAGGCGGCGCTCGGTGCGACTCGAACGATCGAGACGCTCGACGGTGAGCTCGCGCTCGGCTTCGACGCGGGCACGCAGGCCGGCGAGATCCGTGTGCTGTCGGGACGAGGGATGCCGGTGCTGCAGGGGTTCGGCCGAGGCGACCATCGGGTCCTCGTGAACGTGGTCGTGCCTCGCCGCCTGAGCGACGAGCAGCGCGCTGCGCTCGAGGGATTCGGCCGGCTCACGGACGAGGAGAACTACCGTCCCGACGAGGGGTTCTTCGACAAGCTGAAGAGCGCGTTCCGCTGAGCGGCCTTAGGCGCGTCGCCGTCCGCGTCCCCTTGGAGCGCGCGGAGGAGGCTCGCGCGCTGATGCTGGAGCTCGCACCGGAAGGATTCGAGGAGCGAGAGCGCGGCGCCGAGCTCGAGCTCGCCGCGTATACGGACGCGCACGCCGGGTCGCGCATCGCACGGGCCTTCGGAGCGGCACTGGAAGACGAGGTCCCGACGGACTGGGCCGAGCGCTGGCGCACCTTTCACCGGCCCGCCCGCGCGGGGCCTTTCTGGATCGGGCCGTCCTGGGAGGGCGCGCCGGACGACGCGATCGCGATCGTGATCGACCCCGGGCTCGCGTTCGGCACGGGTGCGCACGCGACGACCCGTCTCTGCCTCGAGCTGCTCGCCGAGGTTCCACAAGGGTCGCTGCTCGACGCCGGCTGCGGCTCGGGAGTGCTCTCGATCGCGGCGGCCAAGCTCGGCTTCTCTCCGGTGCATTCGGTGGACGACGATCCGTTCGCGGTCGAGACGACGATCAAGAACGCGACGTCGAACGGCGTCGACGTGGCAGCAAACGCCGGCGACGTGACGCTGTTGCCCCTGCCGACGGTCGACGTCGCCGTTGCGAACATTGCGCTCGACACGGTGGGGCTTTTGGCAGCCCGGCTCGACGCAGGCGAGCTCATCGTATCGGGCTATCTCGAGCGCGACACTCCTAGGACGCCTGGTTGGACGCACGTCGCGCGGCGAACCCGAGACGGCTGGGCCGCCGATCGCCTTCGCCGAGTCTCGTAGCGGGTCGCGTACGATCCGCGCCGTGGAGGGGATCCGCGCTGCCTGACGACTGCCTCTTCTGCCGGCTCTACCGCGAGGGCGAACACGTGCGCCGGGGAGACGGGTTCGTCGCGATCCGCGACATAGCTCCTAAAGCGCCGACACATCTGCTCGTGATCCCCGAGCGTCATGTCGAAACGTTCCGCGAGATCGGCGAACTCGATGCGGACGAGTCGAAGGGCCTGCTCGAGTTCGTGGCGGACACGGCGCGGGAGGCTGGTCTTGAGGACTACCGCGTGGTCGTCAACGTCGGCCCCGGCGCCGGGCAGACGGTCTTCCACGTCCACGTTCACGTGCTTGGTGGGCGCGAGTTGGGGGAAGATCTGTGACCTTGATCGGTGAGATCGAAGACGAGCTCAGGCAGGCAACTCTTGCCCGGGAGGCCGAGCGGCGCGACACGCTTCGCTTGATCCTGGCGGCCCTTCGGGGCGCTGAGAAGGAACTGCAGCGTCCGCTGAAAGAGGACGAGGAGCTGCAAGTGCTCCAGCGCGAACGGAAACGTCGGACGGAGGCGGCCGAGGCGTTCCGTGCGGGCGGACGCCAGGAACAGGCCGAGGCGGAGGAGCGCGAGCTCGAGATCCTCGAGGAGTTCATGCCGGAGCCGCTGAGCGAGGACGAGATCGAGGAGATCGTCGACAACGTGATCGCGGAGGTCGGCGCCACGAGCATGCGCGAGCTGGGCCGAGTGATGGCAGACGTGATGCCGCAGATCGCCGGTCGAGCCGACGGTTCGACCGTCAGCCAGCTCGTGCGCGAGAAGCTCGCCTAGGAGAAGGCACTCCCCTCCCATCGGGGTGGGGTAGCTGGGCCACCCGCCTCCCTGGCTTCGAGGCTACCGGCGAATGCGTGTCGTGTGATTGACGGATCTGCGCCGGAACTGTGCCGATTCGTCCCGCCTACACTTTACGGCGTGACGCAGCAAACGCTTTCCGTTTCGAACGACGTCGCCGCCGAGCTCGCGGGGATCGGCGACGGCGTGCTCGAGTCACTCCGCGACCGCCTTCACTGCACGATTCGTCTGCGTGGCAATCAGCTGACGCTCGAGGGCGACGACCGCGGCGTCGCGGAGGCCCGCGCCGTGCTCGACGAGCTCGTCGAGTTGGTGCAGGGCGGGCACGACATCGGCCCTTCCACCGTCGACGCCGTGCTCGGTGCGCTCGACCAGGCAGCGGACATCAGGGATGTCTTCGACGACGTCGTGTGGCGCCATCGCGGCAAGAAGATCGCCCCGAAGACGATCACCCAGAAGCAGTACGTCGACGCGATCCGGAATTGCACAGTCTCATTCGGGATCGGGCCGGCGGGTACCGGCAAGACCTACCTCGCGATCGCGCTCGCCGTCGCGGCGCTGTCCGAGCGCCAAGTCGGCCGCATCATTCTCACGCGCCCCGCCGTCGAGGCGGGCGAGCGGCTCGGGTTCCTCCCCGGCGACATGCTGGCGAAGGTCGACCCGTACATGCGGCCGCTGTTCGACGCGCTCTACGACACGATGGATCCTGAGAAGCTGAACGCCTACATGGAGCGCGGCACGATCGAAGTCGCACCGCTCGCGTTCATGCGGGGTCGCACGCTGAACGATTCCTTCGTGATTCTCGACGAGGCGCAGAACACGAGCCCCGAGCAGATGCAGATGTTCCTCACCCGACTCGGCTTCGGCTCGAAGATGGTGGTCACAGGCGACGTGACGCAGGTCGACCTCCCCCGTGAGCAGGCGTCGGGCCTGATCCATGTGCAGCGGATCCTCGAGGGCCTCGACGACGTGGGCTTCGTCCAGTTCACGCACAAGGACGTCGTCCGCCACAAGCTCGTGCAGCGGATCGTGGAGGCCTACAAGCGCCACGCTGAGGAGACGGGCACGCAGCGCAGCCGCTGATGGTCACGGTCGAGGTCGACAACCGAAGCGGGGAGGAGGTCGACGAGCAGGAAGCGATCTCGCTCGCCCAGCAGTTACTCGCGGCCGAAGGCGTCGAGGAGGGAGAGCTCGGCATCCACTTCGTCGAGCCGGACGAGATCCGGCGCCTGAAGCGCGAGCACCTGAGGATCGACGAGGCCACCGACGTGCTCGCATTCCCGATCGATGAGCGGGAACAGGTGCCCGACGGGCTTCCGCGACAGCTCGGCGACGCGATCGTCTGCCCACAGGTCGTCGGAGAGCAGTGGCGCGAGCCGCTCGTCCATGCGCTCCTCCACCTGCTGGGGCACGATCACGGGCCGGAGATGGAGGCGCGAGAGCGAATGCATCGGCAGTGAACGCGCCCCGCCTCCGCCCGCCCTCGCTCGTCGAGAGCTTCAACTACGCCTTCGAGGGGATCATCCACGTCCTCCGGACGCAGCGGAACATGAGGATCCACTTCCTGCTCGCGGTCGGCGTGCTGATCGCGGCGCTCATGACCGGCGTGAACAAGTTCGAGCTAATCGCGCTCCTGATCGTGATCGCCTTCGTCCTGATTTCGGAGATGGTGAACACCGCGATCGAAGGCGCGATCGACGTCGCCACGACCTCGTTCGATCCGATGGCGAAGCTGGCGAAGGACATCGCGGCGGGCGCGGTGCTCATCGCCACCGTGGTCGCCGTCGCGGTCGGGTACCTGGTGTTCGCCGACCGACTGCGTGACCCGAGCCTGCGGATCCTCGACGATCTGCGCGAAGCGCCGTTCGAGGTGACGCTGATCGCGCTCATCCTGACAGTGATGTTGGTCATCGCGGCCAAGGCGTACACCGGACGCGGCACCCCGCTCCGCGGTGGACTCCCATCGGGCCATGCGGCGGTCGCGTTCGGCGGCTGGATCGCCGTCACGACGCTGCTCGGCCACCAGCGGTACTGGTTTCTCATCTCGACGGTGACCTTCATCATGGCCTTGCTCGTCGCGCAGACACGCATCGAAGCCGGCTTTCACTCCCTGTTCGAGGTCTTCCTCGGCGGGCTGCTCGGCGCGCTCGTCACACTCGTGATCTTCCAGGTGTTCTGGGCGTGACGGACGACGAGCTCCTGGTGCGGGCGGACGCCGTTTCCGAGCGAGCATACGCACCGTACTCGAAGTTCCACGTGGGGTCGGCAGTCCTGACGAGAGACGGGCGCGTGATCGAGGGCGTGAACGTCGAGAACGCCGCGTACCCGCTCGGCACCTGCGCCGAGCGGACCGCGCTGTCTCGTGCGGTCGCCGAGGGCTTCGGCCCGGGCGAGCTTGAGGCGATCGCGATCACGGCGTCGCCGTGCGGGGGCTGCCGCCAGTGGCTGCACGAGTTCGGGGTCGACCGCGTGATCTTCCGAAAGGCGAGCGGCGAGGTCGTCACCCGCACGACCGACGAGCTGCTTCCTGAATCGTTCGACCTGTGAAAAGCGGCTTCGTCGCGGTCGCGGGTCGGCCGAACGTCGGCAAGTCGACCCTCGTCAACGCGCTCAGCGGCGGCAAGGTCGCGATCGTCTCCGACAAGCCGCAGACGACCCGGCATCGCATCTTCGGGATCGTCAACGCCGAGGATTCGCAGCTCGTCCTGGTCGACCTGCCGGGGTTCCAGCGCCCGCTCGACGAGCTGACCGAGCGGATGCAGCGCACCGTCGATCGGGCTTTCGAGGACGTCGAGGCGGTCCTCTTCGTGCTCTCCGCCCGTGAGCGCATCGGCGCCGGCGATCGCTTCATCGCAAAGCGTGTCTTCGCACTCGGCGTGCCGGTCGTGATCGCGCTGAACAAGGTCGATCGACTGAAGCCCGGTCACATCGCGACGCAGATGGCCACCGCTTCGCAGCTCGGCGACTTCCACGCCCTGCACCCGGTGAGTGCGAAGACGGGCGACGGCATCGCGGAGCTGCGGGAAGAGCTCGTCGAGCTGTTGCCCGAAGCGCCCGCCTACTTCCCGCTCGACCAGCGGACCAACCTGCCGCTCGAGCTCCAGCTCGCCGAGCTGGTTCGCGAGAAGGCGCTCCACCTCACCAGGGAGGAGGTTCCTCACGCGATCACGGTCGAGATCCAGGAGCTGGGCGAGAGGGTCGTTCGCGCGAACCTGCTCGTCGAGACGGAGTCCCAGAAGCACATCCTCGTGGGGAAGGGCGGCTCGATGGTCAGGGAGATCGGGACGCTTGCGCGCCCCGAATTTGAGGCGATCCTCGGCCGGCCCATGTTTCTCGACCTGCAGGTGAAGGTGCGACCACGCTGGCGCCGCGACGATGCGCTGCTCGATCGGCTCGGCCTCTGAGCGTCGCCGTATGGACCCATCGTCACGCTTGCGCGACGACTCGTCACAGACACGTCACACGTTCACCGGTAGTGTCGCCGTTGGGTGCGGGGTGGCCCAAACCCCACCCAAGGGTGGGGGTGCGGTTCGACCTCTCAGCCGCCGCGGGGCAGGTAGTAGCGCCGCAACCAGGAGCTCAGGCCGTCGAGGCCAGGGAACAGCACGCGCTCTGTGATGTTCGCCTGGTCGAGCTTGTCGCGCACCTCCCACTTCAGCCCGGCAGGGATGACGAGCTTGCGCACGAGCGCCT
>Ga0126306_10000369_pt1 | contig 20086 bp, 20 predicted proteins | sample Plot27_FD_92592 | JGI IMG/M metagenome (GOLD analysis project Ga0126306, IMG submission 92592) | Serpentine soil microbial communities from UC McLaughlin Reserve, CA, USA - Plot27 | ecosystem: Environmental > Terrestrial > Soil > Grasslands | place: USA: UC McLaughlin Reserve, Lake County... | reverse complement strand
CGGATCCGGGGCACGTACACGGTCAGGAACTCCTGGCGCAGGGTCTCGTTGTCCTTGTTCTTGATCCGCCAGGCCAGGTCGCGGTCCTTGGCCGGGTCGGTCCTTGGCCCGTGCATCTGCATCAGCGGCCCCCACCAGCGCTCCAGCGCGTCCTGGACCAGCGCCCGCTGCCGGGCGGTGCCGTTCATCATCGTCAGGACCACGTCGCGCCCGTGGAGGATGTGGACCGACTCCTCCCAGCAGATCTTCTTCATCGTCCGCCCGTAGGGCGCGTAGCTGGACTCGCGCAGCGCCTGCTGGGCGACGATCGCGGCCGCGTCCACCAGCCAGGCGATGATGCCGACGTCGGCCCAGCTGTGGGTCGGGTAGTGGAAGACGTTGTGGAACTTGGTCCTGCCGGCCAGCAGGTCGGCCACCATGGCCTGGCGCGGCTTGCCCAGGTCCTCGGCCACCCGGTACAGCAGCTGGGCGTGCCCGACCTCGTCCTGGACCTTGGCCGAGAGGGCGAGCTTGCGCTTGAGGGTCGGGGCCCGGAGGATCCACTCCCGCTCGGGCAGCACGCCCATCAGCTCGGAGTTGGCGTGCATCTCGACGAACCGGCAGACGGCCTGGCGGTACTCCTCGGGCATCCAGTCGGTCGCCTCCACCTTGCCGCCCGAGGCCACGTGCCGGTTGAACTGCTGGACCCGCTCGGATTCGCTCATCGTCACCTTTCGTGTGCCTGGAGCCCCCGCAGGAAGAGCTCGGCGTAGTGCCCGGCCAAGGCGTCGGGATCGAGCGCCCCGTCCGGCCGGTACCAGTAGGCGATCGCGTTCATGGCCGAGAGGATGAAGACCGCCGACAGCTTGGGGTCGGGCGCGGACAGCTCGCCCGCCGCCACCCCTTCGGCCACCACCCGCTCGAAATAGCCCTGGTAGGCGGACCGCGACCGGGCCACGGCGTCCCGCCGATCCTCGCCAAGGAAGGTCCACTCGAACAGGAACACCTTGGCCCGCTCGCGGCCGCCGGTGACCACCCGGACGTGGGCCGCGATCATCTCCCGCAGGCGCTCGGCCGCCGGGCCCGGCCGTTCGGCCAGCGGGCGCACGGCGGCGTGGAAGTCCTCGGCCGCCTCCTCGACGATCGCCGCCAGCACCGCCTCCTTGGAGGGGATGTGCGAGTACAGGCTGCCGCCCTGCAGGTCGAGGGCCCGGGCGATGTCGCGCATGCTGGTCGCCGCATACCCGCGGGAGCTGAACAGGGCGCTGGCCACGTCTTCGATCTGGCGCCGCCTGGTCTGCACGTCGACGTCTCCTAACGAACAGTTGTTAGGAAACCATAGCAGGGCGACGTCGGGCCGGCAACGAAACGGGCACGGACCGTTTGCTCCCTCCCGAACCGGGCAGTTGCTCCATCGGTACCGGGAGGAGGCGGCATGACCGACACCGTCGCGGTGGCCTGGAACCAGGCGGCCCTGGAGGCCGTCCGTCAGACCGGCTCGGGGCCGCCGATGGTGGCCCGCGCCCTGCACGTCCTGCACACGTCCATGTACGACGCCTGGGCGGCCCACGACGACCTGGCCTTCGGGAGCCGGCTGGGCGACCTGCTGCGCCGGCCCCCGGCCGGCCGGACCCAGGCGGCCAAGCAGGAGGCGGCCAGCTTCGCCGCCCACCTGGCCCTGGCCGACCTGTTCCCCACCGAGGCGACCGCCTTCGCCAGCTGATGAGCGACCTCGGCTTCGACCCGGACGCCCCCGGCCCGGCCGGGCCGCGCCTCCACCCCGGGCGCAGCTACCTGTTCCAGGCCGAGGAGGTGCTGGCCGACAGCGCCGGGCTGACCGACGAGCACAAGGCGATCGCCAAGTACTGGGCCGACGAGCCGAGGTCGGAGACCCGCCGGGCCACTGGTGCCTGCACGCCCGCGAGGTCTCGGCCAGGGACGGCCACGGCCTCGACGAGGACGTCAAGCTGTTCTTCGCCCTCTCGGTGGCGCTGCTGGACGCCGGCATCGCCTGCTGGGACGCCAAGCGGGCCTATGACTCGGTGCGGCCGATCAGCGCCATCCGCTTCCTGTTCGCCGGCCGTGAGGTGCTGGCCTGGGGCGGCCCCGGCCTGGGCCCGCGGCGCATCCGGGGTGAGGAGTGGCGCCCGTACCTGGCCACCCCGCCGCTCGGCGAGTTCCCGTCGGGCCACTCGACCTTCAGCGCCGCCGCGGCCACGGTGCTGGCCCGCTTCACCGGCTCGGACCGCTTCGGGGCCAGCGCGACCATCCGCGCCGGCAGCTCACGGGTCGAGCCCGGGACCATCCCGGCCGCCGACGTGGTCCTGTCCTGGCCGACCTTCAGCGACGCCGCCGACCAGGCCGGCCGCTCCCGCCGCTACGGCGGCGTCCACTTCGAGGACGGCGACCTGGTCGGCCGGGCGCTTGGCGGCATGGTCGGGGCCAGGCCTGGGAGGACGCCGCCGAGCTGTTCGCCGGCCGCCAGCCCGCGCCCCCACCTGACGCGCGCTGGTCAGGGCGCGGTGGGCTTGCCGTCGGGGTCCTCGGGGAGGTCGCGGGCGGCGGCGGCCCGGCCGCGCTCCAGGCCGGAGCGGTACCGGGTCAGCATGCTCCTGACCTGCTCGGGCGAACGGGCGGCGGGCCGGGCGGCCGGGTCGCCGGGGTCGCCGGCGGCCAGGTCGGGGGCCAGGCTGGCGTGGGGCGCCCGCTTGGGCAGGGGCGGGTCGGCCTCGGGGACCTGGGTCACGTACCGGCGCAGGGGCAGCCTGGCCAGGGCGGCGTCCCCGCCCTCGCCGACGGCCGGCGGCGGCCCGCCGGGCCCCGCCGGGGCGACCGGCTCGGCCGCCACGACCAGCAGATCGGGGAGGAACACGAGCGCCGTCACCCCGCCATAGGGCGAGCGGCGCAGCTGCACCCTGACGTCGTGGCGCCGGGCCAGGCGCCCGGCCACCCAGGTCCCGAGCCGCTGCTCAAGGTCGTCGCCGGCCGCCGGGTCGCCGGACAGGCGCCGGTTGACCGCCTCCAGCTCCCCGTCGGTCATGCCGAGGCCGCGGTCCTCGACCTCCAGAACGTAGCCGGACCCGACCTCCTGCCCGCCGACCCTGACCCTGGTCTCGGGGGCGGAGAAGGCGGTGGCGTTGTCCACCAGCTCGGCCAGCAGGTTGGCCAGGTCCTCGGCGGCCGGCCCGGCCACCAGCAGCTCGCCGGCCACGTCCAGGTCGACCCGGGAGGCGTCGGGGTTGTCCCGGACGGCCAGCGCGGCCACCTCGGCCAGCGGAGCCGGTCCGTCCCAGTGCCGGGCCGGCTCGCCCCCCGCCAGCACGATCAGGTTGTGGGCGTTGCGCCGCGCCCTGGCCGCCAGCCGGTCGACCTGGAGCAGCCGCCCGGGCAGCTTGGGGTCGCCCTGGTCGCGGCCCGCCTGGTCCAGCAGCTCGAGCTGCTGGTCGACCAGGTCCTGGCTGCGCCGGGCCAGATCGGCCAGCCCCGGCTCCACCACGAGCGGGGGGTCCGGCCGGAGCCCGGGGCCGACCGCGTGCCCGGGGCCGGCCGCGTGCGCCGGGTCGGCCAGGGGGCTGTGGACTACCGGAGCCGCGCCCTTCGCCGTTCGGCTACGCTCCCCCTCCGGGGGGCTCGGCAGCGAGCGGCGGGGTTTCCGCGTGGCCGCATGCTCTGTGGCCGGGTCGGGGGCCGCTTCGCGGGCTCGGCGGGCCCAGCGGGACTCGCGGGGCCTGCCGGCCTCTTGGACCCTGCGGGCCGCTGCGGCCTCGCGGGCCCTGCGGGCCGCGCGGGCCTCCTTGGCCCGGCGGGCTCGGCCGGGGGCCAGGACCAGGAGCACCACCAGGGCGCTGGCGGCGAGCAGGAACGCGGCGGCGTAGGCCAGCGCCCGGCGGTCGGCGGCGCGGTCGCCCAGCCCGGCCAGGCGGGCCGTCTCGGCGGTCAGGCCGAGCTCGACCGTCCGCATCCGCTCCACCCTCACCGCGGCCGCGTCGGCCCACCCGGCCAGGTCGGGACCGGCTCCCTGGGCCGACCCACCCCGCCCCGATCCGCCCTGAGCCGATCCAGTCTCGCCCGACCCACCCTCGAGGGCGGCCCGGCGGAGGCGGGTGGCCTCCTCGATCTCCTCGGTCGAGAAGGCTCTGGCGTAGCGGGCCAGCTGCTCCCGGCTGGCCAGGGCGGCGAACTGGTCGAGGAGGGCGTCCTGGCGGCCGCCGAGGAAGGCCAGGCGGGTGCGCTCCGCCTGGTCGAGGCGGCGGCCGGCCGCCGCCTGGGCGGCCGCCTCGCGCTCGCGGTCGGCCAGCTCCTTGGCCCGCGAGAAGGCGGTGGCCGCGGTCACGGCTCGCACCAGGCCGGCGTCCTGGCCGGCCTCGGACAGGCCGATCTCGGCGTTCACGGCCAGCAGCCCGCCGACGATCTCGGTGTAGCGGCGGAACACCGTGGCCGCCTGGTCGGTCCCGGCGGGGCTGTCGACCGAGGCCCGCAGGGCGGTCAGCCCGGCCAGCTGGGCCAGGCCGGTGTCGAGGCGCTGGTGGAGCCGGCGGTCCCGGTCCGAGATCTCGACCCGGACGGCGGCGTCGCGGTAGTCGGCCGCGGCCCCGTCGACCGTGCGGCGGGCCCCTTCGAGGGCCGGCCCGGCGGACGCGTCGGCGGACAGGCTCCGCTCCCGCTGGAGCTCGTGCACCAGGTTGGTCAGGGCGCCGGTGTATGGCACCAGCCCCCGCACCCGCTCGGCCCGGGCGCCGGCCCGGAGGCTGCCGGCCGCGCCCAGCCCGGCAAGGACCAGGACGGCGAGCAGCGGGATGGCCAGGACGACCGCGCCCGCCGACCGGCGTGTGGTGGTCTGTGCGGGCTGCGCCATCTCCTCCCCGGTCCGCATCACAGACCGGGTATGAAACAGGTTCGGGGGGTATTGCCTCAACTACCGGTCAAGCGTCACGTACGTCGCCCTGGGCGGCAGCGCGGGCCAGATCGGCCCCGATCGCCCGCAGCCGCCAGAAGGCCAGGGCCAGGATCGCCGCCGTGAGGGCCAGGCCGCCCCAGCGCCAGGGGCCCTCGAGCCTGGCCGCCTGGACCCCGAACAGGTAGCCGGCCCCGACCATGACCGGCCCCCAGAGGGCGTTGGCCAGGGCGTTGGCGGGCAGGAAGCGGCGGTACGGCATCCCCGCCCAGCCGGCGCCGGGGGCGATGAACGGCGCCACCCCGGCCACGAACCGCCCAAGGACGAGGGCGAGGGCGCCGTGGCGGCGGTAGAGCTCGCGGACGACCGCGGCCGGGCGGGCGAAGCGGCCGGGGCCGGGGGCGGCCGGCCCGACGCCCCGCCGGCGCACCAGCCACCGGGCCAGCCAGTAGGTGAGCTGGTCGGCCAGGAACCCGCCGGCGGTGGCGCAGGCCGCGGCCGCCGGCCAGGCCACCACCCCGGTGGCGGCCGCGGCCACCCCGGTGAGGGGCAGGATCACCTCGCCGGGCACGAAGGTCCCGACGAACAGCGCGTGCTCGGCGAACGCGACCACGAACACGGCCAGGTACGCCCACGCCCCCTGGAGCCCCTCCAGCCACTCGACGATCGAGGACGGGCTCACGGCATGGCGTGGTGGCCGCGGAGCAGGCGGCTGGTGAAGGCGGCCCGGCGGGCCGGAGGCACCCGGCTGCCGACCCGGGCCACGAACAGGTTGGCCGGGTGGTAGGCGATCTCGGGCTCGTCGGTGCGGAGGGTCTCGAACCCGGCGGCCTCGAACACCCGGCCCAGGACCCGCCGGTAGGCGACCGCCGAGAGGCCGCTCTGGTCCAGGTCCCAGTGCCAGCTCAGGCCGGAGGCGATCAGGATCAGGTCCTCGAACGGGTCGGGCTCGACCGCGAAGCGGAGCAGGGCGCTGGCCACCCCGGCCCGCCGCCAGCCGGTGGCCACCTCGATCGCGCCAACCTCCAGCAGCCCGGGCAGGCTGGCGAAGCGGGTCCCGGGCTCGGGGTCGAGCACGGCCACGTAGCCGACCACCATCCCCTCGGGGGTGTGGGCGACCACCACCTCGCCGGTCGGCTCCTCGGCGATCCGGGCCAGCACCTCGCGCTCCTGGTCGGGGTCGCGGACGAACGCGTGGATCCCGGGGTCGACCTCGAGCCGGCGCAGCAGCGAGGCGGGGGTGCGGTCGCGCAGCACCAGCGGCCCGCCGGCGGACCGGTGCTCCCCGGCCCGCGGCTCCCAGCCCGGCAGCCGCCCGGCCGCGGCCCCCCCGGCCCGCCGGGCCAGCGGGTAGACCACCCGGACCGACGGCGGCAGGGCGAGGCGCCGCACCGCCCTGACCGTCCGCTGGTTGCGCTCCTCCAGCTCCCGCGCCCCGGGCCCGGCGCTCCCCCGCCGCCGCCGCTGGCGCGGCTCCAGCCAACCGGAGGGCCCGTCCTGGGCCGGCGCGGGGCGGGTGGCCAGCCAGGCGGACGGGACCCTCGAGGGCAGCCGGCGGCCGCTCAGCTCCGACCACAGCAGGGCCCAGGCCCGTGGGACCACCCGGTCCAGGTCGTAGCCGCCGCCGCCGGTGGCCACCCAGCGGCCCTGGCAGTGGCGGTGGGCGAGCTTGTGCAGCCGCCTGGCCAGCTCCCGGAACCCTCGCAGGCTCAGGGTGAGGTCGCTGAGCGGGTCGTCGGCATGGCCGTCGCAGCCGTTCTGGGTGACCAGCAGGTCGGGCCGGAACGCGGCGGCCAAGGGCTCGACCACCGCGTCGAAGGCGGCCAGGAAGCCGTCGTCGCCGGTCCGCGGCTCCAGGGGCACGTTCACGCTGCGCCCCGTCCCCGGGGGCCGGCCCAGCTCGTGGACCTCCCCCGACCCCGGGAACAGGTAGCGGCCGGTCTCGTGCAGGCTGACCGTGCAGACCCGGGGATCGTCGTAGAAGGCCGCCTGGACGCCGTCGCCGTGGTGGGCGTCCAGGTCGACGTACAGCACCCGAAGCGGCCACGCCCTGGTGCAGCGGGCGATGGCCACGGCGACGTCGTTGACCAGGCAGAACCCGACCGCCCGGCGCCGCTGGGCATGGTGCAGCCCGGCCACGGGGGCGAACGCGTGGGCCAGGTCGCCGGCCGCGACCGCGTCCACGGCGGCCATGGTCGCCCCCGCGACCAGCCGGGCCGCCTGGTCCATGCCCGGGAACGGCCGGTTGTCCCCGACCAGCCCGAAGCGGGTCGCTTCGACCGGGTCGGCCGGCGCCGCCCCGGCGGCCGAGAAGCGGGCCAGGGCTTCCAGGTAGTCGCGGTCGTGGATCAGCTCAAGGTCGGCGTCGGCGGCGGGGTGGAAGGCCAGCAGGTCGTCCTCGTCCAGCACCTTGGCCGCCCGCAGCAGCGACAGGCCGGCGTCCAGCCGACCGGCCTGGAAGGGGCGGTCGGGCCCGAAGTCGTAGGCGGCCAGCCGCCCGTCGGCGGCGACCGCGCTGGTGCCGCTCACCGGTCGCCGGGCCCGGGCCGGCCGGGGCCGGTGGCCGGGAAGCCGGCGGCCACCAGGGCGGCCACCACCGGGGCGGCGTTGATGGTCCCGGCCCGCAGGACGACCCCCCGGGTGCCGGGCTCCGGGCCGGGCTCGGTGACCACGGTGAGCAGGTTGACCCCGAGCTCGCCGACCACCGTCATGGCCCGCCCCAGGGCGCCGGGCACGTCGGGCAGGACCAGGGTGATCCGGCTCGACGGCTCGCCGCCCCCGAGCAGGCGCAGCAGCACCGAGAACAGGTCGGACTCGGTGAGGATGCCGACCAGCCCCTCCTCGGCCACCACCGGCAGGCAGCCGACGGCGTGCTCGACCAGCAGCCGGGCCGCCACCTCGACCGGCTCGTCGGGCCAGACGGTGACCGGCTGGCTGGTCATGACCTCGGCCACCGGGCGGTCGCCGAGCGCCTCGGCCGCCTCCACCGGCGCCCCCGGCGAGGTCTCCAGGTCGCGCTGGGCGACCACCCCGACCAGCTCGGACCCGGACACCACCGGCAGGTGCCGGAACCGTCCCCGGCGCATGGCCGACACGGCGGCGGCGACGGTGGCATCCGGCGACACCGTCACCGGCCGCGCGGTCATGGCGTCAGCGACGAGCACGGGTCGGCTTCGGCTTCGCCGCCTTCACGAAGCGGCCGACCTTGAACGCCGAGGGGCAGAGGTCGGCCAGCTCGCAGCGGTCGCAGCGCGGGTCCTTGGCCGTGCACACCTCGCGCCCGAACCAGATCATGCGGTGGGAGTAGATGGTCCACTCCTCCATCGGCAGCAGGGCCATCAGGTCGCGCTCGACCTTGACCGGGTCGTGGTTGCTGGTCAGGCCGAGGCGCCGCGTCAGCCGCCCGACGTGGGTGTCGACGACCACGCCCTCGTTGCGGGAGAAGAAGGTGCCGAGCACCACGTTGGCCGTCTTGCGCCCGACCCCGGGCAGCTGGACCAGCTCGTCGATCGTCTCGGGGACCTCCCCGCCGTGGTGCTCGAGCAGGTAGGCGGCCGCCCCCTGGATCGACTTGGCCTTGTTGCGGAAGAAACCGGTGGCGTGGATGGCCACCTCGACCTCGGCCCGGTCGGCCCCGGCCAGGTCGGCCGGGGTCGGGTAGCGCCGGAACAGCTCGGGCGTGACCTGGTTGACGACCACGTCGGTCGACTGGGCCGACAGGATGGTCGCGACCAGCAGCTCCCAGGCCGAACGGTGGTCGAGGGCGGTGGTGACGGCCGGGTAGCGGGCGGCCAGCCGCTGGGTGATCTCGGCCACCCTGGCCTGCCTGGCGGCCTTGGATTCCCGGCGGCGCCGGGGCACGGAACCGCTGGAGGAGGCGGGCATGGCGGGATGGTAAAGGCCCATCTCCCGATCGGCCACTGAAGTCTGAGGCCAAACGTGCCGAGAAAGGTTGGGGACCGCGCGCTTGGGGAGGGTGCCGTGACCGGAAACCACGACAGGGACGAGTGGGGAGCACCACTCGACGACCTTCGCACACTTCGCGAGTCGCTGCGGGAGGAGGAGCAGCGGGTCAGCTACTGGCGGCAGCTCGTCCAGGGGCGGCTCGACCTTGTCCGCTCCGCGATCGACGGCGGCCACCCGAGCGCCGACGACCTGGCCAGCCCGGCCGCGCGACGGCGCCAGGCGGCGCTCGCCGGCCGCCACCAGCCTGGCCCTCGAGGGGCTGGTCAGCCCCTTGGTGGGGCTGGAGGGGCTGTGGGACGCCCCCATCGCCTGGGACGACCCGCCGGCCCTGCACCGGCTGGAGCGGGGGCTGGTCGAGGCCGAGGTCAAGCTGTCCGCCTACCGCCGGGCTCTGCACGAGCGGATCGACGCCTGCACGGCGCAGCTGGTGGACCACTACCAGCGGGATCCGGCTCAGATCGTCAGGTGACGCTCAGCGACACAGCGTCGCGTACGGTGGTTGCAGGCTTCACAAACCGGTCAGCAGACCGTACGCTGGTCCTCGTACGAGGAGGCGCGGTTGGGCATCGCTGTCCGGCACATCGGTCGGGCGACCCTGCTCGGTGCGGGCGCTCTGGCAACTACGCTGGCCGCCGAGGTCATGGCGGCCCGGCGCCACCGTTTTGTTCCCTCCGAGCCGCCGCTTGAGATCAGCGGCACCATCGGACCGGAGGACGGCGAACCGCTTACGCTGGTCGTCCTCGGCGACAGCTCGGTCGCCGGGGTCGGGGCCGACGCCGCCGAGGACACCCTCACCTACGGGGTCGCCAAGGCGCTGAGCGACCAGTACCGGGTCAGCCTGCACGCCCTCGGGGTGTCCGGCTCCCGGCTCTGCGACGTCGTCGGCCGCCAGCTCCCCCAGCTGGAGGACCTCGGCGCCGACATCGTGCTGGTCTGCGTCGGCACCAACGACGTCACCCACGGCACCACCATCCGGGAGGCCCGGCGCCAGCTGCGGCTGCTGGTCGACGGCCTGGCCGAGGTCGCCCCGGACGCCAAGGTGATCGTCTCCGGGCTGCCCCCGGCCGAGACGGCGACCGCCTTCCACCGTCCCCTGCGCGACCTGCTCGGGTTCCGGGCCCTGCTGTTCACCCGGCTCTACCGGGCCGAGCTGACGCCGCACGGCATCTCGGTGTTCGACATCGCCAAGCTGACCAAGTCGGCCTTCCACGGCAAGCGCGAGATGTTCAGCGCCGACATGTTCCACCCCTCCAGCGCCGGCTACGCCTTCCTCGGCACCGTCTATGGCCGGGCCGTCCGCGAGGCCCTCGACGCGGCCGCCCGCGACCTCCAGCCCGATCCCGAGGTCGAGCTCGCCGGCTAGCGCGCCGCCACCGCGAACCGGGGCAGCAGCAGGTGGACCAGCGGGCCGATGCTGAGCGCGTACAGCACGGTGACGACCCCGAGGGTGCCGCCGAGCAGCCAGCCGGTGACGACCACCACGACCTCGATGGCCGTCCGGATCGGGCCCAGGGGGCCGCCGGTGCGCCGCACCAGGCCGGTCATGAGCCCGTCCCGCGGCCCGGGGCCGAGGTGGACCCCGATGTAGGCGGCCGTGGCCACGCCGTTGAGCAGGATGCCCGCGGCGGCGAAGGCCACCCGCCCGGTCAGCCCGCCCGGCGCCGGCAGCACGGCCAGGACCGCGTCGACGGCCAGCCCGACCACCACCACGTTGCTGAGGGTGCCGAGCCCCGGCCGCTCCCGCAGCGGCACCCAGGCAAGCAGCACCAGCGCCCCGACGACGATCGTGACCGTCCCCAGCGACCACCCCAGCTGCCGCGACAGCCCCTGGTGGAGCACGTCCCAGGGCATCACCCCGAGCGACGACCGCACCATCAGCGCCATCGAGACCCCGTACAGCACCAATCCGGCGTACAGCTGCAACAACCGCCGTCTCACCTCTGGTGAGCTCGCGCGACGACCATGGCACAGGCGCTCTTGGGGGGCCGTGGGGGGAGCGAGCTCCCCCCACATGGATCAGGGGGGCGGTTGGCAGGCCGCCCGCTGACTGCTCCGGTCACCACCAGTTAGTCAAACAACTCGTCGAAGAAGCTCTTCTTGCGGCGCTTGTGGGAGCCCTCGCTGTAGCGGCGGCGGTCGTAATCGTCGTCGTCGTGGTCCTTGAACGGGTTGGGGATGCTGGGGCCGCGGTCCCGCTCGCGCTCGTAACTCCGGTCGCGCTCGCGTTCGCGGGGGGCGGAGTGGCCGCGCTGCCAGCCCAGCTCGGCGTCGACCAGGTGCTCGAGCTCGCCCCGGTCGAGGAAGATGCCGCGGCAGTCGGCGCACTGGTCGAGGGTGACGCCGCTGCGCTCGTAGGTGCGCATCAGGCCCTGGCACTTGGGACAGACGAGGTCGGTTGCCATTTGCATCGCCTCCTTGGGTGGAGTCTAGGTCCCGCCGGCGACCACCGCGAACCTCGGGGTGACCCCGAGCAGTCGCGCGCTGGGCGGCTGCTGGAGCAGCTGGGTCCACTCGATGTCGCGCAGCCGCTCCAGCCGGGCCGGCCCCCAGCCGGCCGCCTCGACCAGCTCGACAACCTCGTCTGGGTGGGTCCCGCCGGCCAGCGGCAGCTCCTCGGTGACCGAGGCGTCGTAGTGGTCGTGGTGGTGGTCGGGCTCGCCCCGCAGCTTGCGCAGCCCCTCCCTGGCCTGGGAGCGCAGGGCCTCGACCGGGTCGGCCCCGCCCCACAGGCCCTCGAACAGAACCAGCCGGCCCTCGGGGGCGACCCCGCGCCAGGCGGCGAGCGCGGCACCAGGGTCGGGCAGCGTCCAGAGCAGGTGCCGCTCGATCACGGCGTCGAAGGGCCCGGGCGGCGGCTCCTCGGCGGCTCCCTGGACCACCTCGACCTCGAGGCCGTCGCGGCCGGCGTGCTCGGCCAGGCGCTCCAGCATCCCGCCGGACAGGTCGAGGGCGGTCACCCGGTGGCCGAGCCGGGCCGCGGCCAGCGACAGGAACCCGGTCCCGGCGCCGACGTCCAGCACCCGGCTCCCCTGGCTGCCCAGGAACCGGTGCAGGGCGGCGTTCCAGGCGGCCCGCTGGGCCGGCGACCCGGGCCCGTGGTCGGAGGAGTGGTCGTAGGTGGCCGCGTCAGCGTCCCACCAGGCGCGGACCCTGTCGGTCAGCTCGCCGTTCCGGCCGGCCGGGTCGCTCACGGGACGGGCGGCCGGGTGTTGGTCACCGGCCGGACGGTCCGGCCGGCGGCGCGCTCACGGGCCAGGCGGCGGTCCTCGCGGACGGCCACCACCTTCTCCTCGTAGCTGGCCCAGGAGATGAGGATGCCGAGGACGGCCCCGAGGGCGATCAGGTCGCCCGCGCCCCACAGGATGGCCCCGCCGACCTGCTGGTCGGCCAGAGGGGTGGGGCCCCAGGAGCGCTGGAAGCTCTCCAGGGTCGGGGCCAGCACCCGCCCGCTGTTCATGATCGCCACCCCGAGGAAGGCGTGGAACGGGACCATCAGGAAGACGAACAGCAGCCGGGCGATGTGGGGCATGCGCCAGCGGGACGGGTCGAGGCCGACCAGCGGCCACCAGAACAGCAGCCCGGCGGCCAGGAAGTGGAGGTGGACCAGGTCGTGGACCTGCGGGTTGCGCAGGGTCAGGTCGAACAGCGGCGAGAAGTAGAGCGCGTACAGGCTCATGGTGAACAGCACCCAGGCGACCAGCGGGTGGCCGATCACCTTCAGGGGCGGGCTGTGCAGCACCCGGGTCATGCGGCGGCGGGTCCTGCCCCTGGCCACCCGCAGGGCCAGGGTGACCGGCGCCCCCAGGGCCAGCAGCGGGGCCGCGACCATGGTGAGCAGCATGTGCTGAGTCACGTGGACCGAGAACAGCGCCGTGTCGTAGGCCTCGATCGGCGACAGCAGGGCCAGGGCGATGGCCCCGACCCCGGACAGGAAGTAGGCGGTCCGCCGGGCCGGCCAGGCCACCCCGTCGGCGACCAGGCGCCTCCTGGCCTGGAGGTAGGCGATCGCCACGGCCAGCAGCCCGACGGTGACCAGCGGGTTGAACGACCAGGAGAGCAGCAGGCGGCCCGGGGTCGGGGCCGGCACCTGGGACCCGGGGGCCGGGCCGGCCAGGGCGGCGCCAGCGGCCGGCGGCGCGATCAGCCCGCCCAGCGCGAGGACGCCGGCGGCCGTCATCCGGCGCCCGACCCTCCGGGGACGCTTCAGCACCACGGGCTCAGCTTACGCCGGCCTTCTCGGACCGGCGCGGCGAGCGGAACCCGGCCAGGCCGGCGACCACCATGGCCGCGCCCAGGCCAAGGGTGAAGGTGATGGCGGCCCGGGTGACGATCGGGCCGAAGCCGGAGGCGAGCTGGGAGCGGCCGAGGGACGACAGGTCGGGCAGGGCCCCGGCCAGGGTCAGGAACACCCCGCCGAGCAGCAGGTAGAGCAGGCCGGTGTCGGCCCGGCCACGGAGCAGCCGCCAGGCGGCGAACCCGGCCACGGCCCAGCCGGCGGCCGAGGTCACCGTCCCGTACAGCTCGGTGGCCAGCGGGGCCGTCGAGGCGAGCAGGGCCCCGGCGGTGTGGACCATGTCGGCCGCCACCGCCACCAGGGCGACCACGGCCAGGACCTTGGGGCGGCGGTAGCCGCCGGCGGCGGCCAGGGCGGCGGCGAACAGGGCCACCGCGGCCAGCGCCCACGGCCACGGCGACGGCCCCGGCACCCAGGTGATGTCGCCCCGGATCACCATGTCGTGCTCGTCGTGCTCGCCCTGGCGCACCGGGATCCGCCAGTCGGGCACGATCACGTGGGACGCCCGGGGGTTGGCCTTCACGGCCGGCGGGTCGGGGCCGGTCCAGTGGGCACGGTGGTCGTGCCAGGCCGCCGACGGCCCGTCGCCGACCCGGCGCCACTCGGGGGGGGCCGCCGGGTCGAACTCGGGCGGGATCTCCGTCGGGGCGGCCCGGAAGCGGTTGGTGTAGGTGCTGGGCGACCGCTGGTTCTCGTACACCCCGCCGGGCCCGATGCGCAGGTACGGCTCCAGGCGGTAGCCGAGCACCACCACCTCCTGGCCGGACCGGTTGGTCAGCTCCAGCTGCCCGCCGGCCACGGTCCGCACCGCGATGCCGGGCACCCCCTGGTCGATGCCGCGGATCCCGGTCCGGTAGTTGCTGGCCTCGGTCCCGGTCCCGATGGCGTGCGCGGCCGCCGGCCCGGCCGACGCCCCCAGCAGCAACAGGGCCAGCCCGGCGACCAGCCCGGCCCGGCGACCAGCCCGGCCCCGGCTCATCGGCGGCGCCCCCGTGCCGGTGGCGCGGGCCGCGAGCGCTCGCGCAGGCGCAGCACCAGGGCGGCGGCCACGATCACGACCGCGATCCCGGTGCCCAGCAGCAGGATCCGGTTGCGGGGGTCGCTTCCCGACCCGCCGGCTGACGGTGCCACCCCGGCCACGACGTAGCCGGTCCTGGCCAGCCCGGCGCTCACCTGGTGGGTGCCGGGGGTGTCGGTGCTCTGGAGCGACTCCCAGGCCTGGCCGTCGGCCGACGACAGCACCTGGTGGCCGCCAGGGTCGGCCACGGCGGTGGCCAGCAGCGGGTAGACGAGGCCGACGCTGGACTGGCCGGCGAGGGTCTCGACCTGGTCGCCCGACGGCTGGTAGCTGGCCTGGATCTGGTAGGCGTTGCCGGCGGTGACCAGGCCGGAAGGGGCCGGTCCGAGGGTCGCCGGGTCGACCGGGTCGACCGTCACCTCGACGCCGCGCTGGCCGGACCGGGGCGGCACCGCGCCCTGGCTCAGGACCAGGTTGACCTGGCCGTCGCTGGTCGAGAAGGCGCCGAGCTGGGAGCCCTCGGCGGTGAGCTCGACCGTGAAGCGGGTCGAGGCCGGCGGCTTGTTGCTGGCGGCCAGGTCCGGGGGCGGGTTCACCCAGCGGTAGGGCGTCGGCGGGGCCAGCCCGTCCAGCAGCGGGCGCCTGGCCAGGATGCTGGCCCGCCCGCTGACGGCCGCCCCGGCCAGGTACAGGGCGACGATCCCGACCCCGGCCAGGAGGGCGAGCCCGGACCGGGACCGGGAGGCGCCGCTGCCGGGGGTCCTCATCGGGAGGGGCGGATGGCCGCGATCTCCGCTGTGGCGAACTCGGGTGGCCAGGTCACCTCGCGCCGGTTCACCTCCGTCCACTCCCAGATGACGCTGGCCGCCCGGAGGTTGGCCCCGGCGTCGGCGCCGCCCGGGGGGGCGAACTCGATGCCGCTGCCGTTGGGCAGGCCGCCGGCCGGCACCCTGACCCGGCGGGCCGCGGCGGCCACGTCGGCCGGGGCCATCGAGCCGGCCTCGGGCAGCACGTGGCGGAACAGCGCCCAGGCCCCGGAGAAGCCGGCCAGGGCGGCGGCGCTCATCGAGTGGCCGTTGGCCTCGCGGTAGGCGGCGTCGGCCCGGTCCAGCAGGGCCCGGGCGTCGGGGGCGAGCCCGGCCGGGTTGATCCCGTGGGTGTCGGGCTTGTCGGAGGCGAACAGGCCGACGGCGTCCTGGCCGAGCAGGGCCCCGAACTCCGGCATGCAGTAGCTGGAGGAGGTGCCGATGCTGGCCAGCAGGGGCAGGTGCTGGCGGACCTGCTCCTGGCGCAGGGCCACCCCGTCCTTGAGGTAGGCGACCATGAACAGCACGTCGGGCCGGGCGGCGGCGATCTCGGCCACCACCTTGGCCGGGTCGTAGCGGCGCGGGTCGTAGGCGACGTCGGCAACCGTCTCGAGGTCCCGGTCGCCCAGCTCGGCCCGGGCGCCGTCGGCCACCGCGGCCCCGTACACGTCGTCGACGGCGGCGATGGCAAAGCGCAGCGAGGAGGTCGGCCGGCCCAGCTTGGGGGCCAGCTGGTCGGCGACGAAGCGGATCGCCCCCCGGCCCAGCAGCCCCCCGGTCGGGGCGACCCGGAACACCAGGTCGCCCTCGCCCGGCCCGGCCAGCTTGCCCACCGCCCCGGTCTCCCAGAACAGCGACCCGTGCCCGGCGGCGGCGGTGGCGGCCGGGCTCGAGATGGTGCTGCCGTAGCTGCCCAGGACCAGGTCGACCCCCCGGTCGGCCAGCGCCTTGATGGCCCCGGGGGCGGCGTCGGCCTCGGGCACGTCGACCTGGTCGAGCACCACCGGCCGCCCGCCGACGCCCCCCTCGGCGTTGACCAGCTCGGCCGCGACCCGGACCCCGTGGTACTCGTCGATCCCGCCCATGCCCTGGGTGCCGCTCAGCGGATAGATGGCCCCGACCCGCACCGGCTCGGGCGGGTCGCTGGTGCAGGACGCGACCAGCAGCAGGACGAGGAGGACGAGGAGGGGGCGAAGGTGGCGCATGGTCTCAGGTCACCGCCAGGAGGTTGGCAACAGCGTGCGTGACGGCCGGAACCGTCCAGCGCCCGGAAGCGTACCGCTGCCACGACAGCAACAGCGCGGCCCCCAGGTCGACCGGCATCGCCGCCACCCCGTACGCCGGCAGGTGCACCAGCGCGAACACCCCGGCGCTCCCGATCACGGCGGCCACGACCCCGAACCGCAGCAGCCGGTCGTACAGCACCCGCCGGAACAGCGCCTCCTCGGCCACCGCCGCCCCCAGCGCCAGCCCGGCCGCCACCACTCCCGCCCGCCGATCCGCCACCGGCCCACCAGCCACCGAGGCCCCCGCCACCCCCACCAGCCCCAGCAGCAGCGGCAGCCTCCACCCGAGCGGCGCCCGGTTCTGGGGGTCGCCACTGTTCGCACGAACCGCCAGGGCCAGGATCAGCAGCACCAGGTAGCCGGCGGCAAGCACCGGCACCGCCACCGGTGACGCACCCAGGGCGGGTCGTGCGAGCAGGAACACCAACCCGCCCGCCACCACCACCCAACCGGCTGGGGCTGTGGAAAGCCAACCGCGCCTCCTCGCCGGGTCGGGTAGCCTCCCCCACCGGGGGACCTGGCGCCGGACCGGGTGGGTGAGGCGCGTCCCCCCCAGGGCGGTACGGGCCGTCTCCGCCGGGGGGCCCACGTGCGGTGGGGCCGGTGGGATCGGGGGCGTCCGGGCCGGCGGCCCTGGGTCGGTCATCCGGCGACCTTGAAGGCGGCTTGGGTGAGGACCCGGGGGTCGAAAGGGGCGTGGTCGGCGGCGACGAACTCGACCTGGACGACGTGCTGGCCGGGGGGGAGCTGGGGGAGGCGCTGGCGGAGGCCGTAGTTCATGTCGACCAGCTTGCCGTCGACGTGGAGGTGGATGTGGCCCTCGTCGCCCTGGATGCGCGTGGTGGTCTGGTTGATGATCTTGCCGCCGTCGAGGGCGAGGATCAGCTGGGCACGGTCCTGGTCGACGGTCTGGCCCTGGCGTGGGGTCTCGATGGTGAGCTTGGCCGGGCTGCTGGGACGGTCGGCGACGGCTGCGGCCGTGGTGGCCGGCGCGTCCGGCCCACCGTCGCCGCCGCCCCCGGAGCAGGCGGCGACAGCCAGGGCCAGGGCGGCGAGCAGGACGGCGGCCCGGAGGCGACGGGGAAGGGGTTGCATCATGGTGTTCCTCTACTCGATGAGCTGCTCGAACCGGCCGCCGCACTGGGTCCGGCCGGCGGTGGCGTCGATCGCGAACGACACGCGGCCCGGTTGGAGGTCGACGTTGGCGGCGAAGTGCCCCGGGCCGAGGCGGATGAGCGTCAGCGCCTGGGGTCCACCGGACCGCGTGGTCATCGTAGCGCGCGCCTTGGTGGTGGGCTGCTCGTCGCCGCTGGGGTCGAAGAAGGTGAAGTGGACGGTGTTGGGACCGGTGCGGCCGGGGTCGATGTAGCCCTGGAGGGTGCCGCCGGCGGCCAGGGTGATGGTGTAGAGGGTCGGCTGGCCGGGCACCTCGGACACCTTGACCGGCTGCGGGGCGGTGCGGGTCTCCAGCTCCATTGGGACGGTGACGGCCGGGGTCGACCCCTCGACCAGGCCGACCACGACCCAGCTGCCGGCGATCGAGAGCTGGCTGCCCTGGCCGGTCCAGCGGCCGTCGCCGGCCTTGGTCAGCTCGAGGGTCGAGGTGCCGACCTCCGGCTGGCCGCGGAGGGTGAAGCGCAGGGCAACCCGGGTGGCCGGCCAGTCCTCGCCGGAGTCGTAGTCGGTGACCTTGGCGCTGAAGCTGTTGGGGCCGGCCGTGCCCGGCGTGGCGGTGAGGGCGATCCGCACCGAGGTGGCGAAGTCGCTGCCCTCGACCTGGACGCTGGGCGGGGCCGGCGGCTTGGCCGATGCCTGCTCGACCACGAACTTGCCCGGCGGGAGCTGGCTGAGGACGGCGGTGACGGCCAGGATGCAGGCGGCCAGGATCACCTCGCCGCGGACGTTGCGGCGCAGGCGGTCCAGGCGCCGGACCCCGGCGGCCAGGGTGGGCACGACCCGGAAGCGGTTGAGCGCCCCCAGCAGCACCAGGGCCGCGAACAGCGCGACCTTGGCGTCGAGGAAGCGCCCGTAGGGCGAGTCGAGCAGCCCCTGCCAGCCGCCGGCCAGGTGCAGGGCGCGGGACAGGCCAGTGACCGCGACCAGCCCGAGGACCGGGGCGGCCAGCTTGGAGAAGCGCACCGCCGAGGCGACCTGCTCCGGCCGCTTCCGCCCCCGCAACCCGGCCAGCAGCCATACCAGCCCGCCGATCCACGCTCCCACGGCCAGCAGGTGCAGCCACTGCACCAGCAGGTTGACGCTCCGCAGGGGCGACGGCCCGGCCGCATGCCCGGCCATCACGTGCAGCAGCATGGTGAACCCGGCCGCCACCCCGACCACCACCAGCCGCCAGGTGTCGACCCGCCAGGGTTCCACCGCCGCCCCGCCCCCTGGGCCGGGCCCCGAGGGCTCGCCCCCCGGGCCGGGCTCGGGGGGGCTGTGGACATCCGGCGGCACACGATCCGGCCACCGGCTACTCTCCCCCTCCGGGGGCCCTCCCACCGCGAGGGCGGGGTCCCGCGTGCCCGGGGATCCTGTGACGGCGAGAGCGGGGTTCCGTGCGCCCGGGCTCGGGCCCGGAGCGGCGAGGGCGGGATCCGGTGTCCCCGAGCTGGGGTCGGGAGCGGCGAGGGCGGGATCCGGTGCGCCCGGGTCGGGGTCGGAAGCGGCGAGGGCCGGATCCGGTTCGCCCGGGCTGGGGTCGGGCGTGAGGGGATCGGGTGGGCGGGCCAGGCCGGCGGCCAGGAACCAGGTGGCCACCGCGGTGGCGACGACGCCGGCGGCCAGGCGGAGGAGGCCCTGGCCGGTGGATGAGGCGAGGAGGGTGCCGAGGGGGGCGTCGATGCGGGCCTGCTCGGCCAGGAACCGGACGACCCCGCCGGCGAGGGTGAGGGCGGCGGCCACGGCTAGCAGCGCCCTGGCGCCGGACGGGAGGACCCGGCCGGAGACGGCCAGGCCGGTGACGGCCACGCCGACCAGGATGGTCAGCCCGGCGTAGAGGGCGAGGCGGGCCGCGGTGGCCGGGGCGGACGGGGACGGGGTCGCGCCCTGGGGGGCCGACTGGGCCTGGGGGGTGGCGGTGGGGGCGGGGACGCCGATCCCGAAGGCGAACGAGCCGGCGGTGACGTGGCCGTCGTCCTTGGAGACGACCCGCCAGCTGACCGTGTAGGTGCCGTCGGCCAGGTCGCCGAGGCCGACCGCGAACTGCAGGGGCTCGCCCTCGACCGGGGCGGCTTCGCCGCGCTCGACCGGCTGGCCGCCGGTGTCGAGCACCTGGATGCCGGAGAGGCCGGGCTCGGGCCGCTCGGTGAAGGTGAGCACGACCCGGCGCGGCGCCTGGTCGAGGGACGACCCGGCGGCCGGGTCGGACTCGCGCAGCAGGGCATGGGCGCCCGCCGGCATCCCGGCGACCACCAGCCACAGCCCGGTCAGCACGGCGACCAGGCCGACCCGCCCCAGCCACCGCCCGGCTGGGAGCCTGGCGCGGGGCCCCTCGATCGGGCGCCGCACCGTGGTCAGCTCCTCCGGCGGAGGGCGACCACGCCGATGCCGACCGCCGCCAGGAGGCCAAGGGCCCCGACGATCAGGCCGATGATGGCCATCTGGCGGGCGCTGGCGGCCTCGTCGTCGGCCGCCTCGCGCTCGGCCGCCAGGGCGGCGTTGATGCGGGCCGTCTCCCGGTCGAGCCGGGTGGTGAGCTGCGAGCCGGTCGGCTCGACGGCCGGGTACTGCACCTCGGCGGGGTCGGTGATCTCGTCGAAGCCGTCCTTGCCGGAGGTGTAGCTCTTGTCGATCTTCTTGCCGCCGAGGGTGCCGGTGATCTTGAAGGTGTAGGCGCCCGGCGCG
>Ga0126306_10000368_pt1 | contig 20096 bp, 16 predicted proteins | sample Plot27_FD_92592 | JGI IMG/M metagenome (GOLD analysis project Ga0126306, IMG submission 92592) | Serpentine soil microbial communities from UC McLaughlin Reserve, CA, USA - Plot27 | ecosystem: Environmental > Terrestrial > Soil > Grasslands | place: USA: UC McLaughlin Reserve, Lake County... | reverse complement strand
GGCGAGTAGCGCTCGATGTCCACAACGAGCGGCAGGAACTCTGCTTTCGCTGCCAGCCCAAGCCGCTCGGCGTGCTCGCGGTAACGCGGCTCCGACAGGATCACCCGCCGGCAGGAAGCGAACCCGAGTCGCTGGAGCCGGGCGTTAGCTCGCTCCCGCCTGGAGGCGCCCGGCGTCTCATCCGCGAACGGCACGATCGTGATGTCCCCACCCCACGTTCGTGCGATGCACGGGATACCGGCCAGCGCCGCCAATGCCGAACCGTGACCGTAGGTCACAACGCAGTCGTAGGCGCGCATGGCCTGGACGACCCACTCCCGGTCTAGCGGCAGCTCGAGACCCACTGGTCCGGCCGTGCGGAGCGCGAGCGCCGCTGCTCCCGGCCCGCGGGCCGCTGCCAGCGCGGCCCTTGCATAGCGCGCCGCGCGCCCTGATGACTGGGTCGGCTCGCGGCGGACCCATGCTGGGACGTCCGCCTCGGGCAGCGCATCCGGCTCGAGCAGCCGTTCGGTGGGAAGCTCCAGGTCGAGCTCCTCCCAGCGAGGGTCGCTCATCACAAACCGGTCGCGCGGGTCCAGTAGGACGTCGGCCTCGACGCCACGGCGTCGCAGCGCCTTGGCCTCGATGTATGCGTTGTTGCCAAGGTTGTCGTAGATCGCGACGCGCATCAAAGCGCCGCAGCGACAGTACGCGCCAGACCCTCCGGCATCGCGACGGTGGGCGACCCCAGCTTTTCCGTGAGGCGGTCGATCGAGGCCACCAGGTCGTCGGCAGGCTCGGTCGCATCGAAGCTGGGGTTGGCCCCCAGCTCCGCGCCGATCATCTCGGCGATCTCCCGGATCGAGTAAACAGCGGGACCGGCCATGTTGAGAGTCTCGGAGTCCTCGAGCTCGAGAGCGCCAAGGAGCACCTCGACCGCGTCGTCGATGTAGACCGGGTTGAGCCGGATCCCGTCATGGCCGGCGAGCGTGACGGGCAGGCCGGCGCGGACGCGAGCGAGCAACCCAGGAATAAAGCGGTTGGCCTGCTGGCCGGGCCCATAGACGAAGAACGGCCTGACGATTTGCACCCGCAGCAATGCGCCGTAGGGAGCCGCAACCTGCTCGGCTGCGAGCTTCGAGGCCCCGTAGAAGTTGCCCGGGCGTGGCATGTCTGCTTCGCTGACGGGCCCCCGCCCGGGGGCATAGATCGCTCCGGTGGACGCGAGCACGAAGCTTGCGCTCCCGGCCCTGTGGCAGTAGTCGAGCAGGCGTACGGTTGAGGCGACGTTCACCTCTATCATGTCCACCGCGCCGTCCGGGAACTCGCGGTAGCGCTGCGACTGCGCGAGATGGATGACCGCGTTGACGGGCTGCGGCAGCGCCGACTCGTCGAGCGGGCGCGCTAAGTCTTGCCGCAGCCAGCGGACATGGTCGGTAGCGTCGGGCTCTGGGTCGTGCCGACAGAGCGCTACGACCTCCTCACGCTCGGCGAGTCTCGGGAGCAGCGCCCGGCCGACGAACCCCGTAGCGCCCGTCACGAGACAGGTCACGCCTCGGCCTCGAGCTGGCTGCGCTGAGCCGGTACCGTCATCGCGCCGTCGATGAACAGCCGTTGCCACCACTCGAGGCATAGCAGGGACCAGATCAACAGGCGGTGGTCCGAGCTGCCGTCGGCATGCGCATTGATCGTCGATTCGATGAAGCCGGGCTCGAGGATCCCACGGGACAGGGTCATCCGGTCGAGCAGGATCTCGCGGACATACTCGAGATTCCGACCCTGGTACCAGCTGCGGTCCGGCGGACTGAACCCCTGCTTGCGCTTGTCAGTGAGCACGTCGGGGAGGAACCCGCGTGCCGCCTGGCGGAGCAGACGCTTTCCCTCGGGCCCGGAACACTTGAGCGCTCCGGGAATGCGCAGTGAGAAGTCGACCAGCTCGTGATCGAGGAAGGGCACGCGAGCCTCCATCGAGTGCGCCATCGAGAGCTTGTCCTCAACGACGAGCAGCGCGTGCAGGAAGGTGCGCTGCTCGAAGTAGAGGGCAAGATCCACTGCCGGCAGATCCGGAAGGTGCGCGTAGATCTCCTCGAACCGGTGCTTGGGGTTCGTCGACGCGACCTCCCCCCACGCGTCGTCCGTGAACGCACCGCGGCGGGCGTTGTCGTCGAGCAGCCGGCACCAGTAGTGGTAGTAGGCATCCGCGAACGAGGCCCGGTCGCGGACGTCCATAACCAGGGAGTAGCGCCACGGATACCCGGCGAACAGCTCGTCACCACCCGTGCCCGCGAGCACCACCTTCACGAAGCGAGACGCGAGTCGGGCGGCGTAGAAGTTCTGGTAGCAGGTGCCGGCCCGTAGATCCTCAAGGTGCCAGACTAGCTGGGGAAGCACCCGCCGCATGTCGCCCGCGTGCAGCACGACCTCGTAGTGCTCGGTACCGACCTCGCGCGCCACGATCTCGGCGTCTTCGCGCTCGTCAGCCGCCAGCTCGAGCGGGTCGGCGTCGAACATGTCGAAACCGGCGGTAAAGGTGTGGATGTGCGGGATCCGGCGCGCCGCAAGGGTGACCAGCGAAGCGGAGTCCATCCCGCCCGAGAGGTAGGCGCCGACTGGCACGTCGGCAACCAGCTGGCGGTGGACGGCGCGCTGCAGGATGGCACCGAGCTCTTCCGCGATGCCCCGCTCGTCGGTCGTTCCCGGGCTCGGCATCGGGTCGAACCAGCGGGCCCGCGTGCGGAAGCCGTCTGCGCCGAGCTGGAGCCATGTCCCCGGCTCGAGCAGCCGGATCCCGTCGAACAGCGTCTGCTCCGTGTAGATGTTCTGGAACGTGAGGTACTCGCCCAGGGCGGGGAGCGAGAGCCGGGCCGGCTCGTCGTCGTAGGCGAGGATCGCCTTCGCCTCGGAGGCGAATACGAGGCGGTCCGGGTGCTCACGGTAGTAGAGTGGTTTTGCGCCGAACCGGTCGCGTGTGAGAAACAGCCGCCGCTCGCGAGCGTCCCATATCGCAAACGCGAAGATCCCGTTGAGCCGCTCCAACAGGCCAAGTCCCCACTCCTCGTAGCCGTGCACAAGGACCTCTCCGTCGCAGTGGGAGGCGAACACGTGTCCGCGCGCGGCGAGTAACCGGCGAAGGTCGCGGAAGTTATAGATCTCCCCGTTGTAGGTCAGCCAGACGGTCTTGTCCTCATTGCTCATCGGCCCGCGACCGGCCGGCGAGAGGTCGATGATCGCGAGTCGGCGGTGCGCAAGGCCCAGGGGACCGTCCAGATGGATCCCCTGGTCGTCGGGGCCCCGATGGGCGATGCTTGAGCCGGCCCGGTCTAGCGCCTCCCGCTGGACGAACGAGCCGTCGAGGTGCAGCGCGCCAGCGATGCCGCACATGGCTACGCGCCCGCCGACTCGGCGGCGCGCAGCTCATCGACCACGCCGGCCAGACCCTCGCGGAGTGTGATCTGGGCTTCGAACCCGAGCAGGTCCCGGGTCTTGCTGAGATCTCCCACACGGGGAGGGACATCGACCCGATCGCCCGAGTACTCGGGCTCCACGTCGACCCCCACGATCGAGCTGAGGGCGGCCACGAGATCGTTCAGCGAAGTTGCATCGCCACGGCCGATGTTGAAGTCCTCACCGTCGATATCCGACTCGAGCGCGAGCAGGTTCGCGAATGCGCAGTCCTTGATGTGGACGAAGTCGAACGCCTGCGAGCCGTCCCCCGTGAGCTTCGGCCGTTCGCTCGCCAGCAGGGCGCGGGTCACCGCCGGGACGACGCCCGCCTTCTGACCGGGGCCGTACACGTTCATGTAGCGGAGGATCGCGAAAGAGAAGCCATAGGTGCCCGCGAGCCCGCGCAGCAGGAGCTCCCCAGCGGCCTTGCTCGCCGGATAGAAGGCGGTGGGACGGAGCGGGTGATCCTCGCGAATCGGCACCGCATCCGTGGGTCCATAGGCGGAGGAGGCCGAGGAGTAGACGACCCGCCGTGCACCGCTCTCGCCGGCCGCTCGGAAGAGGTTGAATGATCCGCGCACGTTTGCCTCGAACGCTTCCGTAACGGCGGCGTTCGCGCGGGTGAGCGGCAGGACGGCCAAGTGCACCACGCGCTCACAGCCGTCGCAGGCGCGTGCAACGGTCTCGCTATCGCCCACATCACCCATCACGACCTCGCACGGAAGGTGGGCGAGTTCCCGGGGCGCGGCGAGATCGAGGACGCGCACGATCGCTCCCCGCTCCATGAGGGCGCGCACCGTCGGGGCGCCGACGAACCCGCCGCCACCGGTTACGAGCACGCGTGTTCCCGAGAGGTCGCCCACCGGCCGTTCCATAACAAATGGCGACCGGAAGTTTCGCCTCCCGGCCGAGAGACCGCGAGACTATAGCGGCCGCGGCTCGCGTTTCCTTGCAACGATCGTGATTCCCGCAGGCTGGATGCTCTCGCGCTCCAGCTCGAGCCCCGCCTCCTCGCACCACCTCCGCACCTCCTCGGGACTTTGCCGGTGCGCGTTTGCGGGAGCGAACCAGTCGTAGTTGATGTGGTTCATCTCCTCCACAGTGAGATCCGGGCGGTAGAAGGCCTTCAACACGTGCCAGTAGAAGAAGCGTTGCACGCTGATGCGGCCGGCGGGGATGCCCAGCAATTCGATCGGCTCCTCGACGTCCAGTTCACAATCGAGCTCGCCGAGCGCCTTTCCGAGCCTGGTGATCGGCATGATCGCCCGCCAGGCGTTCTCCGGGTCGAGCGCTCCGATCCGCTCGCGTACGTAGTCGTCGGTGAACTCCCGGATCGGGCCCTTTCGGCGGTAGACGTAGAACAGGAAGCGACCGCCAGGGGGGAGCAGATCCGCAAGCCGCTTGAGCGCGGTCCCTGTCGAGTCGGTGTGGTGGAGGACGCCCTCGGAGAAGATCACGTTGATGGAGCCGCTCGCAAATGGCGGCTCGGTTATATCCGCTTGGAGAAAGGCGCCGGGCAGACCCCGCTCCGCAAAGCGCGCGGCCGCCACGTCTACGGCCGATGAGATGTCGACTCCGACGTACCGGATTCTCGGGACGATCGGTCCGAGCAGCTCCAGCGCAGAGAGCGCCGCGCCGCAGCCGGCGTCGAGCACAAGGGGCGGCTCGGCGTATTCGCGCCACCACGTCGCCCGCGCAACGTCGCCGTAGCGTTCGACGAGCCACTTGCGCATCCGCGCTCGGCTCGCCTGCGACTCGAAGGTCTCGCGGCGCCCCCACTTGAAGCCGAACGTCTCCGCCGTCTGGCCCTGGGCCGATTGTGCGTGCGCGTACCGCTCTGCGCGGAGCAATCCGCCACGCATCACGAACGGGGTGCCGTGCAACTCGACGATCCCGCCCTCGTCTGGGCGTTCGACGCCGAGTACCTGGAACAGCCAATCGGGGGTGATGGAGGCGGCGGAACGCATTACGGGCGAGCGGCGAGGGAATATAGCTGTGGCCGCAAGTACGCTGCGACGATGTTGCGAACCGCGGCTCGGGTGACCATCGACGCGTTGCTGGCCCTCCCCGGCCTCGCATTACTGCTGGCCGGCGCGCTGCTGGCGGTCGTCCGGGGCCGACCGGGTCCCGAGGACCAGCCTCGGCTTCTTTGGGGCACCACGCCGCTCAAGTCGCTCACCTACATGTCACGGGCCCTCGCAGAGGGTGGCTACGCGAGCGACACGGTCGTGACCGAGCTCTACCCGATAGTGGAGCGCGCGGACTTCGACCACCACCTGCACGTCAGCGCTCGAGGAGCGGGGCTGGCGCACGTGGGCTATACGCTCAAGGCGTACCTGTTTCTCGCAAGCGCGCTCTCGCGCTACGACGTCTTCCACTATTTCTTCGACGGGGGCGTCCTGCGTCACGCCGGCCTACGGCGTCTAGAGCTGCCGCTCCTCCGACTCCTGGGAAAGCGAATCGTGCTTATGCCGTACGGGAGCGACACGTGGATCCTCGACCTGGTGCCGGACCTTTCCTGGCGCCATGCGCTGGCGATCGAGTACGGGGAGTTGGCGAATCGGGCCGCCGCGATCCAGCGGCGCGTGCGACGCCTGACGAGCCAGGCCGATGCCATCGTCGGCTGTCTCGTCCACGCGACCTGCCTGCCCCGCTGGGACGTGCTCCCCCTCACGTGCTACCCGATCGATACCGGCCGCCTGCAGCCCGTGCCTCCGCGGACCGAGGGGCCGATTCGCATCGCACACGCTGCGAACCATCGCGGGGCCAAAGGCACCGAGTTCCTGGTCGCCGCGGTGGAACGGCTGCGCGCCGAGGGGACCGAATTAGATCTAACCCTGATCGAGAGGCGTCCGAACCAGGAGGCCCTGGAGTTGATTGCCGCAGCAGACATCTACGTGGACCAGCTCGTGTTCGCGTACGCTCTGGCTGCGCTCGAGGGCATGGCGCTCGGGAAGGTCGTGGTCAGCGCTCTAGAGGACAGTCCCGCCTACGAGGTTTTCCGACGCTACTCCTACCTTGGGGAATGCCCGATTGTGCCCGCGACGGTAGACACGATCGGCAGCGTGCTTCGTGATCTGATCTCGCGCCGAAGCGAGTGGCCGGCAATCGGCCGCCGGAGCCGGGCTTACGTGGAGCGTCGACACTCGCCAGCGGCTTGCCGCGAGCTGTACGAGGCAATCTACCGTCGCATCTGGCGCGGCGAGCAGATCGACCTGAGCAACTTGTATCACCCGCTCGATGGAGAGCCACGGAGGCCCTGCACGCGATCCCCCCGAGCCTCGGCGAGTGCCAAGCGAGAATAGAGCGCGTCTCCCGCTCGAAGCGGTTCTCGGTATCAGTTCCCCGTCGCCGGCCGGGCGAGGCTGTAAGCTCGCGCCCCTCCATGGGCACCGCATCTGTTGAAGAGCCGGTACAGATCGGCGTAGTGGGCCTCGGGTACTGGGGCCCGAACCTCGCGCGCAACTTCGACGCTTTGCCCAGCTGCGAGCTCGCCTGGCTGTGTGACGGCTCACCCGAGCAGCTGGAGGCGTTCAGGGGACGCTTCCCCGAGGCGCGAGAGAGCACGGAGCTCGACGAGCTGCTGGCCGATCCGGACCTCGACGCGGTCGCAATCGCGACTCCCGTGCCGACCCACGCGACCCTGGCGCGGCGCGTGCTCGAGGCGCGCAAGCACGTATTCGTAGAGAAGCCCCTCGCGCAGTCCGTCGACGATGCCGAGGAGGTGCTCGCCGCGGAGCGTCTCAGCGGCCGGACGTTGATGGTCGGGCACCTGCTCGAGTATCACCCCGGGCTCGAGCGGCTAAAGGAGCTAGTTCACGCCGGCGAGCTCGGCAGGCTCCATTACATCTATGGCAACCGGCTGAACCTCGGCAAGCTGCGGGCGGACGAGAACGCGCTCTGGTCGCTCGGCGCCCACGACGTGTCCGTCCTGTTGTGGTTGACCGAGGAGGAGCCGATCGAATGCCACGCTCACGGCGAGTCGTACATGCGCGAGGGGATCGAGGACGTGGTCTTCTGCTATCTACGATTCCCGTCAGGGCTGGCTGCGCATCTCCACCTGTCATGGCTGGACCCCCACAAGGAGCGGCGTTTCACGGTCGTGGGCTCGAAGCGCATGGCCACCTTCGACGACATGGCCATCGAGCAGAAGCTCACGGTCTACGACAAGGGCTTCGACCAGTTGGGGTTCGAGGGCTATGGCGAATACATCGCCCGCGCCGGGGACGTCTGGTCGCCTCAGGTCCCCAACGACGAGCCGCTCCGGATCGAGTGCCGACACTTCGTCGAGCAGGTCCTGAATGGCGGGCGGCCGCGATCGGACGGGTTGGCCGGTCTGCGGGTCGTCCGCGTGCTCGAGGCGCTCCAGGAGTCACTGGACGCCTCCTCTCCGACGCGGGTCGGCGTGGCGGCAACGTCGTGTTGACCCGCCTCCAACGTCGGGTTGACCCGCCTCATCTCCCGCGAGTGAATTGCGCCTCGAGCGCGCGCGCACCGCGGACCAGTAGCCATTCGGCAGCCTCCGCACCCGATCGCGGCCGCTGGAGACCAGCGGCTCGCGTGTTGCCCCCGTGACGAAACCAATGCTGGGGTGCTGCTCGAGGACCCGCGCTCCCGGAGCAACTGCGCGAACGACGTCCAGGCCTCCCGGCTCAGCTCAGTCGGAATGTCGGAAGCTGGACAAGATCCCATAGACCGCGGCCGTCGGCACTCCGACGGCCGCAAGCAGCAACACCATCCACAGGAAGACTGGCGCCCCAAACAACCCCGGCTTGAAGGCGGCGGCCCTGTTCGCCAGCTGGCCGAGTCGTTCGAGCACGCTCCCCGGGTGGGTGGACAGTAGGCGCACGGTGATGTCGGGCGCCACCTCCACTCCGTCGATTCGGGTGATCGGGCGGCCCACAGCCGTGCGCGCGTCGGTTGTTCCCAGCAGTTCGATGCGCCGCTTGCCCCGGTTTCTGATGCAAAGCGTGCCGATGACCGATCGCTCGGGAGGATCGATTCGGGCGTAAAGTCCAGCCAGCGGTTCATTGCCGCCCGTTGCAAATGCAGTCTCGCGGTAACCCGGCGCCTGAACGACGATTTCTATTGGTGGTCGCTGCCGCGGTACCTTGAGCGCCACTAGTTCGATGAGTTCGGCATCCGTGTCGAACGCTACGTCGGACAGGCAGGCTTCGGAGCCCGGACCCATCTCCACGGGCACTTGGGCAATGAAGGGTGGGGGCACCGGAACACCGGCCACATCCTCGCGCTCCCGCGTTAGATAGGGCACGAACCACGCCATGCAGGCGATCACGAAGCCAAGTCCGACGCCGAGGCCGGCCCACGTGCGGGGGGATTGGACCGCGCTACGCATAGAACCGCACGAGCGCCATCCCTAGTCCCGAAAGCTGCAGCACGATGCCGGCGGCCACGAGCGCCCCGCTTGCGAAGGCACCGATCCGGCGCGGCAGGGCGGCCACGACGACGGTTACGCCGACGGCCAGTAGGGATAGAAGCGGGAACAGGTAGCGGCCCGTGAGCACCGGATCGCCGGGGTTCTTGAGCAGGGCGGTGTACGACGTGACGTGAAGCACCGCGACCATGGACAGCCCCGTAAGCACTAGGAAGGCGACGGTCGGCCAGCTTCGCCTGACCGCGTCCAGACGGGTCACAGCGACGGTATAGAGGCCGATCAGCAGCAGTATGGTCGCCGCCTGAAGCAGATCGATCGTGAACCGCGGATACCCGATCTCGAGCCACCCGAAGTCGCTGTAGAACGATTGGATGTAGACCTCACGGAACCCGTACCACGGTACGCCGACCGCGGGCTGCATGAACTCCAGCTTGGGCAGGTAGAACTGCCAGACATAGGACAGGAATTGACGGAGGTTGAAGCTCGTATCACCGACCCACCCGATGGTCCCGCCATACGCGGAGCCCGCCCCTGAAAGCCCTGATGTAAAGACTCCAGCGACGGCCAATCCCACGACCGCAATCGCCATCCCGAGAGCCGCGAATACAAGGGTCTGCCGTAATGGTGGCCGCCATCGGAGATACGCGATGCCGAGTAAAGCCAGGAGCGCTGGAAGGATCGCCAACCCGCGACCGTGCGTGAGGACGGAGGCTGCGACCGCTGCTCCGGTACCGACGAGCCGTTTCAGGCTCGGGCCGTGGCGGACGATCCGCAGGCCAACGTAAATGAACACCGTCCAGATGAGCACGAGCAGGGTGTCTGGGTTGACGAGTGCTCCGACCATGGCGAACTTGGGATGCAGACCGAAGATTGCCGTCGCAAGCGTTCGCGCCCAAACTGGACGGAAAAGCTCGGATGCGATCAGCCACATAAATGCGACCGCAGCCACATAGAAGGCGGCGCTCGCAAAGCGTGTCGTGTAGAAGCGGGCGAAGAACGAGCCGCCGGGGGAGAGGTGGTATGGAATCGCCTCTAGCGAGTAATACAGCGGCGGGTTCGGTCCAGCGGCATTCTGGCCGCTATCCGAACTCGCCTTGTCGGGAAGCGACATCTCGAGTTCGTGCCAACGCTGCTCCGCGGCCTGCGTCCACCCAGGTCGGGCGCCGATAACCCCGCGCAGCGCGAACAGATCCGCCCACTTCATCGCCTCCCCCTGCTCCGTTGAGTAGCTGAAGCCACTTCCGTCTGCGAGATCAGGCCGCTCGCCGGTCTCAGCGAGATGCTGGACGTACGCAAAGTGGGCGTCCTCGTCCGGACCCTGGAAAGGAGGAAGGACGACTATCCACGCCACAACCTGGATCGTCGCCATTGCGAGCAACGCGGCAAGTGGACGGGGGATCGCACGTGCCTTCCCGACCCACTGAACCAACGCCGCGCGAGGAGAACGCGCTTGAGCACGCGCCCGAATCGCGCTGGGAGCCATGCGCGACAGTGCCTCGGCGATCATGCCACGGAAAGAAGCAAGGAGTCAGCCACGCTTGGAGCGGTCTTGAGGCGCCGCCCCAAACAGTGGCCTGCCAGCCGGAGCTCGGGAAAACACCGGCGTGACTGTAAGGGAAACGATGGGTGGAACGCTTCCATTCGGCACGCTCATTTCCGATTGCTCGCCCGCGGTGCTTCCGAGTCTTCCCGGACGGCCTCGCGGAGGTGCTGCTCGAACTGTCCAGCTGCGCGCTCCCAATTCCGGCCCGCGACCATCCGCCGTGCGGCTTCGCTCCGGCGCTCGCGGAGGGCGCGATCCTCAAGCAATTGATCGATCACGTCAGCGAGCTTAAGCGGGTCAAATGGAGCGAGCGTCACTAGGTCCTCCTCGCCCAAGGCGGCCCGGACACTCGGAGTGTCGAGCTCCACGCACGGCAGGCCGCATGCCATCATCTCCTGGCTTACGCGCGAGTAGTTCGTGAGCGAAAGCGACACGCCTACCGTCGCTTCCGAGTACAGCTCTGCGAGTTCGGGCTCGGAGAGAATGCCGGCATGCCGGTAGGGGAAGGAGGTCCGGATCGGATGTTCTTCTCCAAACAGGACCAGGCGCACATCGCTGCGGCGGCGGTGCAACTGGGCCAGGGCAAGCAGGCCCAACGGAACGGCGCGACGGGGCGTGCTGCGGCGGCCGTAGAAGACCACCGTGTCCTCCCGGCGGGCAACCGGCCGCGGTCGATATGTGTCGTGGTCGACGCCGAGGTCGAAATGGGTCGCTACGGCGCCGAAGCGCTCGCGGAGCAGTTGCGCAAGCCAAGGACCCGCGGTCACGTGGGGAAGGCCCTGGCGGTAGCTCTCCTCCGCCCAACGCCTCTCCGCCGAGGCAGGGAAGAAGTCCGGCTCGTAGTCCTGCACGAGATAGGCACGCGCGCCGCAGCCCGGCAGTAACAGCGCCCGGGCGACCGTCTCCCAGCCCGTGGCGACGACGACGTCGGCGCCCGCCCAGGCGGAGAACCCGCTGTGGACCTCAGCTGGGACGGGCCCGAAGTAGTCGCGCAGCCGCTCGTCGACCCGGCGCCGCGGCTCGGGCGCACGCCGGTGCGGATCCTCGAGCCATAGCGAGCAGGCATGGCCCCGCTCGGCGAGCGCGTCGACCAGGGCGAGGATCGTCGTAAGCCCGCCGCTGCCTCGCTGGAATGGCGGGACGAGCATCGCAATCCGGAGGCGTTCCTTCCGAGCGAGCTCCGCGTCCGGTCTCAGGGGGGTCGGTCCCTCGCGGCTGAGGGTCGCGACAACCTCGAACCGGTCCCTGCCCCGCATCAGCCCAAGCGGATGCGCGACGCGCCTTGCCAGGCTCCGAATCACGCGGAGTCGTCGCCGGTGCCCGACAGCGGGAGCCCAAGGCGGCCTTCGAGCTCGTGGATGTACTTCCGCCACTCGCTGAGCTGCCCCTCGAGCGCTTTAAGGAAAGCGAGGTCGCTCTCGCGCTGGCGCTGCCAGCGCCGTTCCTCGACAAGGTTGGCCGCTCCCACCGCCGCGGCGCCCGTCAGCCGCGAGGCAGCGGGGCCCATGCCGACCAGCAGGTGCGTAGGCGTGGCGGTCGCCGGCACCTCGTGCTCGACCATCTCGGGGCTCTCATGCTCGCCGTCGACTCGCGTGAGCGAGCCCTGCAACGCGAACTGGTGCGACACGAGGTGATCCTCCGGCAGCAGCCGCCGGAGCTCCTCGAAGGCCCCCTCGCCCCACATGGTGTGGTGGAACGGGTTGTTGATCGACCAGAAGGCGTCGTTGGGGACGCTCAGCGCCACCGTGAAGCGATGGCGCTCCACAAGCTCGACCAGCATCTCGATCAACGGGACGAAGCTGGTCAGGTGCTCGACGACCTCGAAGCACGTGATGCACCCGCCGCTGGTGCCGCCTTCGAGGAGCGCGTCCCGGACCCGCCGCAGGTCCTCCTCTGCCGCCAGGTCCGCCACCAGGGTGACGGTGTGCTCCGCGCGGATCTCGCGTTCCGCCTGTCGCAACGCCTCCTCTGCCACGTCGACCAGCACCGCGAGGCCGTCGAAGGGCTCGCCGAGGGCGGCGGCGGCTGCGATCCCGTTGCCGCAGGCGAGGTCGCACCACACCTGCGCGTCGCGGACGACCGGTGCGGCCATCCGGTAACGGGCCTCGTGCTCGATGCGGATCGCGGGATTGGTGCCCCGGCTGATCCGCTCCTCCCAGTCCGGGCCTGGGGCCATCACAGCTCCTCCGCGATGCGCGGGGCCTTGCGAGCGAAGTACCGGAAGCCGACCACCGCCGCAGCGGCGATGAGCCCCAGCGGCACGAGGAGCCGGGCATCGCCACCGATCGCCTCGGCTGCGCTCGGGTTGCTCGGGTCTATGACCGCGTGCCGGAACTGCTGGAGGATCGCGGCGAACGGATTGAGCATGAGGAGCTCCCGAGCTGTGTCGTTGGTGATCACGTCGATTGGATAGAAGATCGGCGACCCGTAGAAGATGACCTGGAGTACCACGTCCCAGATCGGCTTGACATCGCGGAAATGCACGTAGAGGGCGGAGAGGAGCGCCGCGAGTCCTCCGGCCAGCGTGGTCAGGAGAGCGATCAGGACCGGCAGCTCGAGCCACGAGACGCGCGCGTCGCCGCCGGCGGCGAGCAGGAAAGCGAACACGACCAGCAGGTTCAGTGAGAGCCGAAACAGCGCCGTCAGCACAACCGAAAGGGGCACCGCAAGCCGAGGGAACTGGATCTTCCGCACGATCGGCTCCCGGTCCACGAGGCTCTGAACAGCCTGGCTCGTCGCTTCAGAGAGGAACACGAACAGAACGATCCCGGAGAGGAGTGCCACTCCGTAGAACGGCACGTCGCTTCCGATACGCACCACCTGCGTGAAAACGACGTAGAGCACGCCGAAGAGCAGCAGCGGGTGAACGACCTGCCACAGATAGCCGAGGACTGAGCCGAAGAAGCGGAGCCGGAAGTCGGTGACTGCAAGGAGCCGCGTCAGATGCACCAGCCGTCGCCAGTCACCGCCGACCGCGGAGGGACCGCGGATCAGGCGGCCGAGCGGCTCATCGGGCGCGGCGTCGGTTGTTGTCATCCGGCGACCTCGGTCTGGGCATGCCCGGTGCCGGCCCGCTCGAGCGTCATGCGGTAAGGCAGGTCGACGATCGCGTCCGTCCTCGATGCGCCAGTCACAACCACCTCCACGAGGCGCTCCCGCCGGTCGATCCAGGCGAACCCCGTACCGGCGTGGGCGACAGCCGGGGTCGCGTAGTAGCGATCGGGACGGAAGACGTTTTCGAAGGCGATGCGGAACGTGACCTCCTCGCCCGCCCGGAACCAGCCGAGACTTGGCATGGCTGCGAGCGTGGACGCCGCTAGCGCGGTCTGCTGTTCACCGTTCTGCACGGCGAAGCCCAGGATCGGATCCTCGACGTCCTCGCGAAAGCGCACCCGCGCTGCGAACGAGCAGCGCCGGCCACTTGGAAGCGCCGTTGCCGGCTGCCCCTCGTCGTCCTCGAACCAAGCCTCGAGGATCTCGGCTCTGCCATCGCCCAAGCGGTCGGCCTCCTCCGCGCCGGTCTGGGGACGCCCGTCCTCCCGGGCGAAGTTCAGCTCCATATATCGCAGCCCAACTGCATGCGGGTCACCGACGGCCACGGTGGAACCCTGCTCGAGTAGCAGTGCCCGGTCGCAGAAGCGCTCCACGGCGCCCATGTCGTGCGTCACAAGGACCATGGTGCGGCCCTCCCGGCGCAGCCGGGCGAACTCGTCGTAGCACTTCTGCTGGAAAGCCGCGTCCCCGACCGCGAGGACCTCGTCGATCAGGAGCACGTCGGCATCCACCTGGATCATCACGGCAAAGGCGAGGCGCACGAGCATGCCCGACGAGTAGTTCTTGAGCCGCAGGTCTGCGAACTGCTCGAGCTCGGCAAACTCGAGCACCTGATCGAGGCGGCGCCTGGCCTCCCGTGGCGAGAGGCCCAGCATGGTGCCGTTGATGATCACGTTCTCGCGTGCCGGCAGCTCCATGTTGAAGCCGACGCCGAGCTCGATGAAGGTCGACATGCGGCCGCGGACGAACATCTGCCCAGAGTCCACCGCATAGATGCCGGCTAGGCACTTCAGCAGCGTGCTCTTTCCCGACCCGTTCCGCCCGACGACCGCGAAGAACTCGCCCGCGGGCACGGAGAACGACACGTCATCCACGGCGGTCAAGTCCTGCCAAGGGAGGCGGCGCAGCGGATGCAGGGCGCGCTCCTTCAGCGTCATCACGCGCTCCCCGGGGATCCGGAAGCGCTTGCTGACGCCCTGGACCAGGATCGCCGACGCGTCTGCTTCATTCATGCCCGCGGTACGGTAGCGGCGGCCCTGCGCGCGACTACCTCAGCCGCGCCCCTTCCGGAACAGCCGCAGCGGTGCGAGTAGAAAGCGGAACGGTCGCTTGTGACGTATGGCCGCGACGCGGAGCAGAGCGCGGTACGCGGCCCTGCGCTTCAGCCAGCGAAACTCCATCAGCTCGCGCTGAAGCGCCTCAACCTCCGCATGCATCGAGCCGGCGGCCGCCTGCGCCTCCGTGGCGAGGAGCGTGCCGGCCGGCCGCGGAGCGGGCGGAGGTAGTCGTCTGATCGCGCTGAGGGCGGCCGCCATGAATGTCGAAGACTGCTCCCACGACGGCCATGCTCTTGCGGTCTCGAGCGCGTTCGTCCGGAGGAAGTGCAAGTAGCGCCTGTCTCGCGCGAGTAGGTCGAGGAGGCGAGCCGTGCCCCGCACGTCGTCCCACTCCGTGACCAGCCCGTTCCAGCCGTGGACAACGTACTCGTCGTGGCCCGTGACTGGCGTGACGACGCACGTTGCCCCGCAGTGAAAGCCCTCAAGCGGCGGTCCGGACATTCCTTCGATGCGCGAGAGCTTGAGGACGACGTCCGTGTTCGCATAGAGGCGCGCGAGCTCGTCCTGGCTGACGGCGCCAAGCACCGTGTCGGCATCCACGTCGCCGGCGACTGCGCGATCCGGGATTACGGCGGTGAGGTGCCGCGGCAGGTTCATGGAAGCGACCGTCGCGGCCGCCTGGTCTACCTCCTTGAACGGGACCCCCCGGTTGCCCTCGACGAGCACACGTAGCGGGCCTTCGAGACGCGGCTGCACCGTTGGCGCCGGCACGAAGACGTCCTTGCCCACGCCGTTACGCACGTAGAACACACGCGCCCCCGGCTGCAGCTCCTCGAGTGTCTCCGCGATCCAGCGGGCCTCAGTGATGAAATGGACTGGCAGCGCGTGGGTGAGACCGGCGCCGACGCGCATCGGATCCCAGCTCCCGTAGAACCGATCCTCCAGGCTCTGGACGAAGTAGGCGTGGCGGTGGGCGTCCAAGTCGAACAGATGGGACGTGGTCTCCCACCAGGTCGCGACGGCCACGTCGTAGCGGTCCTCCCGCGCGCGTTCGATCGGAAGGACGTGGAGTCGCTCGAGCCCGCGGAAGCTCCAGTCCGGGTAGTCCTGCGTGCGCGTCATTGCAAGCGTTACGTCGAAGCCGTGGCGGCCCGCGAGCTGGCTCGCGTGCTCGACGACGACGCCCACGCCGCCGGAGAGCTGGAGGTCTTGCAAGAGGAAGGCGACCTTCAAGGGAGCGGGCTATCGTACTGGCGCCTTGCACCCAGCCGTCGAAACCGAAAGCTCCCAGTCGGGGCTGAGCGTGCCCCGGGGCCCGTACGCGGCCCCTCCACGGGGTGCGCCGGCACGGATCGCCTTCATTGGCCAGGACACCTACTTCGAGGCCACGGCGCTCACCTCCCCGACGCCGGAGGTGCTTCCACGCTTCATCGACTTCCGGGCGGGGGCGGAGCCGCAGCCGATGCTCGAGGCGATCGAGGCCTTCGCGCCGGACGTGGTCATCGTCTTTCGGCCCGAAATCATCCCTGGCGGCCTCTTCGCCGGCCTACGTGTCCCGACGCTCGGTTTCCTCACGGAGCCCCTGCCCCGCGGCGACGGGAAACCCCATCCGGACCTCGAGGTGCGCCTTGCCGAAACCGAGCTGATCGACCGGTTGAACTTCGACCGCATCGTCTCGTTCGACCCGCTGTTCGTCGAGGTCGCCGATCCGCTGGCTCCGGTGTGGCGCTCGGTGCCGTTGCCGGTGGACGATCGCTTCTTCGCGCCCGCGCGACGCTCGTCCGTCCCGCCGAGGGTGGTGTTCGTCGGCCGCTCGACCGAGCACCGCGAGAACTACCTCGTGGAGGTCAAGCATCTCTTCGACCTGGTCCACATGGCGCACGGTGTCTTTGGCGATCGCCTGCTCGATCTCATGCGCGAGACCGACGTCGGGATCAACCTCCACAACGAGCCATATCCGTCCTTCGAGAATCGCGTCTCGCTCCACCTCGCGGCGGGCAACCTCGTTGTGAGCGAGCCGCTCAGTCCGACACACGGTCTCGAGCCGGGTATCGACTACATCGAGGTCCGACATCCGAAGGACCTGGTCCGGACTGTGAGCCAGATCCACTCGTATCCCGACGTGTACCGCCGAGTCTGCATCCGTGGCCGGCGGAAGGCGGAGGCATTTCGGGCCTCCCGGGTGTACCCGAGGCTCGTCCACGACCTGCTCCTGGACCTCGACGTGTTCGGCACCGAGCGCTCGCTTTCGTGATGCGCTGGTGGCGTCGTCGGGAGGCCACGGAGCGCGAGGCGCTCGGACTCACCAGGCTCGATCCGGTCAGCCGGACGTTCGGATTCGATCGTGGCAAGCCGGTGGACCGCTGGTATATCGAGCGTTTCCTGGCCGAGCATGCCGACGACGTGCACGGGCGCGTGCTCGAGGTCGCCGAGCCCACGTACACGCAGCGGTATGGAGGCGACGACGTCACGCAGTCTGACGTCCTCTTCGCGGCGCCGGGCGACCCCGAGGCCACCGTGGTGGGCGACCTTGCCACGGGCCAGCGGCTGCCACGCGGAGCCTACGACTGCTTCGTCATGACCCAGACGTTGCAGGTCATCTACGACGTGTCGGGGGCTGTGCGGGGCACGCGCGACGTGCTCGCCACGAATGGCGTCCTGCTGGCGACGGTGCCCGGTATCAGCCAGATCAGCCGCGAGGACCGGCGCGACTGGGGCGACTGGTGGCGCTTCACCTCGGACTCTGTGCGGCGGCTCTTCGGCGACGCTTACGGGGCCGAGAACGTGGAGGTGGAGGCCCACGGCAACGTCCTGTCAGCCGCCTGCTTCCTATACGGCTTTGCAGCGGAGGAGCTGAGCGAGGCGGAGCTCGCCTACAGGGATCACGACTTCGAGATGCTGATGACGATACGAGCGGTGAAGCGAGATGGGTCGCCGTGAGGACGCTGGCCGTTGCCGTAATCGCGCGTCCCGCGGCTGCGCTCGACGGCTGTCTGACTGCGCTCGAACGGGCCGGCGTGAGCGACCCGGCGGTCGTGCGGATCGGTCCCGATGGGGCGGCGATGGCGCGAAACCGCGCACTGGCCGCCTGCAATGCCGACGTTCTCGGGCTCGTCGAGGACGACGTGGCGGTGGAACCCGGCTGGGCCGAGGCGCTGGTCGCGTTCTGGACGGATGCAGACGCGGCGCTGGCCACCGCGGCGGGCCCACTGCGGGCCGCGTTCCCGGGCGGCCGTCCGGGATGGCTCACCGGCGAACTCCTCGATGCCTTCGCGACGCTGGACCTTGGGGTCGAGCCGGCGCTCGTCGACGCCCGGGGGCGGACCTTCCACGCTGGCAACGTCTCGTTCCGAGCCGACGCCCTCCGCGCGGTCGGTGGCTTCTGGCCCGCGCGCGGACACCGCGACGGACGCGACTGGTTCAGCGAGGAGCACGAGGCTCAGCGCGACCTGGCGCGCGCCGGCTGGAGCGCGGCATACGTGCCGGGCGCGCGGGCCGCGCGGACTGTGACCAGTGATGCGCGGCGGTGGGTGGTGCTGCGTCGGAGGCTGCGATACGGGGCCCGGCGCGCCCTCATCGGCGACCACCACACGACGCGCGCCACCGTCCGGCAGCTCACGACGAGCGCCGTCGGCGTCCCCGTGGCGCTCGCCAGTCGCCGCGGGGGGCTTGCCATGGAGCGGGCGGTCCGTGTCGCGGAGAGTGCCGGCGCGCTGATCGCCGGCCCGCTCGCACACCGCGATCTGCAACCGGTCACGCGGGACACCCCGATCCGCGCCGGTCTTCCGCCTCCTCAGCCCCGCCGCCGCCGCCCGCGCGACGGCCCGGTGATACTGCTCTACCACCGTGTCGTCGAGCGGGACTCCGATCCGCTCGGCGTATGTGTCTCGCCGGCAAACTTCGTTCGCCAGCTCGAGGTGCTGAAGGCGGAGCGCGAGGTCCGCCCGCTCACCGGAGTCCTTGCCGGTGACGCGCCACACCACGCGGTGGCCGTTACCTTCGACGACGGCTACGAGGACAACCTCGACAACGCGGCTCCGGCGCTCGCGGCCGCAGGCGTTCCCGCCACGCTGTTCGTCGCGACCGGGCATGTCGCCGAAGGCCGCGGCTTCTGGTGGGACGAGGTCGAGCGCCTCCTGCGCACGGCCGCCGAGGGAGTCAAGCCCGTTCTGACGCTCGAGCTCGCCGGGCAGCGGCGCACGTTCCGCGTGGGCCGATCTCAGGAGCGGCGCATCGCCCGCGAGCATCTCCACCGGTGGCTGCAGCCGATGGCGCCGGAGGTGATCGACTCGGCCCTCGCGGCCATCCGTGCATGGGCGGGAATGTCCTCAAAGGCCTCGACTCCTAAGGCGGACCGCCCGATGACGCCCGACGGCCTGCGCGCCTTCGTCGGGATGCCGGGGCTCGCGGCAGGCGCGCATTCCCGATCGCATCGCAGCCTCCGCTACGCCGCGGCGGCGGGACAGGACGCGGAGATCGTCGGAAGCCGCCACGATCTCACCGCGTGGCTAGGTGCCGAGCCGACCTGCTTCTCGTATCCCTTCGGAGTCCCCGGCGCAGACCTCGATGGCACCGTGGCGGCGCGCGTTCGGGCCGCGGGCTACTCGCTCGCCGTGACGACCACGCCGGGAGTAATCGCTGGAGCCGATCGGTTCATGCTCCCGCGGCGGGTCGCACCCGACCTGGATGCTGAGCCGTTCGAGGAGTGGCTTCGCACCCCGGCCGCGGGCTCGGGCATCTAGCCGGAACCGCTCAGCCCCTCCACACCAGAAGCGTCGCCAGTGTGTTGGGCCGCCGGACGATCTTGAAGCGCGCGCTCACGAGCGCCTCGAGCTCGTCACCCGACGGGCTGCGCCGCCTGCGCCTCGTCGCCCGCGTCGCGGATATAGAACTCCTTGAGCTCGTCGGTCCAGTCGCGCCGTTGTGAGCGGCGAGCGTGCCAAGCTGCCGGGCGACCATGCGAGTTTGCATTGTCTACGACTGTTTGTACCCGTACACCATCGGTGGCGCGGAGCGCTGGTACCGGAGCCTCGCCGAGCGGCTGGCGCGCGATGACCACGAGGTGACCTATCTGACGCTGGGGCAGTGGGAGCCCGGCACAGACCCGGTCGTGCCAGGCGTCCGCGTGGTCGCCGTGGCCCCGCGCATGGCGCTCTACGGGGCGAACGGCAGCCGCCGAATCCTGCCGCCGCTCGTCTTCGGGCTCGGCGTGCTCGGGCATCTCTTCCTTCGGGGGCGGCGCTATGACGCCGTACACACCGCTTCCTTTCCTTACTTCTCAGTGCTCGCGGTAGCCATTGCTCGCCCTCTGCATCGCTTCCGCGTGTTGGTGGACTGGCACGAGGTCTGGACGCGGGAGTACTGGCGCGAATACCTGGGTCGGCTAGGGGGGTGGGTCGGGTGG
>Ga0126306_10000367_pt1 | contig 20105 bp, 23 predicted proteins | sample Plot27_FD_92592 | JGI IMG/M metagenome (GOLD analysis project Ga0126306, IMG submission 92592) | Serpentine soil microbial communities from UC McLaughlin Reserve, CA, USA - Plot27 | ecosystem: Environmental > Terrestrial > Soil > Grasslands | place: USA: UC McLaughlin Reserve, Lake County... | reverse complement strand
GCACCCCTTCGCCCTGTGAGGCATCCGATTCTGACCGCGCACCGCCGGCAGGTCGGGCACGGGACCGAGCCGCGGCGGTTGCGGCATGGAAGGGACGGCCCCCGGATAGACATCCGGCAGCTCGTGCGCGGACGCGGGCGCAGACGCGCCTGCCGAGTAAATCGGCACCAAGACGCAGACCAGCACCCCCGCCAACGAGTTGGCACGGCAATCGGGCGGCACAGCTTGCTGTTCCGACTCCTATGGATTCCCTGCCTGGGCTCCCGCCAGACCGTCAGGTCACTCCCCGACGCATCGGGAACTATGCATCCCACGTCGGCTGGAAATCTTCGCCGCCCGCAGTTTGCGGACTGCTCGACGCCGATAGCCTGCCGCGCGCATGGTCAACCTCTACTCGGACACCCAGACCAGCCCCACGGAGGGCATGCGGAAGGCGATCGCCTCCGCGGAGGTGGCCGACGAGCAGCGTCTCGCCGACCCGACGACGAACCGGCTGCAGGAGCGCGTTGCCGAGCTGCTCGGCCACGAGGCGGCGCTGTTCCTCCCGACCGGCACGATGTGCAACCAGATCTCGTTCCGCCTGCACGCGCGCCCCGGCGGCGACGAGCTCATCCTCGACCGCACCGCGCACCCGATCATCGCCGAGGCGGGCGGGCCGGCGCAGAACGCTCAGCTGATGATCCAGGCGCTCGACGGCGACGGCGGGATCTTCGCGGCGGAGCAGCTCGAGGCCGCGATACGCGACCCGGGGAACCGCTATCTGCCGCGCTCGCGGGTCGTATCGGTGGAGCAGACGACCAACATGGGCGGCGGCCGGGTGTGGCCGCTGGCGCAGGTGCGGGCGGTGCTCGAGGTGGCGAGGGCGCGCGGCCTGCGCGCCCACATGGACGGCGCGCGCCTCATGAACGCGGTGGTCGCGTCCGGCACGAGCGCCGCCGAGTTCGCCGGCGGGTTCGACACCGCGTGGGTTGACTTCACGAAGGGCCTCGGCGCGCCCGTCGGCGCGGTGCTGGCCGGGTCGCGCGAGCTCATCGACGACGCGTGGCGCTGGAAGCAGCAGATGGGCGGCGCGTTCCGGCAGTCTGGGATCGTCGCGGCGGGCTGCCTCTATGCGCTCGACCACCACGTCGAGCGGCTCGCCGAGGACCACGAGAACGCTCGCCTGCTCGCGGAGGGCCTCCTCGAGCTCGGCTGCGACGTGATCGCGCCCGAGACTAACATCGTGATCTTCAGCGCGCCGGACGGCTTCGCCCGGCGGATGGCGGAGCGCGGAGTGGAGCTGAGCGGCACGCCCGACGGCCGCGTGCGCGCCGTGACGCACCTCGATGTGCAGCGCGACGCGATCGACTCCGCACTCTCGGCGGCACGGGACTCGCTGCTACTCTGACGCGCCGTGGCAAAGGTCTGTTACTCGTGCGGAAAGGGCCCTGCGTTCGGCCACAGCCGCAGCCACTCCATGGTGGCCACGAAGCGGCGCTTCAACCCGAACCTCCAGAAGGTCCGCATCGACGTCGGCGGCACTCCCCGGCGCGAGTACGTCTGCACGCGCTGCCTCAAGGCCGGCAAGATCACGAAGGCGGCGTAGCCCGCCGCGTGGTGTAAAAAGGGCCGGTGCCCCCCGACGAAAGCCTGATTCGCTTCAAGCGGGTCGTGGCGGCGGCCCTGGCCGAGCTCGAGAATCGCCGTCAGGAGGTCAACGACCTCAACGTCTTCCCGGTCGCGGACGGCGACACCGGCGACAACATGGCGCTGACAATGCGCGCGGTCGTGGAGGAGCTGAACAAGCTCGATGACTCCGCGATCGACGAGGTCGGCCGCGACAAGATCGTGAGCGCGGTCGCGCGCGCCGCGCTGCTCGGGGCGCGGGGGAACAGCGGCGTGATCCTGTCCCAGGTGGTGCGCGGCGCGGCCGAGGAGCTGGCGTCGCGACCCGGCGAGCTGGTCGACCCGGTGCTCGTGTCGGCCGCCTTTGCCCGCGCGGCCGACGCCGCCTACGCATCGGTGCGCGATCCGGCCGAGGGCACGATGCTCACCGCCGTCCGCGCGATGGCAAGCCGCGTGGCGCACGACCTCGCGCACATGGACACCCAGCGGCTCGGGCTGGAGGCGACCGCCGAGGAGCAGGACGAGCTGCTCGCCGAGGTGCTGGAGCGTGCGCTCGAGGCGGGCAACGAGGCGGTCGAGCGCGGGCCCGACCAGCTGGCGGTGCTGCGCGAGGCGGGCGTGGTGGATGCCGGGGCGTACGGGCTCACCGTGATCATCGCGGGCTGCCTGGCGGCCCTGCGCGGGCTCGGCACGCCGGAGCTCGCGCACCAGTACGCGCCCGCGGCGCTCCACCGGCCGGAGCACGAGTCGTCGAGCTTCCGCTACTGCACGAATTTCGCGGTGACCGGCGAGCGTCTCGACGCCCGGCGCTTGACGCCGGAGCTCGAGCGGCTGGGCGACTCGGTGCTGGTCGTGGGCGACGACCGAACGCTGCGCGTGCACGTGCACACCGACGACCCCGACGCCGCGGTCGCGCTGTTCGAGCGCGCCGGCGAGGTGTCGCGCTTCGACGTCGCCGACATGCACGAGCAGGTGGCCGACCGCAGCGCACGGCTGGCGGGCGAGTCATCGCGGGCCGACCGGTCCACCTCCGCGGTCGTGGCGGTGGCGAGCGGCGAGGGGGTGAAGCGGCTCTTCGAGGAGCTTGGCGTGCTGGTGGTGGACGGCGGCCCGACGATGAACCCCTCGACCTACGAGCTGCTGGCGGGAATCCACGCAGCGCCCGGTGCCGAGGTGGTCGTGCTGCCGAACAGTCCGAATGTGATCCTCGCCGCCGAGCGCGCGTGCGAGCTCTCCGAGAAGCCCGCTGCGGTCGTGCCGACGACGGCGCCGCAGGAGGGCCTCGCGGCGCTGCTCGCGTTCGAACCGGCCCGATCCGCGCAGCAGAACGCCGCGGCCGTGGCGAGCGCCGCCGACGCGCTCCGCATCGGCGGGGTGGCGCCCGCGGCACGCGACGACCTCCAAGGCCGCTTCGCTGCCGGCGATGCCGTGGGCTACGCCGGCGGCGAGCTGGTCGCCTGGGGCGACCCTGCGGCGACGCTCGCGGCCACGCTCGACCAGCTCGTGGACGGCGCCGAGCTCCTCACCTGCATCGCCGGCGAGGCACCTCCGCTCGGCCAGGACGACGTGCAGGCGCGCGTGCCCGACGGCGTCGAGCTGGAGTACCACGAGGGCGGCCAGCCCGCGTGGTGGTGGCTGCTCTGCGCGGAGTGACCCCCTCGCGCTTCGCATCCAGCGACGAGTTGACCACGGCCGAGGCCGCCTCCGCACCGATCCGCTCCTATCCGCGTCCGGCGATGCTGCGAGAGCGCGTCAAGGGACTCGACGCGCTCGGCATCGAGACGCTGGGGGAACTGATCGAGCACTTCCCGCACTCGCACAGCAACCGAGAGCTCCGCCGCACCTCGGAACTCGCGATTGGCCAACAAGCCACGGTTGCCGTCACGGTTCGCGCCGTGGCGGTGAAGCCAATGCGAAATCGGCGTCAAAAGCGTGTCGAGGCTCGCGTCTTTGACGAATCCGGTCCCCTCGTTGCGGTCTGGTTCAACCGTCCCTGGATAGCCCGCGAGCTCGCCGAGGGCACTCACCTGCTCCTTCACGGCAAGCTCCGCCAACGAAATCAATTCTGGGTCACAGACCACGAGCTTCTCGGCAACGGAAGCGCCCCGGTGCACACCGTCGGGCTCGTGCCCGTCCATCCCGCCACACAGGGCATCAGCGCACAGCGCCTCCGCGCACTGGTCAATCGAGTGCGCCCTCTCATGCTCGCCGCGACCGAGCCCTTGCCCGCGCAGCTACGTGTCGACGAGCAGCTCGCGGAGCGGCCTGCGGCCCTCGACGCCGTTCACTTCCCGGCGACCGAGGAGGAGGAGCGCGGCGCCCGCCGCCGACTCGCGTTCGAGGAGCTGTTCCTGCTCCAGCTAGCCGTCGCGGGGCGGCGCCGGGCGCGCCGTGAGGGGCGGCGGGCGCGGCGGCTCGAGGCGCGCGGCGTGGTGCTCGACCGGTGGCGCTGGTCGCTGCCGTTCGAGCTCACCGGCGACCAGGTGAAGGCGATCGACGAGATCGACGCGGACCTGGCGCAGGAGCGGCCGATGCAGCGGCTGCTGATGGGTGAGGTAGGGAGCGGCAAGACGGTTTGTGCTCTGGCCGCCATGCTCCGCGCCGTCGAGAACGGCGCCCAGGCGGCGCTCATGGCGCCCACCGAGACGCTTGCCGAGCAGCACCACCGGACGCTCGACGCGCTGCTCGGGGGGCAGCTGCCGATCGAGCTCCTCACGGGCTCGACGACGGCGGCGCGGCGGCGGGAGCTGCTCGACCGGCTGGCGAACGGGCAGCTGCAACTGGTGGTAGGCACCCATGCGCTGATCGAGGACGCCGTCGAGTTCCGCCATCTCGCGGTGGTGGTCGTGGACGAGCAGCACCGCTTCGGCGTCCGCCAGCGCGCCGCGCTCGACGCCAAGGCGCCCGACGGGCTCGCCCCGCACGCGCTCCACATGACCGCGACCCCAATTCCGCGCACGCTCTCCCTCACCGCCTACGGCGACCTCGACGCGACCGTGCTCCGCGAGCTGCCGCGCGGCCGGCAGCCGGCGGAGACCCACGTCGTCGACGGCGCCCGCGCGAGGGAGCGCGCGTACGAGCGTATCCGCGAGGAGATCGCAGCGGGGCGGCAGTGCTTCGTGGTCTGTCCGCTCGTCGAGGAGTCGGAAGCGCTCCAGGCCAAGGCCGCCACAGCCGAGTTCGAGCGCCTGCGCACCAGCGAGTTCGCCGACCAGCGGGTCGAGCTGATTCACGGCCAGATGCCCTCGAAGCAAAAGACCGCGGCGATGGAGAAGTTCGCCGTGGGCCAGGCCGACGTGCTCGTCGCCACGAGCGTGATCGAGGTGGGGATCGACGTGCCAAACGCCACGGTCATGCTGATCGAGGCCGCCGAGCGCTATGGCCTGTCACAGCTCCACCAGCTCCGCGGGCGGGTGGGCCGCGGCGAGCACCCCTCGCTCTGCATTCTCTTCGGCGACCCGAAGCTGCCGCGGCTCGAGGCCATCGCGAACGAGCGCGACGGCTTCCGGCTCGCCGAGGTCGACCTCAAGCTCCGGGGTGCGGGCGACGTGCTCGGTACCCGGCAGCACGGTCTTCCCGAGTTCAAGGTCGCGCGGCTACCTGAGGACGTCGAGCTGCTGGTGCGCGCGCGCGACCGCGCCGACGAGATCCTGATCGAGGACGCGCGCCTCGAGCGACCCGAGCACGCGCTGTTGCGCGAGGCGGTGGTCGGGCGCTTCGGGTCCGAGCTCGACCCCATCCCGGCATGACCGAGCTTCTCCGCGTACTCGAGCGCGGCTACACGATGATGTGGCGCGAGGGACGCCCCGAGGAGGCCGTGGGCGCGCTCGCGGATGACTTCGAGTGGATCGTTCCGAACCATCCCGAGCGTGCGGTCCGCCACGGGCCCGAGAGGCGTCCGCGAGTTCGTCCGCGAGTGGACCGAGCCGTGGGAGCGGCTCGACGTCGAATGGCAGCTCCAGCAGGGAGCGCCCGAAGACGAGGCGCGTCGCGCCGCGGGGCTCGGATGATCGAGCGGCTGGATCGCCGCGACTGGATCGACCGGTGCGAGGAGCCGGAATGGCAGCGGACGTTCGCGCAGGTGTGGATGTTCCGCGGCGACGAGCCGATGCGGATGGTCCTCTACGCGGATCTCGAGGAGGGTCGCGCGGCGCCGGGCGCCGGCGTGGACGACGGCGCGTGAGGATCGTCGCCGGGGACTTCAAGGGGCGGCGGCTCCACGCGCCGCGCGGCGGCCGCACGCGGCCGACCGCCGACAGGGTCCGCGAGGCGCTCTTCTCGATGCTCGGCGACGTGTCGGGCGCGCACGTGCTCGACCTCTATGCCGGCTCGGGCGCGCTCGGGATCGAGGCGCTGTCGCGCGGAGCGGGAGGGGCGCTGTTCGTGGAGCGCGACCAGCGGGCGCTTGCGGCGTTGCGCCGGAACCTCGACGCCGTCGGCGCGCACGCGGACGTCAGGCGGCAGGATGCCATGCGTTTTCTCGCCCGCCCAGAGGGCCGGTTCGACCTCGTGTTCTGCGACCCCCCATATGATGATGCGCCCCGCGTGGCCGCCGCACTTGCGGATGCGCTGCCGGAGATCACCCGAGAGAACGCACGCATCGTGACCGAATCCGACAAGCGCAATCCGCTCCTGCTGCCCCTGCCGCTCCTGGTCGAGCGCGCCTACGGCGACACGCGGATCGCGATCCATTCAGCGCGGTGAATGCGTCCAAGAACGGCGGGACGGCCGTCGTGCCGGGCTCCTACGACCCGGTCACCTACGGCCACCTCGACATCATCGGCCGCACCGCGAACGTGTTCGACAACGTCATAGTGGCTGTGGTGAACCAGCCGGTGCGCAAGCGGAAGACCGTGTTCAGCGCCGAGGAGCGTGTTGCATTCATCAAGCCAGAGGTGGCGGAATACGGCAATGTGCAGGTAAAACCCTTTGATACTCTGCTCGTCGATTTCGCCCGAGAGCACGGCGCCAAGGCGATCGTCAAAGGGCTCCGGGCGATCTCGGACTTCGAGTACGAGTTCGAGATGAACCAGCTGAACCGGAAAATGGCGCCCGACATCGAGAGCATGTACATGATGGCGGCGCCAGAGTTCAGCTTCCTAAGCTCCAGCGGAGTGAAGGAATTGGCGATGTTCGGTGGCGATTTGAGCGGGCTCGTGCCCGATCCTGTGGCGGCACGCTTGCAGGAAGAACTGAAGCGGTGAAGAACTGAGGCGCGGATGGATGTACTGGTCCTGATCGACAAGCTGGACGACACAATTCACAACGCTAAGCCCGTGCCGCTTACGGACCAGGTGCGTGTCGACAAGGAGGAGGTCTACGACATCCTCGACCAGATGCGCGCCACGATCCCCGAGGAGATCAAGCAGGCGCGCTGGATCGTGAAGGAACGCCAGGAGATGCTGGCCGAGGCGAAGCGCGAAGCCGAGCGCATCATCCGCGAGGCGCGCGAGGAGCAGATTCGCCTGATCTCCGAGGAGGAGATCGTGAAGCAGGCTGAGCGCCAGGCCGACGAGATCATCGAGGACGCCCGCGCCCGCGAGCGCGAGATCCGCCTCGGCGCCGAGGACTACGCCGACGACATCCTCAACACCCTCGAGGTCAACCTCACGAAGTTCATCGCAGCCGTGCAGCGCGGCCGCGACCGCCTACAGGGCCGCGAAGAAGCCGAAGTCGGCTAGCCGCGCGCCGCCCGAGGCCCCGGTGCCGCCCGAGGCCGCGGTGCCGCCCGAGGCCGCGGTGCCGCAGCTTTTCATCGATATACGTTGAAAACCTGCGGCAGTGGCATCGTTCCGTGTATGAGCACGAGCGGGCAATGCATCTGCGGGGCGGTTCGGTTCGAGGTCCAGGGGGCGTTGCGTGACGTGCTGCTCTGCCACTGCACCGAGTGCCGCCGCTGGGCCGGGCACGTTTGGGCCGCGACCGCGGCGCTGGTGGAGGACGTCGAGTTCACAGAGGATCGTGGGCTCAGGTGGATCGACAGTCCCGACAGCGCTCACGACGCGCGGCGCGGGTTCTGTGGGGAGTGCGGGTCGTCGCTGTTCTGGCAGGCGCCGGGGCGGGAACGGATCAGCATCGCGCCGGGCTGCCTCGACGAGCCGACCGGCATTCGGACGATTGGGCAGATCTGGGTGGCCAGCGCCGGTGATTACTACGACCTGGACGAGCGTGTGCCGAGCCACGAGCGAGAGGCGGACTAGATTCCAGGCATGTCTTCCTACCTCCACACCTGCTATCGCATCGGCGACATCGACCGCTCCGTCTCGTTCTACGAGAAGCTCGGCTTCGAGGAGCGGCGCCGGATGAACATCGGCGAGGAGGCGATCAACGTCTTCATGGGGCTTCCTGACGAGGACCCGGTGCTGGAGCTCACCTACAACCACGGCGTCGACTCCTACGACCTCGGGACTGGCTACAACCACATCGCGATCGCGGTCGATGACCTCGATGGAACGCTCGGCGGACTGGCGCAGGACGGCATCGAGCCGGAGAAGCCGCCGTACCGCCCGGGGGGCCGCACCGAGGGCCCGATGATCGCCTTCGTGCGCGACCCGGACGGCTACCGGGTCGAGCTGATCGGCCGCTCGTAAGAGCGATGAAGATTCGTGCCGCCTGCATAGCCGTACTGATCGCCCTCGCGTCGGCATCGGCCGCGAGCGCGGCGCCGTGGAAGCGAGTGACGACACAAGATGGCGCGAGCACCGACCAGGTCGGCCTCGCGCGCAGCGCCGACGGAGTGCTCCATCTCGCTTGGTCGCACCCCACCGGCCCGAACACCGAGGACCTCCACCACACGGTCATCTCAAGAAGCGGCAGGATCGGAGCGACCACCCCGATCCAGAGCGGCTGGACCGGCTTCACCAATGCGGCACTGGTCGTAGACCCGGGCGGTCTGCGCGCCTTCTGGGGCGGCTTTCGCACCACGGACTCGAGTGACCCCCAGCGGGAGACGAGCACCGCGCTCTCGGCGGACGGCGGCGCGAGCTGGGCGCTCCAGCCCGGCTCGGTCGTCCCGGACGGCGCGCAGTCGTACGGGAGCAACCCGGCGGCGACCGTGCAGAGCGGCGGCACGACACTGCAGGCGTTCGCCGGCACGCTCGGCACGTGGGTTCACGCGGGCCTGTCGCCCGCGACCCCCAACCACGACTACCAGGGGCCGCTCGGGCAGTACGGCTATGACCCGAACCTGGCCACGGGCGCGAGCGGTCAAAGCGTCATGGCCTGGTACTCGAGCGCGAGCGGCCATCTCGGTGTGCTCGCACAGTCCGTCAACCCCGACGGCAGCCCCTCGGGGAGCGCGGTCACGATGCCCGGAACGGGCGACATGCAGATCGGCATGCTCGGCCGCACGCCGCTTGCCGCACGCAGCGGGGGCGGCCTCTACGTCGCGTACCCGACCGGCTACCCGACGTCGAACCGGATCCGCCTGTGGCTGATCGGCGCACGCAGCGCTCCCGTCATAGGCCGCGTGTCGCGTTCCGGCAGCCCCGCGGTCGCGATCGCCGCGGCCGGGGACGGGCGCCTGTGGGTCCTGTGGACGAAGGGCTTCGGCGACCCGGACGTGCTCGCCACTCGCTCGAACAGAGGTGCGACGCGATTCGGGGCCGTCGTGAACGCGGGCCACCCGAGTGACGCCATGCAGGCGTACAAGCTGGACGCGAGCGCGATGGGCGGGGCGCTCGACATCCTGGGCAACTTCAACATTGGCACCACCACGACCGCGGCGACGTCCCACCGGCGGATTCTCCCCGGCCTGACGCTCCAGGCCCGTCCCGGCAGTGTGCGGAGGGGGGAGCGCACCGATGTGCGCTTCACCGTCCTCGACGCCGGCGCGGGTGTGAGGGGTGCGAAGGTCACGGCGGCCGGCGAGTCCGCCACGACCGACGGGCAGGGCCGTGTGACGCTGTCCCTGAAATCACGCACGGCGGTGACGGCGAGGGCGGCCCGCTCGGGTTATACCGCGGCGACGAAGCGGCTGGCGGTGCGCCGCTAGCCTCGATGGCATGACGCAGCGCACGGACATCTTCGACGTAGGCAAGCTCGGGCTCTCGTCCGGCGAGGGGCGGAGGTTCGAGTTCGTGGTGCCGGTGGACCCATTCGAGTTCGGCGGGCAGCGCTACGAGCTGCGCGACGGAGCGGTGGATGCGCGGCTCGACGTGTCGCACACCGTGAGTGGGTACGCGTTCCGGCTGCGCTTCGGCGCCGGCCTCGAGGGACCCTGCGTGCGCTGCCTCGAGACGGCCGACCAGGACGTGGACGTGGATGCTCGCGAGATCGACCAGCCGGGCGGCGGCGAGGACCTGAGCTCGCCCTACTACGACGAGGGGGAGCTCGACATGCGCTCGTGGGCCCGCGACGCCCTCGCGCTCGCGCTGCCGACGCAGATCGTCTGCCGCGAGGACTGCGCCGGCCTCTGCTCGGTGTGCGGGGAGAACCTGAACCGTGCGCCCGGCCATGAGCACGAGCGCGAGCCCGACCCGCGCTGGGCCGCGCTGCGCGAGCTGAAGATCGACTAGCGCTCGCGCCCCTGGAGCAGCGCCCACACGTCGGCGACCGGGCCGACGTGGCCCAGCTTCTCCGGGTTGACCACCGACCTGATTCCCTGGATCTGGCCGTCCGCGACGTCCAGCGCCCAGACGCCGATCAGCCTGCCGTCGCCCGTGAGCATCAGGGCGCCCGGCTGGCCGTTCACCTCCAACTCACGGAGTTCCACGCCGGGGATGCGGGTGCTAGCCCGCATCCACGCGCCGAGCGTTCGGGCCACGCGGCGGCTGCCGTGCAGAGCTCGGGCGATCGCGGGCACCTTGCCGCCACCATCTCCCTGAAGGACGACATCCTTCGCGAGCAGGGACTCCAGGGCGCCCACGTCGCCCTCTCGGACTGCCGCGAAGAAGCGCCGTGCCAGCTCCTCGCGCTGCTCGCGAGAGGCCTCGAAGCGCGGGCGGCCCTCCTCGACGTGGCGGCGCGCCCGCGCGGCCAGCTGGCGTGCGTTGTCCTCGCTCTTTCCCACGATCTCGGCGATCTCGGCGTAGCCGTAGTCGAACACGTCATGCAGCAGGAGTGCCGCGCGCTGCTCGGGCGAGAGGGTCTCCAGCAGGACCAGGAACGCGAGCGAGAGCGAGTCGGCGAGCTCGGCCTGGCGCGCCGGATCGACGTCGCTGTCGGTGACGAGCGGCTCGGGCAGCCACTCGCCCACGTAGGTCTCCCGCCGCACCCGCGCGGAGCGCAGCTGGTCGATCGAGAGCCGCGTGGCGACCGTCGCAAGGTACGCACGAGGGGACTCGATCCGCTCGCCGCCCTCCAGCGCGGAGTGGAGGCGGAGCAGAGCCTCTTGAACCACATCCTCCGCCTCCGCCACGCTGCCGAGCATCCGGTAGCTGATTCCGAACGCCACTGGGCGCAGCTCCTCGAGCAGCTCCTCGTGCGATTCCGTCACGCGGCCACCCCTGCGAAGCCGTCCCGCCAGCTCGGGTGTTTCGGCTCCCAGCCGAGCTCTCGCTTCGCCTTGGCATTCGAGGCTCCGCGCACCTCCGTCATCATGACGGTCACGGCCTCGCCGGCGAGCATCCGGCCGAGCCAGCGCGGCAGGTGCCGCGGCGGCGGTGCGCCGAGCGCGCTCGCCGCCGCTGGGAGCCAGTCCGCCACCGACGCCGGCTCGTCGTCGACGATGTTGTAGATCCCGCGGCGACCGTGCTCGATCGCCGCCACCGTGGCGTCCGCCGCGTCCTCGATGTGGATGAAGGACCAGACCCCGGCACCGTTGCCGACCACCGGGAACTTCCGCTTGCGGACCGCCTCGATCATCTCGCCGCCCTCCGCGCTGAGGCTGGTGCCGGGGCCGTAGAAGCCGCCGTAGCGGAGCACCACGCCCTCGGTCCAGCCGGCGCCCGTCACGGCGCTCTCCAGATAGAGGATGGCCTCGAGCGTGGAGCGCACCGTCTCGGGGGGCGTGCGGTCGAGCGGGTCGTCCTCGGTCTTCACGGGCCCGCCCGTGCGCTCGGCCGGCCAGCCCGCGTAGCTCTGGGCCACGAAGCGCTTCACCCCGACCGCGCGGCCGGCGGCCAGCAGGTGGTCCGTGGCCTCGGTGCGAAGCCGGTTCGTCTCGGCGAAGGTGCGCTCGAAGTGGCGCAGGTCGAGGTCGCCCGACAGCGCGGTGAGCTCGTGCACGATCACATCGGGCTCCGCCTCCGCGACCACACGCGCCACCTGCTCGGCATCGAGCGCGTCGGCGACCGCGGGGGCGGCGCCCAGGGCGATGATGGCCTCGCGCTTGGACTCGCTGCGCGTCGTGCCGACGACCTCGTGGCCGCGCGCTACCAGCCTCGGGACGAGCTGCTTTCCGAGTGCTCCGGTGGCACCGGCAACCAGGACCTTCATGACTGCTCCTCTCGTCGTGTTTAACCGTATGACGAGGCAGAGTGCCGGTTTGTGACGCTAGCGCTCGAGCGCGGCGTCGAGTTGCGACTTGAACTGCGCATACGGCTGGGCGCCGCGAATCGCCAGGCCGTTGATGAAGAAGGTCGGGGTGCCCGTGACCCCGTAGCGCCGGCCGTCGTCCAGATCACGTTGCACCCGGGCGCGGGTGGCCGTCGAGCGCAGGCAGGTCGAGTAGCGACTCATGTCGAGCCCGGCCTCGCGGGCATAGCGTGCGAGCTTGCGCTGGCCGAGCGCCTCCTGATGGGCGAAGAGCAGGTCATGCATCTGCCAGTAACGCCCCTGCTCGCACACTCGGCGGCTCGGGCGGCGCCGGCGGCATTCGGATGGATGTCGAGCGGGAACTGGCGTGAGACGTAGCGGATGCGATCGCCGTAGTCGCGCCTGAGGAGCGGCAGCGTGTCGCGCGCGAAGCGGCCGCAGAAGGGGCACTCGAAGTCCACGAACTCGACCATCGTGACCTTCGCGTCCGCCGGGCCCTGCGCCGGGCTCCCGGACGTGTTCACGCTAACGGGCTTGCCCTCGGACGTCGCCGCGCCCCCTTCACCCTGCGTCGCGGGCAGGCCATACAGCACGGGCTGGGGATCGTCGCCCATCCACCGGCCGATCAGCACGCCGATGCCGATGCCGATCAGAAGGCCGGCGACCGCCCAGAGGTGGCTCCGGCGCAGGCGGATCGTGATCTCGGAGCCGTTCGAGGACAAGCTCAGGCGGCTATCTCACGGGCCGTACTGGCAGGCGTTGGTGCACTCGTCGGTGTTCACGTTGTTGCCGTCATCGCACACCTCGCCGGCCGGCCGGTTCGTGAGGCCGTCGCCGCAAGACGTCGGGCGTGCAGTCGTTGTCGCAGCCAGCCGTGAAGCCGCCGCCCCCGTCGCACGCCTCACCCCTGTTGACATTGGTCGTCCCGTCGCCGCAGTACGCCGTGGTGCAGTTGGCATCGCAGACTTCGGTCTGGACACCGGTGTCGCACTGCTCCGTGCCTTGGTGGGGAATACCGTCGCCGCAGGTGGCCGGCTGGCATGCGTTGGTGCAGCCGTCGGTCGGATCGCCGTTGCCGTCGTCACACGCCTCGCCGCTTTCGGTTACCCCCGTCCCCGCACACGGGGCCGTCGCTGGGCAGCACGCAGCGCGTGCGCGCGACGCCTCCCGGTCCAAAGACGAGATCGACGCTGCCGGGCTGGCCACCCCGGGTGCACGGCATCCCCTCGAGGTCGTTGAAGTCGTCGATCCCGGGCTCGCCCGGGGCGCCATTCGCGCCGGGCGGTCCCTGCGCGCCCTGCGCGCCGGTCGCTCCCTGCGCGCCTGCCAGCCCTTGCTTTCCGGCGGGCCCGATGCGCTTCCAGCTCACGCGACGCTCACTCGAGCGGCACCTGCTCTCGGAGCTGACGATGCGCGCAGCACCGGAGCTCTTCTTGACGCAGGCCGTGATCGTGGTCGCGGCGCTCGATCCGGCGCTCAGCGCGGCCGCGGCCACCACCAGCGCCGTCGCCAGCGCCGCGAGGGCGCCAACCGTGACCAGCCGGGCGGTGCTGCGCGCACCGGTGCCCGGCTCGGAGGGCTCGAGCTCGAAGCGCACCCCTAGCATTGGAAGGTGGCGAAGCCGTCGGAATCGAAGGTCACACTCACGGTGTCCGGTCCTGACGCGGCATCGCACGCCATGCCGTCGAAGTCGTCGAAGTTGAAGCTCCCGCGAGCGCCCTGCGACCCGGCGACGCCGGTCGCTCCCGTGGCGCCGCTCGCACCGTCAGGCCCGACGGATCCACGCGCTCCCGTCTCGCCCCGAATGTTCCAGCTGACGGCTCGGTCGCCGCGCCCGCATCGCCGACTCGCCTGGACCATGCTCAGCGCGCCCGTCCTCGCATCCACGCATGCGCGGAGCGGTCGGTTGCTCGCAGACCCCTGTCCCAGAGTCGCGCCTGCACCGGCTGCCAGGACTCCCCCGGCGCAGAGCGCGACGACGAGTCCGCGGATCACCCGTTTTCACGGTTCAACGCCAGGCGAGTCTAATCGCGTTACCCCGCGGGCGCGGGTGATGAGGCCGCCGGCAGCTCCGCCTGCTGCGACGCCAGCGGCGTCCGGCCGCGGATGAGATCCGCCGCCCGCTCGGCCAGTGCGATCACCGGGCCGTTCGTGTTGCCGCGCGGCACGGTCGGCATCACGGAGGCGTCCACCACGCGCAGGCCCTCGACGCCCTGAACGCGCAGCTGGCGGTCCACGACGGCGCCCGGGTCGTCACCCATGCGGCAGGTGCCCACGGGGTGGTAGAGCGTCTGCACGCGCGCCCGCACGTGGGCGAGGATGTCCTCGTCCGAGTGCGACTCCGGGCCGATCAGCATCCCGGTCGAGAGCTCGCCGAGCGGTCCGCTCTCGCAGATCTCGAGGGAGGTGCGAACGCCGGCGATCATCGACGCGACGTCGTCCGGGTGCTCGAGGTAGTTGTGCACGATCAGCGGCTTGGCGGTCGGGTCCGGCGACCCGAGCGCGACGAACCCGCGGCTCTTCGGCTGCAGAGCGCAGGCGCCGAGCGCGAAGCCGTGCCCGTCGCCGGGCACGAGGCCCTCGGACTGGAAGCGCGCGGGCGCGAAGTGGAACTGGATGTCCGGCGCCTCGAGACCGTCACGGGTGCGTATGAATCCGCCGGCCTCCGCGACGTTCGAGGTCAGCGGCCCGCGGCCCTCGGCCTCGAACAGCGCCAGGTTCTCCTCGTTCAGGGCGCCGAAGAGCGAAATCTCCTCGTCGATCGCGTAGACCGCCCCGCTGTTCGGATGGTCGTGAAGGTTGAGCCCGACCTCCGGAAGCTCCGCCACCACCTCGATCTGGAGCTCCTCGAGCTCCTCCGGGCGGCCGAGCCCGGAGAGCATCAGCAGCTGCGGCGAGTTGTACGTGCCGCCGCAGACGATCACCTCGCGCTCGGCGCGGTGGACCAGCATCTCGCTCAGGCGCATCCCCACCACGCCGACGGCGCGCCCGTCCTCGAACAGGAGCGACAGCGCGTGCACGTGCGTCTCCACCGTGAGGTTGGGCCGGTCCATCACCGGGTGCAGGTACGCGACGGCCGCGCTCGCGCGGGCGCCGTTCCGGTGAGTCACCTGGTACCAGCCGATCCCGTCCTGCTCGGCCCCGTTGAAGTCCTCGTTGGCGGGCAGCCCGCGTCCGATCGCGGAGTCGATGAACGCCTGGGCGAGCGGATTGCGCGAGCGCCCCTCGGACACCGCAAGCGGCCCGCCGGCCCCGTGATAGTGGTCCTCGCCACGCTCGTTGTCCTCGGAGAGCTTGAAGTAGGGGAGCATCTCGTCCCAGGTCCAGCCCGGGCCCCACTCGTCGTAGTCGAGCGAGTTCCCGCGGATGTAGACCATCGCGTTGATCGACGAGGAGCCGCCCAGCACCTTTCCGCGCGGGAGGTAGATGCGGCGGTCGTTCGCGTACGGCTCGTAGATCGTCGAGTGGTCCCAGTCCTGCGCCGTCCGGTAGAGCGCGGAGAACGCCGCGGGGAGGTGGACAAGGTCGTTCGTGTCAGGCCCACCCGCTTCGAGGAGGAGCACGGAGACGTCCGGGTCCTCGGACAGGCGGTTGGCCAGCACACAGCCGGCCGAGCCGGCCCCGACGATCACGTAGTCGTACATGGGGCTGACGCTAACCGGGCTAGGACGCGGGGGCAAGCTATCCTTCCCGCCCTCATGGCCGTCCCCAAGCAGAGACAGTCCCACTCGCGGACGCACAAGCGCCGCTCGCAGCACAAGATCGAGACGCCCGGTCTCCGGCATTGCCCGCGCTGCCACGCGGCGCGCCTGCCGCATCGCGTCTGCCCGAAGTGCGGCACCTACGCCGGCCGCGAGGTCGTCGTGAAGCAGGCCGGGGTCGACTCCGACGACGAGTGATCGCGGTCGATGCGAACGGCGCCGACCAGGGGCCGGGCGCAGTCGCCGAGGGGGTCGCCCGCTCAGGGCTGCCCGTGCTGCTGTTCGGCCCCGCGGCTGAGATCGCCGGGCCTGCCGGCCCACTCGCGGAGGTCATAGACGCGCCCGAGACCGTGAAGGCGGGCGAGGATGCCGTGGCGGCTGTGCGCTCGAAGCGCGACGCCTCGATCGTCCAGGCAGCGGCAGCGGTGGGCGACGGCCGCGCCGACGCTCTGGTGTCGGCCGGCAGCACCGGCCCGACGCTGGCCGCAGCCACGCTCTCCATCAAGCGCATCAAGGGCGTCTACCGCCCGGCGCTCGCCGTATTGATGCCGATCCCGGGCGGGCCCGTGCTGCTGCTCGACGCCGGCGCGAGCGTGGAGGTGCGCCCCGAGCACCTCGTCCAGTTCGCCTACATGGGCGCGGGCTTCATGGAGGCGGTGGTGGGGATCGAGCGGCCGACGGTCGGCCTGCTGTCCGTGGGCGAGGAGTCAGGCAAGGGCACGCCGGACGTGCTCACCGCCCACGAGCGCATCGCCGAGGGCGGACTCAACTTCGTGGGGAACCTGGAGGGATTCGATCTGCCTCGCGCACGTGCGGACGTGATCGTGGCCGACGGCTTCACCGGCAACGTGGCGCTGAAGGTGCTCGAGGGCACGGTCAAGGCGATCACGGGCGAGATCCGGAAGCGCGTCCGCTCGGGGCCGATATCGACCCTCGGCGGCCTCCTGATCCGCGGCAAGCTCGGCAAGCTGCGCGACGACCTCGACCCCGAGCAGGTCGGCGGCGCAATCCTGCTCGGGCTGCGCAAGCCGGTGGTCGTCGGGCACGGCAGCTTCGGTCCCGTCGGCATCGAGCACGCGGTGAAACTGGCCCAGAGGGCGGTCGACGAGGACATGGTCGGCCGCACCACGGCCACGCTCGAGGCAGCCGGGGCGTTGCGGTCCGCGACCGCTGCTAGCGTCGCCCAGCGATGACCCGAGAGGAGGTTCTCGAACGCATCCGCGAGCACCTAGCCACCGAGTTGGAGGTGGAGCCGGGGCGCATCGAGGAGTCCACCCGCTTCAGAGAGGACCTGGAGGCGGACTCGCTCGATCTGGTGGAGCTGGTCGTGGAGCTCGAGGACAGCTACGGGGTTCGCATCCCGGACGAGGAGGCGGCCAAGATCGTCACGGTCGGCCAGGCCGCCGACTTCGTCGCCGCCCATGCAAGCGGGATCGAGACCTGAATCCCTTGCAGACTTGCTCGACGCGCTGCCGGACGACCTTCGGCGGCAGGCCTTCACGCACGCGTCCTGGGTCGAGCACCGCGCAGAAGCCTACGAGCGGCTCGCGTTCCTGGGGGACGTGGTGTTGAGCCTCGCGGTCTCGGACCACCTCTATCCGCGCTTCGAGCGCTACGGCGCCGGCCGGCTCACCAAAGTGCGCGCCCAGGCCGTGAGCGGGTCCTCGTGCGCGCGCGTGGCCCGCGAGCTGGGCGTTCCCGACCAGCTGCGCGCCACGGCGCCCCAGGGCAGCACCGGGCGCAGCGCCGAGATGCTGGTCGACTCCGAGCGCGTGCTCGCCTCGGTCTGCGAGGCGATCATCGGCGCCTCGTACCTTGCCGTCGGCATAGAGCGCACCGCGCCGGCCGTGGTCGAGTCCTTCGCCGAGGAGATCGAGCAGGCCCTCGAGCACCCGGTGGACTACAAGTCGGTGCTCCAGGAACGGCTCGCGCGCCGCGCCGAGGTGGTGGCCTACCGCACTATCTCCGAGGAGGGCCCGGCGCACGACCGCAGCTTCGTGGCGGTTGCCGAGGTTTCCGGAGAGGAGCTCGGGCGCGGAGAGGGAAAGACCAAGAAGGCCGCTGAGCAGGAGGCGGCCCTGCACGCACTGGACGCCCTCGACGAGCTGGCGGCCCCCTAGATGCACCTGCGCTCGATATCGATGAAGGGCTTCAAGTCCTTCCCCCACCGGACCAAGCTCGAGTTCGGCACCGGCGTGTCCGTGGTCGTGGGGCCGAACGGCTCCGGCAAGTCGAACATCACGGACGCGGTACTGTGGGCGCTCGGCGAGCAGTCGCCGCTCGCGGTGCGCGGGCAGTCGATGAAGGACGTGATCTTCGCCGGCGCGCACGGCGTGCAGGGCTCGAAGGCGGCCGAGGTCGAGGTGGTGATCGACAACCACGACGGCGCGCTCGACCTGGACTTCTCGGAGATCTCGATCGTGCGCAGGCTCGAGCGGGACGGCGAGGGCGAGTACCGCCTGAACGGCGCCCGCTGCCGGCTCGTTGACGTGATCGAGGTGCTCTCCGACTCGGGGCTCGGCAAAGAGATGCACTCCGTGGTCTCGCAGGGCAAGGTCGAGCAGATCGTGCTCTCGCGCCCGCGCGAGCGCCGCCTGCTGATCGAGGAGGCTGCGGGGCTCGGCAAGCACCGCAAGCGCCGCCGCCGCGCGCAGCTGAAGCTGGAGCGCACGGAGGAGAACCTGTCGCGTTCGCTCGACGTGGAGCGCGAGGCGCGCTCGCGGCTGCGGCCGCTGAAGCGCCAGGCCGAGGCGGCGGAGCTGCACGAGCGCCTGGAGCGCCAGACGCTCGAGGCGCGGTATTCCCTGACCCGCGATGCCGCACGGGGCGCACGGCTAGCACTGAGTGAGGCCGAGGAGCGGGCGCGGACGGTCCGGGTGGAGCGCGACGAGGCCGAGCGGCTGCTGGGTGAGGTCGCGCGGCGCCGGGAGGAGGCCGAGGAAGCCTTCGCGGCTCAGACGCGCGACCGCGAGCGCCTTCAGGCGCGGCTCTACGCCGCGCGCTCGGCGAGCGAGCGGATCGCGATGCGTCTCGAGCGTGTGCGCGAGCAGGCCGAGGCGGCGCGCGAGCGCCGGGAGCGGCGGCTGAGGCAGCTTGAGGTGCTCGAGCAGCGAGCGGTCGCGGATGCGGACCTGTCGTCCGAGGAGGAGCGCCCCGAGGACCGGATCAGCGCCATCGAGCGCGAGCTGGCGGCCCTCGACGCGGGTCGCGAGGAGCGCCTGGGCCGCGAGCTCGCCGGACTCGAGGAGGAGCTCGCCGGGGCGCGGGCACGGGTTGCGGAGCTGGAGCAGGCCGCCGCCGAGAGTCGCGCCGCGCTCGAGGCCGCAGAGCAGGCGGCCGACGAGGCACGTGCAGCACGCCGTGACGCCGAGGGCGCCGCCGAGGCAGCGCGTGCCAGAGCCGCCGAGGTGGGCGCCGAGCTTGCTGCGGTGAATCAGTTTGTGCGCGGGGCGGCCACGCCCCGCGGGGCCGGCGCGGTAGGGGGCGGCGCCCGCGCGTCCAGCGCCTCCCCGGCGCCCGCCGCCGATGCGCGGCCTCTGGCCGAGCGCCTGCACGTGGAGCGCGGCTACGAGCTCGCTCTTGCCGCCGTGCTCGGCCCGCGGCTCACCGCCGCGGTCGTCGACGACCGCGGTGAGGGTGAGCGTGTTTTGGACGCCGCCGGGAAAGACGGCGGGGCTGTCCTGCTTAGAGCCGCTCTACGGCCTAGTCAGGATGGCTCGGGAGCCGGGGCGGTTCCGGCCTCCCCCTCAGTGCCCGGCGGGCAACTTCTTGCGCACCTTGTGGGTCCCGAGCCGGCTGTTGCGGCGCTCGCTGAGCGGCTGCTGGTCGGCGTTTGGGTGGTGGATTCGCTCAGCGCGCTGCCCGAGAGCTTCAGCGGCATCGCGGTCACCCGCGCCGGGCGCCTCTTCGACGCGCGCACGGGCGAGCTCTCGCAGGCGCCTGTGGGCGGGGCGGAGCGCCTGCTCGAGGAGCTGGGACGGCGCGACGAGCTCGTGGCTGCCTCAGAGCAGGCCGTTCGCGACGAGACGGACGCCCGCGCTGTGGTGGAGCGCCACGCGGCGGCGGTCGCCGAGGCGGACGTTGCCCGCGAGGAGGTTGAGTCCGCGCTTCGCAGCGCGCTGCGCAAGGTCGCGGAGGCCGAGGAGATCGTGAGTCGCTCCGAGTGGCTGATCGCCAGGCGCAGGGAGGCGCCTGACGACGGCCCCGAGGCCGTGCGGCGCGCGGAGCTGCTTGGGGACCTGCGCGCCGAGCGGAGGCTCGCCGAGCGCATCGAGCGCGAGCGAGAGGAGCGCGCCCGAGCCCTGGCCGCCCTCCGCACCGGCGCCGAGCGGGACCTCGCCCTGGCCGGCGACGCCGACCGCGCGGCCGAGGCGCTCGAGGCGG
>Ga0126306_10000366_pt1 | contig 20112 bp, 14 predicted proteins | sample Plot27_FD_92592 | JGI IMG/M metagenome (GOLD analysis project Ga0126306, IMG submission 92592) | Serpentine soil microbial communities from UC McLaughlin Reserve, CA, USA - Plot27 | ecosystem: Environmental > Terrestrial > Soil > Grasslands | place: USA: UC McLaughlin Reserve, Lake County... | reverse complement strand
GCCCGGGCCGCCCGCTCGGGCGCGTAGGTCGGCACCGGCCGCCAGGTCGGCACCGGCGTGTGGGCCCGCACCTGTTGCGCTAGCGCCGGGGCCGCCCGCGCCCGCGCGCAGGTCCGCACCGGCGGCCGGGGCGGCGGCCAGGCCCGCATCGGCGCCTGGGCCCGCACCCGGCGCGCCGGTGCCGGCGTCGCCCGCGCGGGCGCCGCCCCCGCCAAGGCCCTGCGCAGGGAGCCCGTTCACGCCGGCACCGAAGCCCGTCGAGAGGCCGCTGTTGGCGCCGAGGGAGCCGAACGGACCGTTGCGGGCACCGGTGTCGCCAGGCCCCCCGCCGCTGGTGCCGACGGGGCTGCCGGCGCCGGTGGGGCGTCCGTCCGGGCCGACGGTGCTGGGACCGGTGCCGACGGGGCTGCCGATGCCGGTGGGGTGTCCGTCCGGGCCGACGGTGCTGGGACCGGTGCCGACGGGGCTGCCGGCGCCGGTGGGGTGTCCGTCCGGGCCGACGGTGCTGGCACCGGTGCCGACGGGGCTGGCGGCGCCGCCGTCGGCGCTGCGCCTGCGCTCACGGGTCGCGGCGGCGGCCATGCCGCTGCCGGCGAAGGTAACGCCGGCCCCGACCGCGTGGGTGCCGTGGGGGTCGGTGATCGGCTCGCCGGTGGGAGCGTCCGTGGTCAACAGCGTGGCGGGCAGCTCGACGGTGGCGGTGACGCCGTTACCGGCGGACTCCGCCAGCTGGACCCGGATGCCGTGTCGCGCCGCCAGGTTCCCCGCCACGTAGTGGCCGAGGTACTTGGAGGGGGCGATCGTGAAGCTCTCGGTCCCGGCCAGGCGCCGGTTGGCCTGGTCGAGGTCGGTGGGCGACATGCCCAGGCCGCGGTCGATGATCGCCAGCACGTAGCCGCCGGAGGAGCGGGCCTGGCCGCGGATCTGGACGTCCTGGTCGGGCGGCGAGAACGTCAGGGCGTTCTCCACGAACTCGGCCACGAGGTGCGCCAGGTCGGCGGCGGCGGAGCCCAGCACGGTGGCCGGCTGCACATCGCGGATGGCGACCCGCCGGTAGTCCTCGACCTCGCCGAGGGCGGCGCGGATGACGTCGGTCAGGCGGACCGGGGCCGCCCACTTGCGGGGCGGGTCGATGCCGGCGAGCACCAGCAGCGACTCGGCGTTGCGCCGCATGCGGGTGGCCAGGTGGTCGAGGCGGAACAGCGAGCCGAGCGTGTCGGGGCTGGTCTCGTGGGACTCGAGCTCGGTGATGAAGTCGAGTTGCCGGCCGAGGAGGTTCTGGTTGCGGCGGCCGAGGTTGACGAACGAGTCGGCGATGTTCCGCCGGAGGACCGCCTGCTCGACGGCCAGCTCGAGCGCCGTGTCCTGCACGGTGTTGAGGGCGGCCGCCACGTCGCCCACCTCGTCGCGGGTGTGGACCGTGACCGGCACGGTCTCGGGCACCCGCACGTCGTCGCCCAGCGGCGTCTCGAGGATGTCGAGAACGGCGTCGGGCAGGCGGTGGCCGGCGAGGTCCTTGGCCTGGCGGGTCAGCGACCGCAGCGGCCGGGTGATCGAGCGGGATACCAGCCAGGTGACCGTGAGGGCGGTGGCCAGGGTGGCCAAGGCCAGGACGATGAACCAGTTGTCGCGGGAGCTTGCCGCCCGGTTCAGCTCGTCGGCCCGCTCGCCGAGGGAGTCGGCGATGAGGCTGCGCAGGCCGGTGTAGCCCTCGTCGGCGGGCACGTACACCGTGGCGAGGAAGTTGGGGAGGTCGGTGGTGCCCGTCGCGATGGCCGCGTCGACGAGCGCGTCGACGTCCTCGTTGAGCTGGGTGGGGGCGTGCTCAGAGATGATCGGGCCGTACCGGGCGTTGGCGAGCACCAGCGCCTCGACGCGGCTGTTGAAGCTCGCCTGGAGCGCGGCCAGCCGCCGGATCTCGTCGGGCTGGTCGATGCCGCCGGTGGACACCGTGGACACCAGCGTCGAGCGGGACAGCTCGGCCAGGTCCTCGACCTGGCGGGTCGTGATGTCGACCAGCTCGACCCCGATGCGCATCTCAGGGTCGTCGATCGTCACCGCCACCTCGGAGGTGGCGTCGAGGAACGGCGTGACCAGCTCGGAGTACCGGCCGAACACGTCGTCGGCCAGCGGGATGTTGGTCAGGTCGTGCGGCTGGTCGCTGCGGTCCACGTCGGCCCGCAGGGCCTCCAGCCCGGCGACGGCCTCGAGCGCGGGGCCGTACGCGTCGGCGGCGAGGCCCCCGACGTCGCCCACCTCGGCCCGGAACCGCTCCAGGGCTTCGTCGGTGTTGCGGCGGGCCGTCTCCTGATCGGCGACCGGCAGCGGCACGTCGCCGGCGCTGCCGATGAGGTCGAGGATCGTCCAGGCGCGCTCGTCCTGGAGCGCGGTCACCACGCCGGCCGGGCCGATGGAGATGCGGGCGAGAGCGGTCTGGCCCTCGATGTCGGCGACGTCGTCGGCGGAATTCCGCACCTCGAGGGCCGTCACGGTGGCCAGCGCCAGCAGCGGCACGGCCAGCGCCAGCGCCAGCTTCATGCGAATCGGGACCCGGCGCACTGGCTCTCCTCTGACGCGTCGTTGAATCAGGGCCATGCAGCTACGGAGAGAGCTTCCGTGGGCTCGGTCCGTCATCATCGCGCATGTCCTGGGGGCGCGCGTGCACGTGCCGCCGCCCGAGGCGGCGGACACGCGTCGTTATCCCTGGTCAGCGCCGTGCGGCGCCCGGGCCGGCGGGGCCGGCCGTCAGGAGCGCGGCGTCAGCGGGCGTGGGCGCGGGCCTGCGCCTTGGCGACGAGGCTCTCGAGGAGCGTCAGCAGCACCATCTTCACCGAGTCCTTGCGACGGGCGTCGCACTCGACGATCGGCGTGTCGTGGCTGACGCCGAGGGCCTCGCGGATCTCCTGCGTGGGGTACCGGGGGGCGCCGTCGAAGACGTTGATCCCGATCACGAAGGGGATGGCGTTGGCCTCGAAGTAGTCGATGCCCGGGAAGCTGTCGGTGATCCGGCGGGGGTCGATCAGCACGACGGCGCCTAGGGCGCCGAGGCAGATGTCGTCCCACATGAAGCCGAACCGGTCCTGGCCGGGCGTGCCGAACAGGTACATGACCAGCGTGTCGTCGACCGTGATGCGGCCGAAGTCCATGGCGACGGTGGTGGTCGTCTTGCCCTGGATGTGGCTCGTGTCGTCGATGCCGGTGGACGCCGAGGTCATGGCCGCCTCGGTGCGTAGCGGCTCGATCTCGGAGATGGCACCCACGAACGTCGTCTTGCCCACACCGAACCCACCGGCGATGACGAACTTGACGGACGTGATGCGCGTGGCGGTGTTCTCAGCTGTGGACTGCACGTCGCGGAACCTCTCGGACTGTGGTGTCGGGCGCCACTAGATCGCCCTGACCCGTTCGATCATCTTGGTGAGCATCGACAGCTCGATCTCCACAGGATCGGTGTGGTGCACGTCGAGCAGGCCTGCGGATATGAGGTCGTCGGCGAGGATCATCACGACCCCGACGACGAGGTTGAGGTGGGCGGCCACCTCGGCGACCGATAACGCCCTGTGGCACTGGTCCAGGACGAGTTGCTGCTCGTCCGGGAGGTAGGGCGGGATGTTGGCGCTCTTCGTCTGAAGGAGCGTCTCTACGCGAAGGTCACGTCTCTGGGCGCGGGTCCGCCCCCCCGTCATGATGTACGGCCGGACCAGATCGTGACCTTCGTTCATGCGACGACCCCGGCCTTCAATTCGGCGACGAGCGCCGGGGTCAGCACCTGGCCGGCGCGCTCGACGAGCAGAGTCGTCTGGTAGCCGACCAGCCCGATGTCGCAGCTACGCGTGGCCACCACCCCGAGGCAGCTCCCGTCCGAGATCGACGAGACGAAGAGGAAGCCGCCGCGCATGGCGACGATGATCTGTTCGAGACCGGCGAAGTCGAAGCACCGCGAGGCACCGTGGCCGAGGCTGACGAAACCGGAGATGATCGCGGCCAGCTGCTCGGCCGAGGCTCTGTCCAGCGAGCTGGACGCGGCCATCAGCAGGCCGTCGGACGAGACGGCGACGGCGTCGGTCACACCTGCGGTCTGGTCGACGAAGCTGTTGAGCAGCCAGTTGAAGTTCCGTGCCTCGTCGCTCAGGCTCATTGCTCATCCTCCGGGTTCCTCGTGTCGCTGCGAGCCTCGTCGAGGCCGCGCTGCACGCCTGCGGTGAAGCTGGACAGGAAGCTGTACACGTCCTTGGCAGGGCCACCTTCACCGTTGGTGGCCCCTCCGTTGCCGTTGGGGCCACCGCTGGACGCACCGCGATCGCCGAGACCGTATCCGCCGGTGCCGGTGCCGGCATTCTCGACGTTGCCCCGGCGCAGCGAGACGGGTGCTGTGGACGGCAACTGGGCTCCTCGGACGCGGCGTGCCAGGCCGCCTTCTGTCACGCCACCGGCGCTGGGGTCGGACGGCGGGCCGGCTGGGGCCGGGCCGCCAGGGTAGGGCGTCGCGCCGCCCGGGCCACCCGGCCGGCCGCCCCCGACGGCCCGCTGGGGGCCGGTGGTGAGCGACGACAGCGTGGACCACAGGTCGGCGGGAGCGCCGGTCCGGGCGGGACCGGGGGCGGAGCCGGGGGCCGGACCACCAGCGGGCGGGTAGCCGGCACCGGCCGGAGCCGGTGCGGCGGGGGCAGGACGACCGGGGCCGCCGGGGCCGGCGGGCTGGCGGCGAGGCAGGCCGCCGAGGCCGGGCGCCGGGGGCGGGCCGGCCGGGGCCGGGGGCGTGGGGGCGGGGCCACCGCGGCGCGGCGGGGCGCCGGACGTCGGGCTCCCCGGTGGCGCGTACGGGTTGCCGGCGTGGGCCGCCGGCGTGGCCGCCGGGCCGCCGCGGGAGGGGAGCGGTGGGGCGCTGCGGCCGCCGTTGCCGCGCGCCGGGGCGGTTGTGCCGGGGACGGCGTCGCCCGGCCGCCGGTTGGCGTACCCGCTGAGCGTGGCCAGCAGGTCGTCGGCGGGCATGTGGGCCGCCGGGGCGTCCGCGTTACGCGGTGCCCGCTTGACCAGGCCGCTGGCGGTCCGGGCCGGCTCGGGGCCGGCCATGCCCAGGCCTCCCTCGCCACCGGCGGGCACCGCTGCCGGAGGCTCGCCCAACGTCAGGGGCGCCGGCTCGACGGGCGGGGTGGCCACCGCCCGCGTGCCGTGCGGGTCGGTGATGGGGTCGCCGGTCGGCGCCTCGTTGGTGAGGAGCGTCGGCGGCAGGTCGACGGTGGCGGTGATGCCGTTGCCCGGCGAGTTCTCCAGCTGGAGGTGGATGCCGTGGCGGGCCGCCAGGTTGCCGGCCACGTAGTGGCCCAGGTACTTCGACGGCGCGATGGTGAAGCTCTCGGTGCCGGCCAGGCGGCGGTTGGCCTGGGCCAGGTCGGCGGCGGGCATGCCGAGGCCGTTGTCGATGATCGCCAAGGTGTAGCCGTCGGGGCGCTGCCGGCCGCGGATGTCGACGTTCTGGTCGGGCGGCGAGAACGTCAGGGCGTTCTCGATGAACTCGGCCAGGAGGTGGGCGAGGTCGGCCGCCGCCGAGCCGAGGATCGTGGCCGGTTCGACGCCCCGCACCGTGACCCGCTGGTAGTCCTCGACCTCGCCGAGGGCGGCGCGGATGACGTCGGTGAGCCGCACCGGGGCCGCCCACTTGCGGGGCGGGTCGATGCCGGCCAGCACGAGCAGCGACTCGGCGTTGCGCCGCATGCGGGTGGCCAGGTGGTCGAGGCGGAAGAGCGACGCCAGCGTGTCGGGGTCGGTCTCGTTGGACTCGAGCTCGGTGATGAAGTCGAGCTGCCGGCCGAGGAGGTTCTGGTTGCGGCGACCGAGGTTGACGAAGGAGTCGGCGATGTTCCGCCGGAGGACCGCCTGCTCGACGGCCAGGTCGAGCGCCGAGTCCTGCACCGTGTTGAGGGCGTCGGCGACGTCGGCCACCTCGTCCCGCGTGCGCACGGTGACCGGCTCGATCTGCGGCACCTCGACGTTGTCGCCCAGCGGCGTCTCGAGGATGTCGAGCACGGCGTCCGGCAGCCGGTGCTCGGCCATCTCCTTGGCCTGCCGGGTCAGCGACCGCAGGGGCTGCGTGATCGAGCGGGACACCAGCCACGTCACCACCAGGGCGACGATGACGGCGAGGGCGGCGAGCGCCAGGTACCACTGCTGGCGGGTCTGAGCCGCGTTGTTGAGCTCGTCGGCCTGCTGGTCGATGACCGTGGCGAGGTTGGCCGGGTAGCCGTAGAGCGAGTAGTCCTCGGGGATCGAGACGGTGGCCAGCGTCTGCTCGAGGTCGACCGTGCCGTCGGCCAGCGCCGTCTCCACCAGCGGGATGAAGCCCGTGGCGTCGGACTCCTCGTTCATCTGGACGGTGGCGTCCTCGAACACCCCGGTGCCCAGCGAGTTGATCGTCTCGCGGGTGTTCATCAGCTGCCCGTAGGCCGCCGACATCTCGGCGACCTCGGTTGGTTCGTCGACCGTGCCCGGCGTCGTGCCGTCATCGTCGGGGCGGGCGAAGTCGAGCAGCATCAGGCGGATCAGCCGCGCCACCGTGTCGGTCTGCCGCGTCGCCATGTCGGTCAGCTCGGCGCCCCGCCGGAGGGTGGGGTCGTCGACCGCCAGCGCCACCCGCGTGTTGGTCTCGAACAGATCGTTGACGATGGCCGTGTAGTCCTGGAAGACCTGGTCGGACACGTCCGTGACCTCGGGCTCGAGGGACCGCTCACCGTCGTAGCTGGTGACCTGGTCTCGCAGGGGAGCAATGCGCTCCTCGAGCTCGTCGAGGACGGGCAGGTAGGCGTCGGCGACGTTGCCGCCCCGGCCCTCGACGTCGGACCACAGCCGCTCCAGCGCGGCGTCGGTCTCGGCGATGCCCTCGTCGAAGGTCGCGATCGGCAGCTCGAGGAGTCCGTCGCTGGTGGCGCCGATGATGTCGGCGGCACCGTAATTCCGCTCGTTGAGCAGGTTGTTGATCAGGCCGGCGGGGCCGATGGCGGCGGTGGCCAGCTGCGTCTGCTCGCGGACCTCGTCGGCCTCGCGCGCGCTCTGGAGCACCTCGAGGGTGGCGACGATGAGCAGGGCGGCGATCGGGATGGCGAGCGCAGCCGTGAGCTTCAGCCGGATCGGGATGCGTTGTGGCACGGCAGGGTGTCCTTGTCAGGTTCAGCCGACGGGGCCCGGATGCGCCGCCACTGGCGCAGCACCGGGGGTGTGGTCGGGCCCGTCGGGCAGAGAGAGGCGAGTGACCGTCCCGAGGTCGGCGGGCAGGCCGATGGCCCAGCCCAGCGTCTCCGGGTCGTCGGTCAGGAGCACCACCGAGCGGTGCTCGGAGGCGGGGACCAGCTGGTCGAGCAGGTCGGAACGTTGGCCGGACACCTCGGCGAACGGGTCGTCGAGCACCACCGGGCCCTCGCCGCCGCCGACCATCTCGAGGACCGCCCCGGCCAGGTCGTCGTCGCCGATGTCGTCGGTGGGCACGACCTCGAGGTGACCGTCGAGGGCCTGCTGGGCGTCGTCGATCTCGCGGCGTGCCTCGTCGAGCTCGTCGTTGGCCTCGGCCAGGGCCGCCTCGGCCCGCCCGACCTCGGCCGCCAGCGTCTCGCGCAGGTTGGGCAGCTCGGTGAGCGGGTCGTCGGCGGGACGGGGGCGCAACGGGGGCGGGAGCGCCTCGGCGATGCGGCGGAGGCGCCGGCGGGCCTCGCCGAGCGCGCTGTTCGTGCGCTCGACGTCGATCTCGGCCTCGATCACCGCACGCTCGGCGGCGGCGAGGACCGTGTGGTACTCCTCGTTCGAGTGGTCGAGGGCGTCGGTCACCGCCGTGATCTGCGTCCGCAGCTGCTCGGCGGCGGCGATGCGCTGGAGGCGCCGCTCGTCCTGCGAGGCCCGGTCGACCAGCTCGCTCTCGAGCAGCTGGACCCGGGCGGAGGCCTCGTCGACATCGGCGTTCGTCGCCTCGGCCATCTCGATCACCCGCTGGGCGTGCTCGGCGGCCCGCTCGTCGTCCTCGTCGAGCGCCACCAGCTCGCGGTCGAGGCGCTCGACCTCGAGGGCGCACTCCTCGCGGGCGTCGATCTCGGCGTCCTGGTCCTCCAGCACGCCGATGGCGGCGTCGCGGATCCCTACGCCGACCGGGTGGACGCCGAGCCGGGACAGCTCGACGGCCAGCGCCCGCGTGCGCGCGGCCGGGACGATCGGGTGGGCGTGGAGCAGCTCGGCCACGTTCGTGCCCGGGTCGCACCCCAGCACGTCGCTCGCCTCGCGGCGGATGCGGTCGCGCCGGACCCGCAGCGCCGTGACGATGGGCGGCGGCTCGGCGGCGGCGCGCAGGGCGGCCAGCGTCTCCTCCGCCACGCGGCGGGCGCGCAGGGCGTCGAGCAGCTCGGCCTGGGGCTCGCCCTCGGGGACCGGCCCGGCGAGGATCACGTCGAGGTACGTCTCGAAGCCGTGCCGGCGGAGGACGGCCTGCTCGACGTCGCGGGCGTGCTGGAGCTGGGCCAGCGCGTCCTCGTAGTCGCCGGGAGCGTCGAGCTGCTCCTCGGCGGCGAGCACGCCCTCGTGGGCCTGCTCGATCTCCTCGCGGCCGTCGGGGCCCTGCCCGCCCGGGCGCCCGGACTCCTCCAGCTCGAGGATCAGGTCCTCGATCTGCTCGAGCCGGGCCTCGGCGGCGTCGAGCTCCTCCGGGGAGGGCGGCACCGGGAGAGCGCGCTCGATGCGCGTCAGCTCGTCGTCGACCTCGGTCCACTCGCGGGCCAGTTCGCGGGCGACGAGGTCGGGCTCGCCGATCTCCGTCTCGGCGTCGAAGGCCTCGAGCGCCAGACGCAGCGGCTCGATGTCGACGAGGGGTGACTCGATGCGGGCGACCAGCTCGGCGCGCTCGTAGTAGACGTGCTCGCGGGTGGCGGCCCGGCCCGCGGCGGCCTGCTCGATCGCCTGCAGCGCCTCGTTGGCCTCGGACTGGGCGTTCTCGGCGGCCCGCAGCTCGTGGCCGGCGACCTCGAGCTCGCGCCGCAGGGAGGGCTCGTCGAGCTCGGCGGCCTCGAGGTAGCGGAGCTGGTGCGAGGCGTCGTCGATCATCTGGGCGGCGGCGGCCCGCTGCTCCTCGACCAGGGAGAGCTTGTCGTGGGCGGACTCGACCTCGGCGCGCTGGGCCTCGAGCTCCCGGACGCCCTGGGCCGCGGCGGTCCGCAGCTCGGTGGACCGCTCGACGAGCGCCTCGCAGTCGGCCAGGTGGGCGGACATGCGCCGCAGCCGGGCGGCCGCCTCGTCCCGCCGGTTGATCGTCGCCGCCTGGGCCTCGCGCGCCCGCCGCAGCTGTGCCGTCAGCTCGCCGCGCAGGCGCTCGTGCTCCTCGATGCGCCGCAGTGCCGCCTCGCGGGCGGCGTCGAAGAACTCGCCGGGCCCCTTGACCGCGGCCGGGCCTCCCGCCGCCCCGATGCCGTCGTTGGCGAGGGCGAGGGCCAGGTGCTGGGCCAGCGCGGCGCGCTCGTCCGCGCCTGCCTGGAGGACGGTGAGCCTCGCATGCAGGCCCGGCGGGATCACTGCCGAGCGGGTGTCAGTTGGCGTGTTCACAGTGGCGGCGGAGGCGTCATCACCAGGCCGGGGGTCCCTCGCCCAGCTGGCGAGGGCCAGGTCATGACTGGTGCGACGGAGGGCATTGTCGCGCGCATGCACTCCTCGCGCTCCATCTTGGGGGTCGAACGAGCGTTCAGGACGAAGGAACGCTAGCGAAGTCTGCCCGATGAGCGATCATCACGGGTTCGTGCCCATGGCGCGCTGCGGTCTTGCGGTCACGGGCCGTGCTCACAGGGCCGTCCAACTGCCGAAACCGGCCGTTCACCGGCCCGGCGTAGGTTCCGCGGCGTGGCGACATTCGTGATTCGCGTGTGGCTGCCCGACCGGCCCGGTGCACTGGGCCAGGTGGCGAGCCGTATCGGTGCCGTCCGGGGGGACGTGGTCGGGATCGACATCCTCGAGCGGGACGGGGGGCAGGCCGTCGACGAGCTCGTCGTCGAGCTGCCCGACGACGAGGTCATCGACCTGCTGGTGGCCGAGGTGCGCCAGGTCGACGGCGTGGCCGTCGAGGAGGTGCGGCCGCTGGCCGACGCCCTGCACGACCCTCGCCTCGACGCCCTCGAGGCGGCCGCCCAGCTCGTCGGGGCGCACACGGTCGACGAGCTGCTGTCCTCGGTCGTGACCCACGCCCGGCGGGTGGTCGGGGCCAATTGGGTGGCGGTCGCGTCGCTGGGCGACGAGGGGCCGGGCGGCAAGCCGGTCCTCGTCGCCGACGCCGAGGCGCCCTCGGGCGCCTGGCTCGAGGCGTACCTGGCGGGCAGTCGCCACGCCGGTGGGGCGAAGGATGTGGTGTGGGCGCCGCTCCCGTCGAGCGGCCTGGCCCTCGTGCTGGGCCGCAACGACATGGCGTACCGGGCCCGCGAGCGCCGTCAGGTGGCCGCCCTGGCGCGCGTGGTCGACACCCGCCTGCGCGAGCTCGACCGCGGCGGCGACCCCGACGACGACGCCGAGCCAGGCCGGGGCGCCGAGCCGCGCGACCCCTTCGGCCGTCCGATCGCGTAGCTCACCCCGCCGCCCACCCGCGCGATCGCTCCACCGCCCGGCGCCAGCCGTCGTAGGCGGCGGTCACGGCCCCGGGGTCGGCGGCCGGCTCGAAGCAGCGGTCCAGCTCCCACCGATCGGCGAGGTCGTCGGCGCTCCACACGCCCTCGGCCAGCCCCGCGACGTAGCCGGCGCCGAGCGCGGTGGTCTCCTGCACGACCGGGCGCGACACCGGCACGCCCAGCTGGTCCGCCTGCACCTGCAGCAGGAGGTCGGACGCCGAGGCGCCGCCGTCGGCGCGCAGCTCGGCCACGGGATGGCCGGACGCCGCCGTCATGGCGTCCACGACGTCGCGGGTCTGGAACGCCATCGACTCCACGACCGCCCGCGCCAGCTGCGCCTTCCCGGTACCCCGGGTGATGCCGACGAGCGTGCCGCGCGCGTACGGGTCCCAGTAGGGGCTGCCCAGGCCGGTGAAGGCGGGGACGAGGTAGGCGCCGCCCGTGTCGTCGCAGGCGGCGGCCAGGGCGTTGACCTCCGCCGCCTCGCGGATGAGCCCGAGGCCGTCGCGCAGCCACTGGACGGCGGCGCCGGTCACGAAGATCGAGCCCTCCAGTGCGTAGGTGGCGCCGGGGCGGCCCTCGATCGTCCACGCCACCGTGCCGAGCAGCCCCTCGACCGGCGCCGGGCAAGCCTCGCCGACGTTCATCAGGACGAAGCTGCCGGTGCCGTAGGTGTTCTTCGTCATGCCCGGCTCCAGGCACGCCTGGCCGAACAGGGCCGCCTGCTGGTCGCCGAGGATGCCGGACACCGGCGTCCCCTCGGGCACCGGGAGGCCGGCGGCCACGGTCCCGAAGCGGCCGCCCGACGGCCGGACCTCGGGCAGGCACGACGCCGGCACGCCGAAGATGGACAGCAGCTCGTCGGACCAGCCCAACGTCCGGATGTCAAAGAGCATCGTCCGGGCGGCGTTGGAGGGCTCGGTGGCGTGGACGCCGCCGTCGGGCCCGCCGGTGAGGTTCCACAGCACCCAGCTGTCGACGGTGCCGAAGGCGAGGTCGGGCCCGGCCTCGACGCCGCCCGGCCCGAGCAGCCACTCGAGCTTCGTGGCCGAGAAGTAGGGGTCGAGGACCAGCCCGGTCGCCTCCCGGACCAGGGGCTCGTGCCCGGCCGCCCGCAACTCGTCGCAGCGGGCGGCGGTGCGCCGGTCCTGCCACACGAGCGCCCGGTGGCGGGGTTCGCCGGTGCTCCGGTCCCACACGACCGTGGTCTCGCGCTGGTCGGTGATGCCGATGGCGGCCACCGCCTCGCCCCCCAGGTCGTCGACGAGTTTCGCCAGTGTCGACGTGACGGTCCGCCAGATGTCGGCCGCATCGTGCTCGACCCACCCGGGCCGGGGGAAATGCTGGGCGAACTCGGCGTAGGCGTACCCCGCCGGCGTGGCATCCTCACGGAGGGCGAGGCAACGGACCCCCGTCGTGCCGGCGTCGATGGCGATCACCACGGCCATGGGCGGCGACGGTAGTGGACCTCGGCCCGACGTCCGTCGGGCCACGAACAGGCAGACCAACGAACAGGGATCAGGCGAAGACATGCGCGTGGCGATGCTGACCGGCGGCGGGGACTGCCCCGGCCTCAACGCAGTGATGCGGGCCGTGGTCCGCAAGGGCGAGACCGTCTACGGCGACGAGCTCATGGGGTTCCGCGACGGGTGGCGCGGGCCGATCGAGGGGCACCTCGAGCCCGTGTCGGTCGAGTCGTTCCGCGGCACGCTGCCGCGCGGCGGCACGATCCTCGGCTCGTCCCGCACGAACCCCTACAAGGTCGACGGTGGCCCCGAGAAGGTGAAGGCCACCCTGGCCGAGAACGGCATCGACGCCCTGGTCGCCATTGGCGGCGAGGACACGCTGGGCGTGGCGTCCCGGCTGGCCGCCGACGGCGTCGCCGTGGTCGGGGTGCCCAAGACCATCGACAACGACCTGTCCGCCACCGAGCTGACCTTCGGCTTCGACACCGCCGTCCAGATCTGCGTCGACGCCATCGACCGCCTGCACACGACCGCCGAGTCGCACGACCGCGTCATGGTCGTCGAGGTCATGGGCCGCCACGCCGGCCATATCGCCACCTGGGCGGCGATCGCCGGCGGCGCGACCGAGTGCCTCATCCCCGAGCGTCCCTTCGACATCGAGGAGGTGTGCGAGGTCATCCGCCGGCGCCACTCCCGGGGCCGCTACGCCTCCATCGTCGTGGTCGCCGAGGGCGCCACGCCCAAGGAGGGGACGCTGTCGGTCGCCTCCGGTGAGATCGACGCCTTCGGCCACGCCCGCCTGGGCGGCATCGGCGACACGCTGGCCCGGGCCATCGAGGAGCGCACGGGGTACGAAACCCGGACCATCGTCCTCGGCCACGTGCAGCGTGGCGGCACCCCGACGGCGTTCGACCGCGTCCTCGCCACGCGCTTCGGCGTGGCTGCGATCGAGGCCGTCCACGACGGGGCCTTCGGGACGATGGTGGCGCTGCGCAGCGGCTCGATCGTGCGCGTCCCGCTCAGCGAGGGGACGGCCGAGCTGAAGCTGGTCGACCCGGCCGTCTACGAGGTGGCCGAGGTCTTCTTCGGCTGAGTGCGTCGCGCCCGCCGCGCCGCCGCCGTCCTCCTAGAGGACGACGGCGGCGACGGCCGCGGCGATGACGAGCAGGAAGATCAGGGTGCCGATGGCGGTCGTCAGCTTCTGCTTGCGGGCCGCCTTGGCCTGCTGGGCGGCCCGCTGCTCGGGTGGGACGATGCCGGGCGGCAGGTCCTGCGAATAGCCGCCGCCGTAGCCGGGCCCCTGGCGGAAGCCCTGCCCGGACGGGCCGGATCCGTACCCCGGCGGCTGGCCGTGGCCGGCGCCGGGGTGCGGTGTCCCGGAGCCCCGCCCCGACGGCTGGCCGGTCGGCGCCTGGCCGTACCCGGGCGGCGGCCCGTAGCCCTGGCCGGACGACGCCTGGCCGTACCCGGGGCCCGAGGGCTGGCCAGACGCCGGCTGGCGGTCCCCGGGCCGCGGTCCGTAGCCCTGGCCGGACGCCGGCTGGCCGTAGCCGGGCGGCGGCCCGTACCCGTGGCCGGACGACGGCTGCGGCTGCGGCCGGGGCGGCGCCTGCGACTGCGGTCGGGGTGCCGGCCGGGGCGGCGCCGGCCGGGCCGGGGTGGCGGGCTGCGGCGCGGCCGGGCGGTACCCGGCCGCCGGCGACGACGGCGACGGCCGGCCCGGGGAAGGACCGGAGGGTGGGGGCGGCAGGTGGCGCCCGCCCGAGCCGGTCCCGCCCGACGGCGGGGTGGCGGGCGGCGGCCCCAGCGGCCGGCGGGTGTCCTGGAACACCACGGTGGCGTCCGGGTCGGGGTTGGTGGGGCCGGCGGCCGCTGCCGGGGCGGCGTCGAACACGCTGCGCCCGGGCATGGACGGCTCGGGCGCCGGCGGCGTGGACGGCGGGACGGCCACGGTGCCGGCCGTGGGGTCGTGGCGCGGCGGGGCGGTGATGCCGGCGGGCGGCGGGGGCAGGGCGGCGCCGCCGCCGACGGCCTGCGTCGAGCGGGTGTGGGCGTCGACGGTGGCCACGCCGGCGGCCCGGGCGGCCACGTGGGCGGCGCCGAGGGCGATGGCGTGCTTGGGGTGGGCGTCGACGGCCACGGGCCGCCCGATACCGGCGGACACCAGCTGGCCCACCAGCGGGATGCGCGATGAGCCGCCCACCAGCAGCACGTGGTCGACGTCGGCGGGCCGGACCTCGGCGGAGCGCAGTGCCCGCTCCAGCGCCGTGACCGTCTCGGCCAGGGTGGGGCGGATCATCTCCTCGAACTGGTCGCGCGTGAGCCGCACGTCGGACTGGACGTTGGGCAGCAGGACCGGGATCGTCGCCTCGCTGTCGGAGGACAGCGCCTCCTTGGCCTGCGTGCACTCCAGCCGGAGGCGGGCCACGGCGGCGATGGCGGCCTCGTCGTCGGGGTCGAGGTCCTCGAGGGCGCCGTCGAGCGACTGGGCCACGTGGGCGAACACGGCGGCGTCGAAGTCGATGCCGCCCAGGCGCTCGATGCCGTCGGGCGTGCCGAGGAGCGTGAAGCCGCCGTCGGCCTCCTTGCGGAGGGCGGCGGCGTCGAACGTGCCGCCGCCCAGGTCGTAGACGGCGACGACCGCGCCCGGGTCGACCCGCTCCTCGCTCGCGTAGGACACGGCCGCAGCCTGCGGCTCGGTCACCATCGTCACCGTGGTGAGGCCGGCGACCTCGGCGGAGGCGGCGAACAGGTCGAGCTTGTACGAGCCCCAGTTGGCCGGGTGGGTGAGAGCCAGGGTGTCCGGCGGGCGGCCCTGCTGGCGGACCACGGTCTCGTACGCCCAGCGCAGCAGGTTGCCGGTGAGGACCTCGGGCCGGGCGGCGGCCCCGCCCAGCGTCATCGGCGTGGGGTCGCCCAGGCGGCGCTTGAACTCGCGGGCGATCCGCTCGGGCGCGGTCACGGCGTGGCGCTCGGCGGCGTCGCCCGCCAGCAGGTCGCCCTCCTCGCGCAGGTACAGCACCGACGGGATCGACGGGCCCCGCTGGCCCAGCGGCACCACCTCGAGCCGGCCGTTCTCGTGCACGGCGGCGCAGGTGTAGGTCGTCCCCAGGTCGACGCCCAGGTGGTAAGTCATCGGTTCTCCTCCGGGGCGAGAAGCGTGTCGTAATCGGCGCAGTCCACCGGCCCGTTCGTCTCGCGTCCCTCGCCGTCGACCGCCGGCCGGGCCACCCCGTCCACCTCGAAGGTCACCCGCTGGACGGTGCCGAGGCTCGTGGCCGTGCAGACGATCTGGCCGAAGGCCAGGCGCAGGGCCTCGCCCTCGACCTCGAAGATGCCGTAATTGAGGCTGATGTTGAGCACCGAGCCGTCCTGGCGCTGCGGCGGCGAGGTCAGCTGGGTCGTCTCGGGGATCGACGTGATCAGCCCCTGCTGACGCTCGCTCGGGCCGGGCGGGTCCTCCAGCAGCGTGTTCAGCAGCTCGACCTCGGTGGCCGGGCCGGGCACCGTGCGGTTGGCCCGGACCAGCTCCGTCTCGCCGTCGAGCGCCTGCGTGAAATACACCTCGACGACCTGGCCCGGGCGGGGGTCGAGCACGTCCTCGGCGCTGGTGGTGGGGCTGTCGTCGATCGAGTCGTCGGTGGCGGCCTCGTCCGGCGGGATGATGCGCGGCTCGTCGTCGGTGTCGACGCCGCAGCCGGCCGCGGCGAGCGCTGCGACGGCCCCCACGGCGAGCAGCCCACGGAGGCGGCTCACGGAAGCTGGTCCGGGAACTCGGCGGTGTCGTCCCACTCCGGGGAGTCGCCCTCGCGGTGCTCGGACGGCAGCGCCACCACGAAGCGGGCGCCCGGGGTCCCGTCGGCCTTGTCCTCGACCCACACGCGCCCGCCGTGCAGCACGACGTGCTCGCTGACGAGGGCCAGGCCCAGGCCGACGCCGTCGACGTCGCCGCGCTGGCGGGCCGACGTGCCGCGGTTGAAGCGCTGGAAGATGCGCCGGCGCTCGGCGGCGGGCACGCCCGGGCCGTCGTCCTCGACGGCAATGAGCACGTCGTTGCCCTTGCGGCGCAGCTCGACCCGGGTGGCGCCGTCGCCGTACTTGGTGGCGTTGTCGAGCAGGTTGGCGATGACGCGGGACAACCGGCGCTTGTCGGCCCGGACCACCACTCCCGCCAGCTCGGCGTCGATGTCGAGCGGGATGTCGGCGTCGGTGGACGACCCCACCGACTGCATCACCAGCTCGGCCAGCCGGACCTCCATGAGGTTGAGCGAGGTCGACGAGGTGTCGAAGCGGGTGATCTCGAGGAGGTCGGTGACCAGCTGCTCGAAGCGCTGGAGGTCGGCGGCCAGCAGGTCGACCGCCTCCTTGGCGCGGTCGGGCATCTCGTTGCGCCCGTTCTCCAGCACGTGGATGGACGCCGCCAGGGTCATCAGCGGCGATCGCAGCTCGTGGCTCACGGTGGAGGCGAACGTGGCGTCGCGCTCGATGCGCTCCTGCAGGGCGCTCGCCATGTCGTTGAACGAGTTGGCGATGGGGGCCAGGTCGGGGTCCTCGGTGTGCTCGAGGCGGGTGCCGAGCTTGCCGCCGGCGATCGACTTGGCCGCCTCGCCGACGTTGGAGAAGGGACGCATCACGCGGCGCGACGTCCACCAGCCCAGGGCGGCGCCGGCCAGCGTGGTGGCGACGGCGGCGCCGATGAGCGAGACACCGAGGGCGTCGAGCGTGTTCTCGACCTCGTCGAGCGACGTGACCTCGAAGTAGGCCGAGTCGGACAGGGCCAGCGGGATGCCCACCGCCAGCTGCGTCTCACCCTCGTGCTCGTAGCGCATGCGCGCCTGCTCGCGCCGCTGGATGACGACGTCCCGGAGCGACATGGGCAGGGCGTCGCGGCTGTACTGCGGCGTGGTCAGGTACCAGGCGCCGTTGAGCCGCAGGATCGGGTTGGACCCCGCCGCCTTGACGAGGGACGAGAGGGCGTCGGTCGGGTCCTCGAGGACGGGGGAGACCTGCTGCTCCATACGGGCGGCGTTCGTCCGGGCCTGGGCGGTGGCGTTCTGCTCGAACTCGGTGAGCAGGTTCTGCTGGGTCAGCGCCCACGTGGTGATGCCGACCATGGCGGACAGCAGCATGGCGCCGACGCCGAAGGCCAGCGTGATCCGCGTCCGCAGGCCGAGGCGGGGGAGGAGCCGCGGGCGGTCGTCGAAGTAGCGGAGCTTGGTGAGGCGCAGCCGCCGGAGCGTCCGGAGGCGGTCGACGAGGCCGGGCGTGCGGAGGACGGCGACCCCGTCAGCCCTGGAGCTTGTAACCGAGCCCACGGACGGTGACGACGTGGCGGGGGTTGGCGGCATCGGCCTCGACCTTGGTGCGCAGGCGACGGACGTGGACGTCGACCAGCCGGCCGTCGCCGAAGTACCCGTAACCCCACACCCGCTCGAGCAGCACCTCGCGGCTGAACACCCGACCGGGGCTGCTGGCCAGCTCGACGAGCAGCCGGAACTCGGTCTTGGTGAGGTGGATCTCGATGCCGTCGCGGCGGACGACACCCTCGTCGGGCACGATCTCGAGGTCGCCGAAGCGCAGGTGGGCGCTCGTCGGGTCGGAGCTGCGGACCCGGCGGAGCATGGCCCGGATGCGGGCCGACAGCTCCTTGGGGGCGAACGGCTTGGTGAGGTAGTCGTCGGCGCCGGCCTCGAGCCCGGCGACCACGTCGTGGGTGTCGGCCCGCGCCGTGACCATGATGATCGGCACGTCGGAGCTGCGCCGCAGGTTGCGGCAGAGCTCGAACCCGTCGATGCCCGGCAGCATGATGTCGATCAGGACGACGTCGGCCGGTTGGTGGTTGAAGGACTCGAGCGCGATCTCACCGGTCTCGGCCTCCTCGACCGACCAGCCCTCGTCCTCGAGCGCGAGCTTCACCGCCGTCCGGATGCGCTCGTCGTCCTCCACCGTCAAGATGCGGGTACCCACGGCCACGATGGTGCCTCATCGGGCGGCCCCGCGCGGACCGAGCGGGCGGAAAGGTGCCAGGTAACGGCGACTTTTCCGCCCGCGGGGCGTTCCGGGGTCAGGCCGGGCCGCCGAGGGCCTCGGGTTCTCCGGTCTCGTCTGCGTCCTGGTAGGCGACCAGGAGGGCCTCGCGGCCGGGGCCGCGGCCGGTGCGGTAGTGGAGGCCCTCGGCCAGCCCGGTGCCGAGCGAGCGGCACGCGGCCAGGGCGGCGGCGCCGTCGCCGTCGTAGTCCTGCAGCGCCCGGAGGTCGATCTCGACCCGCTCCGGCTGCTGGGACTCGATGGCGTCGAGTGCGGCACGGAGGAGGGACTGCCCCGCGACGGCGTCGAGGCGGTGCTCGACGGCGATCACGACGGTCGAGCCCTCCGTCGACACCCGGATCGAGGCGCCCTTGCCGTCGAGGCCGGCTGTTGCGGCGGTCATCCGGACGAGTGTGACGGCGGATCGTGACGGCGAGTGGTGCGAGACGGTTGCAGTCGGGTGACAGATGCCCGGCCAGAGATCGTCACGGCCCGTCACGGGCCGCCGCCAGCACGCACGGTCGACAGGACGTCACGGAGGGGGCCGGCGATACCGGGGGCGGCCGCCAGGACCGAGTCCGGCCGGACCGGCCCGCCGTCGAGCCCCGACAGCTCGACGCCGGCCTCGGCGGCCACGAGCGCCCCGGCCGCCAGGTCCCACCAGGCCAAACCCTTCTCGTAGTAGGCGTCGACCCGCCCGCAGGCGACCGAGCAGAGGTCGACCGCGGCGGCCCCGAACCGGCGGATGTCGCGCACCTGGGGCAGCAACTCGACGAGGACGGCGGCCTGGTGGCGCCGTCGCTCCGCTGCGTAGCCGAAACCGGTCGCCAGCAGCGCCAGGCGGAGGTCCGTCTGGCGCGAGCAGGCGATCGGCCGGCCATTGAGCCAGGCGCCTCCGCCACGGAGAGCGGTGAAGAGTTCGCCGTGCACGGCGTCGAGGACGGCGCCCGCGACGACCCCGTCCGGGCCCTCGGCGGCGATCGAGACCCCCCACCCCGGCAGGCCGAACAGGTAGTTCGTGGTGCCGTCCAGCGGGTCGACCACCCAGCGCAGCCCGCTGGTGCCGGCGACGGCGCTGCCCTCCTCGCCGAGGATGCCGTCGTCCGGGCGCTCGGCGAGGAGCGAGGTGACGATGAGGGCCTCGGCCGCCCGGTCCATCTCGCTCACCATGTCGGTGGCGCTCGACTTGGTCTCCACCAGCTCGCGCGTGACGCGGAAGCCCGTCAGCAGGAGGTCGCCGGCCTCGCCGGCCACCCGGGAGGCGAGGTCGAGGAGGGCGGCGTCATCGGTCATCGGGCCCGGACGGTACCGTGCCGCGGGATGACCCCCACTCACGCCGTCGACCTGCGCAGCGACACCGTGACGCGCCCGACGCCCGCCATGCGACGGGCGATGGCCGAGGCCGAGGTGGGCGACGACGGGTTCGGCGACGACCCCACGGTCAACCGCCTCCAGGACGCGTTCGCGGCGCTGACCGGCAAGCCGGCCGCCCTGTTCCTGCCGTCCGGGACCATGGCCAACCAGGTGGCCCTGCGGGTCCTCGCCGCCCCCGGGACCGCGGTCGTCGCCGGCCGCCGTCAGCACGTCGTGACCCACGAGGGCGGCGCGTTCGGAGTCAACCAGGTGGCCCAGCTGCACGTGGTGGACGACGACGACGGCACGCTCGACCCGGCCGAGGTCGCCTACCTGGCCGAGGCGGCCGGGCACCGCTGGCCCCGTCCCTCCGTCGTGTGCGTCGAGAACACCCACCTGGCGTCCGGCGGCCGGCCGTGGCCGCTGGAGCGCCTGGCCGCCGTCGCCGCCACCGGCGTCCCGGTCCACCTGGACGGCGCCCGGCTGTGGCACGCCTGCGTGGCCACGGGCGTGCCGGTCGCCCGCTACGCGCAGCACGCCGAGACGGTCACGTGCTGCCTGTCCAAGGGGCTGGGGGCGCCGGTCGGCTCGCTGCTGTCGGGGCCGGTCGACGTGATCGAGCGCGCCCACGCCGAGCGGAAGCGGCTCGG
>Ga0126306_10000365_pt1 | contig 20119 bp, 17 predicted proteins | sample Plot27_FD_92592 | JGI IMG/M metagenome (GOLD analysis project Ga0126306, IMG submission 92592) | Serpentine soil microbial communities from UC McLaughlin Reserve, CA, USA - Plot27 | ecosystem: Environmental > Terrestrial > Soil > Grasslands | place: USA: UC McLaughlin Reserve, Lake County... | reverse complement strand
GAAATGGACGAGGACGATTGGGACGCCGCCACGACGCTGAGCGAGCGGGCACGGTCCCGCGTCGAAGGCTGTGGCCTGGCCGACTACCCGATCGTTGCCCTGGTGTACGCGGTTTCTGCAGTCGCGGGCTCGCATGGCGGACGGGTCGAGGAAGCGCATCGCGACCTGCGAACTGCAAACAGCCTGGCCGCCAGGCTGGTGGACTTCCTTCCGTGGTACGAGGCCGAGACGCGAGTCGCGCTCGCGCGTGCGTCGCTCGGCCTGAGTGACGTGGCCGGGGCGCGATCGGTGCTCGCCGGCGCGGGCCGCCTGGTGCGGAGAATCCCGGAGTCCACGACCCTCCGTGTCTGGCTTAGGGAGACGTACTCACAGCTCGACGCGGCCACCGGCTCGGCAGGAGACGGGCTTACGCTCACCGCGGCCGAGTTGCGTGTCCTGCGGATGCTTCCCACCCATCTTTCGTTCCCAGCGATCGCAAAGCAGCTGTTCGTTTCCACAAACACGGTCAAGACCCACGTCCGGGCCCTCTATCGCAAGCTCGACGCATCGTCGCGCTCGGAGGCGGTCTCGCACGCAGCCGCCGCCGGTCTGCTCGAGGGTCTGCGGGCCGCGTGACGGTGTGACCGGCACCCCTCCCGAAGGCGACGCTGAGCTAACCGGACTCCTGGCGACCCCACGCTGGCTTCGGGACCTGGGGCTCACGGCCTGGCTGCTCGTCGGGCTGATCCTCCTGGTGGTCGCCGCGGTATGGATCATGGAGCTGACCGAGGCGATCGTGGCTCCCGTGATCACCGCGGCTGTGGTCGCGGCCGTCGCCGCTCCACTCGTCAGTTGGGCCGAGCGGCACCGCGTGCCACGCCTGGTCGGCGCGGTGCTGCTGCTGGTCGGGTTCATAGCGCTGGGGGTCGGCGTGGTGGTGATCGTGATCGGAGGAATCACGAGCCAGAGCGGTGACATCAACGGCCACCTTGCCGACGCAAAGGACACGCTTGCGGGCTGGCTCGAGGACCTCGGTGTCGATCCGAGCACGGCCAACAGCGCCAAGTCCGACGCCAGCTCGGCGGCGAGCGGGGCCGTCAGCACCCTGCTGGACGGGGTGGCGGGCGGGTTGAAACAGCTGTCGTCGCTTGTCTTCTTCCTTGCTCTGACGGCGCTCAGCCTGATCTTCATGCTCAAGGACGGCCCCGAGATTCGAGCATGGGGGGAGCGCCACGTCGGAGTGCCGCTACCCCTGGCGCAGATCATCACCGGGAGAAGTATCCAGTCGCTGCGGGGTTACTTCTTCGGCGTGACGCTGGTGGCCGCGTTCAACGCAGCGGTGGTCGCCGTGGGCGCCCTGATCCTCGGCGTGCCGCTGGTCGGCACCATCGCCGCCGTCACCTTCCTCGCCGCCTACGTCCCCTATCTCGGTGCCTGGACCGCTGGCGCGTTCTCCGTCCTGCTCGCCCTCGGGGGCGCGGGGACCGATGCCGCGATCGGAATGATCGTCGTCCAGCTGCTGGCCAACGGGGTGCTTCAGCAGATCGTGCAGCCGATTGCGATGGGGGCCGCGCTCGACATCCACCCGCTCGCGGTCCTGATCGTGACGATCGCGGGCGGCGCCCTTTTCGGCGCGGCCGGCCTCATTCTCGCGGCCCCGATCACCTCGGCGGTCGCGCGCATCTCGGCGGATCTCGCCGGCGCGCGTGGAAGCCCCGTCGGAGCGGAGGACGAGTCGCCTCCGGCAGCGGACGCGGCCCCCGCGTGAACGGCTGGTCGCGATTGTGAGCTCGATGAGCTGGGAGCCCGCGAAGCTGCGTCTCCGGCCTGGCCGGCTCATTCTCTCTTGGGCAACGGCCGCCGCGGCGGTGGCCGTGGCAGCGGCGATCGTGCCGGGCTTCGGACTCGAACAGTCCGGCGCCGCGTTTGCGGTTGCCGCGGCGATCGCCCTCCTGAACGCCGTGGTGCCACCGGTGCTCGCGGCGCTGCGGCTCCCGTTCATGCTGCTGACGGGCTTTCTGCTCGTGCTTGCCGCCAACGCCCTTTTGCTCCAGTTGGCCAGCGATCTGCTGAGCGACGACGTCCGGGTCGACTCGTTTGGCGATGCCCTGCTCGCCGCCCTGGTGATCTCGGCTGCGAGCGTCGTGCTCGAAACCCTCCTCGGCACGAATGACGACGACGCCTACAACCTTCGCGTCACGCGCCGCATCGCCCGGCGACAGGGCGCCAGCGCGCCCACCGACGTGCCCGGCATCGTGTTCCTCGAAATCGACGGTCTCGCTCTGCCCGTGCTGCGCGACGCCATGCGCGACGGCAGCGCCCCCAACATGGCCAGCTGGATCGCGGAGGAGGGCTATCGGCTCGCCGAGTGGGAGCCCGATCTCTCCTCCCAAACGGGAGCAAGCCAGGCGGGGATCCTGCTCGGTTCGAACGAGGACATGCCGGCGTTCCGTTGGGTCGAGAAGGAGAGCGCCCGCATGATTGCGTGCTCCTCCCCCGCCGACTGCGCCGAGCTCGAACGCCGCCACGCAAGCGGGAACGGGCTGCTCGCGAACGGGGGCACGAGCCGCGGCAACCTGCTTTCGGGAGAGGCTGAGGAGACCATCCTCACCGTCAGCCGCGTCGATGCGGAGCGGCGGGCGAACCCGGGATACCGGGCGTTCCTCGCCAACGGTTTCAATGTCACGCGCGCCCTGACCCTGTTCGTCTGGGAGGTGGCACTCGAGCTGACGGCGGCCGTGCGCGCGTCTCGGCGCGACGTTCGCCCCCGCGGTCATCGTGGTGGCGCCTACCCGCTGATGCGGGGCGCACTGTGCGTGGTTGTGCGGGACCTGATCGTGTTCGGCGTCCTGACCGACATGATGCGGGGGCGCCCGGCGGTGTACGCCACCTTCTCGAGCTATGACGAGGTGGCCCACCACTCCGGCCTGCAGCGGGCCGACACCCTCGAAGCATTGCGGAAACTCGACCAGCAGTTCGGGCGGATCGCCCGCGCAGGCCGCTATGCCCCACGCCCGTACAAGATCGTCGTTCTCTCTGATCATGGGCAGACCCAGGGCGCGACCTTCAAGCAGCGCAACGGCTATGGGCTGGACGAGCTCGTCGAACGCTCTCTCGAGAAGGGGCGCGTGGCGGGCTTTGCCGGGGGTGACGAACAGAACGCGATGGTCGGAACAGCCGTCAACGAGGCAACCGGCCGGCCGCAGAAGCGGGCGAAGAACGACGTCTCGGACCGCGACGTCGTGGTGCTCGGCTCCGGCAACCTGGGTCTCGTGTATCTGATGGAGGCCGAGCGCAGGCTCACGCTCGAGGAGCTGGAGGACCGTCACCCAAACCTGCTCCCAACGCTGCGCAAACACGAGCACGTCGGCTGGCTGCTGGTGCACTCCGCGCAACGGGGCGCGTTGGTGCTGGGCCCGAGCGGCACGAACTATCTCGACGAAGGGCGCATCGAGGGCGATGACCCGCTGGCCGCGTTCTCGCCCACGGCGTCACAGCACCTGCTTCGCACGGACCGCTTCGCGCACGTCGCGGACGTGATGGTCGGCAGTTTCTACGACCCGGTGCTCGACGAAGGTTGCGCCTTCGAGGAGCTGATCTCCTTCCACGGCGGCCTCGGCGGCCCGCAAACCCGTCCCTTCATCCTGTATCCGCCCGAGCTCGTGCCACCAGCCGAGCCAATAATCGGGGCCGCTGCCGTGCACAAGCTTTTGCTGGGATGGCGCCAGGCGCTCTCAGCCGGAGTTGAGGATGGCGAGACGGCCCGGACGAAGATCGAGCAGGCGGTCTGACATGCCCCAGGCCACCCTGCCCTCCAGGCAGCTCCTGGCATTCGGATTCGACGCGGACTCCGCGTTCGAGGGTCAGATGGTCGGCGCGCTCGAGCGGCTGGAGAGCGGCGGCGCGCTGCGTATCCTCGATGTGCTGTTCGCCGCGGCGGACAAGGAGACCGGTGAGCTCGTGGCCATCGACCTCCAAGGCGGCAGCGGCGGTCTCACAGCGAAGCTGCTCGATTTCCGGCTCGATCCCGCCGCACGACGCCGCGCAGCCGCACGGGCTCTCGATGACGACGCGAGCGAAGGAATGGCGGAGCTGTTGCGCGAGCTCGGCGGGAGCCTGCAACCCGGCACTGCGTTCGCTGCTGTGCTCGTCGAGCACATCTGGAGCCGCGCGCTGGCGGATGCAGTTTCGCGGGCGGGCGGCAGATCGGTGGCAAGCGAGTTCGTCGAGGCTTCGAGGCTGTCCGAGCTTGCGGAAGATCTGCTGAGAGCGACGGGGTAGTCGCACCTGCACCAGTGCGCTCAGGGTCAAGCGTCCGGGACGCATGCGTGCACCAGTCCTAGTCGGGTGCGGCCAACCTTGTGGAGCGCGATGTGACGGTCAACACTGAGACATGCGACGAACGGTCATTGTCGGCACGGCCGGTGCGAGCCTCGCGGCGTCCCTCGGATTTGCCCACCTCGCGCGCCGGCATCAGCACAGCCTGTCCGGTGCACTGCTGAGGATGGCGCTACGCGGGACATGGCGTGAGGCGCAAGCCACGGCAAGGGACGCGGGCGCCCGGCTTCGCGCCGTTGCCACGCCCGGCTAACTCTCCCGGCCCCCGCCCGTCATGCGCTCCTCGATCGACTCGAGGCGTGCCGCGACCTCTTCCAGCTTGGCGACGACGGCATCGGGCTCCGAGCGCCGCCGCCGCGCCTGATCGATCAGCGTGGCCGTGACGGACGCGGTGATCACCGTGAGAAGGGCGATCCCCTGGAGCATCAGGACGACGCCGATCAGGCGACCCGCCACATGCTCGGGAACCACGTCTCCGTAGCCGACGGTCGTCACCGTCTGCATAGCCCACCAAAGCGCATCGCCCACCCCGTCGAAATCCTTGCGGTCGATAAGCCAGGCCCCGATTCCGCCAGCAAGCGTGAGCACCAACGTTGACCCGGAGATCACGAGCGCCGCGCGCCGCGCCGTCAGCGGGCGGTCTTGGAGCGACCGTTGCAGCCTGGACTGAAGCACCAGCCCGCCCAGTATCGCCACGACCACGGCCGGAACCCGCGGCGGATAGGTTCAGCAGGTGCCACCTGTCTCGGTTCGCACGCTCGTGATCGCTGGAGCGCTCGGGGTGCCCGTGGCGCTCGCGGCCGTCGGGTTCACCTCGCTTGTCCACGGCTTGGAGTCGCTGCTCTGGGACGAGCTCCCGGACGCGGCCGGCTGGGACGAGCCGCCCTGGTGGTACGTGCTCGCGATCCCGACGCTCGCCGGCGCGGTTGTCGCGGGTGCAGTACGCCTCCCGGGCGCCGCCGGCCACCCGCCGCTGGAGGGCCTGGGATTGGATCCGCCCCACCCGCTGCACCTGCCGGCCATCCTGCTGGCCGCCCTGGCAACGCTGGCGGGCGGCATCGTGCTCGGCCCGGAGGCACCGCTCGTAGCGCTCGGGCTCGTGCTCGGGGTGATGGCGGCGCGGCTACTGCGAGTGCCGGAGGCGGAGGGGAAGGCGCTCGTGGTGGCGGGCGCATTCGCGGCGATGGCGACCATCTTCGCCGGGCCGCTCCCGACCCTGCTGCTGATGTTCGAGCTGATCGTGGCCCGCGGTGCCGTCAGTTCGCAGGGCGTCATCCCGCTGCTGCTGCCCGGGTTCGTCGCGTCCGGCACCGGCGCGCTCGTGTTCACCGGCATCCAGGACTGGCCGGGGGTACGCCAGGGGTCGCTTCAGGTGTTGGACCTGCCCGCCTACGAGACCGTTCAGATACTCGACCTTGGATGGGCCTTCGCAACCGCCGCCGTGACCGCCGTCCTTGTCACACTCGCCCGCGACCTCGCCAAGCTGGTCGCCAGCCGCGTGGAGGCGCGCCAGAGCCTCGCGCTCATCCTGGGTGGCCTCGCGGTTGGCGTGCTGGCAGTTGTGTTCCATGAGGTCGCATCGCGGCCGGCGGAGCTCGTGCTGTTCTCAGGGCAGAGCTCGCTGGCCGACGTGACAGCCGAGACGGCCGCGGGCGTCCTGGTGGCGCTCGTGGTGGCGAAGGGGCTCGCCTACGCAATCTCCCTCGCGGTCGGCTTCCGGGGCGGCCCGATCTTCCCCGCGGTCGCGATCGGCGTCATGGTCGGGGTGCTGGCATCGCTGGCGCTGCCCGATTTCGCCCTGGCGCCGGGCGTCGTCGCAGGCCTGGCCGGCGGCGCGGCGGCCTCGCTGAAGCTGCCGTTCTTCGGGGCGCTGCTGGCCGCGCTCCTCGTTGGGCTCACCGCCACGGGCACGGCACCGATAGCGGTGATCGCCGGGGTCACGGGCTGGCTCGTCGCGTTGCGGCTCGAGCTGCGGGAAGGGTGATGACCTACGCTTCGCGCGTGCGCAGACGGCCCGGGGAGCGGCTCCAAGCCTGGATCGTCACGGGTCCCCTCGGCCATCTCTGGAGCGCGCTCGCCGACATGACCCTGATCTGGGTCCGCTACCTGGCGCACCGCGCCCGCGGGGGTTAGCGAGTGGCCGCCGCGCTCGGCTGGGGTGCCCTGGCCGCCTCGTCGCTCGTGGTGGGGGCGCTGATCGGGCTGGCGCGGCCATGGCCGTCCAGGGCGGTCGGGCTGGTGCTCGGCTTTGGTGCCGGAGCGCTGATCAGCGCAGTCAGCTTCGAGCTGGCCGAAGACGGTGTGAAGATTGCCGGCGGGCTGCCGGTCGCAATTGGCCTTGGCATCGGTGCGCTCACCTACTTCGTCGCCTCCGGCCGTGTCGCGGCGATGGGCGGAGGGGCCGCGCTCGCTCTCGGGGCCTTCCTCGACGGCATACCCGAGCAGATGGTGCTCGGCATCGGTCTGGCCAGCGGCGACGAGGTGAGCATCGGACTGCTCGCCGCCATCTACGTGTCGAACCTGCCCGAGGGGGTCGGCGGCGCCACCGAGTTGGAGGCGGCCGGCCGATCGCGTCGGCAGGTGTTGAGGCTGTGGGTGGCGGTGTCCGTGGCATGCGCGCTTGCCACACCGGTGGGTTACGCGCTGATGGACATCACGTCGGACGACTTCCAGGGTGGGATCAACGGCTTCGCAGCCGGGGCCCTGCTCGTGATGCTCGTGGACTCGATGATCCCGGATGCGACCGAGCGCTCCGGCCGCACCACGGGGCTTGTGACCACGCTCGGCTTTGCCCTAGGGGCAGGCCTCTCGCTCGCCTGATCAGCCGCGTCCGCGCGAGCGCGATACGAGAAAGCCGAGCGTCGCGCCGACCAGCATCGACAGGGCGATCACCACGATCAGCGGCGTGCTCCAGGTGCCGAGTATCCAGTTGACGTCCACCTCATCGAGGTTGGCGACGGCGAAGACGCCTCCGAGCGCGGCCAGGACCAGCGCTGCGATCCGTCGTCGTTCCACCTTGTCAGTCTCTCACGCTGAACTACCGCAGGCTCGCCGGAGCCGGCAGCGCCTGAAGCCTGCGCCGGTAGCCGTCCATCACCGCGCGCGGGAAGTCGCCGTGAGTCTGGCTGCGCAGCCGCGCCACGCGCTCGCGGTGGTACGGGCTCGAGCGGTTTTCGTTGTGGCCGATCACGTTCCGCGTGCGGATGCCGTAGCGGCCCTGGAGCGCGCGCGTGAGGCGCAGCGAGGCCGCCAGCTGGCGCGGGTTCCCCATCACCTCGGCGTCGCTCTGGCCCACATGCTCGATCCCGATCGCGGTCCAGTTCAGGCCGACGGTATGGCGGCACATGATCGATGTCGGCACCAGCCGGTAGATGGTCCCGTCGCGGTCGATCACGAAGTGCGAGCACACGCCTGGCAGCTCGTGCAGCTCGGGGTCCGGCTGGTTGCGCGAGAAGTAGTCGAACACCGGCTGGAAGCTGCTGGTCACGGTGTAGTGCTCCACGATCACGTGCGGGTCGCGCAGCCGGAACTCGTGGATGCCGTAGTGGCGCTGCGAGTAGTCCGCCATGTCCGCCCTGCGGCGGTCGCCGAACGGAATCGGCTTCGAGACCTCGCGGGGCGGCGCGACCGCGCGGGCGAGCGCGAGCACCGCGTTCGCGTGGCGGCGCACGCCGGCCTTGGGCAGCGGCCCACCGGGCAGCTCGACCACGAAGGCGCTGTCGCCTGGGAAGCCGTGGTTCTGCCAGGAGACAGCGGTCCCGTGGTAGCGCGGGAGGTTCCGGCGCGGCAGCCCGCTGCGCGACGAGTAGAGGCGCTCGATCACCGGGTCGCCGGTGCTCCTCACCACCATCTTGAGCGCCTGGTGGTACCAGAGCGTCACGCGCGGCTGCTCGCGTTCGATGAAGCGCTGCATCACCTGCGTCTCCGGCTCGGACGCGGGTCCGCTGCCGGACTCGTACACGCCGTCCTGCGGCTGCCAGCGGTACGGGAAGTTGCGGTTCAGGTCCACGCCGTTCGCGTTGTGGCGCATGCCGGCTGCGGAGCCGTCGGGATTGGCGTCGTCCACTAGCCAGAGCGCGGTGCCGCGCGGCGGTCGCACCCGCTGAAGGCGGGCGACCACTGCCCGGCCGGCCGGCTCGTTTCCGTGCACCTGGCCAACCACGAGCAGCTTCACGCGCGCGCGAGGGCTGCCCACCCGCAGCGCGCGGATTGGGCGGTCCTGTGCCGAGCGCCCGATCGTCTCCCAGCCGGCGGACTGGGCCGGGACGCCGGGCGCGCTGGCCGCGGCGGCGGCCGCCATGCCTGCGAAGAACGCGGAGAGCAGCACCCACCTGAGTATGGCGGCCGCGCTAGGGTCAGCCGCTCGTGATCGCAGAGCTTGCAGAACGCGCCTCCGCGGGTGGCCGGATTGCAATCGACACGGAGTTCGTCTCAGAGCGCCGCTACCAGGCGCTGCTCTGCCTGGTTCAGGTGGCCGTGCCCGACCCGGATGCCGAGGACGGGGTGCGCACCGAGGTCCTCGACCCGCTCGAGGGCGAGCTCGACTTCTCCCCCCTCGCCGGCGTGCTCGCGGACCCGGACGTGGAGGTCCTGATGCACGCCGGGCGACAGGACGTAGGGATCCTGCGCCGGACCTGGAACACGGACGTGACCAACGTCTTCGACACGCAGGTGGCGGCCGGCTTCCTCGGATACGGCAACCAGGAGGGCTACGAGTCCCTGGTGCGCAAGGTCCTGAAGGTGAAGCTCACGGGGAGCGAGGGCTTCACGAAGTGGGACCGCCGCCCGCTCACGGCGCAGCAGCTCGAATACGCCGGCGACGACGCCCGCCTGCTGCTGGCACTCGGAGAGGAGCTCGAGCGCCGCCTCGCGGAACGTGGCCGGCTCGAGTGGGCGCGCGAGGAGTCGCGCGCGCTCGAGGACGTGAACGACGAGCGCGACGCCGAGCGCTCCTACGAGCGGCTCCCTCGGCTTGGGCGCCTGAACGAGTCGGCGCGAGCGGTCGCCCGGGAGCTGGCCGAGTGGCGCGAGCAGGAGGCGCGAGCCGCCGACCGCCCGCCCGGGTCCGTGCTGCCCGACCAGGCCCTCGTGGAGCTCGCGCGCCGCACGCCACGCGACAGGAACGGCCTCGAGCAGATCCGCGGCCTGCCCCCGCAGACGCTTCACCGCCGCGGCGATGCCCTCGTGGCGGCCATCGCCCGGGGCCGCGACCGCACCGCACCGCCGCCGCCGCTCGAAGCCTCCCCGCGCGACCCGGCGGATGCCCCGCTCGTCTCGCTCGCCCAGGCACTCGTGCGCCACCGCTCGATGGAGTCGGGTGTGGCGGTCGAGCTGATCGCCACCCAATCAGAGCTCGCCACGCTGGTGCACTCGGTGCGCCACGGCAGCGACAGCGATCACATCCGCGTCGCCCACGGCTGGCGCCGCGAGCTGGTCGGCGACGAGCTGCGCGAACTGGCGCAGGGCCGCCGCGCGCTGAGCGTGGATCCGGACGGCGGGCTGGTGGTGCGCGAGGCCTAGTTGTAGTTCCTAGCGAGGTTGTTCAGCTCGTTGAGGCGAGCTGCGGGTGGTTTGTGGCTGAGGGCGCCGTGTCGTCGGCTGAAGTTGTAGTGGGTTAGCCAGCCGGGGAGGGTGCGGGCGCGTTCTGTCGAGCTGGCGTAGATCGCGCCGTGGGCCCAGCGGTTGGTGAGCGTCTGGATGAAGCGCTCGGCTTTGCCGTTGGTGCGTGGGCGGTAGGGGCGCGTGAAGATGTGCCGGCCGATGCCGAGCTCGCGGCGAGCGCGTGCCAGTGTGTGCGAGCGGTAGCAGGCGCCGTTGTCGCGAGCTCGACCGCGACTCCGAGCGAGGCGAACCAGGCGACGGCGCGGCGCAGGAAAGCGGCTGCGGTGTCGCCCTGCTCGTTGGGCAACACCTCGGCGTAGGCGAGCCGCGTTGCGTCGTCGACGGCGACGTGCACGAACTCCCAGCCGAGCTCGCCGCGGGCCTTGCGGCCGCGGTGGCCGCCGTAGGCGCGGCGGCCGGTGATCCGCTTGCCGGCGCCCGAGATGCGGCCGAGCTTCTTGATGTCGAGGTGGACGAGCTCGCCGGCGCGGCGGCGCTCGTAGCGGTTCGGCGGTTCGGGCGGCTCGAGCCGGCTGCGCTTCCCCAGCCCGACCCGACGCAGCACCGCCGACACCGTCGAGAGCGCCATCGACAACACCTCCGCGATCTCCGCCGCGGTCATCCGCAACCTGCGCAGCGCGACGATCGCCTCGACCCGCGACGGCGGCGTGCGATGCGGAACCCGCTTCGGCGCCGACGACCGATCGGCCAAGCCCGCCTCACCCTCGGCCCGCCACCTCCCCAGCCACTTCGCTGCGCTGCGGTCGCTGACTCCGGCGGCCGCGGCCGCCTCCGCCAGCGACCAGCCCCGATCGAGCCGATCGACCAGCAGCCGCCGGCTGTTCGGACAGGTCCTCGCGTTAGCGTGCAACTTCATCCGGTGTCCTCCTTGGGACTGGTGGCGTTAGACACCTCCAGCCTCCAAGGGGGCCCGGATGAACAACGTGCCTAGGAACTACACCTAGGAGGCGTCGTCCGGCAGGCTGAGGCCGGGCGGGAGCTCGCCATCGTCGATCAGGCGGCGGATGTCGCCGCTTCGCTTCGGGGCCAGATAGACGTGGCGTTGGCCCACGCTCGGCTTCTGCTCAAGCAGGCCTCCCTCCAGGAGCGCCTCGCCGACCTCGTAGGCAAGCGCCCGGTCGTGGCCCGCGAAGCCGCGCGCCAGATGGTCGAAGGCGGTGTGGTAGCCGCCCCACTTGCCCATGCCGTCGAGGCGCTGGAGTATCCGCCGCGCCACGCGCCGCACCGGGTCCGGGTCCTGGTGCGCACGCGAGACCGCGCCCGCCGGCTCCAGCAGTCGCAGGACCTGGTCCTCGAGAGCCTCGACGGTCTCGTCGTCGAGCGGCGAGCCGCCCAGGCGGGTCACCGCCTCGGCCACGCGCAGCGGGTGCGTAGCGCCGATCGGCGCGCGCAGGTCGGTCCCACCCTCGAGCACGTGGCCAGGCAGCAGGTGCGCTTGGGCCCGCAGGCGGTCGATGCGCCGCTCCTCGAACTCCGTGTTGAGAGCCTCGTGCGCGTACTCCGCGGCCTCCACCGGCTCGGCCGCGGGATAGGCGAGCAGCAGCGTTCCGTCCAGCTCGCCGAGCAGCAGCCGCAGATCCTCACGCGAGCGCGGCGGGCCGGGCGACGCACCCTCCACCACCTGCTCCACGGCCGTCGCGGCGAGCGCGGCCGCCCGCTCCCCCACGGCGCCGGGGTCCGCACGCAGCTCCGGCGCCACGGGGATCGCCGCCAGCACCTCGCTCTCTGCGGCCGCCACGGCCACCGCGATCGGCATCTCGTAGCCGGTGCGGCGCTCGCCCAGCTCGCGCACGCCGCGCGCCAGCTCGGCGTCGAGCAGCTTCCTCAGCCGCGCCGAGGAGTCGCGCGGCGCATCCGCGCCGCCCGCGTCCCCGAGCGCCTGCTCGAGCTCGCTGCGAGCTGCAGCCATCCGGCCAGCCTACGCGGAGCTGCGTGAGGCGCTCCGGCCGTGGGTACGGTCGGGGGGTGAATGAGAAGCTTCTCCGCATCTACCTCCAGGACCACCACGCCGGCTCGACGACCGGACTCGAGCTGGCGCGGCGGATCCACGGCTCCAACAAGGGCAACGAGTACGGCACGGCGATGGCGAAGATCGTCGACGAGGTCGCCGCCGACAAGAAGTCGCTCGAGAGCATCATGGACGACCTCGGCTTCGGCGGAGACAGGATCAAGGACATCGGCGCCTGGGCGCTCGAGAAGGCCGGCCGCCTCAAGATGAACGGCCAGATCAGCGGCTACTCGCCGCTCAGCCGCGTGGTGGAGCTCGAGGGCCTCATGACCGGCATCACCGGCAAGATTGGGCTCTGGGTGGCGCTGCTCCAGGTGGCACCGCAGGAGTCGCGGCTGGACAGCGAGCGGCTTGAGCGTCTGCGCGAGCGTGGCGAGAGCCAGCGCGCGACCGTCGAGGAGCTCCGCGAGCGAGCGACACGCGAGGCGTTCGCCGGCTAGACGCGCGGGGGTCGCGGGCGGGCCTCGCGGGCTAGTCTGCCCGCGTGTCCTGGGAGCCCGAGCTCGACGAGCTGCGCCGGCGCGAGGAGCTCGCCCGGAGGATGGGCGGCGAGGAGCGCGTCGAGCGCCAGCACGCCTCCGGCCGGCTGACGGTCCGCGAGCGCATCGAGCGGCTGTTCGACGAGGAGACCTTCCACGAGACCGGCGCGCTCGCCGGCCGCGGCACCTACGGCGACGACGGCGAGCTGACCGAGTTCCTGCCGGCCAACACGATCGTCGGCCAGGGACGCATCGACGGCCGCCGCGCTGTCGTCCAGGGCGACGACTTCACCGTGCGCGGCGGCGCCGCCGACGCCGCGATCTGGGAGAAGGCGGTCTACGCGGAGCGCATGGCGCACGACCTCCGCCTGCCGCTCCTGCGGCTGGTGGACGGCACCGGTGGCGGCGGCAGCGTCAAGACGCTCGAGCAGATGGGCTTCTCGTACGTTCCTCCGCTCCCCGGCTTCGAGCTGGTGGTGAAGAACCTCTCGATCGTGCCCGTGGTTGCCGCGGCGCTCGGCCCGGTCGCCGGTCTGGGCGCCGCCCGCGTCGTGTGCTCTCACTTCTGCGTGATCGTGAAGGACACCGCTCAGCTGTTCGTGGCGGGTCCGCCCGTGGTGGCGATGGCGGGCATGGGCGAGACGCCCGACAAGGAGCAGCTCGGCGGGGCACGGCTCCAGGCCGGCGCCGGCGCCGTGGACAACCTCGCCGCGGACGAGGACGACGCGCTCGCCCAGATGAGGCGCTTCCTCTCGTACCTGCCCGCGAACGTCTGGGAGGCGCCCCCCGCGAACGAGGCGTCCGACCCCGCCGACCGCCGCGAGGAGGAGCTGCTCTCGATCGTCCCGCGCGACCCCCGCCGGCCCTACAAGATGCGGCGCGTGCTCGAGGCGGTGCTCGACGGCGGCTCCGTGTTCGAGCTCGGCGCCGCGTTCGGGCGCCCCACGATCACCTGCCTGGCCCGGCTCGGGGGCCGGCCGGTGGGCGTGCTCGCCTCCGATCCCGAGCACTACGGCGGCGGCGTGACGGCCGACGCCGCCGAGAAGACCGCCCGCTTCGTGGACATGTGCGACCAGTTCCACCTGCCGATCGTGAACTTCGTGGACGTGCCGGGCTTCGTGATCGGCACGGACGCGGAGCGCGCCGGCACGATCCGGCGCGGCTCGCGTGGCCTGTTCGCCGCCGTCCAGGCGAGCGTCCCCTGGGTGTCGATCCTCGTACGCAAGGTCTACGGCGTGGCCGGCGCCGGCCACGGCGACGGCTCGCGGCTCAACCTGCGCTTCGCCTGGCCGTCCGGCAACTGGGGCTCATTGCCGATGGCGGGCGGTCTCGAGGCGGCCTACCGGCGCGAGCTCGAGGCTGCAGAGGACCCCGTGGCCCTGCGACAGGAGATCGCCGCGCGGCTCGAGGCCGTCACGTCGCCGTTCCGGACCGCGGAGCGCTTCAGCGTCGAGGAGATCATCGACCCCCGCGACACGCGCCCGATCCTCTGCGACTGGGCCGAGCGCGCGCACGAGCTGGTGCGCCACGAGCTGCACGCAGGGCCGAAGACGCGAGGCCCCCGGCCCTGACGCGCGGCCCGCATCCATGATATAGTTGCACGCGCAATGAAATTGAACGGGATACATCACATCACGGCAATCACCGGCGACTCCCAGCGCAACGTCGACTTCTACGTCGGCGTGATGGGTCTTCGACTCGTGAAGAAGTCGGTCAACCAGGACGACCCCACCGTCTACCACCTCTTCTACGGCGACGAGCACGCGAAGCCCGGGCTCGACCTCACGTTCTTCGAGTACCCCGGAGCCGCCCCCGGTCGCGCGGGCGAGGGGATGATCCACCGCGTGGTCTGGCGCGTGGGCTCCCCCGCGGCGCTCGACTTCTGGAGCGAGCGGCTGGCCGGCGCGGGCGTCGAGACCAGCCGCGAGGGCGACTCGCTTCGGTTCGCCGACCCGGAGGGTCTCGAGCACGAGCTGCTGGTGGCCGGCGTGCCGGACGAGCCGCTGATCGCCGAGCACCCCGAGGTGCCGGCCGAGCACGCGCTCCAGGGCTTCCATGCCGCGCGCGCGTATGCGTCTGACCCCGAGCGCAGTCGCGGGCTGCTCGAGGAGGGACTGGGCTTTCAGGGCTCCGCCGACGGCTGGGAGGCGCGCGGCGACGAGCGCGGCGGGCTCTACCACTACGACGCCCCGCCCGCGGAGCGCGGAATCCAGGGCGCCGGCACTGTGCACCACATCGCGTGGAACTCGGCCGACGAGGACCACGAGGCGTGGCGCGATCGCGTGGCACAGAGCGGCGCGCACCCGACGCAGGTGATCGACAGGCACTACTTCAAGTCGATCTACTTCCGCGAGCCCAGCGGCGTGCTGTTCGAGCTGGCCACCCCCAGCCCGGGCTTCACGATCGACGAGCCGCTCGAGACCCTCGGCGAGAAGCTCTCGATCCCGCCGCGGCTCGAAGAGCTCCGCGAGCAGATCGAGGCGACCGTGCGCCCGCTCGAGAACCCGCGCAGCGCCGCTCGCGCCCACAGCAGCTAACGACCCTTGCGGCGTGGCGTGTCCGGCCGTAAGGTCGGGCATCGCCCGCGCCGCAGTCCTGCTCGCAGTTACCTGGATCGCGCTCAGCGCGGCGGCGGCCGCTGCCGCCACCCCGGACCCGCGCACAACCACGAGCAACGCGCTCACGCGCTTCCTCAACGACACGGGCGGGCTCACCCGCGCGGACGCCAGCGTCGCCACGCGCCGGCGGCTGCTGCGGCTCGCACGCAGGATCGAGGGCCATTCCGTGGGCCGGCCGTGTCGCTCGGTGCGCGAGATCCGCCTCTACCGGGCGCTGCTCCCGAAGGTGGCCGAACGCCGCAGCCAGGCGCCCGGGCGCAAGCCGGGACCGGCTTCGGTCCGCGGCACGCTCGAGCGCGATGCGCTGGCCGTGGACGCCGGGCTCAAGCAGCTGCCGGCCACCCGGCGCTGCGGCGGCGGCGCCACGCGCGCCGGCACGAACCTCGCGACCCGCGTGCGGCGTAGCAGCAAGAGAACGCTGAGGATGCACGTGACGCTTCCGGTGGCGCGCTGGGAGGCCCGCAGCGGCGGCGGCAGGGACTTCATCGGCCTGAACATGGACGGCACCGAGTTCCTCGGCGCAAACGGCGATCCCGGCGTGCCGGCGTTCACCCGCCTGTTCGCCGTGCCGCGCGGGGCGCGCATGTCGGTGAAGGTCTCGAATGCGCGCGGCTACACGCTCGACGGCATCGACCTGTTCCCAAAGCAGGACCAGGCGGTCGACCAGGAGCTGCCCCCGGACTTCCCGTCGGCCGAGACGTTCGCCGACAAGCCGTTCAAGATCGACCGCGGCGCCTACCGGGGTCGCGCTGCGATTCCGAGGCGGCTTGCCTTCGCCAGGATGCTCGGGCAGATGCGCGACCTCAGGATCGGCGCCGTGCAGGTGCCGGGCGCGCAGTACGACCCGCGCCTGCGCCGGGCCCGCATCTTCACGTCGATGGACGTGACCGTGACGTTCAGAAGGGCCGGCGGCTGGCTTCCGAACCGGGTGCGCACCGCTCAGGAGGAGCCCTTCAGGCGCGTCTACGGGTCAGCGCTCGCGAACTACAGGACGGTGGCCGCCGCCGCGCGGGCCGCGGCGCCGGCCGACCCGGCTCAGGCCGGCTGCGGCGAGGAGTACCTGATCGTGACCTCGCCGACCCTGCGCCCCGCCGCCGACACCCTGGCAGCCGCCAAGACCGCCGCCGGCTTCGCGGTGGGCATCCACGAGGTCGCGCCAAACACCGCCGCGGCTGACGTTCGCACCTTCATCCGAGGCGAGCTGAACAGCACCACCTGCGTCCGGCCCACCTACGTGGTGCTGATCGGGGACACCTCCCACGTGCCGAGCTTCCTCGAGGTCTGCCCAGGCATCGAGAACTGCCAGGTCACGACCGACCTCTCCTACTCGCTCGACGGCGTCGGCACCGACGCGTTCGCCGACGTGATGCTCGGCCGCATCCCGGCGAACACGCTTGCCGTGGCGCAGACCACGGTCGACAAGATCGTGACCTACCAGACGCAGCTGCCCGCGCCGGCCGGTGACGACTTCTACAACCACGCCACCGTCACCGCGAACTTCGAGGGCCTCGGTCCGCGCGACGCGCGCGGATTCACGCTGTCGGCCGAGCGCATGCGAGCGGGGCTGCGCTCGCGCGGGCACGTTGTGACCCGCCTGAACAGCGCCCAGGCCACCGCCGACATCCAGCTCTTCAAGGACAACACTCCGATCCCGGAGGAGCTGAAGCGGCCCGCGACCCCCTGGACCGACGCCCGCGACCAGGTCGTGAACGAGCTGAACGCGGGCCGCTTCCTGTTCGTGCACCGGGACCACGGCAGCCGCCTCGGCTGGGCGAACCCGGGGATCAACATCAACGACATCGGCCGACTCAACTCGAACAGCACCAAGCTGCCGGTGGTGCTCGCCATCAACTGCAGCAGCGCGGGGTTCCAGTTCCCGGGCAACCCGAGCTTTGACGAGCAGCTGCTCCACCGGGTTGGCGGCGGCGCCGTGGCGGTGATCGGCGACACCGACGTGAGCCCCACGGTGCAGAACGACCAGCTCACGGTCGGATGGGCGGACGCGATGTTCCCGGCGACCGTGCCGACCTTCGGCTCCGCCCAGCCGCTGAAGCGCATGGGCGAGATCCTCAACGCGGGCAAGGCGTACATGGCTTCCCTTGCGGGCCCAACCCAGCAGCTCACCGGCCAGGTGTACCGCGAGCACCTCCTCTGGCACCTGCTCGGCGATCCGAGCATGGAGATCCGCATGGCCGAGCCGACGGCCTTCGACACCACGAAGATCGTCACGAAGTTCGTGCACCGCACCGATTCGTTCCCCGTCGGTGACCCGTCGTTCCAGGTGCGGGTCACGTCGACGCAGGCGGGAACCGACGGCACGCTCGCGACGCTCCTGCACGGGACCGAGGTGATCGGGCGCGCCACGGTCACGGGCGGGGTGGCCGTGATCACGCCGACGAAGCGCACGGATTCGGCGAACCTCTCCGTTGCGCTCGAGCGCGACAACTTCATTGCCAGGACACTGCCGGTGTCCGCGCCGGTTCCCAGCCTGACGATGAACTGCCCGCCCGACGTGAACGTGCCGGACGAGGACAACGCTCTGGTGAGCGGCACGCTGTCGCCGAAGGTCAGTGGCGCAACCATCCGCCTGCGCGCAACCCGGCAGAACGGCACCGTCACGACTCACTCGACGACCACGGACGCCGCAAGCACGTGGAGGATCAAGATCGCGCCCATGAGGGACACGGACCTCGGGCAGGTGAAGATCGAGGCATTCTTCGACGGGGCGAACAAGTACGGCTCAGACGACACCCTCTGCACCGTGCCCGTGACCTAGCAAGTTTCGGCGGCGCGCCTCGTTGTAGACGGCATGCCCCGGTTCGCGGTTCTTGCTTCCCTGACCCTGTTCATCCTCGCTCTGGGAGCGGCGAGCGCGCTCGCTCAGTCGGCCACGTCCGGCGAACACAGCGAGAACATGGAGTTCGTCAAGAACCTGCCGTATGAGCTGAAGAACGGCGGGACCAGCAGCTTCGGCACCGACATCGAGTTCGCGAACCTCGGTGGCCGCAAGTACGCGCTCGCCGGCTCCTACCGGAACGGCATGCAGATCGTGGACATCACGAACCCGCGCGACTCGCAGGTCGCGGGTGTCTACGACTGCGGCGTGACGCAGGGCGACATTCAGGTCTTCCGCCAGGCCAGCAGGCCCGGCCGCACGTTCGTCGCGTACGCGTCCGACACCTTCGGCGACGGCACCTCAACCTGCTACCAGGAGGCGGCGGCGCTCGGCTTCGAGGCGCTGAAGTCGGACGGCACGGGCCGCAACGGCACCGTCATCGCCGAGATCACCGACCCGCTCCACCCCACGACGGTCTCGTTCGTGGACATCACCCAGGGCGCGCACAACCAGACCGTGCACCCGAGCGGCGACTATCTCTACAACTCGAACTCCGACCTGATCACCTCGTTCGAGCCGGCGATCGAGGTGTTCGACATCTCGAACTTCGCGGCTCCGACGAAGGTGAGCGAGCTCGCGCTGCCCACGCGGCCCGGGCTCGGCACCGAGTCGCACGACATCAGCTTCAAGAGCGACGGCACGCGCGCGTACTCGGCGGCGCTGTCGCAGGGAGTTGTGATCAACACCGAGAACCCCGCCGACCCGTCTGTGATCTCGAGCTGGGTGGACCCGGCCATCAACGTCTGGCACGAGGTGGAGCCGTACAACGTCCGCGACGCGAGTGGCAAGGAGCGCAACTTCCTGATCGCCGAGGACGAGTTCGCGGGCGCGGCCGGCGGGCCGGTCTGCCCGAGTGGCGGCGTCCACGTGTACGAGATCACAGGCGACCTCGAGCAGGCACCCGAGAAGGTCGGCTACTGGAACATCGACGACGTGGGCTTCTCGGGCAACGCCGAGGGCACCTGCACGGCGCACGTGTTCCGCGTCCACCAGCGCGAGCAGCTGCTCACCGCCGCGTTCTACAACGGCGGTGTGCGCGTGGTCGACCTCTCCGGCCTGGCTGGCATCTCGCTGGGCAGCAGCCAGCTCGTGGGCGAGGGCATGAAGGAGGTCGGCTACTACCGGATGCCGGACGCCGACACATGGTCCGCGAAGACGCCACAGATCGACCGCAAGACGGGCAACTTCTACCTGTTCGGCAACGACATCGCCCGCGGTCTCGACATCTACCACTACACGGGCACCGGCAAGCAGCCGAAGCGCCGTGGCAAGTGGATGAACGCCGAGGAGGCGAGGATCGCCCTGGCCGGAAGGCCGAGTCCGGGCGTGTCGGGCACGACCTACATCTGCCTGCTCGACGACTAGCTGTCTAGATTGCGGCCGGTGCTCTTCACCGGCGGAACGATCCGAACGCTTGACCCGGCTGCCCCCGTAGTGGGGCAGCTGGCCGTTCGCGGCCCGTGGGTGGTCGACGACGAGAAGGCCGGCTCCGGCGTGGTCGAGCTGGGCGACCGCTGCGTGCTACCCGGCTTCACGGACTCACACGTGCACTTCCCGACCTGGTCGCTCGGTCTCACCCAGGCTCGGCTGGAGGGAGCGCGCTCGCTCGAGGAGGCGCTCGAGCGCGTCGTGGCGGCGCGCGAGCGGGTGGCGCCCGGGGGCTGGCTTCGAGGACTCGGCTGGCGCGAGGGCGATTGGACCGAGCCGCCCACGCGGGAGGCGCTCGATCGCGCCGTGCCGGACCTGCCGGTGGCGCTGATGTCGAAGGACTACCACTCGCTCTGGGTGAACAGCGCGGCGGTCGCGAAGGCCAATGCGCCACTCGAGATGCCCGGCGGCGTGGTCGAGCCCAGCGGCATCCTGCGCGAGAACTCGGCGTGGGCGTTCCGCGACCGCTACGTTCGCCCCACGGTGGACGAGATGCTCGAGGCGTCGCGTGAGGGCATGCGCGTGGCGGCGTCCCGCGGCGTGGTGGCGATCCACGACAAGGACGGCTGGCTCGGTGCCTTCGAGGTGTTCACGCGCCTGCTGGAGGCGGGCGAGCTCGACCTGCGGGTATGGCAGTCGTTCCCCTGGGACCAGCTCGACGACCTGCACGCGCTCGGCCTGCGCTCGGGCTTCGGCGACCCCATGCTGAGGATGGGCTACCTCAAGGGCTTCATGGACGGAACGCTCGGCT
>Ga0126306_10000364_pt1 | contig 20122 bp, 20 predicted proteins | sample Plot27_FD_92592 | JGI IMG/M metagenome (GOLD analysis project Ga0126306, IMG submission 92592) | Serpentine soil microbial communities from UC McLaughlin Reserve, CA, USA - Plot27 | ecosystem: Environmental > Terrestrial > Soil > Grasslands | place: USA: UC McLaughlin Reserve, Lake County... | reverse complement strand
CTCCACCGCCGCCGTCATCTCCACCGCCGCCGTCATCTCCACCGCCGCCGTCATCTCCACCGCCGCCGTCATCTCCACCGCCGCCGTCGTCTTCTGCAATGGCTAAATGTACTTTATTCATAGGATAGAAAAATCCATTATTTTCAAAATAATTCGTAGAAGTTTTAAAGGGAGAAGAGGTGGTTAAAATTATACTAATAAAAGTTATTAGACTTATTACGACCAATAAATTCGGAATTTTCAAACTTAATAATTAAATATATTTATCTTATAAAACATTTTCAAATAAATATTATGGAGAATTATTCTATTTAGAAAAGTCAAAATCACTTTTCTTCCACTTTTTCTTTTTCTCTTTCTTCTGTAATTTTATTTATTTACTGATACATTTTGATTATTTTACCTCCCAGCCCATTCCATATCGGGGTTTCTATACATGTATTTTACATTATTATGGTAGAAATGAGAGATGCCTAATGCCGCAAAAACTGGAAACTGTTCTTAAACATGTAGAAGAAATTAGCAATGATATCAATAGACAACTTATATACGAAAAATCAATTGATCTCTTTAACTAATAACAAAAAGTTATTTACAATATAGATTTTATTCCCACAACCAAATTGATCTAACTGTATCTGAATCACTTTCCTATATCCCTACAGTATTATTGAGAAATGCAAATTTATCATCAAGAGTAGAATTAAAATATATTATACCTCTATAGCCAGGATATCTTCCTTTCACTAAATTTGCATCGTATGAACTCCATTTTATTGATGATTGATTATCTTCTGTGGAAATTGTTCCTTTTCCCTGACCAAATACTGTTTTATTTTCTATGACTGTATTTAAAAAAGTTTCTTCATTAACTATTTTTCCTATTCCTTTTATTGTACCTTTCTCTACACACTTATCTTCAAAAATTATATAAGGATCAGACTTTATTTCTTTTGAAGCAAGACATTCTAATGATGTAGCTATATAAAATGGTGTTAATTCATTAATTTTGTTGATGGTCTTATTTTCAGATAGAGTATAGGGCATTTCTCCATTAATATATGCAAAATTTATAATTATGCTCAACAAAGAAAAAAATCCTGTAATTATAAAGTAATAAGTATTTTTTTGCATAATATTCCCCAAATAATATGAAGAATAATATCGTTGCTAGAATATTAAAAAGAGCTCTTAACTTTATTATCATTTTCTTTCTTTCAACTAACCTAATGACTATAGATTAGAAATTATAGTATAGAACAAAAAAAATAGATAATGAAGTCACAATCAAGACATCGAACCGAGACTTCAAATCCTACCTCTTCCATTGAATCACTACTATAAAATTTTAAAAATTAAAAAAAATTAATTCAAATATCTAAAACTTTATCTATTATGTTACCGAATCCTGTTATAATAAGAGTCGAAGCCCTCATAACCATTTTTGTTATAATTATTTTTGTTGGTAATATTCTTAGAGCAAATAATGTTTTTTTAAAATAATCTTTAAGTTGATATAATAATTAAAAAAGTAGGATTATTGTTGTAGATTTTGGATTATTTTAGTAGCTTCATCATAGCTAAAAGCTTTTAAAGTTACACTACGTGCATTACCTTGACTTTCAATAGATAAGAGAGATGACATTAATGTTTCATCGGTAGGAGCTTCTACTATTGATACTCCATCATATTTACCAAACGTATAATATGTTTCTATTAGTTTCCCACCAGCATTTTCTAATTTAGATTTAAAAGCATCGGCTCGTTTTGGAGATTCTTTTACATTTTTTATTCCCTCATTGGTATAATTCCAGAGAATTATATAAAAAGACATTAAATATAGATAAAATAAACAAAAGATATAACCTTATCGTTTCGATAACATATTATCATGTAATTTAAATATTTTTGTTAAATACAAATCGCATTAGAATCTCTATGAGTATTACAGCAGGAATTGCCGTCGTGTTATTACTAATTGTAGGAACCGGAGCGACATCTATTCTTAGTACCACACATTCTCTATCAGCAACATTAGGAGAACCATTTTTTGTAGAAAAGGGAAAGAGTACAGTTCAGAAAGAAATTGATCCTAACAGAACACAATACACTTTTACTGCCAGTGGAACGATGAATGGTAACATAGAAGTAACAGATACAGGAGAGTTTGTAAGTGTCTCTAAAAATAATCTAATATTTGATCAAGGGCAAGGAGTAATAAAGACCAAGGATGGTAGTGAAACGGCAAACTATACTTTGATAGATGTATCTAATGGTACTGCCTTTCAAGGGGCATCAGCATATAGCACAAATTCTACAGGGAAACTATCTTTTTGAATAATATAATTGGTATATAAAGGTGAGACAGACGAGAATGAAAATTATGAAAGTACAGAATGGCATTGGAAGTAGTAGTATAATTCGCTGGTGTTAACGTCATTGATATAGTACTTTCTGAATATTCCCTTTGTGGTCGTATATACGTGTAAGAAACATGAGACTATCTTACTCCCCACGTATTTTGGAATATCTGACTTTGGTGCAAAGTATGAGAAATATGAGACGATTAATACGATAGCTATAGAAAAGAGAGAACGGAGAGACTATTTCAATAGCCAGATGTACTCTGGATCATTTACATCAGATGTACTGTTGTATAGACCGATCCTGTTATTCAGGAAGAACAATGATTCGCCCTGAGTGTTATTGAATAGCATTATTCCTTGGAAAACCCATTGATTATCGCTTGGTCTTCCTAGGTCAGAAGATATCCAATCGATACTTTGTCCATCAGTAGTCTCAATTGTTCCCTTTCCTCTCCCGACGAGCAGTTCATCAGATAGGTAAGTATTCGTAAATGTCTTATTGTTGGTTACGTTCCCTACATTTTTTAGAATCCCGTGATCAATATAATGTCCCTCTGTAACTAGATAAGGTGTCAGCGACATGTTTTTGATACCTAAAAACTCAGTCGTATTAGCATTGAAAACTGCATTATTTGGGTTTAATGATACGATATTTTGATCTTTACTGGACTGAGGAAATTGTGCTAGTGTATCTGTAACAGAAGGAAGTAGAAATAGACCTATTACTATAACGGAGATAATCATGAAGGACAGATGTAAAGAGAATTTGTATATTTTCTTCAATATGTTTAGTCAATAAAAATCTATTAGATAAAGATTTTGTGTTTTTTCTAATCTTTATTAGATCTTTTGATTACATCTAATCTTCTGATAGCCCAATAGTTGACTGCCTATTCAAAGTATTACGGAAGGAAAGGAAAGTGTATAAATTAAAAAAACTATCTTATATTACTAAATAATTAAATTTATTGTGATTTCATATATGGAACATATTCAATAATTCTTTTAAATGCTCTTTCTTCTTGTTGTTGCAAACTTTATTATTATTTTTATTACTTGCACCTTTAAGAGAATTGTTATTATTATTAATATTATTTTCCTTCTTTGTTGTTGTTGGTGTTGATATAATATAAAATGCTTCGGTAAGTTTTCTTAATATCTCTTCGGGTTGCTGAAACTGTTGAGGGTTTCTTGTAACGTAAAATCCTGCAATATTCAAAACATTTTTAATTAGATCCACTTCATTAGATGGAATAGAAATACTTTTTTGATTTGTTGATGTTATTGCACTTGCTCCTTTTAATCCTAATAATTCATTATTATTATTATTAATATTATGATCTATGCCATTAAGACAAAAGTAACAATTCATTATTCTGTATATCTAGTATTATATTCCCTATTGTAGTATTTATTATTTATTAATTAATCTATTACTCTAGCGATATAAACTTAGATAAAGAAAGAAACAAATTATGGAACATTTTTCAGCATTATTTTGAATAATATGATCAGAGAATTAGAAATTTAATTGTCATTCCCTAATATGCTATATAGAATTTGTTACTCTACTATTTTTCGCAGTTCAAATATATTTTATCAATATTATTAAAATAATGCACAAGTCAACAAGAACAACAACTACCTTTGTACTTTTAGCAAGTTCATTGGTAATGTTAGCAGTAATGCCATTGCTTAACCAGAACAATGGCTTTTCAAATATAGCAATGGCTCAAGGATACTATGGCGATGATAGTTATAGCCAATATCCAACAGATGACAAAAAATACGAGTGTAGAACAGGTCCATTCGAAGGCTTCTTTGTATCTTCGGTAGAATTCTGTAAAAATATCAAATTCGACGATAGAAAAGATCACAAAGACAGAGATAGAGATGATAACAAAACAGGTCCACAAGGTCCACAAGGTCCACAAGGTCCACAAGGTCCACAAGGTCCAATAGGTCCAGCAGGTCCAGCAGGAGCTAATGGAACTCAAATAGAACTATTCCAATGTCCTGCTGATTCTAATATACCCGGAGGTAATGTAACTGACGAACGATTGTGTTTTGCTGCGACTCCAGCGGTACAATGTCCAAGTGGAACTACATTAGAAGGAGTATGGGTAAATTCAACTGCTTTAGAAACATGTGATCTAGACATAGATATACCGATTGTAAATAATACTCAATCTCAATGTCTGAAATGTGTAGATTTAGCACTCCTTGCGCCTCCTCCTGGTCAAATAAGACCTCTTCTTAATGCTCTTATAGGAAATGATACTAATCCAGCAACTTCAGGTATTTTTGATATCTGTGGAGCAGACGATCCTCGTCCAGCATTCAATGCCACAGTGACTGCAGCTCTCCCTGGAATGCAAGCAGAAGAAGAAGTAATTGGGGTCTTTAATGAATGTGTAGAAAATGCACCAGGATCAGACCTTAGTCTAAGTGCTTTTTCATCACTAGCGTCATTGCAGGATAATTCTATAACTACAACTGTACAATCTGCACCCGAAATACAAAGTTTGAATACTGAACCGACAGATATTTCTCAGCAACAAATGCAACAACAACAAATCGATAACATAAAACAATTATTAGCGTCTGCTCGCTAGATTGGATTATATCCAACCTTTTTTTATTTTTTTATTCCATAGTTTAAATTATTAATTAATTAATTAATTTATTTGTAAATTTTGCGGTGCTAGTTCCACAATTTCGTGCTCTTATTCTTCTTCTATTATTTCATTATATTTTATTATTTTTGTAGTCTCTGAATCTTGAAAGTATTTTGAGATTGGTATGTTACCTTTTTTTGTAGGAGATTCTTCTTCATGTTCTTGGTCCAACGTAGGAAAGTCTTCTAATTCATTATCTTTAATAGTCCTACTGAATCATTGTCTAATCCTGATAATTCTATATCTGCTTCGTCTTCATGACTAGATTCTAAAATATCTTCATGTTCAATGATCTCAAACCCGAGTTGATAGGTATTCTTACAACGTGGACATTTATATCTAAGTTGATCTCCTTTTTGTTCTTCTGTTTCTGCAGTTGGTGAAGAAATACAATCTAATTGTATTTTGGGAAAACAAAGTACACAAAATATTTTTTGTTTCTTATTATTTCTATTTCTAGAATTAGAATCTACAATTATCGGATTATCTTTAAACATATTTTATTAATAATCTCCTTGTGATTTAAACTTGAAGAAAAGTACAAAGCATTTGAAAACAATCTAATGTATCGTTAAACGGTGATTCTTCTTTATCTAGTTTTCCAGTATCATCAAATTGTGCAGCTCTTAATGCAGTTATAAGTTTTGTAAATTTGGGATTTATTGCAATCAAATTACGGGAATCATCCAATATTCTTTTACTATGTGAAGTCATGAAACTCCTAGACTCAGTATTAAAGACAATAGGGCATACTATCATACGGTCTGCTATATCGAGATTACGCTTTTTACACTCTAGTACTTTATCCTGGATATATTGCCATCTGGAATTTTCATCTATCAATTTCTTTAATGATACAATTAATTCGGGTTGTGATGCGTCTACTCCTATATTTCGAACGTTACCCATTTGTTTCCTAACTCTAAATACATGATCAATTGCTTCTTCATATGAAGGATGGTCCAATTCTTTAGAGTACAAAATTCTAATTTGTCTTAATGACCTATTCCATTCTGCTACTAATATGGCAAACTTAGAAGAGGAAAATGCTGGATCTATAGTCATATATTTCTCTGTTAGTATATTTATTGAATCAATATCGTACCCCCTCCCCCTCTCTATAGCATTCTGTATACTTAATTGTGAATATAAGTTTCCTACCTTTCCTAAATATTTTAAATCATATTCTCTATCAAAACTCGGTGATTGCTTTGCTTTCTCTATATCTTCAATTGAATATATTTTGGATAAGCCATATCTATAATCTAACTTGATTCTATGATATAAGCAAGTATCTTCTGGTTCTTTTTCTATTGTTTCCATTAATCCCTCTGGTAAATTGGGAGTAGATATCATTATGATATAGGGATTAGATTTTGCTATGTACCTTTCTGATACTGCTCTAACATCTTCTGACTCGGACTTTCTAAAAAAGTCACATTCATCCAACAATATGAATTTAGGATTTTCTAATGACCTAAAACTATCTATGTGGTTTGAAGGGTATGCTTCTATCCTTACCTTATTAAGTTCTAATACTGTTTCTTTACTATCAAATAAAATATTTAGTTTAGGTTCAAATACTCTTTTCATTCTTCTTATTAGTTTAATGGCTAAGTCTATGTTAGGACCAGTAACTATAACCATTTGACTATTTTGATAAAAAAAAATAAAAAATTCATGGTTAGTTCAGATTAATGGAGCAGGACATGGATTAATGTATCAATATCCAGAACAATTTACAGGAATAGTAAAAACTTTCTTTACAAATACTACTGGATTTAATTAAGACTTATTTTCTATTACTTTAAGGAGTCACATTATGGATAATTCTTTTTCTTCTTTTGCTATTTGGGAATAAAAGAAAAAAGAAACAGGTAATAATGTTTTATTTTATGTTAAAGTTACTAAATAATGAACAAAAGGAAAAGTAAAGAGATAGATAATAGATATAATCTTTAGAAACAAAAAGGAGATATTTTTAAAACCAAAAAAGATTTTTACTCATTGTACAAATAGACAATTAACAATTATCTCTGTTGGTTTTATTGTTAGCTCTTTGTTCTTAAAATTCATTTACTATATCTTGTTCTGATGTTAATTGCATTTAGTTAATAATGTTACTTCGTAATTAACTCAATCAATAACTGAAGCTAAAGTTGTTCAAGAATTAGGTAGAACTGATCTAGTGTTAGCATCATCAAAGAAATCGACAAACTGTTTTACTACAAACCTTGGGCGCTCTTCTGGAATCCTGTGTCCTGAAAATGGAACTATGAGACAATGAACATTTGTAGCTAAATCCAGAGATTATATAGGGTTTAACGTACGCGCCGAGGAATTAACCGAAAGTAAAGGTATAGAATTGAAATCCTTTTCCTTTAACATCAATTACAATATTATGAACAGCATAGTTGTTATGGATAGCTAAATTATATAGTCTTTGTCCGTCTATTCTGAAACTACCATCAGGTGATAGATCCTCGCCTAGCGATTTGTTCGGTATCTTTGCTGTTGATGCTGCAGCTGCTGCTCCTTCTATTCCTTCATCATTAAAAACAGCTCCTCCACCCTTTCCTCCTGCTATTATATTTACAGATTTTGCATAATATGTCAAAACGATGCGCCCCGTATCACTTTGTAATTGCATATTATCAGGGTTATTTTTCCAATTGCCTTGAAGATATGCTATATGAGGTTTGAAATTTGTATTAGGTGGGATTGAGTATGAAATTATCTGATCTGGTTTGAAGCCTTCAGGATTTCCAAGGGGTGTTCTGGCTGTACTATACCCTATGTATATTTCCGGTGTAGTGTTCTGTCTTAAATCTACATAATACAAACTTACTGGTTTAATTACTGTAGTAGGTTTTGTATTGAAGCTTATCTCTTTTGCACCCATTAGAGCAGCACGTTCTGCTAGCAGCGACTGAACTACTTTTTCTATTTGATCATAACTACCTTCACCTATGTGATCGTATCTTATATTTCCTTGAGTATCAATCAAGTAAAACCTAGGCCAATACTGGTTTCCATAAGCATCCCAAGTTCCATGGTCACTATCCAGTATTACCGGATAACTTATCCCAAATCTTTGGACAGCAGTCTTCACATTGGTATAATTCTTTTCAAACGTAAATTCAGGTGAATGAAGACCAACTATGACTAAACCCTTATTAGAATATTTTTGATTCCAATCGTCAATGTACGGCATAGGACGAATCGAGTTAATGCATGTGTATGTCCAAATGTATACCAAAACGACTTTTCCTTTAAGAGATGAAAGTGTTAGCGGATTATTATTAGGTGCATTGATGTAGCCACTTATTTGAGCAAATTCAGGTGCCTTTTTGAATTGTGACTCATTAACTTGCTGGAACTGAGTCTTATTGATTTTCATAGTTACGGTATGATTTTCTATCTTTGTATCTGCTATTGCAAGATTAGTTATCCCAAATCTTTGGACAGCAGTCTTCACATTGGTATAATTCTTTTCAAACGTAAATTCAGGTGAATGAAGACCAAATACTACTATGTCTTTGTCTTTTTGTTGTATTGGCCATACCTTATTAAGACCAGGGTTGTTGAAATATATTGTAAAACTAAAGATAACATATAGTACCATTATTGCAACCACTAATGCACTAATATTATCTCGATTCATTGTTTAAGTTACGCTCCATTCTTTCAGTCTTTCATCACATGTATGTACATCGTGGCAAAAGTAAATAAGGATTCTCATTTACATTAAAGCATTTTTATGTTCTATTCGATGTGAAAATCACAATGGTTAGCTTTGGCTTTTGTTCTTAGTTTAATAAAAGCAATAAAATACGTCATAAACGCCGAAACGCGAATGATCCTAATCCATCATTTAACAAATATTGTCAGTAGATTTTACAACACTACACCAGACGTTAAAATCTGATCCGAAAAATGATTAACATGATTTACAAAATACTGACTACAAATGATCGTGAGCAATATAAAGATAATAATAACAACGATAGTTCTATTAAGTATCTTCAACCCAATAATGATAACATATTAGACTTGGCCGAAAAGCATTACGAAAACCTTTTTGAAGCATTTACAAATAACTATAAAAGATTCAATATAATATAGAGAAATTTTATTTGTTTACTATAAATCAAATATAAATATTGAACTTGGATTAAACTCTTAGGTTTATAGTAATCAATTTCTATTTAAATCTAATTACAAATTGTGTTACAATTAGTTAATTTTAAATTATCAAAAACTTTATTTATTATGTTACCGAACCCTGTTATAATGAGAATTTAAAGCCCTCCGAGCCCGTATTGACAACGACGTCTTAACGCATAAATCAATTATAATTTCTTTCAGTAATATCAGACTTTTACTTTAGAATCAATATCAGTATTATCTTCCACTTGGAAAATATTTTTATAGAATTTAGAATTTCGTAAATATCTCTTAAATAATTTCTAATAATAGAAACAAATACAAGATAGATAGACTGGTAGAAATACTACATGCATTACTTTACTCCCGAGAGGCGTATAGCTTTCTAGTGGCCACTGCAACAACATCTAGACACCATTAGACCCTATTAAAAATTTTTTCCAAGAAAAACTCTCCTGCTCTATATGAACTTCTAACAAGCGGACCTGAGGCTACATAAACAAATCCCATTTGTTCTGCAATTTCCCTAAACCAATTGAATTTATCTAGAGAAATAAATTCGCTAACTGGTAAATGCTTAGGAGTTGGTTGAAGGTATTGACCTATAGTCAATATACTTACTCCAATTGATTTCAGGTCCTTTATTGTCTGAATAACTTCATCTTCTGACTCCCCAAGGCCTAGCATTATAGAAGATTTTGTATAAATGAATGAATGAAGATCCTTAATTTTTTTTAGAACTAGAAGTGATTGTTCATATGAAGCTCTTGCATCTCTAACTTTAGAAGTAAGTCTAGATACTGTTTCTATATTATGACTTATGACTTCTGGTTGAGATTTAACTATCTCTTTTATTGAACTTTCATCTCCCCTAAAGTCGGGGATTAGTGATTCCACTATTGTTGTAGGGCATAAAAGTTTAATTGCTTTGATTGTCTTGGCAATGTGTTCTGATCCTCCATCCTCTAAATCATCTCTGCATACAGAAGTAATTACTACATATCTTAATCCCCATTCTTTAATTGCCTTAGCGACTCTTTCTGGTTCATCTGCATCAAGCAAAAAGGGTTTCCCGCTATTAACAGCACAAAATCTACATCCTCTAGTACATATGTCTCCCATGATCATAATTGTAGCAGTTCCTGTTCCCCAGCACTCTGATATATTAGGGCATCTTGCTTCTTCACAAACTGTATGAAGATTTAGCAACCTAAGTGATTGTTTAACGTTTGTATAATTTTCTCCTGCAGGGGGTCTTACTCTAAGCCATACTGGTTTTTTTATTAGCTCCATTTGTACTTTGAACCATCCACAATATTTTTTATAACAAAAGTTAATACTCGTCGATTATTATATTTGTTGGCTTAATCTGTAATGAAAACACCTTTTTATGATATTCATAGATCCTTTGGAGCAAAAATGCTAAACTTTCATGGATGGAAAATGCCTCTACATTATTCTTCTGGAATAATCAATGAACATCTCAATACTCGAACAAACGTTAGTTTATTTGATGTTTCACACATGGGTCGTTTTGAAATTAAAGGCATCGATGCCTATGATTGTCTTCAATCTTTGGTTACTAATGATATATCCAAATTAGATAACAATATGGCATTATATTCTCCTATATGTTGTGAGAATGGAGGAGTAATAGATGATTTAATCATATACATGTTTAATAGAAAAAAATTCCTTGTTGTTGTTAATGCTTCAAATAGAGAAAAGGATTTAGAATGGATTATTAAGCATTTGAAATCAGCAACTATTGTTGAAGATATAACTGATAAAATTGCTCTTCTAGCACTCCAGGGTCCTCTTGCTCAAAGTATCCTAGAAGAGGCAGCAATTGTTGATTTAAACCTGAATCAATTAAAACCATTTAATTTTACTATTACAAATATTTTTGGAATAGAATGTATAATATCAAGGACAGGTTATACAGGAGAAGATGGTTTTGAGCTATTTTTTGATTCTTCAAAAATAGAGATTTGGGATAAGCTCATACAGTTAGGTTCCAAAATTAATATTAAACCCGCGGGTTTGGGAGCCAGAGATACACTCAGACTGGAGGCTGGTTTGATGCTTTATGGAAATGATATGGATGAAAATACTACTCCTTTAGAAGTCCCACTCAAATGGACAGTAAAATTTGAAAAGAATGAGTTCGTAGGAAAAAAAGCTTTGATAAACCAGCAAATTAATAGAAAGCTAGTAGGATTTGAGGTTCTAGAAAAAAGAGTAGCTAGACATGGAAATGAGGTATTAATGAATAGCAAAAAGATCGGTTTTGTGACAAGTGGAACATTTTCCCCAACTTTAAAAAAGTCGATTGGCTTTTGTTTTGTGCCAATTTATGTCAACCCCAATGAATTAATCGAAATTAATATTGGTGGTAAATTGTATAAAGCTAAAGTTCTTAGTAGTACACGATTCTATAAGCGAAAATAAAAAATTTTTTATGGCTTGAATAACATTAAAAATAGATCTTTGTGAATGAGAATATAAGATTTACAAAAGAACATGAATGGATTGTAATCAAGGAAGGAATAGCAATTATTGGAATATCAGACTTTGCTCAGAGCCAACTTGGCGATATAGTTTCCATAGAATTGCCTAAGGTTGGTAGCATATTCCGACGTATGCAATCAATGGCAATAATTGATTCGGTAAAGGCTTCTTCTGATATTTATTGTGTTATGAGTGGTGAAATTGTAGAGGTTAACGAGGAGTTGCTTGAACACCCCGAATGGATAAATCGATCACCATATGAATTAGGTTGGATTGTAAAATTAAAACCATCTAATATGGAGGAATTCTACAATTTAATGACCAATGAGCAATATAACAAATTTATTGGCGAAACAGAAGAGAATAGAGAAAAAGATCAAAGCGGAGGCTGATATCAATTATAATGAATTACTCACCAATAACTGAAAATGACAAAGAAGAGATGTTAAAACGAATCGGAGTAAGATCTATAAATGATTTAATCATGGATTTAAAGCCGTCTCTTAATGAAAAACTGGATCTTTCTAAACCAATGAGCGAACTCGAATTAGTAGAACATTTGAGAAACATATCACAAAAGAATAATATCATGAAATACTTTATTGGGGCTGGAGCTTACAATCATTATATTCCCTCTGCAGTAAATCATTTGTTAATGAGGGGAGAATTTCTCACAGGATATACTCCTTACCAAGCAGAAATGAACCAAGGAACTCTACATACAATGTACGAATTCCAATCATTCATCTGTCTTCTTACAGGCATGGATATAGCTAATGCTTCTTTGTATGAAGGTTCATCTGCATTGGCAGAAGCCGTATTGCTCTCATCATCTTATAATGGAAGGAATTGCATTTTCATAAAGGACGGGCTCAATCCTCAATATTTGGAAGTTTTAAAAACATATTGTGAAGGAGCAGATCTCAAAATTGTAAATGAGATTAATAATAAAACAGCTTGTGTGATTGCTCAGAACCCCGACTTCTATGGAAGTATTGAGAATTTACAGTATGTAGCTGAACAGGCACATACAGTGGGTGCACTCTTTATTACTTGTGTTGTAGAGCCAACTTCTCTTGCAATCCTAGAACCTCCAGGAAATTATGGTGCAGATATAGTAGTCGGTGAAGGACAGTCCTTTGGTATTCCAGTCAACTTTGGAGGCCCATATCTTGGATTTATGGCAGTCAAGAGTTTCTTATTAAAGAAAATTCCAGGAAGAATATGTGGAATGACTACGGATTCAAAGGGAAATAAAGGCTTTGTGCTGACTTTTCAAGCGCGAGAACAGCATATAAGAAGAGAAAGAGCTACAAGCAATATAACAACAAATGTGGCACTGATGGCCATAGCTTCTACTATTTATTTGGCACTTATGGGAAGGAAGGGCTTAATCAATGTTGCAAAACTTTCTTATAGCAGAGCACATTTGTTGCAAAACAAATTGAAGAGCATTGGCTTCGAGGCTCTGAATAAAAAACCATTTTACAATGAATTCTATATGAAGGTGCCGGGGTCTTTGGGAAATATTTCTTCAAACCTGCTTAAAAATGGAATTCTGGGTGGTCTTAATTTAGATGAAGATAAAATATTAATTTGCTGTACCGAACTGAATACAGTGCAAGATATAGAATCATATGTTTCTATATTAAAGGAGACAAAATAATAAAATGAAGCTCATATTCGAATACGAAGAAGAGACAACAGAACATGTACCTGATGTTGACGATAATAAAGAGAGAGAACGAGGAGGAAAAGCATCAGCAGAGGACATTACAATTGAACTACCAAAAGATCTGATGCGAAAAGAACTTCCTCTTCCAAATGTGAGTGAGATCAATGTTGTTAGACACTATACTAACATATCAAGAATGAATTTTGGAGTTGATCTAGGATTTTATCCATTAGGTTCTTGTACGATGAAGTACAACCCTAAGATAAACGAAGATATGGCAAGTCTAGATGGCTTTAAGGATTTACATCCTCTTTCTCATGAAAGTTGTATTCAAGGGTCACTACAATTGATGTGGGAATTGGAACAAGACTTGACAAAAATTACAGGTATGGATGCTTTTTCATTGCAACCTGCAGCTGGAGCCCAGGGTGAACTTTTAGGTGTCATGATAGCAAAGGCTTACTTTAAGCAAAATAATGAGAAAAGAAAAAAGATAATCATTCCTGATTCTGCTCATGGCACAAACGCTGCAACTGCAGCCATGTGTAAGTTTGAAACTATAACTATTCCCTCAGATTCCCGTGGCAACATGGACATTTACAAATTCAAGGAAGTACTTGAAGATGATGTAGCACTTGTTATGTTAACTAATCCTAACACTCTTGGACTTTTTGAGGAAAATATTCTAGAGATTAGCGATCTTGCACATACCAATGGTACCTTGATGTATTGTGATGGAGCAAATATGAATGCACTATTTGGAATAACTAGGCCTAGGGACCAAGGATTTGACATGATTCATCTGAATTTGCACAAAAGCTTTTCAACTCCTCATGGTGGCGGAGGACCCGGAGCAGGAGTATTAGGAGTAAAATCATTTTTGGCAGAGTATCTACCATTACCGAGAATAATAAAAGAACAAGACAGCAAGTTTGTCCTAGATTATAACAAACAAAAATCCGTAGGAAAGGTCAAATATTCTTACGGAAATTTTGGTATGCTGGTGAGGGCTTATTGTTATATCAAATCATGTGGAACAAATATAAGAAAGGTGTCAGAGCATGCAATATTGAATGCCAATTATCTTCTCAACTTGTTAAAGGATGATTACGAACTTCCTTACAATCGTAGATGTACTCATGAATTTGTCTTATCTTCTAGGAAATTTGGTGAAAAGAGCGCTTTGAATATTGCAAAGAGACTTTTGGATTATGGTTTTCATCCACCAACCATTTATTTTCCTTTAATTGTCCGTGAAGCATTAATGATTGAACCTACGGAAACAGAAAGTAAAGAAACATTGGATAGATTTGCAGCAGCATTAAAAAGCATAGCAAATGAGATAAAAGAAAATCCAGATATTGTCAAAGGAGCTCCATATACAAAATTAGTTGGTAGATTAGACGAAGTTGCAGCAGCAAGAAAACCTAATTTAAGGTGGATTGCTTTTTCACAATCTGACGGAAAAGAAGATAGTGAGAAAAAATTGTATGTTGAAAATCTATAAGAAATAGTAGTAATGATTAATGAAAAAGACACATAATATATACAAATCAAAAAAATTGATCAAAATTTCACTTGAATATGATGAAGATAGTAAAATAATTAACTCAATAACAATAACTGGAGATTTTTTTCTTTATCCGGAAGAAACGTTGGACGAACTTGAGGTCAATCTTATTGGTACAAAACTAGGAAAGGATGAGATTAAGCAAAAGATCGAGAAATGTTTGAATGGCTCTGAAGCATTTGGTTTTGATTCCGAATCTTTGACAGATGCAATAATTGGTTGTTTGAAGGAAGAACACGAATAGGAAAAGAATGAAGGAAAGGAAGAATAAAAATGAGAGGGAAACTATGAGTTTTAAGTTTAGCAAAATCAGAACTTTAGAAACAGGATATAATTCAGGCCCATGGAATATGTCTCTTGATGAGGTATTAATGAATTGTATAAATTATAATAGTATGCCAATTCTAAGAATTTATGGCTGGCGACCACCAACCGTGTCAATAGGATACTTTCAAAGCATGGATGAAGAAGTGGATATAAAAAGATGTAGACAGATGGGTATTAATGTTGTTAGGAGAATAACAGGAGGTGGAGCAGTATTGCATGAATCGGAGTTGACTTATTCATTCATTACAAATGTTTATCCAAAAAATATAATGGAATCTTACAATTTGATATGTGATCCAATAGTCATATGCATAAATAAGCTTGGCTTTAATGCAAAATTTGCTCCGTTAAATGATATAATTGCCGATGGCAAAAAAGTGTCTGGGAATGCTCAAACTAGAAAGAAAGGCACACTACTACAGCATGGAACAATATTATTAAGTGTTAATTTTGAGAAGATGTTCTCTGTGTTAAAGATTCCTTCAGAAAAAGTCAAAGATAAGATGATCGATGATGCAAAAGAAAGAGTAATGGGATTGAATAAGCCATTTGACGAAGTAGCGTACAATCTGAAAGAATCATTTAGTGATAAATTTGGTGCTGAGATTGTTGTTGATAATTTAACTACCAAAGAAAAGGAAAGTACTAAAAAGTTGACTGAGGAGAAATATATATCAGATAAATGGAATCTGAAAAGGTAAATTTACTTTTTAAAAGACTTATTTGTCAAGTATTTAAAAGTTAAGTAGATGATTATATATGTATGATATAGTAGTCATAGGAGGTGGTCCTGGCGGTTATACCTGTGCCATTAGAGCAGCACAACTTGGTGGGAATGTCTGCTTAATTGAAATAAATGGACTAGGCGGAACTTGTACTCAGAGAGGATGTATTCCTACTAAATATCTTCACTCATTAGGAGATATAATGAGAAGAGCAGATAGTGCAAAGAAAAATGGTTTAAATGTCCAAATTGAGTTAAATTACAAACTTCTAAAGTCCAGGATGAAGGCTACAGTTTCTAGACTTGCCTCAGGTATCAAACTTCTTCTCAAAAGTAATAATGTTAATCTAATAGAAGGTCAAGCATATGTAGTTTCAGCAAATAAAGTGGCAGTTAATAATAACATAATAGAAACAAAAAATATTGTTATTGCTACTGGAAGTTATCCTATTTGTTTGCCTGGTTATGAATTTGGAGAAAGTATACTATCAACTGCATCAATTCTTGAATTAGAAGATCTGCCAAAGTCTATTACTATTATAGGAGGTGGATATAGTGGATGTGAATTTGCTTCTATCTTGAATGCCCTAGGATGTAAAGTATCTTTAATTGAGGCTGAAGATCATCTATTACCTTCTCAAATACAACAAATTGGAAATGCAATTGAGAAATATATGAGACTAGATGGAGTAAATGTAATGACACATTCAAGGGTAGAAAAAATTAGTGACAACATAGCTTTTGTTAATGGAGAAAAAATTGTAGCAGAAAAGCTACTTATTTGTGTAGGCAGAAGACCAAATATATGTCCTAAGGAACTAAATAATATTGGATTAAAATTTAATCAAAATGGTATTTATGTAAATGAAAAAATGCAGACCAACATTCACAATGTTTATGCAATTGGCGATGTAACAGGTATGTATGAGCTTGCACATGTTGCATCAAGGCAAGGTGAGGTTGCTGCTGAAAATATAATGGGAACAAAAGAGAACAATAAAATCGATTATCAATCCTTACCTGTATGTGTATTCACTTATCCAGAAGTTGCTTACGTAGGAGATTTAAAAGGAAAGACAGGAGAATTTCCACTTGCCGCAAGTGCAAAGGCAAATTGCTTGGGAGATACAAGAGGTCAAATTAAGGTCTTTGAGAAGGAAGGAAAACTTGTGGGAACTTATATTATTGCACCACATGCAGGTGAAATAATAGGTGAAGCAACAATAGCAATTAAAATGAAACTAAATATTAAAGATATTTCCAATACAATACATGCCCATCCCACTCTTCCAGAGTCTTTTGAAGATGCTGTAAGAGATATCAATAATCAAGCCATCCATCTTCCATCAAAAACTTTACAATGTTAAACAACCTACTTTACAATAAATATTGATTATTTTTGAATTTTTTAAATAGTAGATATGAGAAATATTTCACATAGATATGTTAGAAAATGAAGAAAACATATCATCTGGAAGAGTAAAAGGAGATGAATACGTTCTAAAAAAGGTATTCCAATGATAATTAGCATCTTACTATATTCCTTTGTAATATTTCTTTGTAGTATATAGAATTAATTTTGAATTTACTTATTCTATCATTTACACAAAAAAGGATAAAAAATACATCAATTTCTACTATTTAGTAGAAACAATAAAAGAAATCCATTCTATTTGGTCATATTTTTCTTTTATGTCTAAAATATTCTTCTTTATTTTTTATTCACTTGTTTGTATTTTTGTTGCATAATGGACAATTAGCAAAAAAGATCTCAGTTGAATGATGATATTCATATTATAGTTTCTTTCACATAAAGATTTATCATTTTATGTTTTACTAATTATATCTTCTCTGTTTGTTCCTTCAAGTATCCATGAATTACCATTATCTATGCTTTTGTATACACTTGAAGCAATATCATTTTGAGGTGTTTGTTGACTTACTATTGTATACATTTCACCATTCTGTCCTAATGCAAATTTCCATGCTGCTTTGACATCTGGAATTTGACCATTTGTCTTTGTCCAATTTTTACCTGATTCATCTGATTTTATTATATATCTATTTTCATTGTTATTATCGCTATCTTCTTCCGACAATGAATTTGGCATTACATATCCTAATAATTCATTATCTTGATTAAATCCTAATCCTGTGATAGTAGAATCTCTCATTAGTCCTGATTTAACTTTCGTCCAATTGTTTCCCTTATCAGTGCTATAGAAAATTCCTGAATTTGTTCCTATAAATACATTATTTGGATCAGACGGATGTGCGGCAATTGATTTTATCTTGATCTTGGAAGGAATTGACGTTTTAGCAGACCATGTCTTACCTTCATCGTTTGTCATATAGAGTATATCTCCGTCCTCTGACGAACCATACAAGATTTCAACGTTAACAGGGCTAATTGCTATGGAATTAAAGGCAATTGGATTTATGCCTGTTAAGAGAGAAACTGTCTTTACTGAGCTTTTACCAGTCACTGAAGAAATTACCTTCCACGTGTTCCCGCTATCTGTACTCATTCGAAAACCCAAGTTACCACCTGTAGGAGGATAACCACTTGAATACATTACTCCATCTTTCTTGGGATTTAATACAAAACCTGTGATATCTGATTTATCATTTCCAACTGGAACCCATGTAGAGTTTTGGTGTTTGCTATAAAGACCATTATTGGTAGCGAGATATAGTGTACCATCTGCAGTATTAAACGAACCAACGCCATGAATATCTGACCAATCTCCTAAAAGATTTGATCTATCCAATGAAGATACTAAATTAGAATTTGTTGGACCAAAATAGGAATAACCGATGATAATTCCACCTACTACCACTAATAGAGTAATTCCTATTATTGGATACTTATTAAAAAGATCTCTCTTCTGATTTTTGTGGGACATATCTTTTTTATTGTTACTTGGTTTCTTTTCTTTTTTACCTCCCAACTTACATATTCACCAATTTATCATGAAATCTTAAAACTGATAATAATATAATGTTGTTGCAAATATAAATATTAGAAATAAAGTTAATCATATAAAAAAACTCTATTAGTAAAAAAATAGATAATAATTACTTCCTATGATAATTAAAAAGTCAGTTATAGGAATAATTCTACTGGCATTTACTAGTATAATTTTAACAACTGGCCTTCCATTTCAAATAGCTAATTATCTAGTTGAAAACAATGGATTTTTATATTAAATATTTTGTCTACAAGTTTATGCAGCCGATGATGATGAGGACGAAGATATTGAAGAATATAATAAAAAAGCAGATGAGCAACATGATGAAGATTAAAGTGAAGAAGAGGATGGCTATGCATAATGAATACCAAATCAAGAATTTTTAGTTTCGTTCAATCTTTTATCCCTTACATTTTTAATGCAATAAGAATTTTTTCAGTATATATAATAATAAAATAATATTTTTGTGGTAGTCAGAGGATGTTTATGAATGGTAAATTAAAAAAATTGTTATATTAGTTGAATTACGGGAATGAAGTTGTAGTCATTGTTACGTCAATATCCATTTTGAAATTCCACTGTGCAACAAACATCTCTTTCCAATTGTTAGACATTTAAAGAATTTAGATATGATTAAATTTTCTTGAATATTTTTGGTTTATTTAAATAATTCTATAGTAGCAAATTTGATCCAATCAACCTATTTACATATAAAAAAAATTTCTATTTTGTTATTTTAACCTAAAAATATAATAGTTTCTACTGCCTATATAGATACAATAATTGACCATAGATCAGCAAAATAGAAATTTTAAGAATTATTACAATAATATTAATAACATATTATGTAACCGAACCCTGCTATAATGAGAATTCGAAGCCCTCAGAACCCCTTATAACACAAACGATCTGTAAATCTAAAGTTTCAGTTATGTTAATTTGAGATTTAATTATGACTTAATTTTTAATTCATCTATTTCCAATTTATTTACTCCAAAGTCTAGGATTATTGGCAATCCTATCTAGTCCTTCTTTTTCTGAGGTAATAAGTTGAACTGTAATATCATCAAAATAAGTATCAAGAACACTTTCTCTTTCCATGGCTAATGGAGGATTACAATAATCTTCTTCT
>Ga0126306_10000363_pt1 | contig 20150 bp, 20 predicted proteins | sample Plot27_FD_92592 | JGI IMG/M metagenome (GOLD analysis project Ga0126306, IMG submission 92592) | Serpentine soil microbial communities from UC McLaughlin Reserve, CA, USA - Plot27 | ecosystem: Environmental > Terrestrial > Soil > Grasslands | place: USA: UC McLaughlin Reserve, Lake County... | reverse complement strand
AATCAAGGGAAAAGAAATATACCGATATGCAATGACACAAGAAGTAGACAGAGCTAATCAAGCAATAGAATTTGCTGAAGATGGAAAAATAGTTTCTCTAGTTTCTTCTGGTGATCCAGGCATATATGGAATGGTAGGTTTAATTTATGAAATTTTGGCAGAAAAAGGATGGAATAAGGAAAGTGGTATGTATGTAGAATGTGTACCTGGTGTTTCTTCATTAAATTCCTGTGGAGCTCTAGTTGGTTCTCCCTTAATGACTGATTTTGCAGTCGTTAGTATGAGTGATTTATTGGTGCCATGGGAAATGATTGTAAAAAGAGTAGAAGCAGCCGCAATAGGAGATTATGTTACTGTAATTTATAATCCAGCAAGCAAAAAAAGAATTCATCAACTAAAGGATACAAGAGATATCCTATTAAAATACAGAAAACCAAATACCCCTGTTGCAATAATAAAAGGAGCATATCGCGATAGTCAAGAGATTGTTTTAACAAATTTAGATGATATGTTAAATCATAGTGAAATTATAGGAATGATAACTACTATAATAATAGGAAACTCATCCACATATAATTATAATAATATGATGATCAACCCAAGGGGATATAAATCTAAATATCACTTAGTAAAAGAACAGTAAAATATATTGTATAATTCTACCCTCCTTACGAAAGTAGGTACTTACACTAGTTTACAACAAAGGTTCATTGTTCTTAAAATGATTTCTTATTGGATCTATTAGTTTGCACAGATATAATGAGGTAGATTGCTTTATGTCTTGAGGATGAATTTTTTGTTTATCATAGTCTTCTTTTAACTCTGAATAATCATAATAAGAAATAGTTCCTCCATATTTTGAAGGACGTTCAATTATAAATTCTTTAAAACTATGAAATATAACATATCTTATAATTTCAAGTATTGGATTATTCTCTGAAATACCTATAGGACAGAATGCTTTCTTAATTTTTGTTTCTATTGTTTTGTTATCGTCATGAATAAAGATTCCACTCATTGGTTTACTTTTGCTCATCTTGCTGGAAATCCTTAAATCTTCTGAACTATCCTCTGTTAATCCTAATTTGACAGGTTCAGTGAGTCCAGGAAGTAAATGATGATGTAAACTGACTGGAACTTTCCAATTCAATTTTGGAAACACTTCCCTCATAAGCATATGAATTTTTCTTTGATCTGTACCAGAATGTACAAGATCTAAATCCAGAGCATGGATATCTGTTGATTGCATAGCTGGATATAGAAATTGAGAAAAGTCCAGGCTTTCGTTGGTATTTCTGCCCATAATTGTTAAGGATCTCATAGTTCTTGCTAAAGTGATATGTTTGCAAAAGTGCATAAAATTCTTCCAGTATTCTTTATCTTCATAATAAAGCTGGCTTCCAAGAACGATATTTACCCCAGGACAAAAAAACTTGAAAGCTTCAGAATAATAATTAGAGGTTTCTTTTATTTTATTCCAGTCTCCCTCTAATTTATTATTTATAAAAGTATGCCAATCAGCCAAAAAAACTGTAGTGTTGAAATTAGCTTTTATTAGATCATTTATTTTAAAGCCTGGTATAATAAGACTACCAAGATGTAGCCTACCTGAAATCTCTAAACCAATATAATGTTTAGGTTTCGAAGTAGTCTCTAAAAGATTCTTTAACTCATTTACTGTAACAATCTCTTCTGTTGGTTCAGAGGTGATAAGAGATAGCTTTGATTCTAAATCCATATAAATTTCGATATATTAACAGTAATTAAATTTTACATCATCAATAATTAATTAAGCGAAGAATTGTAAAACCTTGCATATTTAGATCGATCAATCAATGTTATAAATAAAATATTACTAAATTTAAGTAATACTTTTTAATTTGCATCTAGTCTTATTTCTATATCTGGAACTACTAATCTCAGATTCAACCTCTTGAAACTCATATTATACTCAAGTTACGTATACTGAGTCAAATTATATTTGTCTCCTTTAAAACCGTTTAAATTTTAAGCTCTCAAGTGTAAGTAGTATTACCTTTAATTAAAATCATTATTATCGGTTGTATTTTCAATATTTTTTGAAACTAAGAATTGTATCCTTCTTTGTAAACATATTAAATTACATTCTTTTTCTTCCTTTTAATTTATATAAAAAGTAATCATCGAAACCTTTCTGTCTAATTTGTCCTAGTGTTAGAGTTTTTCTAACATGAGAGAAATGGATATATAAAGGGCACGAATCTGTCAGTAAATTGAAACTATACTTTGAGCTTTTCGTTTATTTAGCACTTAAAATTTAAATAGTTCGGTATACGTCTTTTATTGTTATTGTTGATGTCCTTTTTGGGCTTCATACTTCAAATTAGTCTTCTCCTCTTTTAGCAAAAAATAAAATTTTGTTTATTGTTACAGTAGTATTATCTGCGTGAATATAAGATTAAGCGTAATTGTATAAATGATCTAGATCACAAATCTTATTTTTGTTAGGACAAATGTAGAAGTTCTTAAAGTACTATCTCCTTACAACATATCATAACTTTTCTTGTAAGCTCTTTTAATTCAGTGTTGTGGATGCATTGAATGTTGTTAGGTTCCAAGTATCAGCACCAGTATCCACTCTATGTTTTCCGTATTTTTCCGCGAATGATGATGAAATTCTTTGATATAGATATCTTTCTTTTCAGAAACATAGGATACCATTTACGGATGTGTGAACTAATCCAATTGCAAACCATAACCGATAATAATTATTTCCAATCTGAATGACAGTTTCATCTATTATCTATGAAGTTATTATTTTTTATATAGATTTCATAAGAACAAACTCACTCTATCGAAATCCCGATGAACTTATATCACAATGGCTATATAATTAAGGTTAAACCAAAACATGAATATTCAAATAAAAAGAATACATAACTACAATTTTAGATATTGTATTTTTGATAGAATTGACTAATTCATTTATTAAGCCTGTATAGATAGATCTTTCCTATGTAAAGAACTCAAGATTTTATATTGTTCTAGTTTTTTTATTAATGGTTAAAAATAAATTGACTATGGCTCATTACATGTTTAAGTAAGTCAAACAAGTAATTTTTTAAAATCACTTCTATCCAAAATTTAAAACTCTGAATCAAAGGTCAATAATTGAAAATACAAAAAAGAATTCTAAAAATTATTTAAAATTTTATTGATCGTAATACAATAACTCACAATTTTAGATAGAATATCAAAGGTAATTCATGAAGGCAAAATAAGATTAGAATTGGTATTAGTTAAAAAATAAGAATATAAAGGCTCATAAAAATATTTTCCTTGTAAAAAAATGAAATTATTAGAATATCAAGGAAAGGAACTGTTTAAAGATTATGGGATCAATGTGCCTAATTCATATCTGGCAAAAAATATTGTGGAAGCTAAACAAGGATCCCAAAGGATTGGTTTTCCCTTTGTATTAAAATCACAAGTAACAGTAGGTGGAAGAGGTAAGGCTGGAGCGATTTTAAAATGCAATAATGAACAAGAGCTTGTAAAAAAATTCGATGAGCTAATCAATAAGGAAGTAAAGGGAGAGAAGCCGAAGACCATTCTACTTGAAGAAATGGCTGATATAAAACGAGAATTTTATTTATCTTTATTTCTTAATAGAACTAAAAGATGTTACTCGATCATTGCTTCTTCCCAAGGAGGTATAGAAATTGAAGGCGTAAATAACAAGGTTATAGTTGATCTTCCTGATGTTAATGGGATTTCCTTAGAATTAGCATCTGACGTTGCAGATAAAATGAACCTTAACAATTCTGAAAAAAATACCTTTATAGATTTAATTCAAAAGTTATCAAAACTGATATATGAAAAAGAAGCCGAGTTGGCAGAAATAAATCCATTAGCCATCGTGGATGGTGAGAAATTTGTTGCATTGGATGCTAAAGTGATAATAGATGATAATGCTTTATTCCGTCATGACGATTTAAAAAAGTATGAAGAATTGTCAGAATTAGAATCCCAGGCAAAAAATAATGGATTTTCATTTGTGGAACTGGATGGCGATATAGCAATAATTGGTAATGGGGCAGGATTGGTAATGTCAACTTTGGATATGGTTACTGATGCTGGAGGAAAAGCTGGAGCATTTTTAGATTTTGGAGGAAGAGCTACCACGGAATCAATATATCAGGCATTGAAAGTGATAAGTAAAGTAGATAAAATTCGGGTAATTCTTGTCAATTTGTTTGGTGGTATTGTAAGGACAGATCTTGTTGCACAAGCAATTCTTAATGCATATAATGATGATACTATAAAAGTTCCAATTTTTGCAAGAATAACGGGAGCTGAATCAGAAAAGGCTCAAGCACTGCTTGAAAATAGTAAAGCTAGGTTATATAACACCGTCGAAGAAGCAATAAATGCCGCTGTTAAATATTGATAGAAAACGTGAATTAAAATGAGCATTAAATTTGATTTATTCAAAATATTAGTTGGTGCCGAATCTGATAGGGATTATAAAAATAAACCTGTACTAATTCAAGGAATGACGGGTAGTTTCGGATCCACTCATACAAAATTGATGAAAGAATATGGAACAAATATCGTGGCAGGAGTTACACCAGGCAAAGGTGGTCAAGCCTTTGAAGATATTCCTATTTTCAATACAGTTGCAGACGCTGTAAAGGGCAATTCAATAAAAATTTCAGGAATTTTCGTTCCTGCTCCTTTCTTTTTGAATGCAGCAAAAGAAGCAATTGATAATGGAATCAAGTTACTCGTTGCAGTTCCAGAACATGTTCCTGTTATAGATTCTATAAAAATTTTAGAATATGCTGAAAAAAGAGGTGCCAGAATGATTGGGCCAAATACACCCGGAGTAATAGTACCAGAAATAATGAAGGTAGGTATTATGCCTGCTAAACCATTTACTAAAGGATCTACAGTAGTTTTTTCAAGGAGTGGAACTCTCATGTATGAAGTTTCATACACTCTATCGAATGCTGGATATGGACAAAGTTTTTGTCTAGGGATAGGAGGAGATCCGATAAATGGCACAAATCTTATTGAAGCTTTTGATCTCATAAAAGAAAGAGAAGATATTGAGTCAGTTGTAGTAGTAGGTGAAATAGGTGGCGACGCCGAAGAAAAATTAGCAGAATATATCATTTCAACCAATTTTTCCAAACCAGTAGTTGCCTATGTGGCAGGTAGAGCTGCTCCAAAGGAAAAGAAAATGGGTCATGCTGGTGCAATAGTATATGGAAATTACGGTTCAGCAGAGTCAAAGGTTTCAAACTATTCAAAGGCAAATGTACCAGTAGCCAAAAGACCTGGTGAAGTTCCAGAACTATTAAAATCTAAACTGAAAAAATAATATACTAAAAAATAATATATAGAAAGAATCTTTTTAATAACTCCTTTATTTTTATATACCATATAAAACAAATGGAGGAAAAGAGATTTTGTGATAGATGTATGCAAAAAACTTTACATAATATAACAGAAAATGAGGAGACCCTATATACATACAAACGTAAAAAAATTTACAAGTGTACAATGTGTAATTATTCCTCATATAAACGAGGTTTAAGACCATCTGCAGAATCTGTTTATTAATCAAAAATTAATAATCAAATAAATTTTCATCAAAAAAATGTTTGAAAAAATTTTAATTAATTTTTTAGAAACTAAAAGAAAATATATACAAAACTTTAAACCGCCAAATATAATAGCAGAAATAATACCAACTGAGGTTACAAATTTATTTCCTATTGATAAACTAATATTAGCAAAGCTTCATCAATTTGTTTCTTGTAATCCAATTTATTTTAAGAAAACAAATATTTTAATTAACAATATAAATTTTATCTCCTATGAAGGAGATGTAAATGACTTTTATTTAAGTAGTAAAAAATATGACACAAACTATCAACCATTTTATCCAACATGGATGTTGTCTGCATTTTTACTCTGTTTAAAAGCAAAAGAATTAGGTTTTACAGAAATTATTGATATTGGTGCCGGAGATGGGAGAATATCTTATTGTGGATCATTGCTGTATTTAAGATCGATAGGAATTGAATTAGATTCTAGTTTAAGCGAATTACAAAATGATCTATGCAAAAAAACTAATATAAATTTTGAGATAGTAAATAGAGACGCTTCCACTTTCGATTTTGCTAAACTTAATTTATCTAAGCCCCTTTTTTTCGTTTCTGGGCTGCCTGAAATGGGAGAGATGTTCGTTGATAATTTAATTAATACAACTCTCAAAAATAATTTTCTATCATTTGGTGTTGTATTTTTAGGAAGCATAAACAATAAAAGAAAGTTTGTAAAGGATGATACGCTTTATGGTTGGGGAGAAATAATAAAAAGAAATAATTTAAAAATAATAAAAGAAATAAATTTACCTACCCATTGGACTAATGATAATAATAGTGAATCAAAATATTTGATAACAAAAAAAATTAGTAAATAATTCAAAAAGCTTTGGATATTGTACATTTTCATAATTAGATAGATTAATAATTTACTTCATATCTGATATTATAACATAAATCTGACTGGAACAAAATTTCATATATATTAAAAGATCTGCAGTAAGAATGAGAATCTTAATCTCATAAATTTTAAATTTTTTTATAAACCAATTAAGATAGGAAATATAATAATTTTAATAGGTATTGGTTCATTAAAAACACATATGCATTTTTTTTAAGTAAATTGTTGTAATTATTATTGTAAGTTTGAACTAAGTCCTAGAAAGAATATTTTACAAATGTTAAACTATAATTATACATTTAAAAAATATTAAATAAAATCTCAATAATGTTTATCTAGTTTCCTTATTGGTGATTCTATATTTTATCTTTATATGTACAATTTTAGATTTTGAGGTTTAGAGTAACTCATTTTTTATCTTGTAATTATTTGATATTCGATTCTTGTTTGATCTATTACTGGGTTAAAGATATTTAATTTAACCTTATGGCAAATTGTACTCCTTTATATTTATCAGGAGCTGTAAAAAAATATATTATTATCTCTTTTATAGTAAATTATGAGTATATTAACTGCTATATTTAATATAATTTTTCTCTAGAATATTCTTTATCTAACTCAATCTCTAAAGAGATTTCTTGCTAATTTTATGATTGAGATTTCTAATGATAAATTTCAAGTCAACATATTTTCAGCACTAATAATTCTTATATGAATCATGTTTAATTTTAATTCTATTTTGCCTCTACTATGTTGATGAATAATACTTTTATTATAATAAGCTTCAAAATTTATTTATGTAAACAGGATAATGAAAAGATCAGATAAAAAATTAACAATCATAAAAATATACATGAAATGAGAAAATAGTTCCAAGAGTGAGTTATATATAATAAAAGTTAAAACATTTAATAAGAATATTTAAATTTATTAGTTACCATACAACATGAGACTTACCTATTAAATTGTTGTAATTATTAATTACAATATTAAATTCTTCTTCAACGCATAGGGGCTAATTTACACTTCTCTCGTAGTAAATGTTTGAAGCATTTTTGAAATACTCTGCTGCTAATTGCGATTCTCCTAGTTCTTCTAGCGATCGAGTTTTATAATAAATAGACACAAGAAGAGATGGATCTATTTTTAATGCTTTATTTAACCATTCTAACGCATTTGCATATTGACCAATTCTGTAAAAAGTAGAACCTTTATTGGTGAGTGCATCAAGAAATTTAGGATCTATTTTTAGTGCTTTATCATAAAGTTCTATAGCTTGGATATAATTACCTAACAAGAATAGAGAATAGCCTTTATTATTTAAAACTTTTTTATTGTTAGGATCTATTTTTAATGCTTTATCATAAAGTTTTATAGCTTCCTGATGTTTACCCAATTCAGACAAGGATAACCCTTTTCCATTAATCGCCTCAATAGATAACGGATCTAAGTTTATCGCTTTATTATACCACATAATTGCACTTTTATAATCATCAGAATTAAAGGAAGATAAAGTATTCTTAATGATATTAGTAAAATTAAACTCGTCAATGATAGACATACTGGAACTCGTACCTGTTGTATTATTAATATTTTTTACACCTGAATCTGTTCCGCTTGTTTCAGAATATGAATATCCAAGAAAAGAAAATGATAGAAGTGATATAAAAAAAATTACTAAATAAAAAGTCATTTTATATTTATAAAAGAAGTTAAAGATAAAGTTTTCAATAGTATCTAATCTTTAGTTACAAAAAGTATCCATCAAATACTAGAACCAAACTACAAGTATATTCTTTTATTTATATGCATAATGGAAATACTAGAAGGACTTAAAAATTGATAAATAATTCAATTCCATCATCTCTAAAATTATCTAGTGATGGAATCTAACAGTAAATAGTTCATTTTATTTGAAACAAAATAAAGTAAATTCATATAATTATTCTTAAAATGCTTGAAAATTATTTAGTTGCGAACCAAAAAAGATTTAAACTAGATCTAAATATCAAAACTGTGAAAGAGATACTTTTCACATCAATAATTGTACTAGCTGCCATGACAGTTTTGCTTAGTCTATATGGAGTACCTGTAATAGCTCAAGAAACCAACGTAGGAATTGATTCAGAGAATATAACAGGAGCAGATTCCAACAATCTCACGATCGATGATAATGCTAATGAACCTGAAGCAGGTATGATATCAAGAAAAGATTAATTGATATAAGCTAATGCTACGTTCAAAAAATAAATTTTTATCTTTTTTTTCTAATTTAAAGGGATTAGAAAAAATAATATTTATCCTCATAAATGTTTGCCTAATTATTGATGTTGCTATTTGTACAAGGCCAGAGTTTATTCCCGAAGAAGTCAAATCATCTTTTAGTTTTGTTCTATTTAATTTAATAACTATTGTAATAATAATTGGTCAAATGTATTTACAAAAATTTGCCGAAAAAGATAACAAATTACTTTTAACAAAATCCAAATATTTGAACTATTTGTCTAAGATAACAAAAATATCTTGTTTTTTATTAACAGCAAATTTAATTTTTGTTACCAGTTCTATGATTATTTTGAATGAATACCTTATAATAAATCTCTTAATTGCAAATAATATTTCCTGTTTTGTTGGCTCATTTTTTTTAGGTTCACTAGGACTTAGGTTCATTATATGGTTTTCACTTAAACGAGACTCGTATGTATTATTATTTTATGGCATGGGATTGATCTTTTTATTTCTCTCATTTTTTACAATATTTTTGTCAGATAATTTTCTAATTATTGCTAAACCGTTATCAATTAATGCGAATTTGGAAATAACTTATCCTGAAATTGAAAATAATATTTTTGATATTATTAATAATTCTTACATTTTCCTACGTACTGCATCTTATGTTATGATGCTTATGGGCACTTTTGTATTATTATCCTACTATTCAAATAAAACTCAAAAGTTTAAATTATTATGTGCCCTGGTTATTGTTTTTATTATATATTTTCTTTCATCCCTTGATGCATTTCAAATTATGGAAATATCTATCTATGATGAAGAACTATTTGTATACTACATCTTTCAATCTCTTATCACTACAGTGGGAGGAGTTATTTTCGGATATTCCTTTTTGAAAGTAGCAAATAAATTGGAGGTGGATAATCCAATAAAAAAATTATTAATTATTACGGGATTTGGATTTATTTTGATATATACTGTAAATCAAACAACCGTAATAGCTACAGCTTATCCTCCCTATGGTTTACCTACTTTATCTTTCATAGTAATAAGTGTATATTTGCTATGCTTTGGAATTTATTCATCTGCTATTTCGCTTTCCAATACAATAGTTCTTAGAAATAAAATAAGATTACTAACGAAAAATAATAGTAATTTATTTAGTAGTATGGGTGAAGCGCAAGTCACTTCGCAACTACAAAATGCTGTGAAAGTTGTTAAAACAATAGTAGAAGAGGAAGAAGAGAAATTAAAAGAAAAGACAGGTGTAGAGGTTAATTTTACTGAGGATAAAGTTCAGGATTATATGCAACAAGTAGTGCAAGAAATGCTAAAACGTAAATCACTTTCTAAAAATACATCATAATATTTTTTTCAAATCCATAACAATAAATTTTATGGACTTACTAAATAATTTATAATAGCTAGAATATAGAATAGATTAGTTTTTGTATATTTCTTTATAATCATAGATTAAGGTAAAAATGTAAGATACATATTTCATTAATTATATTTCTCTGCTTAGTAATTTATTGAAAATTATGAGAAATAGATTTTCAATATTTGGAAAGAACCTTTATTATGTCAAAGATAATAATTACAAATATCTCAATTTTAGTTAAATTTATCTACTTTTTTCAAGATATAGTGATTTTTGCAAAATGCAATTCATATTCTAAAATATTCTTTTAGCCTACATTCTGGCTTAGCAAAGATAACATAAAAATGTTAGGTATTATTTTGTATCAGGTTTTTTTAATAATAAAAATATAAAAACTTCTCTTTATATGCTTGACAAAAGAAGTGGTAATATATTTGCGGAGAGAAGAAGATCATAATAAGGAAATCAAGTCTAATGAAAATGCCTCCAATACAAAAAAGGCAACAACTACCAAAAAGTCATCCTATCGAATTTTGTTTGTCGACGATAATAAGGATATTTTACTAACCATTCAAAATGGTTTGGAATCATATGGCTTTCAAGTTGATACATTTGCAAATCCTTATGAAGCACTATCTTCTTTTAAACCTGACTTTTATGATTTAGTTTTAATCGATATTAAAATGCCTCAGATGAGTGGCTTTGAATTTCATCAAGAATTACGAAAAAAGGCAGCTTATGGTACGGAAATAAAGGCCTGCTTTATTACAGCATATGAGGTATATTTTGAGACATTAAAGCAAGAATTTCCTGAATTATATGGAGGATGTTTTATACGCAAACCTATCAAAATAGAAGATTTGGTTACAAGGATAAACGAAGAATTAAAACACTAATTAACATATCAAGGCATTATAATAAGTTAAAAATTTATTAATCTCTTTACATTCTCTTTATTTTACAAAAAAAACTAATTCAAAATATCAACATACTAATCAAATACATATACACGAGAATAGATTAAATTATCTTTTAATTCATTAAAATAACAAATAAATTAACAATTAAAATATTAGGTAATTTTTTGTTGAAAGGTTGATATTTTATTTGCAACAAATTAATTAAGAGAGTCAAGCTGACAAAATTTTCATTTTTAAGGGGATATCTTTATTTCCAAATTTATTTTCTTTATAGGCAGAATATAATTTTATAATTTGACCGTGTTTAATCTGATAATCTCCAATATAATGTATGATTTCCTCGTATTTATCGTCCAATGTTAACAAAGAGTGTGCTAAGCCAGCATCAAGTAAAATATGGTTATCATCACCAATATCCATAACCCTTCTTGCAAAAATAATTCCAGGCCCCCAAATATTTTGATTGTTATTCGCATCATTGACTATAAAAACTGGACCAGATGCAATTCCAATCCTAACAGCTAAGGAGGATTCGCTATCTTTCCCCATATTATGTTTTTTTAATTTAGTATGTAATTGTATACTCAAGTCTAGCGGTGCTTCAGGATTTGCTGTAAATCCTATTGCCATTCCATCACCGGTAGGAAGGACCTTTTTATCTAAATTTTTTCTAAATACTTCACTTGATATTACAAAATTGTTTAAAAATTCTATTTTTTCTATTTGTTTTCTAACAGACAAGCTAGGGCTTGAAAGCCCCACAATATCAATAAAGAAAAAATTAGCATTTATGACACTAGACGGACCGATATCAGATATTCCAGTATTTCCATAGATACCTATTAATTTTTTATATAATTCTAAATGATGTTCATGAAAAGCCATATCTAGGTAAAAAACAGGTTCAGTTTTGATTGATGCTTTACAAACACTACAAATAAGAGATAAAGAACTAGGGAATGACAGCGAGTTTTTATCCAATTCGAATTTAATCCATGAATGAGCTGTAGAACTGAATCCAGTTAATGATAAAAATTTCATTCTTCTAACTATTTCATCATCTTTTTCATCTAATTTTATCTGTAATACTCCATCGAAGAGAGGACGTATCTTGTCTATGAGAGATTGTTCAACAACGGTGTTATCTATTGTAAAAAGTGAAAGTATATTATTATGTTTTAATGAAAAAGACAAAGAATTAATAAATCGTAAAACTTCTTTTTCATCGAAAATATTAAAAAGGTGCGAAAGGGAATCAATAACCATGCAAATTTTTTTCTGGTGAAGAGTAGGCAAACTATTTTCTCCTTTTTCATTATTATGATGATTTTTTTGTTCCATCTTTGAGGATAAAATAATTTTATCTATTTCTTTTTTAATATCAGCTAAACTATCCGTAAATTCAGAATTGTGGGATTCTAAAGAGTTTATTTGTTCTCTCATAAAAGGATTAATAAAGAAAGAATTGGATTCAATAATAGAAGATAAGCTATTAAATAAATTTTGATACTGTCTTTTAGTTAATGTTGAACTCAAGAAAATACCACTATTACCAATTTTCAAAAGTGATTCGAAAAAGGTTTTGCAATATGTAGTTTTTCCAGATCTACCAGGCCCCATAATTAAGAAAAGTGTATTGTCGCTATTTTGATCTTCGGAATGATCCTTTCCAAGTAATTCTTTATATCCTGGGATTGGCAATATGATCTTAAATATAGATGATGATTTATTTAAAGTTAGAGATGATTTTTAAAGGAGATTTATATAAAAAATAAGTAGCTCGATCAATATTAATGATCGAATTTTGTGTCAGATATTTACATAGTATTTTTAGAAAATAACTCATTTCAATTGAAAACCTTCTATTAAAAATTTCTCTCCTCTTTTGTATTGATTTAATTTGCTTTTTATGGAATCAATAAAAAATATTCTTATTACACTTGTACTTTAGTTAAAACTATGAAAAAATGTAGCTTTTCATTCATATAAAGGTGGTACAGGAAAATCTACATTTAGTGCTAATATTTCTGTATTACTAGTTAAAATGGGATACAATGTTCTTCTTCTTGATATGGACGTTTATGCTCCAACCTTACAGACTTATTTCACTCAAGAACCAAAGTATTGGATCAATAATTTTCTATTTAATACAGCAGAATTTGAAAATATTATTTACGATCTCACGCATATTATAAGAAATTTTCCCGATACCAAAGAATCTCCAGAAAAATTGGGAAAACTTTTTGTTGCTTTTTCAAATTCTTCAAAAGAAGAAATAACAAAATTAGATGGAACATTAAGAAATGATGCCTCAAAACTAGAATTATTACGTAAATTTATCATAATTAAAGAAGAAATGGCTTATCAAAATAATATTGATTACATTATTATAGATACTAGTCCAGGAGTACGCTATTGGTCTATAAATTCTCTGGCAATAGCGGATCTCATCCTATTATCCTTAAAAATGGATAGCATTGATATTGAAGGCACAAAAAAATGGCAAGTGAAATTTATTCAGCTTTTACAAAATTAGGGACCAAGTCTGTTTTGCTTTTCAATAGAGCCGCTGGATATTGTCTTCCACCTAATTTGATTATAGAAAATTCCTATGCTCCAGAAGCTAATTATGCAAATGTAATAGCCGAACAGTCCAAAGTTACTAATACATTTAAAAAGGATGTAGATATGGAGATTATCGGTAATATACCCTGTTATTGTGATATCCAATTCGATAACAAGGAGTTTCTAACTGTATTGAAACATCCTTATCATCCATTTACTCATTTACTGAAGGATTTGGTGGATAAGATAGAAAAAATCTAGAAATTTTTTTTCCCTTTTTAATACTTATAACAAATATATGTTATTGTTCATTTTTTCAAGATTGAAAGGGAATCTTTAATTACTCATAGATCTAAATCCAGAATCTAAATCCAACTCCATGGTTTCATATTTCTTAGATGACATTGTTTAGCAATTATTGATTTTGCTTTATTCGATGCATTTTTTTCATCGAGATTTTTTAAATAATAGAGAAACAACTTTTCATACAGTTGTTTTGCTTTTTCTTCTGTAAATTCTTTATAAATAGATTGTTTTCCTTGGTTTTCTTCAATATTTTTGTTGATGATAAAGCCATCTTTCTCTTCTAATCCCTTAACAAATAAATATTCTTTTTTACACATTTTACATGTTTCATCAAAAAATTTTAGATGTTTTAAACATGAAACCACACATCTATTAAACTGAATTATTATAAAAGAGTAATTTATAATTGTTAATATCTTATTATTTGTTTTTTAAACGATACCCATATTTAATAGATAAAAGTAAAAATAATTCTGGATTGTCAGATCTCAATCAGTTACTCGTCCGAAGAATTAAAGAAGGAACCGTAATAGATCATATCCTTCCTGGAAAGGCTTTCAATGTACTCAAAACTCTTAATATAACTGGAAAAGAAGGAAATATTGTTACAGTTGCATTAAACGTACCTAGTAGTAAAAAAAATAAAAAAGATATCATTAAAGTTGAGAATAAATTCTTAGAAAATTCTGATACAGATAAAATAGCCCTCATCTCCCCGCAGGCCACTATCAACATAATAAAGAATTACAAGGTTGCGGAAAAAAGAAAAATTCAAGTCCCAGATTCTATTGCACGAATATTTAAATGTACTAATATAAACTGTATTAGTAATGAAGAAAAAGCAATTGTTCCTACTATCATAGTTTTAGATAAAACTAAAATACTCCTAAAATGTAAATATTGTGCGAGATTAATTGATATTAATGAATTAGAAGAAATATAGATATTTTTTACCTTGGCAATGAAAGAATAATTTTTTATTAGTAATAAAACAAAGAAAAATTAGGTTATGTTTGTCCCAATATAATGATAGCCATAACAATACCATAAATAGCTACTGCTTCTCCTAATGCTGTAAATACTAAAGCTTGAGATCTCAACTCAGGTCGTTCACTGATCACAGCTAAACCGGCAGCACCGACACCACCGATTGCTACACCAGCTCCGAGTGCAGCTAAACCAAAAGCCAGTCCCGCACCGACGAATTTCATTCCTGTACTTCCACTAGTTTGGGCCTCCTGGGCAATAGCTTCACTTGTAAAATAATTATGTGTAATTAATGCAATCGTTGCTATCAATGCCATGGTCGAAATTGATTTCATTTCCATAATGTAATTACGTAAGCAATTTAAAAGATGCCATATTTATTTATATCGAATATTTGATTAGTAGATAAAATTTTTAGTTGTTTATTTTCAATATATTGAATATTTTATTTATTTAAGGTGGTTTCAATCAAAAATTTATATATGCAATTCTAATAGAAAGAAATGAAAACTGTATAGAATTTATCTTCTAACTTTATCTGAAGAATAAATCAACCAAGCTCAATAATTAAATTCTTTTTATCTTGTATAAGGTCTGTTGTCTTAATTTGATAAGATCCTCTTTAATTTTCACTATGAAGCTTTGATATTCTTCATTAAGTTTATTCTTTGAATCTTCAAAGAGTTTTTCAATTAGTTCACTTTTTCTAGTCATTTGGGTGCCTTCCTCTCTATCACCGCTTTCACTTTCTTGAGCCTTACGAATTCTTCTCTTTCTCTTTCCTCTAACGTAGATTTAATAAATGTTAATGCGCCTTGATACTGAGGGATAATGACATACTCTAAGGCATTGATAAGTTTCTGGGTTTTCTCTAATTCTTTTGCTAGACTAAAAATCGCATTTTCATATTCTGCGGCTTTACAAATACCAGGTAAAATTTCCCTAATTAATTTTGTAGCCTGATCCAAAGATGAATTAGTATCTGCAAATCCGTATGTCAAGTAAGATTTATTTTCTGAAGACACTTCTAAAGAAGGAATTTTAACATCTACAATTCTTTTTATATGGACATCAACCGATATTGAAGAAGGAGTAGAAGTAGCCAAAGACTGTATAACAGACGAACCCAAGGTAAGATAGGAATGAAAAATTGCCTTGTATATATCATCTAAGGGATTCCAAATGTCTTCTCTTGCTTTATTCGCTTCGTCTATCATTTCATCAATTTTTTTTAATAATACTTCTCGTTTATCATCGAGAATTTTATGAACCATTTTCGAAATTTGCATAGAGCGTCTAATCTTGATTAATTCAATTTTGGTGGCGATAACTTGCTTTCCAAACGACATATTACTACACTACCACACTAGAGTCCCTTATTGTTTTGAACCTTCCTTGAAGTATTGTTCAATATTTTTATCTTTAATTTTTGTAAGTTCGCCTTTGGGAAGATTGGCTAAAATATCCCAAGCTCTCGTAAGCGTTTCTTCAAGGTTTCTATTTTCCTCTATACTTTGTTTTAAATAATTTGTTTCAAATTTGTCTCCAACGTCGAGATATTTCAAATCTACTCCTGTTAATCCCGCTCTTCCTACAATATCAGCTAATGCTCGGACTTCTTGTGAGCGAGAATATGCATCATATAATTGATTTCCAACTTCCATATGATCGCCTCTTGTTTTTCCTTCACCCACACCATCTTTCATCAACCTCGAGAGGGACATTAATACATTAACAGGTGGATATACCCCTTTTCTAAATAGTTCTCTACTCAACACAATTTGACCTTCAGTGATATATCCTGTTAAATCAGCAATTGGATGAGTGATATCATCTGCAGGCATAGACAAAATCGGAACTTGAGTTACACTGCCATTCCTACCTTTAATCCTACCAGCTCTTTCATAATTATTTGCAAGATCTGTATACAAATAACCAGGATATCCTTTTCTTCCTGGAACTTCTTCCCTCGCAGCACTGATTTCTCGAAGGGCTTCACAGTAATTAGTCATATCAGTCAAAATTGCGAGAACATGCATGCCAAGATCAAACGCTAGATATTCTGCCACTGTCAATGCAACTCTCGGTGTAATTATTCGTTCTATTGCAGGATCATCAGCTAAATTAAGAAACAATACGCTACGCCTTAAAGCACCCGATTCCTCCAAGCTTCTTTTAAAGTATTGAGCTTCAGAGTACTGAACTCCAATTGCAGCGAAAACTACAGCAAAATCTTCATTGGCTCCTACTACATTAGCTTGTCTGGCAATTTGAGCTGCTAAAATATTATGAGGAAGTCCAGATCCTGAAAAGATTGGCAATTTTTGTCCTCTTACCAGCGTAAGCATTCCATCAATTACAGATATACCAGTCTGTATAAAGGAAGTTGGATATTCTCTTCTTTCCGGATTCATTGGTTCGCCATTTACATCTAAAAATTTATCAGCAATAGGTTCGGGTAAACCATCATTTGGTCTTCCCAACCCATCAAAAACTCTACCCAATAGCTCGTTAGAAACTGGCATAACCATAGTTTTTCCTAAAAACTTTGCCTTTGTTCCGGTTATAGCAAGTCCTGATGTTCCTTCAAAAACCTGGACTATTGCTTTTCCATTTCCGACTTCTAAAACTCTTCCAAGTCTTCTTTCTCCTTCCAATGTTTCAATTTCTACCAACTCATCAAACGATGCTTTTGTTATTCCATCTACAACAATAATAGGCCCTTTAATTTCTGCAACCTTAGTATATTCAACACTACTACCTGTATCAAAATCAGACAATAAGTTCTACCTCCTCTTTTTTTGATCTAATTTCATTGAATTGCGTATCCATTTTTGATTCTAATTCTTTAAGCTTAGAAACTTGTTCATCTGGAATTTCAAACTTTGCTTTAATTAAGGAAGGAATAATTGGCATTGATCGTATATCTGAGAGAGATATACCTTCCTTGAGTGATTTTAGTGATTCTTTGTAAAATTTGACCATCAAGTTGACAAGGTTTAACTGTTTTTCTGGACCACAATAGGTATCAATTTTATCAAAGGAATTTTGTTGAAGGATACCTATTTTTATCATTCGAGCCATTTCCAGTATTAATTTCTCTTCATCAGGTAATGCTTCAGGACCTAACAATCTAACAATTTCTTTTAGTGTATCTTCTCTTTGTAGAATATTATAAGAGTCAGCTCTCAAAGTATACCAATCTGGACTTACGTTTTCAGTCCACCATTTGGATACATCTTCTAAATAACCCGAATATGATTGCATCCAATTAATGGAAGGATAGTGCCTTGAGTATGCTAATCTAGTATCCAGAGCCCAAAATGTCTTGATAAACCTGATTGTATGAGTAGTTACGGGTTCAGTGAAATCAGCTCCCGAGGGAGAAACTGCACCAACAATGGTTACTGAGCCGCTTCTATTAGGAGAACCTAAGGCACGTACACGACCTGCTCTCTCGTAAAATTCTGCTAATCTAGAGGCAAGATAAGATGGATACCCTTCTTCTGCAGGCATTTCTTCCAATCGTCCGGACATTTCTCTTAAGGCTTCAGCCCATCGACTAGTAGAGTCAGCAACAAGAACGACATCCATTCCCATATCTCTATAATACTCTGCCATTGTTACACCTGTATAGATAGAAGCTTCCCTAGCAGCAACTGGCATATTGCTTGTATTCGCAACAAGTACTGTTCTTTCCATTAATGGTCTATTGGAACGTGGGTCGATTAAATGAGGAAATTCAACAAGAACTTCAGTCATTTCGTTACCTCGTTCGCCGCAGCCAATATATACTACTACCTTAGAATCAGCCCATTTAGCTATTTGATGTAGAGTAACCGTTTTGCCGGTTCCGAAACCTCCTGGTATAGCACCTGTACCGCCTTTGGCAATGGGAAAATATGTATCTATTACTCTTTGTCCGGTTATTAAAGGAACTGTGGGATCAAAACGTTCGATGTATGGTCTTGGTTTTCGGACTGGCCATTTGTGGTACATCTTCATTGGATATTTCATTCCATTGTTTTCGATTGTGGAAATAATTTGTTCCAAGTCATAATCCCCTTCTGAGGTAATATCTATTACCTTCCCACCCCTAGAGTCAGGAGGAACGAGAATACTGTGAGTTAAAAGCGGTGTCTCTTCAACAGTTCCAATTACAGTACCTGCTTCAACAGTATCACCTATCTTCAATGTCGGTTTAAAATGGTATTTCTTCTTTAGATCGATAGGAGTTGTAGCAATTCCTTTACTAATGAATGCGCCAGATTTTTTCGCTATTTCCTCCAAAGGTCTTTGAATACCATCATAAATTTTTCCAATTATACCTGGCCCCAACAAAACGGATAAGGGTTGTCCAGTGCCTACGACCGGTTCGCCTGGCCGTAAACCTGAAGTGGATTCATAAACCTGAATAAATGCAATATCACCAGTCAACCTAATTACTTCTCCGATTAGCTTAGACTCCCCTACTTCAACAGTTTCATACATTTTAGCAGAAGACATTCCATCGGCCCGTACTGCTGGTCCACTAACCCAAACTATTTTTCCTTTTGCAACCAATTTAGTTCCCCATTCCTCTTAAAATTTGGGCGATATTTTTCCTTATTAAAGGTTTAAGTCTTTCAATTCTTGTGTCGAGAGTATTATCCAATGTAATAGTCCCATCAGATGATTTTATTTTAAATCCACCTAATGAGTTTTTTAGATTAGCTTGTAACTTAATTTTTTTATTATATTTCAGACTTAATGATTCTATGTGTTTTTTAAAAAAATCAGCATCTTTTTTCAAACTTTCTATTATTATATCAGAAGTCCCAAGATTAGGAATATTTTCATCAAGAATTTTAAACAACATATTCCTATAGTTTGGATCCTCAGAATATGAGGCTAATTTTTCTTTTGCCTTTTCATAAACGTCATTAACAGCTTGTTCAAGTAAAACTAATTCTTTATTGCGGACAGATAATTTGGTTGAACCACTAACTTGTCTTTTTAAACTTTCTGCTTTTTTTTCAGCATCTAAAATAATATTCTCATATTCTCCCATTATGTGAGATTTTGTTAAGTCTATATTATTAATAGATTCTAAATATGAATTATTTAAGTGAGTCAATAATTCGGATTCTTTCTTTGTGATAACTTGATCTATAGTTCGCTCTAGAGGTGTAGGCGATGAGCTCATCATAAACAAGTTTAGTAAAGTATGATTTTAACCTTTTGGAATCTTTTGTTATTAAAAACAATAGCTGTTTCTAAAATTT
>Ga0126306_10000362_pt1 | contig 20154 bp, 18 predicted proteins | sample Plot27_FD_92592 | JGI IMG/M metagenome (GOLD analysis project Ga0126306, IMG submission 92592) | Serpentine soil microbial communities from UC McLaughlin Reserve, CA, USA - Plot27 | ecosystem: Environmental > Terrestrial > Soil > Grasslands | place: USA: UC McLaughlin Reserve, Lake County... | reverse complement strand
GACCCGCAGACTGCGCTCGCGCAGGAGCAGAAGGAGCCGACCGCCGTCGGGAGCGGCGGCGCTGCCGCCACGGTCGACATCGATGGCACGCGCGCGGCCATCCAGGCGCTCCGCGACGGCGGCAACGCGGTCGACGCGGCGGTGGCCGCCGCGAGCGTGCTCGGCGTGACCGAGCCGTACTCGTGCGGCATCGGCGGCGGCGGTTTCATGGTGATCCGCACCGCCAAGGGAAGGGTCACGACGATCGACGGGCGCGAGGAGTCGCCGGCCACGATGCAGCCCGACTCGTTCTGGGAGAACGGTGCCCCGCTCCCGTTCAGCGACGCGCGCTTCAGCGGCATGTCGGCCGGCGTCCCCGGCACGCTCGCCACCTGGCAGAAGGCGCTCCGGCGCTACGGCACCTGGTCGCTGGGGCGCGCGCTCCAGCCGGGCATTCGCGTGGCGAGCGACGGCTTCACGGTCGACCAGACCTTCTTCGACCTGACGACGCCCAACATCGACTGGTTCAACGACATCCCGTCCACCGCCGCGATCTACCTCGACAGCGACGGCACGCCGCGCGACGTGGGCTCGACGCTCAAGAACCCGGACCTCGCCCGCACCTACCAGCGCATAGCCGACAGGGGAGCGGCCTGGTTCTACCACGGCCCCGTGGCGAGGGCGATGGCGGACGCCGCCCAGCATCCGCCGAAGGCCGACACGGCGAACCACGCGTGGCGCCCGGGTCTGATGACCCGAGTTGACGTGGGCCGCTACCGCGCCATCCGGCGTTCGCCGACGCACATCGGCTACCGCGGCCTCGACGTGTGGGGCATCGGGCCGCCGTCGAGCGGCGGCTCCACCGTGGGCGAGGCGCTCAACATCCTCGAGGGCTACCAGGACCTCGCCGCGGATCGCGTGCGCGCCCTCCACCTGATGCTCGAGGCGTCGCGGTTCACGTTCGCGGACCGCAATGCCTACCTGGCCGATCCGGACTTCTTCGACGTCCCGCTCGCCGGGCTCCTGTCCGACAGCTTCGCGGCCGAGCGCCGGGCGCTGATCGACGAGACCCACACCGCCACCAGTCCGGTGGCCCCCGGCGACCCCTACGACAACCAGAAGAAGAACGGCAAGCCGCTTCGCGGCAGCGCCACGATCAGCCACGCGCGCCAGTCCACGACCCACCTTGTGGTCTCGGACGCGAACGGCAACGTCGTCTCCTACACATTCACCATCGAGTCGACGGGCGGCAACGCGATCGTTGTGCCCGGCTTCGGCTTCCTGATGAACAACGAGCTCACCGACTTCAACTTCGACTCGCTGACGCACCCGAACCGCTCCGACGGCAACAAGCGCCCGCGCAGCTCGATGAGCCCGTCGATCGTCACCCGGGACGGGCAGCCGTTCATCGCGGTGGGCTCGCCGGGCGGCTCGACCATCCCGGGCACCGTCCTCCAGATCCTGTTCGGGCGGCTCGATCTGGGCGACTCGCTCCCCCAGGCCCTCGCGCGCCCGCGCGTGGTACAGAGGAACGGCGCGACCGACACGGCCGAGCCGGCCTTCATCACCTCGCCGGAGGGCCAGGCGCTCACCTCCTACGGCCACACGTACACCCCGATGGCCGAGATCGGCGCGGCCACCGGCATCGAGTTCCTCGGCGGCGGCCAGACCCTCGCGGCGGCCGAGCCGGTGCGCCGCGGCGGCGGCAGCGCCGCGGTCGTGGCACCCTGAACCGCGGGACGAGGCGGTCACCCCAGGGGGTGCCGCACCTTATGCGCGTGACATCCGCATAACCTGCGGCAGCGTGGCTGGCGCGCGCATGACGCAGGCTCTTCAGTGCTTGGCCGTGATCGCCGTCGCGGATTACGTGATCCTCCGGCACCCGCCGCGTTGGCACGCCATCGTGCTGTTCGACCACCCCGCGCATCTGGCGACGGCCGTGCTGCTCGGCGGCACGGACCCGGTCTATCTCGCCGGCTCCCTCCTCCCGGATGTCGACCACCTGCCGACCGCGCTTCGCAACCCGAAGGTCGGGGATCCGCGGCCGCGGACGCACTCGCTTCTCGTCGTCGCGGCCGCGGCGCTGGTGTCGCGCAGGCTGGCGGCGGGCGCGGCGGCCCACTTCGCGCGCGACCTGGCCGTCGATCCGGGCGTGCCGCTCGTATGGCCCCTGAGCCACGGGACGGCCCGGATCCCCTACGCGCTCTATGCGGCGGCTGTCATCGCGGCGTCAGTCCGGCGCGCAGGTCCGGGTTCGGCAGCGCGCTCAGCCGTGACATCAGCTCCGGCCACTGACTCGGCTTGAGCACCGAGTAGCCGGCGCGGCGCCACGCCTCACCCGCGGGACGGAAGCCCACGTGGATGTGGTCGGCGTGGTCGCGCATCGCGAGCGTCGGCCCGCCGAGCTGCTGGAGGGAGATGATCTGGTGCGGCGCCATCGAGCTCTGCAGGAGCAGCAGGCGCCGGACCGTCTGCTCGGCGATCCCGCCCGGCTCCTGATGTCCGAGTATCGGAATCCCGTTGACCCTCGAGATGTCGACGGCGTTGCCGGACGCGTGCTCCGAGATGTTGCCCGACTTCGTGCGATAGCTGTGCCCGCACTTGAGCGAGGTCACCGTCGGGCTCAGTCCCGACTCGGCGAGGTACTCCAGCGTGGCCAGCACGCGACGGTCGATCACGCCGGCCGCGATGTCCTCGCGGCCGCACGGATAGATGTCGATGCGGGAATCCGCCAGGACTCGCTTCTGGAGCAGCGCCTTCGGCAGCAGCAGCAGCTGGCCGATCGTGGGCCCGTCGCGAAGCACGTTCTCCCCGTTGGCCCGGTAGATGGCCGTCTGCTCGAGCAGCTGCCAGCCGTCGAGGATCGGCTTCGGGTCGATCGTGGGCGCGCCGCGCCCTGACGGCCGGATCGAGAAGCGGACATGCGGAGCGGCGCCGCCGGTGCTTCCGCCGATGCGGCCCAGCGTCGCACCGCCGCGCACTTGCACGCCGGCCCGGAGCCTTCGCGAGACGCGGCCGAGACGCGCGTACCTGAAGCGGTTGCCGTACATGTCCTCGAGCACGAACGCGCGCCGGCGCGGCCCCACCCGGTCGATCACGCCGTCGTTGACGGCCACGACGCGCGAGCCTGCCGCCGCAAAGATGTCGATCGACCTGCGGGCCTCGTCCGCTTCGACGGGATCGGCCGCGTTCTGCCCACGCAGGACCCGCTCCGTCCGCTGGCGCTCGGCGATGTCGTCCGCGTAGCTCGCGGGCCCCCGGATTGGGAAGCGCGCCTCGGTCAGGCCGGTGAGCGACCCGATCAGGTCGGCCGGGACCGCCGCGAGCAGGCGAGCGCGCAGGAACACCGAGTCGACGTACCAGTCCGCGTGGTTGTAGGCGAACACCGCGGCTCGCGGGTCGTCCGCGAACCCGGCGGCCTGGAGGTAGTGCGCGGCCGAGAAGATCGCGTCGACGGGGTTGTACGGATCGCGGCGGCCGTCCTTGTTCGCGTCGACCCCGAACCGCTTCCACGACGATGGGAGGAACTGCATCCAGCCGACGGCGCCCGCGGGCGACACCCTCAGGTTGCGCCCGTAATCGGTCTCGATCTCGTTGATCGCCGCGAGGATCTCCCAGCGCACGCCGTACTCGACGCCCGCCGCCTGGTAGATCGGCAGCAGGAAGGGCGGTACGCGGAACTTCCGGATGATGAAGTTCGGCACTCCGGTCGCCGTCGACGGGCCGGGAAGGACCTCGACGAACCCGGGGTTGCTCGGGGTGGGCGACCCGTCCGGGTTGCGCAACGCCGGCGCGCCGCCCCCAGCCCGCTGCGGCGCCGCCCCGCCCGCGGGTCTTTCCGCCGTCAGGCTGGTGTCGGGCGCGGCCTTTTCCACAGGCTCTTTCGCCGGCGGCTCCTCGGTTAGTCGCTGCGGCGGCGGCGGGTCCTCGGGAGCCTCCTGGGGGGGCGGCGCGGCAGGAGTGGTATCTGTCGGAGGCGGAGGTGGCGGCGCCGGCTGCTCGGGAAGCGGCTGCATCGAGATCGGGGTGCCCGGCACGCCCGGCTGCCCGGCGACGTCCGCGAGCGTGGCGCCCGGCGGCAGGTCGACCACCACCGTGTAGAGCGTGCCGTCGTCGATACGCACCACGACGAGGTAGCTCTGCGCCGCGGCAGGGGTCGTCGCGACGGTCGCGGCGACGGCAGCCAGCACGGCCAGCGCCGCGGACAGCCTGCGGACCCTGATCTTCAACGCGGGCCTCGTCATGCGAGCAGCGCCACCACCGCGCCGACGGCCAGGAACGGCTCGAACGGGAGGGACATGCGGCCGGCCGCCCTGCCGTGCCGGATGTACAGGTGAACCGCGACCGGCCACATCGCAAAGCCCGCGATCACGAGGCAGAGGACCACGTCCTCGCCGAGGCCGGCACCGAGCAGAAGGCCGAGCTTCACGTCTCCGTAACCCAGGCCGCCGGGCTTCGCCACCGCCGCGATCAGCAGGATGAGCCCGACGCCGAGCGCGGCGAGGATCCATTCGTGCGCGCGCTCCGGAAACAGGATCAGCTGGAGTGCGAGGACGATCGCGAACGCCGGCAGGACGATCAGGTTGGGCAGCGTCCTGCGTTCGATGTCCGTCACCGCCAGCAGTGCGAGGGCCGCGACGAGCACCACCCCGACGAGCGCGCGATCGCCCGCACCGAAGTGCGCCACCACGAGAGCCGCCGCGGCGAGCCCCGCGAGGGCCGCGCCGGCGCGGACGCGCTCGGACGGCCGCTCCACGCCTGGAACGACGCCGAGGCCGGCGGTCGCGTGGGCGGGCTCGCTCATGCGCATGCGCGGCAGCGCCACTCGTAGGCCTCGCCGATGCGCGCCGAAAGCTCGTCGAACCGGCCCCATTTGGAGACAAGCGGCACCCCGGCGGCCGGCGAGCTGTGCTCCTGGTCGACCACGAGCACCGCTCCGACCGGATCAGGCAGCGCGCGGAGCGACGCCGCCGCCCGGGCGGCCTCCGCGACCGAGCGGCTCGCGTCGATCACCACCACGTCGCTCCGGAAGCGATAGACGAGCTCGAGCAGCTCACGCGGGCGAGAGCAGGGTTGGACCGAGTACCCCTCGAACGACAGGAGCGCGGCGGCCACGCGCAGGAAGCGCAGGTCGGCCCCCACGAGCAGCACCCGCACGGGCTGCAGGCGCACGACGTTCGACTGTGTGCCGGCATCAGGGACCGCCAACGAGGACCTCCAGTTCGTTCCCGGGCTCGACGCCGCGGCGGTCCGCCTCCCCGGCGGGAAGCTCGAGCACGGCGCGGGCGCCGCGCTCGCCGGCCATGCGCCATGGGCGCAGCCGCGGCCTGACGCTCAGCACCCTGAGCTCCGCGTCGAGGAACACGGCGTCGATCGCGAACCGCATGAACCACGTGTGGATGGCGGGCGCGGGCCGGATCAGGATCCCGTGGCCGGGGTCGAGGCCGCTCCGGCCGAGCAGGCCTCGCAGCCGCGAGAGCGGCGAGTCCGCCACGACGCAGGTCTCGCACACGACTGCGCCGTTCCGGTCCGTGATCGTGACTGCCCTCGGCATTCGACCTCAGTGTCCACGGAGCAACGTCGAACGTCGCCTATCGAACGTCTAGGCCAGGACTAGACCTTCGACCGGTCCCGTCGCAGCGGCGCGCGCCTACGTTGGCCAGCAAGGCGGCACCGTCCGCCAAGAGCTGTGTTCACGCGCCGCAGCCGGCGCCAAAGAGCGTTCGAAGGAGGTGACAAGTACATGCTCAAGCTCCAGATGAAGCTCATCGAGCGCCTCAACGCGCTTCAGGAGCGCGAGGAGGGGCAGGCGATGGTCGAGTACGCCCTGATCCTGGCGCTCGTGTCGGTCGCGGCCATCCTCGTGCTGACTGACGTCGGCACTGGCGTGACCACCACGCTCCAGAGCGTCGCAGACAAGCTCTAAGCGAACCAAGCCGCTGCCCCGTCCGGCTCTCGCGGGACGGGGCAGCGCCCGCATTTACGGCAATCCCACCTTAGTTCCTCTCAGCGATTCCATCCACACCGAGATCCCATGAACAATCGAGTTCAAGCAGCAATCCGAGACGAGACCGGCGCCGCGCTGGTCGAGTTCGTGCTCGTGCTTCCGCTGCTGCTCCTCCTGCTGCTGGGCATGCTCGATCTCGGAAAGGCCTTCAACTACTGGATCGACGAGACGCACCTCGCGCACGAGGGCGCGCGGTACGCGGCCGTGAACAAGAACCCGGGACCCGGCACCAGCCTTCAGGAGTCGATCAAGTCGCAGGCGGACTCGGACGAGCTGAAGAGCACGCTCGAGGTCTGCATCAGCTTCCCCGGCGCGGGCGGCGCCGTCGTCGGCGAGCCCGTCCAGGTGAGGGTCACCTCGAACTACACCTTCCTCGGCTTCATCGCGGACCGGCTGGACCTCACGGACAAGGCCATCACCACCACATCCACGATGCGGCTCGAACGACCCCCGACGAACCTGACCCCCGGTTGCGCATGAGCGCGAAGGAGTGACAATGCAAACCGTTCAGAAGCCACCTCCGCCGAAGCGGCGGCGCCCCCGGCGGGACGTCGGCAAGGTGCTCTCGACGCGCGGCGGCACGACCGCCGTGGCGGTCGTGAGCGCGCTGCTCGCCGCGGCGGTCCTCCTGGTCTTCCTCAACCAGTACCGGGAGAGCGTCGGCGTTGCCGACGACCTCTCGACGGTCCTCGTCGCGAAGAACCTGATCGAGAAGGGGAGTCCCGGCGACGTGGTGGCCGAGGACGCGCTCTTCCAGACGGCACAGGTGAGGAAGGACGACCTTAAGGACGGCGCCATCTCCGACCCCTCGAGCCTGAAGGGCAAGATCGCGACGGCGGACATCTTCCCGGGTGAGCAGCTCGTCGCGAAGGAGTTCGCCAAGGCGACGCCCAGCATCGTCAACCGCCTGCGGGGCTTCGATCGCGCGATCGCCGTGCCGCTCGACGAGGCGCACGGCATGATCGGCAACGTCAGGTCCGGCGACATGTCGACGTCCTGGCCGGGATCGGCCTCCAGCAGGGGGGCGGGAACGAGAACCGGCGCGCCACGCTCCGGGTGATCGTGCACGACGCGTACGTGCTGAAGGCGCCCGACAAGGCGGCGACCGGCACGGGGGCCGGCCCCAGCAGCATGAAGCCGGTGGTCCTGCGGGTCTCGGACCGGAAGGCGTCCGAGATCGCCTTCGCGGCCGACATCGGGAAGGTCTGGCTCGTCGCGCGTCCCAAGGTCGGCGCGCGGGACAGCAAGATGCCGGTGACGGACCTCCAGTCGCTTGCGCTCGGGATCGGCGCGAAGGCGCTCCAGCGTGCGGGCGACTACCTCGAGACGGACGCCGCCGGGGAGCCGGGTCAGTGACGGCGTTCAGCGTCATAGTCGCTCTCGACTCCGCCGTGGACGCGGCGGCAGTCGAGGCCGCGCTGACCGGCGAGGACGTGCAGGTGCTCGGCTTCGTGCACGGCCTCGAGGACGAGGCGAACCCGCTCCAGGACACCCCCTCGGATGTGCTCGTCGTCGCGTGCGACGAGCCATCCGACCAGGCCGTGGAGTTCATCCGCAGCGCCTGCGACCGCCGCCCCGGGCGGCCGGTGGTGGTGCTCACCGGAGCGGCCGAGAACGGCAACGTCGCACGCGTGTTCGAGGCGGGCGCGGACGACCTGGTGCGCCTCACCGAGGAGGACTGGTGGCGCTCGGAGGAGCTGTCTGAGCAGCTGTCGTTCGCGCTCGAGAAGGCCGTCGCACGCCGGGCGGGACCGCCGGCCGCGACGACCGACGGCGGCCGGCTGATCTGCGTACTCGGTCCAAAGGGGGGCATCGGCAAGACGCTGACGTCGGCGAACCTCGCGGCCGGTCTGGCCGAGCGCGGCGCGCGCGTCACGCTCGTCGACGTCGACCTCCAGTTCGGTGACGTCGGGCTCGCGCTCGGGCTGAGGCCGGATCGGACCATCTACGATCTCGCGCGCTCCGCCGGCGCCATCGACGCGGAGAAGCTCGATGCGTACCTGGCCACGCACGAGTCGGGCGTTCGCGTGATGCTCGCGCCGACGCGCCCGGACCAGGCGGGCATGGTCACCACCGAGCTCCTGGCCACGCTCTACCCCGTTCTCCGGTCGATGAGCGACTACGTGATCGTCGACACGCCGCCGGGCTTCACGCCGGAGGTGATCACGTCGATCGACAGCTCCTCGGACATCTGCATGATCGGCATGCTCGACTCGCTGTCGCTGAAGAACACGAAGCTCGGCCTCGAGACGCTCGAGCTGATGGGCTACGACGCGGACCGCACCCGTCTGGTGCTGAACAGGGCGGACAGCCGCGTGGGGATCAGCTCGGCCGACGTCACGGACATCGTCGGCCGCCGTCCGGACGTGCTCGTGCCGAGCGCCCGCGACATCACGCGCTCGGTCAACGAAGGCACGCCGATCGTGCGCGCGGCGCCCCGCTCCGAGGCGGCGCGCGCGTTCCGCTCGCTCGCGGCGATGTACGTCGACACCCCGAACGGCCGCGGGCGGGCGAACGGCCGGCGCCGGCTCGCGCTCCGGCGGAGGTAAGGCGCGGTGGACCTCCAGCAGAGACTCGGTGCCGCCCGCTCGGGCGCGGGGACCGGCGGCGACGGCTTCGACGAGGTCAGGAACCGCATCCACCTCGCGGTGATCGGCGAGCTCGGGCCGCAGCTGTTCGCCGCGGACGCGGACCCGGATGCGGTGCGGGCGCGTGTCGCGGGTGACATCCGCGGCCGCCTCCAGCAGGAGACCGGCATCGCGCGCGAGGACCGCGAGCGGCTCGCCGAGGAGATAGCCGACGACATCCTCGGCCATGGGCCGCTCGAGCGCCCCCTGGCCGACGAGACGATCACCGAGATCATGATCAACGGTCCGCACGACATCTGGATCGAGCGCGGCGGACGCCTCCATCCGACGCCGATCAGGTTCAACGACGAGTCGCACCTGCGCCGGATCATCAACAAGATCGTGGCTCAGGTCGGCCGCCGCATCGACGAGTCCTCGCCGATGGTGGACGCCCGCCTGCCGGACGGGAGCCGAGTCAACGCGGTGCTGCCGCCGCTCTCCCTGACCGGGCCGCTCGTGACGATCCGGAAGTTCTCGAAGAAGCGCCTGGACCTGACCGACCTGATCCGGCTCGGAACGCTCGACTCGGCGTGCGTCGAGTTCCTCGAGAGCTGCGTCCGCGCGCAGCTGAACATCCTGGTGTCCGGCGGGACCGGTTCCGGGAAGACGACGCTCCTGAACGCGATGTCGACGGCGATCCCGAACCAGCAGCGGATCGTCACGATCGAGGACGCGGCCGAGCTCCGGCTGAACCAGCGCCACGTGCTGCGGCTCGAGTCGCGGCCGAAGAACATCGAGGGCGAGGGCGAGGTCCCGATTCGGGCCCTCGTCCGGAACTCGCTGCGCATGCGCCCGGACCGCATCATCGTCGGCGAGGTGCGCGGCGCGGAGGCGCTGGACATGCTCCAGGCGATGAACACGGGCCACGACGGCTCGCTGTCCACGATCCACGCCAACTCGCCCCGGGATGCGCTGGCGCGCGTCGAGACGATGGTCCTGATGGCCGGGTTCGACCTTCCGCTGCGGGCGATCCGGCAGCAGGTGGCCTCGGCGCTCGATCTGATCGTCCAGCTCGAGCGGATGCACGACGGGTCGCGGAAGGTGACCGCGATCACCGAGGTCGGCCGGATGGAATCCGACGTCGTGACGATGCAGGACATCTTCGAGTTCACGATGGAGAAGCTCACCGAGGACGGGCATGTGGTCGGGGCGCTCCGGCCGACCGGCCTGCGGCCGGGCTTCCTCCCGAAGTTCGAGAAGCACGGAATCGAATTCGCCGCAACCGGCTCGAGCAACGGCAGGCGGGCTCAGCCGGCGGGCCAGGGGCAGACTCCGTGAGGGGAAGGGCGCGGCTCGCGGCCGCCCTCCTGGCGCTTCCGCTCCTCGTCGCGTCGGCGGCGAGCGCCGATGGTGGCCTGCAGCTCACGGCGGTCGGCAAGCCGAGGTTCCCCGACCGTACCTACGCGCTCAGCGTGCCCGACGGCTCGTCGGTCGACCCGGCGCGCGTCCGCGTCTCAGAGAACGGCCGTTCGGTCGCCGGGCGGTCCGTGTCGCCCGCGAGCCGTGCGGCCGAGAAGCTCGGTGTGGTGCTCGCGATCGACGCGAGCCGCAGCATGGCCGGACAGCCGATCGAGGACGCGATGGAGGCCGCGCGCGCGTTCGCACGCCGGAGGAACCCGATCCAGCCCATGGGCGTCGTGACCTTCAACGCGGGCGTGACGACGCTGCTGCCGCTGACGACGGACGGCCGGACGATCGATCGCGCGCTGGCGGCGCCGCCCCCGCTGCGCCGCGAGACGCACGTGTACGACGGGGTCGATGCGGCAGTGTCGATGCTCGCGCGGGCGGACCTCGCGGGCGGCTCGGTGATCGTGATGTCGGACGGCGCGGACACCGGCAGCGGCACCCGGCTCGCGGAGGCGGCCGCAGAGGCCCGGGCCGAGGGCATCCGCGTCTTCTCGGTGGGCCTCCAGTCGGCCGCCTTCAGCCCCGATCCGCTGCGCCGGCTCGCGGGCGACAGTCGCGGGCGCTACTCCGAGGCCGGGAACGCGGCGGACCTCGCGCCCATCTACGACCGTCTCGGGGCGGAGCTCTCGAACGAGTACCTGGTTCAGTACCGCTCGCTTCAGGGCGCCGGATCGCGCGTCGACGTGCGAGTCACGGTCGACGGGCTGGGGTCCGCAACCGCCCACTACCGCTCACCGGCCGCCGCCATCGGTCCGGTGCCGCCGTACGAGCGGCACGACTTCTGGCGATCCCCGGCCGCGCTCTTGCTGGTGAGCCTCGCGGCGGGCGGCTGCCTGGCGCTCGCGCTGCTGATGCTGCTCGCGCGGCCGGGGCGCCGCCGCCTCCGCGACCGGCTCGCGATGTTCGTGCGCACGCCGGATTCGGATGGCGAGCCGGAACCCGGGCGCGACTCGAACCCGCTCGGACTGCTGGCCGCCGTCGAGCGGCGGCTCAACCGCATGCGCGGGTGGTCCGCGCTCGAGGAGGAGCTCGACATCGCGCAGGTGAAGGTCTCGGCCGCGCAGGTCGTCGCCGGGACCGTCGTCGGCGCGCTCGTCGTCGCCTGGATCCTCGCCTCGACGTCGGGGATGCCGGCGCTGGGCGTGGTCGGGGTGATCGGCACGCCGTTCGCGGTGCGGGCCGTGGTCCGCGGCCTGGCCGACAAGCAGCGCCGGCTCTTCGACGAGCAGCTGGCCGACAACCTCCAGGTGATCGCGTCCGCGCAGCGGGCCGGGCACAGCTTCCTCGGCGCCCTGACGGTCTCCGTTCAGGACGCGCCGGAGCCCACAAAGCGCGAGTTCGAGCGAGTGTTGAATGACGAGCGGCTCGGGATGCCGGTCGAGGATGCGCTCGAGGGCGCCGCACGCAGGATGCGCTCGCGTGACCTCGAGCAGGTGATCCTCGTCTCGCGGCTTCAGCGCGAGACCGGCGGCAACACCGCGGAGGTGCTCGACAAGGTCGCGGACACCTCGCGGGAGCGCAGCGAGCTGCGCCGCCTGATCCAGACCCTGACTGCGCAGGGACGCATGTCGCGGTGGATCGTCACCGCGCTGCCGGTGACCCTGCTCGTGATCGTGAGCGCGCTCAACCCCGGCTACACGGCGCCGCTGTTCGAGACGGGCGAGGGGCGGATGGCGCTCGCGATCGGGGTGGTCCTGCTCGTCATGGGATCGCTCGCCATCAAGCGCATCGTGACGATCAAGGTGTGAGGAGAGACCAGTGATCCTGACAGTGCTCGTTGCTCTCGCTCTCGGCGGCGCGGCAGTCGCCCTGGCGCTGCGGGCGGTTGCGATGCCGCGGATCAACGCCGCGGCGCGGATCGCGGAGATGCAGGCGTACGGCTTCAGCGACGCCGCGCCGGAGACGGCCGCGCGGGACCGCGGCGTCGTCGAGTCGCTGGCCGGCACGGTGGGCCGGCTCGCTTCGAGTGTCTCCCACCGCTTCAAGGAGGCGGAGATCCGCAATCAGCTGATGGCGGCCGGCCTCTACACGACCGCCCCGATGACCTTCCTGGGCTATCGCGTGCTCGGCGCCGGCCTCGCGTTCATCACCATGCTGTGGCTCGCGTCGGCCGGGGGCTCGTCCGCAACGCGGGTCATTCTGCTGCCGGTGCTCGCCGCGGGCGCCGGCTGGGTGGTGCCCATGGCCGCCGTCAAGCGCCGTGCCGAGCACCGCCTCGAGCAGGTCGAGTCCGATCTGCCGGAGCTCATCGACCTGCTGGTCGTCACGGTGGAGGCGGGGCTCGCGCTGAACCGGTCGCTCCAGGTGGCCTCACAGCGCTTCCACGGGCCGCTCCGCGACGAGCTCCGGCTGACGCTCCAGGAGCAGCAGATGGGCCTGTCGACGAACGCCGCCCTGACGAACATGCTCGAGCGCTGCGAGACGCCGTCGATGCGGTCGTTCGTCCGCTCGGTCATCCAGGGCGAGACGCTCGGCGTGTCGATGGGAACGATCATGCGCAACCTCGCCACCGAGACGCGGAAGCGGCGCAAGGCGCACGCCGAGGAGCGCGCCCACAAGGCGCCGGTGAAGATGCTCTTCCCGCTGGTCCTCCTGATGTTCCCGTCGATGTTCATCGTCCTGCTCTATCCGGCGGTCCAGAAGTTCTCGGAGGCGCTCGGCTGATGGGCCGGCGGCTCGTCGTCTTCGCGTTCGGCGTGATGGCGCTCGCCGTCGGCCTGCACGCGATCGACGCGCTCGCGGTGGCCGTGGACGAGCGGGCGCTCGGGGCGTGGCTCGTGGCCGCATACGCGGTGCTCAAGCTGGCGGTGGCGGTCGCCTTCACCGCGTTCGTCATCGTTCGCGGTCCGGCTCTCCGGCGCACGCGCCGGCCGATCGCCTATCTGGTGTGCGGCGCGGTGCTGGTACCGGCTCTGCTCGGTGACCCCAGCGACACGGCGCCGCCGGCGCTCGTGGTCGTGGGCGAGCTGATCGCGGTGGCAGGGTGCGCGTGGATGCTCGTGGCGGCGCTTGCGCTCGGGCGGTGCTTCGGCGTCCTCCCGGAGGCTCGCGGCCTCGTGACGCACGGGCCCTACGCCCTCGTTCGGCATCCGCTGTACCTCGGCGAGCTGGGGGCCATGGCCGGCCTCCTGGTCGCGTCGCCGTCGCCGCGCAACCTCCTCGCCGGTGCCGCGTTCGCGGCCGCGCAGGTCATGCGCATGCGGCTCGAGGAGAGCGCGCTCACGAGGGAGTTCCCGGAATACGCGGACTACGCCGCCCGCACGCCGCGCATCGTTCCGGCGCTGCCGCGCGCTCCCGCCCTGCAGCCCGCGGGAGAGCGCGGTCAGGCGATGGTCGAGTACGCGATGATCCTCGGCTTCGTCGCGGCGGTCGTCTTCGTCGTGCTGTCGCCGCTCGGGACGGCCGTCGGGGAGCTCATCGAGCCGGTCGTCGGGCGGCTCTGAGCCATGGCCCCGGGCCGGAGACCGGACCCGCGGGGCGAGCGCGGCGCCGTGCTCGTGACCGTCGTCCTGTGGCTCCCGATTCTCGTGCTGATGGCGAGCTTCGTGCTCGACGTCGCGAACTGGTTCGTCCACAAGCGCCATCTTCAGATGCAGGCGGACGCCGCCGCGCTGGCGGCCGCGCGCGACTGGGCGCAGCCGGGCTGTGACTGGAGCAGGATCGTGGCCACCGCCGAGAACTATGGCGGCGACGTGTGGAACGCCCAGATCGGCGGGACGCCGGCGGACAACGTTCACATGCGACTGAACCTGCCGACGTACTACAACCAGGACAGTCCCGTGGACACCACGGTGGGCACGCCCGACTGCGGGTCGGGGATGGTGGACGTGAAGCTCACCGAGACGGACCTGCCGTGGTTCCTCAAGGCGGCCCAGTTCGTGCCGTTCATCAACGCTCACGCGCGCGTCTCGATCGTCCAGGCCGACACGCTCGCGGGGGCGCTTCCGGTCGCGGTGCCCGACCCGCGCCCGGCCCGGGCGCGGGTCACCTTCGTCGACGAATCCACCGGGGAGGTGCTCGGGCAGCGCGACCTGCTTCAGGCCGGCGAAGCGGACTCGTCGATCTGGGACAACGCCGGCGATCCGCTCCCGCTGACGATCGACCGCGCCCACATCGGCGTCCGGGTGGCGCTCACGACGAGGGCCAGCGGGCCGTACGCCTGTGGCGATGCCCTCGTCGAGTGCTACGACGCCGGCTCGGCGAACGGCCTGCTCCACATCCGCGGCTGGTCGGCGGCGGGTACGGTGACGGCCGCCGACAACCCGATCGTGCGCGACGTGCGCCTGCGGCCCGGAACCTGCACCGGGATCTACTTCTCGTCGGCGACGGCGAACTGCCTTACGGGGGTCGACGCGCAGATCGATTTCGGCACGTCCGACCCGGTGGGCGTGGTCGGCGCGCGCGTGTCCGCCAACACCGGCGGCAACCAGAGCTACACACTGACCTACGACCCCGCCAGCGGGCGGTGGCGCTCGAACATCGAGATACCCGTGGCGGGCGCCGCCGGCCCGGTGTCGGTCAACCTGCACTGGGAGAAGCGGGCCGGCACGTCGGCTGGGCAGACGTGCACGACCGGCAACAACACGCCGTGCAAGGGGGACGTCCAGGCGGTTCAGCGGATCTTCGCCGGAAGCCCCGCGCGCTCAGGGCCGATCAGCAACATGCGCGTATTCGAGGCGACCGATCCGACGATCGACGCCAACTCGTTCGCGAGCTGCGCAACGTGTGCACACAACCTCGTCGCGGAGGTCCAGCTCACCCCGACCCTGAAGAACGCGAGCAGCACAAGCGACCCGCCCGTGGTCCTGCGGCTGACGGGCGGCGGCAGCCTGACCCAGGCGCTCGACTGCGACCCGGCGAAGAGCAGGCTGGAGGACGAGATCGCGACGGGATGCACGCCGAGCTACACCAAGAACACCGGCACGCTCTGTCCCGACCACAACGTCCTGTGGACGATGCCCCAGCCGTGGTCGTGCGTCAAGCGCGACACGGGGGCGTCGCCCAACAAGATCGCGAGTGGCCTCAACCTGCGGATCCTCGGCTCCGAGAAGGCGACGGCCTGCACCTCACCGAACAACTGGGCCAGCTACCCCAACGTCCCGCCGAGCGACCCGAGGATCATCCAGGTGTTCCTCACGAGCTTCGGCTCGTTCGCCGGCAGCGGCAACGGCACCGAGCCGGTGACCGGCTTCGCGACCTTCTACGTGACCGGCTGGCGGGGATCCGGAGGCGGCTTTTCGAACCCGTGCGTCGGCCAGGGCGATGACGAGGTGCCGGGGGACGGCTACATCCTCGGCCATTTCATCGCGTACATCCCAAGCATCGACGCGACCGGGAACGAGGCCTGCAACCTCGACATCCTCGGGACGTGCGTGGCGGTGATGACGGAGTGAGCCCGTGAAGCAGGTGCGCCGCTTCCTTCCGGTCAGCCGCAGGCGCCTGTGGGTGGTCATCGCGGCCCTGCTGGTCGTGAACTGGATCGTCGCTTCGGCCGCGCTCGACCACGGCCGTGAGGCCACGACGATCTCCTACAGCGACTTCCGCGAGGCGGTTCGCGCGGGGAACGTTGCGGAGGTCACCTCCACCGCCGACGTCATCGCGGGCACCTTCGCCGAGGGAGCGCCCCGTGGACGCGGCGGCCGGGACTTCGAGACGCGCCGGCCGGCGTTCGCGAACGACCGCCTGCTGGCCATCCTCGAGCGCCACGGCGTCGACGTGGCCGCCGACGCCGAGCCCGAGCCGCCCCTGTGGCTGTCCGTCCTCGTGGGCTTCGGGCCCGCGCTGCTGATCGTGGGCCTGCTGATCCTGATCATGCGGCGCGGCCCGACCATCGGGCGCTCACGCGCGCGCCGGTACGACCCGAGCGACAGGCTCGCGACGTTCGACGACGTCGCCGGCATCGACGAGGCGGAGGAGGAGCTGACCGAGATCGTCGGCTTCCTGCGCGATCCCGAGCGCTACCAGCGCCTCGGAGCCGTGATTCCCCGCGGCGTTCTGCTCTCCGGCCCGCCGGGGACCGGCAAGACCCTGCTTGCGAGGGCGGTCGCGGGCGAGGCCGGCGTCCCGTTCTTCTCGCTGTCGGCCGCAGAGTTCGTCGAGCTCGTGGTCGGAGTCGGCGCGAGCCGGGTGCGGCACCTCTTCAAGAGCGCGAAGTCGTCGGCGCCGGCGATCGTGTTCATCGACGAGCTCGATGCCGTCGGGCGCATCCGCGGCGGCAGCCTGGGCGGCGCGGGTCACGACGAGCGCGAGCAGACGCTGAACCAGATCCTCACCGAGCTCGACGGCTTCTCCGGCAGCGAGGGTGTGATCGTGCTCGCCGCGACGAACCGCCCGGAGATCCTCGACCCGGCGCTGCTCCGGCCGGGCCGCTTCGACCGCCGCGTCGTGGTCGCACCGCCCGACCGCGCCGGTCGCGAGCGCATCCTCGAGGTGCACACCCGGGGAGTGCCGGTCGCGGACGACGTCGACCTGGAGCATGTCGCGGCCGCGACGCCGGGGATGGTCGGCGCGGACCTGAAGAACCTCGTGAACGAGGCCGCGCTGAACGCGGCCCGCCGCGGCGGCGACGCGCTCAGCACGGCGGACTTCGACAGTGCGATCGAGAAGATCGTCCTCGGCGCAGAGCGCCGCATCGCGATCCCGGAGCTCGAGCGTGCGCGCACGGCGTACCACGAGGCGGGGCACGCGCTGCTGACCATGCTCGAGCCGGGGGCGGATCCGCTGCGGAAGGTGTCGATCGTGCCGCGCGGCCAGACGCTCGGCTCGGTGATCCAGATTCCCGAGCGCGACCGCTACGGACTCGACGACGCGTATCTGCGCGGCCGGATCACCGTCGCCCTCGGCGGACGGGCGGCCGAGGAGCTCGTGTACGGCGACGTCACGACCGGCGCCGAGGCGGACCTCGAGCTGGTCACGCGGCTCGCACGGCAGATGGTCGGGCGCTGGGGCATGTCTCGGCGCGTGGGCCTCGTATCCGTGCTGCCGAGCTCGTCGGAGCTGTACGCGGTGAGCGAGGACTGGAGCGCGACCTCAGAGGCGACCAAGGAGCTCGTGGACAGCGAGGTGCGCGCGCTGATCGACGAATGTCATCGCAGTGCGATAGAGCGGCTCGAACGCAGTCGCGGGCGCCTCGACGCACTGGCGAGCGCGCTGCTCGAGCACGAGACGCTCGACGAGATCGAGGCCTATGCAGCCATCGGGCTGGAGCGCGGCGCACCCAAGCCGCGTACTGAGAGGAATGGTCCGAGCGCTTGACAGAAAGGCGATCGTGCGTACGTTGGTAATGCCCTTTGTCACTAAAGAGTCCGCTCTTAACGACAAATCACAACTGACTGGGCCGCTTCCCTCCGGCAGCCCCTGACAACCCATAGGGCGGAGCTCGCATGGCATTGAAGGTATTGCTGGCCGACGATCACAGGATGACCCTCGCCGGTCTGCGTCGGGTCCTCGAGGAGTCCGGCGACATGATCGTGGTCGGAGAGGCGTACACGGGCGCGGACGTGCTTCCGATGGTGCGCGCGAAGCAACCGGATCTGGTCGTCCTGGATCTCAACTTGCCGAGGCTCGACGGGCTCAGCTGCCTGGACCTCCTCCGCCGGCATCATCCGGACGTCAAGGTCGTCGTCTTCTCGGCCACGACCGCGGCCGCCGAGATCAGCGCGGTGCTGCGGGGCGGGGCGAGCGCCTACGTCCTGAAGACCGTGAACCCGCTCGACCTCCCCGCGCTGATCCGCCAGGCCGCGGAGGGCACCGTCTACTACGCCGCGCCGTCGATGGCCGCCGTCCCGGCCAGGGACGCGGCGGACCTGACGGACCGGGAGCGCGAGATCCTCGCCGCGGTGATGCGCGGGCTGCCGAACAAGGCCATCAGTCAGGAGTTCTGGGTCACCGAGCAGACGGTCAAGTTCCACCTCAGCAACGTGTACAGAAAGCTCGGCGTGGCGAATCGGACCGCCGCAGTGCGGTTCGCGCATGAGCACGGTCTGATCGACGTGAACGAGTTCGTGGAGACCGCCTAGTGCTGATCGATACGCCAACCGTGGCCGGCGCGCGCCGGGAGGCCCGCGTGCTGGACGAGGTCGAGCGGCTGCTCACCGCGCGGATGCGGGCGCGAGGCGCGGCGGCCGCCGCGGTGGCCGTGGCGGCGGAGCGCGTCAGGAGGCTGGGCGCGGGCGCCGCCAGAGAGCTGTGCATCGAGGAGCTGGTCTCGAACGTCCTCTGCGAGCTGTGCCTCGAGCTGGACGATCCCGGCGAGGTGGCGTCGATTCTCGACGCCGTTGCCGAGCGCGCCGGCCAGGATTCCGCGCTGTTCCGCTTCCGGCTCGCGGGCGGCGCGCTCGGCGCGCCCGAGCTGCTCGAGCTCCGCCAGGACGTCGCGACGCAGGGGCTGCTGGCGATGGCGTCCAGCCTCGCCGGCGTCGCGCAGCTCTCGCTCTGGGAGTTGGAGGACGGGGACGTCGCCGTACTCGCCGGACACGTCGGCGAGCCGTTGTCGCCGCCGGAGCCCGAGGCGCTCGGCCCGGACGATCTGCTCGTGTTCCCCGTGGCCTCCGGGGCCTCGCGCGTAGTCCTCGTCACTCGGGTCTCCGAGGCGGACCACGTGCTCAGCGTTCCGGTGCTCGAGCGAGCCGCCGCCGCGCTTGGCGCGGTGTTCGAGCGGTGCTCGCTGCTCGAGCGCGCGAGCAGCCGCGAGTCGTCGCTCGCGGACGCGTACGAGCGGAGGCTCGTGCGGCTTGCGCTCGACCTCCACGACGGGCCGCTTCAGAACGTGGCCGGGATCACCGGCGACCTGAAGCTGCTCCGGCAGCGGCTCGAGCGGATCGGAGCCGACGGCGCCGAGAATCGAAGGCTGCTCGGCAGTGTGGGCGATCTCGAGGCACGCCTGGCGGCCATCGACACCGAGCTGCGCGACCTCTCCCATTCGCTCGAGTCACCGGCGATCGCCAAGCGGCCCGTCGCGGACGTGCTGAGAGGCGAGGCGGATGCCATGAGGCGACGGTGCGGCATCTCGGTTGCGCTGCAGCTGAGCGGGGAGCTGAAGACTCTGACCGCGTCGCAGCGGATAGCGCTTGTCCGGATAGTGCAGGAGTCGCTCTCGAACATCCGCGAGCACTCGGGCGCGCGCGCGGTCCAGGTGGCCGTGTGTGGCGAGCGCGATCGCCTGACCGCCGAGATCGTCGACGACGGCTGTGGCTTCGACGTGGCGGAGACGCTGCTCGACGCCGGGCGGCGTGGGCGCCTCGGTCTCGTCGGTGTCACCGAACGGGCGCGCCTCCTGGGCGGGACCTGTGAGATCGACAGCCGTCCGGGCGGCCCGACCAGGGTCGCGGTGTCGCTGCCGCGCTGGCGTCCGGGCGACGGCGTGCCCTCTGCGCAAGGCTAGCCGCACACTAGACTTTGGTTGAGGGACACGGGCGGCGTCCTCCGGGAGCGTGGAGCCGTGCGCCGCATTCGGCTCTTCGTGCTTCTCGTGGTCCTTGCCGCCCCAGCGGCAGGGGCTGCCGCGATCACCTCCGAGCGCGCCGGTGACGACAGAGTCGCCGCCCGCACGGCCGCGATAGCCACCCCGGCGCTCGTGAGCCCGAGCGACGACGCCGCCGTGGACTCCGTGCCCTCGTTCTCATGGCGCGGCGTGCCGCGCGCCGACCAGTACGAGTTCCAGCTCTCGGCGGACGCCCAGTTCCGCTCGACGCTCGAGTCGTACGCGACCCGGAACACCTCGGCGACGGTCACCGACAGCCTGTTTGACGGGACCTACTACTGGCGGGTGCGTGCGGTGAACGCGAATCGGACGGCGGGGAAGTGGTCGAGCACCAGGGCTGTCCGCAAGCGCTGGCCCGGTCAGCCCGTCCTGACCGCACCGGACCCGGGCGCCTCGATCACCTACCCATCGGCCCCGCTGGTGCTCCGCTGGTCGCCGACCCCGCACGCGGCGAAGTACGAGGTGGCCATCTCCACGGCCCCCTCGCTCGCGGGGAACCTCGTGACCGACGGCGGCCGCCCGGTCGAGGTGCGCGGAACCTCGCTCGCCTTCCCGGGCGCGCTGACCCCCGGGCGCTACTACTGGGCGGTCACACCGCTGGACACCGGCGACCTGAAGGGCCGCCGCTCCGAGATCCGCTCCTTCGATTGGTC
>Ga0126306_10000361_pt1 | contig 20183 bp, 19 predicted proteins | sample Plot27_FD_92592 | JGI IMG/M metagenome (GOLD analysis project Ga0126306, IMG submission 92592) | Serpentine soil microbial communities from UC McLaughlin Reserve, CA, USA - Plot27 | ecosystem: Environmental > Terrestrial > Soil > Grasslands | place: USA: UC McLaughlin Reserve, Lake County... | reverse complement strand
CTAGAGCCGCGAAGCCGCCGAGGTCGCCGGCGCGCACCGCCGCAGACCCGCCGAGCGTGAGTGCGAAGCACTCCAGGGTGCGGTCGCGCATCTGCCGACCCAACTGCCGCACGCGGTCGGCTCGCGCGCCCGCACCGGTGACGTCCTCGTCCAGGTCGAGCTCGGACATGCCGCGCAGGTACTCGGCGTACCCGTGCACTACGCAGGTGGGCTGGTCAACCAGGAGTCGCGACGCTCGCTCCAGCCAGGCCTTCGATAGAGCGAGGTCGCCGCGGGTGCCCCACATCAGACTCACCCGAAGTGCGGCATGTGCGGCGTCGACGGGCCGGCCATGGGCGACGTGTCGCTCGTGCAGCAGCTCCTCGAGCCGGATGGCCTCGGGTATGTCGCACAGCCACCAGCGCGCCTCTGCCAGCAGGGCCAGCTCGTCAACCGTCAGGTCGGGCTCACGAGCGAGCCGGCTGACGATGGTGTGCCACCGTTGTCGGGAGGCCCCGGGCGTTGGTGCCGTCTCCACTCGGGAACCTCCCTCGAACCGACGTGCTCGGTCCCGAAAATCCCAGCGTATGTACGCGGCGTCGTCACGGCCATAGTGCCGCGAGACCCGGGCGGTACGGCCGGAGCAGCTCATCCGTGTTCCGCACCGGGTCTGAGCGAGGCTCTCATTCGCCGGCAGGCTGAGAGTCATGGCGGCACGGCAGACCGCCAGAACGAAGACAGTGTCGCGGGAAACCTGTGAACGGTTTCCCGCGACACCGCGGTGTCCCGCGACATCGCAGTGGAGCGGGTGACGGGAATCGAACCCGCACAGTCAGCTTGGAAGGCGATGGCTCTTGACGCACTTCTGTGCTGGTCAGAGGGCCACAGGCCCCGGGTCGTGCCTTCTGCGTGCCTCAGTGTCCAGCGGGCGGTCGCGGGTGTAGGTGTGTCAGCGGTCAGGTGGCAGGTCCCTGATCGCAGACACCTCAACATCGCGAGGGTCCATCGCAGAGACGACCGCGGCCACCATGTCGCTGTCTACGCCGGCTGGTGGAGCGAGCAGGGCGAGAAGTCCACCGCGGGCGTCGATCAGGCGACCGGTGTGGCGTGGCGGAAGATGCAGAGGTGGCGAGATACGAAGACGGATCACCGTGTCGCGCCTCCCCAGGTGCTACTCCGCGAAGTCGGCCAGTGTGAGCTTGCCCTTGCTATTGGAATCCGGGAGTTTGTTGTCCGGCACGTCATCGACTCCTAGCTTCTTTATCACGGCATCCCGGTAGCGGAGGTGGCGTGGATGTACTGGCACCTCACCCGGCGCCGCAGCGCCGGCCGCCTTCAATGCCCGAGCAAGACGGTTGAAGGTCGCAGGGTTGTAGTCCGCTGACCGTGGGTTCCGGCTGAAGACCACCCGTATGCCGGGCTTTCCGCCGTCCTCGTCTACGAACGCCGGGTCATTAGTCGCCATGTGGATGCGGTCGGGCTGTCCGGGGTCCCAAAAGATGTTGAACGGATGCCCGGTCCTGTCGCCGACCGTGATGAATTTCGCTGACCCGCTGGTGCTGCCCGAGTCAACAGACATAGCTCTGCTTCCATCTCCTCTGCTTGGCTAGAGGATCACCGCCCAGAGGCGGACAGCCGCGCCGTGCGACTTGATAGGGACGGTAGGGCGGCCTCGTTGAGGGGGCAAGGCGATCGAGTGCCTCCAATCGTGCGATGTCTCGGGACACCTGTGAACGGTGCCCCGAGACATCACTGGAGCGGGTGACGGGAATCGTGTCAACGACGGTCGAAAGTTGACCCTCTAGCGACGGGCGGGTTCCACGGCGGATTCGCGTGGTCGTCGCAACGCTGACCGGTTCACCCTGCCAGCTCCGTTTCCATGACGCGGGCCGGGCTGCGCCAGGCGAGCCGCTTCCTCGGGCGGCCGTTGATGCGCTGTTCGACCGCTCGCAGATCGGCGAGGGTAAAGCCGGGCAGATCGCTGCCCTTGGGGAAGTACTGGCGCAGCAGGCCGTTGGTGTTCTCGTTCGTGCCGCGCAGCCATGGGCTGGCCGGTGGTGCGAAGATGCCGTCGGCGAAGTACTCCTCGAGCAGGTGGTGGTAGGCCATCTCCGAGCCATGGTCCCAGGTCAGGGTCTGCCGGGCCGGTGTCGGGAGGTCGGTGAGGACCGGGAGCATGGCCACGCGCAGCTGCTCGGCGCTGTGCCCGTCGGGCAGGTGCACCAGCCGCAGGTAGCCGGTCCGCCGGTCGACCAGGGTGCCGATCACCGAGCGGCTGGCCCGTCCGACGATGAGGTCGCCCTCCCAGTCGCCGATCCGAGCGGGCTGTTCGACCACGGCCGGGCGGGCGTGGATCAGCCGGCCCGGCGCCACGAAGCGGGGCGTGCGCGCCATCGGCGTGCGCCGGCGCTTCCGGAGCGGCCGTCCGGTGCGGAGCTTCTTGGTCAAGGTCCTGCTCAGCCGCCTTTTCCGCCGTGATAGAGGGCCTGGTAGATGGTCTCGTGGCACAGATGCCACTCCGGTCGGTCCGAATAGATCTCCCGCAGATGCGCCGCGATCTGCGCCGGGCTCCACTCTTCCTTGAGCTTGTCCTGGACGATCTGGCGCAACTCCGGCTCCCGAGACAGCAGCGGCCGTCGCGGCCGCCGCGATCGCTCGCGAGCGCGGGCGTGGGCCAGGTCGCCGTCGTAGATGCCGTGGTCGTGCGGCCGGAGATGGCGGCGCAGCTCCCGGCTGATCGTCGAGGGGGACCGTCCCAGCCGGCGGGCGATCTCGCGGACGCCGAGCTTTCGTTCGCGCAGGGTGGCGATCCGTTGTCGTTCCAGCAGGGAGAGGGAGCGGCCGGAGCGCGCCGACTCGGCCAGCCGGCCCGGTGGTAGGCCGCCGTTCTCTGCTCGCCACCGGTAGCCGGTCTTGCGGCCGATGCCCAGGAGCTTGCAGGCGGCGACAGTGCCGACGCCGGACTGCAGCGGCTTTGAGTACTCGGCCTCGAAATCAAAGTCGTTTGAGGCCTCGCCGTCCCACTCGCACACCGCTCGCCTACCAGGAGTGTTGCGACAAGCCGTGGAACCCGCCCGTCGCTAGAGGGTCAACTTTGGGCCGTCGTTGACAATGGTCTATCTGCCGGACGGCTGGATGGCGGCGCAGATCGCCGGCACCGACCGGCCGGTGATGAGTCCGGTTCCGTTCGCCGCGCCGGAGGCGGAGCAGGCGCGGGCGTTCGCCACTATCTCGCCTACACCGGACGGTGGGAGGTGCGCGGGGACACCGTCCTGTACACGCTTGAGATGAGCCTCTTCCCGCCGATGGCGGGCACCGTGCAGCAGCGGCGGTTCCACTTCGATGGTGGCGAACTGGTCCTGCATCCTCCGCCGACCGACTTCGGCGGCCGGGTGTTCACTCCTGAGCTGCCGTGGCGCCGCGCGGACTGAGGCGCGACCGGTCGTGGCCACTGGGCCGGGACTGCTGCGAACGAGGCGTTGTCCATCGGTCGTGGTCGAGTGCTCGGGCGAATCGTGAGCGAGGTGGCCGCCGGTTTGGTGACTATGTCGCGATCAGGGCGGGCTGCGCCACCTCCTCGATCGGGCGGGGTGGTTCAGCATGGCCATGGAGCCTTCGGAGAGGGAGCGGCGTCTCTGACGTCCTCCTTTCCGGCTGCCGGCGAGCAACGAGGAAGCGGAGCTGCGACATGCAGAACACGGCCTTTATGTGGCTAACACCAGCCTCCGTGTGAACAGCGCGCCTCATGCTCGGGTCTGCCGGAGCGTGGCTCGCCCGGCTTGACCGTCCCGCGGCCGCCACGCAGGGCGCCGAGATACACCCCCGACAGGATCAGCGCCCCGCCCACGAGCAGCCAGGGAGTGATCCGTTCGCCGTCCAGGAGCGCGGACAAGGCGATCGTGACCAGTGGGATCACCACGAACACGTATGCGCTGCGCGAGGCCGGCCACCGTTCGAGCAGGAAGGCGTAGAGCACAAACACCAGCACCGACCCGATCGCCACCAGATAGCCCAGCGCGATCCATGTCGTTTGGCGCGACGGCAGCGACCAGGGTTCATCGGCGACCAGGGAGGCAACGAGCAGCATCGGGGCTCCTGCCGCCATCGCTACCGCGTTCACCGCGACCGGGTGCGGAGCCCCGGGAACCGTGTGCAGCACGATCGTCCCCTGAGCGAACAGCGCCGCGGCGCCTACCACGGCAAGCACGGGCAACACGGACTCGACCTGCGCAATCCCGCCCCCGGACATCACGGCCACGCCCACGACCGCGAGGAGGCCGCCCAGGAGCGCGCCGCTGGCGAGGCGCTCCTGATGCTCAGCCACGGCGAGCATGAGCGTCAATAGCGGGACCAGCGCAAGCAGCGTCTGCCCAAGTCCGGCCTGAAGCCCGACCAGCGCCAGGTAGATCAGCCCGAAGGCGAGGCCGAAGTTCAGGACGCCGTAGAGCACGACACGGGCCAGTGCAACTCCTCGAGGAAGTGGCATGCGCAGCAGCATTGCCGCGACTAGCAGCACGACCGCCGCGAGGCCGAAGCGCAGACCTCCACCCCACAACGGTGCGAGTTCTCGGTTGCTGAATCGCACTCCGACGGCGTTAGCTCCAGCGAGAACCGACATCGCCACGAAGGCGCCGGCCGTCACCGTCGAACGCCGTTCCATCGCCGGGATGCTAGGGGCTCCCGCGCACCCCAGCCCGTGAAATTTGGGCTCCTTGAGGGGAACCACCCCCGTGGATCGTCGGAACTGCCCCCAGTTCGGTTGACCGCTTGCCGCGCGGAGGAACGGTGCATTGGCGCTTTGTCCCCGGGGGGCCGGCGCAGGGGCAGGCGCGGCGGCTGGCCGACGTGGCCGGCTCCACGCCGGCCTACCACTACCCCTGGCGGACAAACCGTCGCCGCTGGACGGCTAACCGGCGCCACCGGGCCACCGCATCGACGACGCGATGTGGCCTGCGGTGGCTAGATCGATATGCGCTTGTAGCTCAGTTCCCAGCCGCGCGGAACTGATCGACGACGCTCCGTGGGATGCGGCCCCGGGCCGACAGCTCGACCTTGTTGGCCCTGGCCCACTCGCGGACGGCCCTAGAGTCGACGTTCGTCGTGCTCCGGGTGGTCGTGCCGCGGTTGCGTGCCGACCGTCGGCCGCCAACGTTCCGGGCGGCCTTGACGTAGCGGTCGAAAGCCGCCCGCAGCTCGTCAGCGTGCTCGTTCGTCAAGTCCAGCTCGTAGTCCTTGCCGTCCAAGCCGAAGCGGACGGTCTGGCCGTTGCCGTTGATGATCTGAGTGTTGTCCAGGTCGTCGACGAGCATGGTGATGGTCTTCTGCGCCATTGCAGCTCCTTCAACTAGGCGTCTGATGATCAAGCTTACTCAGCGACTCGATCGCAGGTGAAACGGCTTGCCAACAATGAGTGAGACGCTCACGGGTTTTCGAAGCCACATCTGACGACTGGCGCGGCTCTTTGTGCATCGGCTGTCTACGGCTCCTTTAAACCGCTGTATCGGAGTCTCTTTTTCGCCGACGAGGAGACGGCGATGGCGGCCGGCTACGGGCCATGCGCAACTGCAAGCGGACGAGGTGCTGCAAGTGGAGGTTTCGGTAGCCCGGCGCACGCCTTAGGGACCGGCGCGAATTCCCGGCAGCCACGCCGAAAAAATTCAGAACGACCTCTTAAGTCCGCCCGGCCACCCGGGCCTCATGGGCCGACGCCGCCGCCTTCAAGTCCCGCATCCACGGGCGGAGGCGGAGCTGGCTCGCAACCCAAACGCTCTCCCAGCAGCGCACCGAGTGGTACGCCAGGCCACCCCTCTGTATGTGACGGTCGCATTCTGGCTGAGCGTCGTTGGCGCGGTCATCGCCATCCTCATCCTCGCCACAGCGGGCGAGGACACGTCCTCAACGGGCCTCTACAACCCGTAACAAACAAGGCTGGGGCTAGCGGGCCCGTGGCGGAATGGTGATCTGCCGCTCGCGACAGGCACCCGGCAGGACTCGTCATCTTCCATCTCGGCGCCGAGGGGGCCATGGATGACCGCGAAGGTAGGAACGCTGAGCTCGCGGATCTTACGTTTGTCGACCCCAATAGCAACAAGGTCGACTCGAGGAAATTGGCGCCGGCTCCTGGCGAACGGTGGTGACGCGGCCATAACGGGGAACCCGTCTCCCGGTCTACTCGCCGGGGTACCGCCGGCTGGGGGCTCGGTCTAGCTTCGGTGGGCATCGACAGGTCGTACCGACAGGGGGTGGGGCACCGATGTCCGAGACGCAGGCAACTCGGGACGATGCGAATGAGCGCTTCGAGGAGGCCGTCCGGTTCGCCTTCCAAGACGCGCAGCAGCGGCGCCTGCGCTACCACCTGCTGCGGCTCACCGTCGCTGGGCTCAGCCACGACGAGGTCCGTCCGCTGGTCGAGCTGGGGCGCCTGGCCTTTGACGGCGCTGACGTCACCGAGCAGGCGAGTTCGATCAAGGAGCGTCCCGGCGCAACTCCGCTGGGGTCCGCCCTAGCCTCCATCGTCGAGCGGGGACCAGTCAGCGACCAGTTCGCCACCCGCGCGGACGTGCTGATCGGGGCGGTGACCGGCGCCTACGCGGGGTTGCGGAACGCCAGCTCCGGCGATGGGACGCAGGCCGCCGTTCTCGGTGCCGTCGGCGGGGGGACCGCCGCCGCGGTCGGTCGGTTCGTCCGCGAACGGATCACTGAGGTGGGCGAGATCGACTACCTCGAGCCGGACGAGCGGACGTAGCCGCGACCCGGTCCTGGGGGACGCTCCGCCCCTTCGACGCCGTAACGGTGTTGCTCACGTCACCGGGTGCAGTCGCGCCGTTAGCAGGACGTATCCCACGCGGCCGTGTCCGACGGCGAGACGCAACATTCGCACACGCATCCGGTCCCCGAGGACACCTCGTGGAGAGTGTCCGCGCTTACGAGACCTTCCGAACCATGCTTGCCGATGAACTCGGGCTGCGCCCGACCCGTCAGATGAGCGAGCTCTTGTCGAGCGCGGGCAGGTGCGATGCGCGGTGCACCGCCCGCGGGCCGTAGCCAGCGGCCGACCGGCTCAGTGATCCGAGACGGTGAGGCAAACGGCTCGCTGCGGCAGTCGGTGGCGATGGGTGGGCTGTAGGGCTCGTGATGCGATTCCTTGCCGTCGCGGGATCGGATACGGAGTCCGACGCTGGATGGCGGCGTGGCAGCGCATCCCTCCACGCCCCATATGCGCCGCGGGCGACTGTCTCTCGGCTACAAGCAGTTCGGTGACCTGCCGGTGGACCAGCTTGTTGTGTGACGCCTCTGTGACGCACGCCAGAGCACAGTGCCGACATCGCACGTGTCGCGGCGTCTAACGCTCACCATGCGCCGGAGGCACCGCGAGGAGAGGACGACACCATGACCGACGTGGTGGAGAACGGCGGTACCGGCGTGTTCCCCCGGGGCTTCATCGACCCTGTGAACAATCCCGAGGTGCCCTGGGTCGGCCCAGCGGTCGGCGACCAGGCCGATCCAGTACCTGAGGACCGTTTGGGTGACGAGCCGGAGGACGTCGAAGCGGAGGACCGGGGGCAGCAGATCGCCGACGAATTGGCCAACCGTTGGAATCGCTACGGGTTCGCCTGGGCGGCCACTATTCCGGCCGTAAGGACGCGATGCACCTTGAGTTCATGGGCAGCCCGGCCCAGGCGCAGGCCGCCGTCGTGCTCGCCCGCCGGGAACTCGGGCACGTATCGCAGACGCCACACGCTGGATCTGCATCGCTGGCATCCCGGCGATCGGCGCCGCGACAGCGGTCGGCCCCGACCAAGTAGGGGCCTTCCTCGTAGAACGACGACTCATGCGTCGACCGGTCGAGCGCCCAGTTGGTCTGCCACTGATACTGCTGTTGAACGCCTTCCAGGACGACGACCAGCCGGCCAAGCGTTGCGGTCAGGAGGCTGAGGGCTGGGCCGTGGCGGCCACCGGGACCGGCACCAGCACGAGACGTCGGTGGCATTGCCCGCGTCGCACCGGCTGCGAAAGATCCGGAGACCCGGAGGCGGCCGGTTCCTGAACTGGCAGAGCCCTATGCATCTGGAACGGCGTCGTCGCCCTCCTTTAGGGTGTGTGGTCCTGGGTCTTCCGGCCACGCATCGCCGCGTGTTGGGTGTTAGCGGGGGAGGAGGTCAGATGCTGCTGAATCGCACCAAGGCGCCGACATTCGCTCCCCGCGCGATCGCGCTGATGTTCGCTCTGGTCCTGACCGCGGGTTGTGAGCCCCGCGACGTGGGGCGGGCCGACACCACATCTCCAACCTCCTCGTCACCAGCCACGACGTCCCCAACGGCGACCACGTCAGAATCCGGGACCACGTCGACCAACACCCCCTCGCCCACCCGCTCGACTGGCTACACCCCACCGACGCCGACGGAAAACTCCACGACTGGCTACACCCCCCCGACTCCGACGGAAAACTCCACGGGCTGACTCCCCATGAGGCCCCGACGTCCAGTTCTGGCGTGCGTAGCCCTGGTGGTGCTGATGGCGGGGGCGTGGGGGTTCGCACCGTTTCTCCGCGATCACGTGCTCGCTGCGTTCGCCGCCGCTCATCTGCAGCGGAGCACCGTGCCGACGGATGCCCTGGACCGAGCCCGGCCGGGTGAGACCACCGTCTATCTCGTGGTGGGCAGTGACCGGCGTGACCCCGCGGCCGGCTCCGATCAGGGCGTCCAGGGGGAGCGCGCCGACGCGATCATGCTGTGGGCCGTTCCCATCACTGGAACCGTCACCGCCCTCAGCCTCCCGCGCGACTTGCGCGTGCACGTGCCCGGACACGGGGACAGCAAGCTCCACGGCGTTCTGGCCTACGGACCGGAGGCGCTCGTGGCCGCCGTCCGTGCTCTGACCGGGATCCCCGTCCACCGCTACGTCGAGGTGGAATTCTCCGCGCTGACGAGGGTGGTCGACGGTATCGGCGGGGTCTTGGTGACCGTTCCCTTTGCGGCCAGGGACCCCGCGGTCGGGCTGGACCTGTCAGGTGGGACACAGAGGCTCGACGGTGCGACTGCCCTGGCCTACGTACGGTCACGCCACTACGAGGAGCGGACCCCCGCAGGATGGGTCACAACCGCACCCGGCGATCTCGGCCGGATCGACCGCCAGCACGGGCTCCTCCACGCATTGTTCGAACAGGCGTCCAGCCGGTGTGCCTCCCTGAACTGCCTGGCTGTGCTCCGGGACTTCGGCGCCTCCCTGACGGTCGATCCGGGCCTGGACGGCGCGGACGTGCGGCACATCATGACCGCGCTCGGTGAGGCCGACACCGAGATCCGGACGGTGACCGTGCCCACTCGGCCAGAGCGTCCGGCCGACGACTCGCTGTCGCCGTTCCCTCCCGCTCACCTGGGCAGCCTGGGCTTCCGGGTGCTCGACCAGCCGGCAGCCGGCGAGCTCTTCCGCCGACTGCGTCAGGACGTGACCGGAGGAGCGGGGACCCCATGACCGAACCGCAGGCCGCGCCCACCTCGCAGCTCACTCATGACGTCTTCGTCAGCTATCGGCGGCAGGACCCGGACCGCGCCTGGGTGAAGCGTCAGTTCGTTCCGGCGCTGCGGGCCGCGGGAGTGACGGTGTTCCTTGACGACGACGATTTCCGCCTCGGTGAGCCGCTCATCGACGCGATGACGCGCGGCGTGGAGGTGAGCCGCTACACGGTCGCCGTGCTGAGCCGGGCGTACCTGCAGAGTTCGTTCACCGAGGTCGAGTCGCTGATGGCTGAGCACTTGGGTCTGGAGAACGCGCAGGCGCGGCTGATCGGCGTGATGCGGGAGAAGGTCTCGCCGCGACTGAGCATGCGGCTGCGTGTCTGGCTCGATCTCTCCGACGACGCCCAGTTCCAGGACGGGGTCGATCGGCTCGCCCGCGAGGTGCGCAGGCCGTGGCCGACGGGGAAGACCGGGCGATGACCGGCCAGCTGCAGAGCACCGGCACGGGTCCACCTGCGGTCCGGTGGCAGGTCTTCATCTCATTCGCGAATGCGGACCGGGACTGGGTCGAGGGTTTCCTCCTGCCGGCGTTCGACGGTGCCGGAGTTCGGTATGCGGTGGAGTCCCAATTCGCGCTCGGGCAGCCCCTGGCCGACCAGTTCGTCGCGGCGGTGGAGAACTCCGAGCGCGTCCTCCTGGTGATCTCGCCGGCCTTCCTCGCCGACGACAGCGCCCGTCGGCTGCAGCTGCTGGCCCAGCACTACGGGTACGAGAAGTCCACCTGGCCGGTCCTGCCGCTCATCCTTCGCCCGGTGGAGAAGCTGCCGCTGTCGCTCGGCATGCTCGCACACCTGGATGCCACCGACGAGGACGATTGGGAGTCCTCTCTGAGGAAGCTGCTGGACCAACTCGATCTGCCAGTGCCCAGGCAACTGGAGCGACCCGAGTGCCCCTACCCCGGCATGACGCCGTACACCAAGGACGACAGCCGCAGCTTCCACGGACGCGATGCCGAGATCGAGGAGGTACAACAGCGACTCCGGTTGCACCCCTTGCTCCTGGTGATCGGCCCGTCCGGCAGCGGCAAGTCCTCCCTGCTGCACGCCGGCGTGGAGCCCCGTCTGTCGCCGAGCACGTACCGGGTCGTGACGATCCGCCCGGGACCCACACCGCACGACCAGCTGACCTCGGCCATGGCCGGCTCAGATGGCACGGACGGACGGATGACGCTGCTCATCGTCGACCAGTTGGAGGAGCTGTTCACCGTCGCCCTGCACCCTCCCCCGGGGACCGCGGCGCAGGTCGAGGCCTTCTGCGCGGAACTGCTACGGCTGCCGAAGTCCGGGCGCGTGCAGTGCCTGCTCGCCATCCGCGCGGACTTCTATCCACAACTGATGACGTCTCCGCTGTGGGAAGCCGTGCGCAACCACCGGCTGGAGGTTCTGCCGCTCACCGGCGACCGGCTGCGCGAGGCGATCGCCGCACCCGCCGAGCAGGTGAACGTGCACATCGAGTCCGCGTTGCTGCACGCCATCGTCCACGATGCGGCCGGACAGCCAGGAAGTCTGCCGCTGATCCAGGAGACGATGGTTCTGCTGTGGGGGGAGCTGCGCCGGCGTTACCTGCCGCTCAGCGCCTACGAGGGTCTCGTGCTCCCGACCAGTGCCTACGGCGAGCCGCCCCGGACCGGGCTGCAGGTAGCGCTGGCGCGTCGCGCGGACGCCGCGATGGCCGACCTCCGCAGCGACGAGGAGCGGCTCGTCGCGCGTCGCATCTTCCTGCGTCTGGTCCAGCTGATGGACGGCCGCGGGGACGTGCGTCGGCGCCAGCGCCGAAGGGATCTCGAGAGTCGGGACAGCAAGTCTGAAACCTTCGACGGGGTGCTGCAGCACCTGATCGACCGGCGCCTGATCGCCTGCACCACCGACGAGGAGACGACCGACAGCGATGCGGCGCTGATCGATCTCGCGCACGAGGCGATAATCACCGGCTGGCCTGCGCTCCGCGGCTGGATCGCCGAACTCCGGAATGCGGAGGACATCCGGCGCCGCCTCGAGGCGCAAGCGCAGGCGTGGATCATGCTCGGCCGCGGCGACGGCGGGTTGTTGGACGCGGTCGAGCTGGGCCAGGCCGAGGCGTGGCTCACCAGCCCGGACGCCATCGAGCTCGGCAGTAGCGTCGAGCTCGACGAACTGGTGACCGCAAGCCGCGCCTCCCTCGCCGCCGCCAGGGCCCGTAGGGCACGGATCAATCGGCTGTTCCGCGTCCTGAGCGCAGCCTTGGCGGTGCTTCTGGTGGCGGTGGCGATCGTCGCCGTCGTAGCGGTGCAGCAGCGCAATGAGGCCGAGAACGGCCGGCAACTCGCGCGGTCGAGCGAGCTGGCCCTCACTGCGGAGAAGCTGCTGCCGAACGAGCTCGACCGGGCTCTGCTGCTGGCCCAGGAATCGCTCGAGGTGCGCCCGACCGCGTTGGGAAACGAGGCTCTGCTCGCCGCTCTGGCGGCGAACCCGCGCCTCGTCCGCATGCTGCATGCCCCAGGGGACCAGCACGCGGTGGAGGTCTTGCGCGACGGGACCACCGCCGTGACCGGGGGTCGCGACGGTGTCGTGCGGGTCTGGGACCTGGAGCACGGGGGCAGCAGCCAGCAGCTCGGCACGGTCGACGGCGAGGTACGCGCCGTCGCGCTCAGCCCCGACGACGACGTCGTTCTGGCCACGTCCAGTCTCGGTGATGTCGCCCAATGGGCTCTCGCCACCGGCGAGCGGGTCGCCTGGTCCGACGAGCTGCAGGGCCGTACTCATGCGGGATCCGTCCGAGCCGCCGCGTACAGCCCCGACGGGGCGTCGCTGGCCACGGGTGGGGAGGACGGCCTCGTCATCCTGCGCGACGCCCGTACCGGCGAGGAGCAGCACGTGTTGTCCGGCCACCGCGACTGGGTCAACGCGGTCGCCTTCACCCCCGATGGCTCGCTGCTCGTCACCGCCGGAGGGCGAAGCGAGAACCGCAGTGTCGACGAGCGCATCCTGCTCTGGGACGTGACCACGGGGGCTCTGCGGGCCGAGCTGCCGGGGCACACAGAGGCGGTCCGCGCCTTGGCCATCAACCGTGACGGAACGCTGCTCGCCTCCGCCGGTGCCGACAACCTGGTGAAGCTGTGGTCCCTCCCGACGGGGACCCTCCTTCATGACCTCGTCGCGCACACCGAACGGGTCTTCGACGTGGCGTTCTCACCGGACGGCGACCGGCTCGCCTCCGCCGGCCGCGACCAGACCGTGCGTCTGTGGGACGCGGCCACCGGGGAGCCCGTGGGTGATCCGTTCCTCGGCCATGCCAGCTCCGTGCGGGGTGTCGCTTTCGTCGGGGACGACCGGGTGCTGACCGTGGGCAACGGAACGGGGTTGTTCCTCTGGGACGCCAGTGGGGATTCCCGTAGCCGGCTGGCGGAGCCCCTGCCCGATCAGCCGGGCAGCTCCCATGCGGTGGCGGTCGACGCGAAGGGTGCCTTGGTCGCGACAGGGGACGACGCGGGCCGCGTCGTCGTGCGACGGGCATCGGACGGGGAGCCGACTGGCGTCGAGTTGGACCTGGCCGAGACGGTCACCGGGCTGGCCTTCGGACCCGACTCGACGCTGGTCACCGCGACCGAGACCGGTTGGCTGACGGTCTGGGATGCGACCACGGGCCGTGCCATCAGCGATCCGATGGATACCGGGGAAGGGTCGGTCGTCGTCGCGGTCTCTCCTGACGGTCGATTCATCGCTTCCGGCGGGGACAGCAATGTCATCCGGATCCGGGACCCGTCGTTGCGCGAGCTCGAACCCCTGACCGGTCACGTGAACTGGATTCGTGACCTCGTGTTCCGCCCGACTGACGGCGCGCTGGTCTCCGTCGGCGCCGACGGGGTGGCGTTCCTATGGACAGCGCTGCCTCAGGCTTCGCGTGTTGCGCTGACCGAGCAGACCAACACGGTCATGAACTCGGTCGACATCAGCCCTGACGGTCGAACGGTGGCGACAGGGAACAGGGACGGGCAGCTCGTGCTGTGGGACATCCGGGGCCGTTCTGCACCACTCATCGGTCGCCCGATCCAGGCAGCGCACGACGGCGAGGTCAGGACGGTCACCTTCGAGCCTTCGGGGCGGTGGCTCGTCAGCACCGATGGCGGCGGCACGCTACGGCTCTGGGAGGCCGACGCCGACCTGGAGCCCCTGGGCGCCCTCGGCCAGGTAGGCCCCCTGGCGGGCGTCACGGCGATCCCCGACGGCACGACGTTGTACAGCGTCGGTGCCGGCGGCGTCCTCCGGTGGACGCTCGACGAGCTGATCTGGAGGAAGACCGCATGTGCGGTTGCCGGCCGGAATCTGGGAGTGGAGGAGGCCGAGCGGTACGGGTTCGAGAAGGTGCCACGGACGTGTTCGGGTGTTCCCGGTGGGTAGCCGGCTGGTCGTCTACCGCACGGTGATCGCGGCTGCGGCGTTCTTCGTCGTCGCCGGCGGGACGACGGGGGCGGTCGGACCCGAGAACGGCGTGCCGGCCGACCTTTCCGTTGCGGACACCGCCGCGCGCGCCGTCCCTCCGGTCATCGAGGGCATCCCCTACTCGACCGGGGCGGTGCTCGACGTCCACCGCCCGCCGTCGGCGCCGGGACGCACAGGCCCCGCCCCGGTCGTCGTCCTCGTCCACGGGTGCTGTGGGGATCGGTCCGACCTGGGCAAGCTGGCGGAGGCGGTCTCGGCGGCCGGGGCCGTTGTGATCAACGCCGACTGGGCCGGCATCGACGCCGACGCTCGTTTCCCCGACGCGTTCGAAGACGTCGCCTGCGCGGTCCGTTTCGCCCGCGCTCGGGCCGCGTCGTTCGGCGGTGACCCCACGCGGGTGGTGCTGGCCGGCTGGTCCGACGGTGCTCTGGCCGCCACGGTCGTCGCCACCGGTGGCGACACGTTCGACGCCCAGCGGTGCCGACATCCCGCCGCGTCTGCGAAGCCGGACGCCGTCGTCGGCATAGCTGGGTTCTACGGGTGGCCAGTCCCGGTGCCCTCCCGGTACGCCACCGCCCGGGCACAGCGGTTCTTCGGTGGTTCCCCCTTGACGGCGCCTCGCGCGTGGGCTCGGGCCACCCCGTACTCGTGGCTCTGGCCGGCGCAGGGCCCGGAAACCGTCCTGCTCGTCGGCGTCACCGATCCGTTGGTGGACGACGCCCGTCGCTATGCAGCAGCGCTGCGGCAGTTCGGACACTCGGTCCGATTGCTCGAGATTCCGGAAGCAGGCGACCAGCTGCTCATCTCTCCGCGGACCACCGAAGGACGCACCGTGGTCGCCGAGGTCCTGTCAGTGAGCGGCCGCGTCACTGGGGCGGGGTTGACGCGGTGGGCGGGACTGGAGTGGTCGCGCTGAGATACGGCGACCCATGGAACACGGGTAGCAGGCCATCCCGTCAGGCGGATGGCGACCATCAACCGTGCGTGCAGGGCCCAGGACGTGCACCCCGCTCGACGCCATTGCCGGCATGCGGGGCCGCCAGTTCCCACAGGGGCGTGCGATGCTGCGGGAGACCGAAGGTGACCTGCTGGACTTCACCGGCTTGCCCGTCGCGCGCTGGAAGAGGATCTGGTCGAGCAACCCACTGGAACGGCTGAACAAGGTGGCCCAGTCGGCCTGATCGCGTCCTGGTCAGCCCACCGCTGACCGACACAATGAGGACTACATCCGCCACTCAGCGGGCGTCACCCGCCGCTCGGAGTTGGCGATGAGGAACTGCTCGAGAGCCTCGTAGGACCGATCGGCGTCCGATCGCCCGCGGCTGAACAGGTTGGCCCCGTCCCCGACGGCCCGCCCTGCGTCCACCGCTGTTCAGCGAAGGCCACCTTGAGTAGAGCCCCGGACCGTTGACGTTCCGGTGACGCGGTGCTCACGGCCGCGTGCTGCCATGGTGTTCACGGGGCACGGACAGTGGTCGGCCGCGTGCCGAGTCCCGAGACGGTGAGATCATGGCTGACCTCATGAGACAAGCGCCGCTTCCGGTGGTGCTCTTCGGGACCTACTTCTGCTCCTGATCTTCGCGATCCTGATCAAGAGGGGCACCGGACAGCCCATCGGTCCTGTCGCGATCGCGTTGCCAGGGATCGTCGCGCTCACCCGTGACATCCCGACCGGAGGAAAGATCGCTCTCTGGGTGCTTCAGGCGCCGTGCTCCGTGGCGAGCCTCGCGATCTGGAAGGCCGAGGTCGACCACGGGCAGCAGCGGCGCAAGGTTGGCGCCTCCACCGCGCTGATAGGTGCCCGAGCCGGAACTCCCACGGCGGCGTTCTGCCTCTACCTGCGTGCGTTCTCGACCGAGATGCGGTTGCCGACGCAGATCACCGACGTCGCTGGGCAGTCGGTCGCGGACATCGACTTGGAGCAGGTGCTCCGCGAGGCGATCGGTCGTGAACTGGACCTGGTTGCCCTGGGACATCCGGGGGACGTCGTGGGAGCCGGTCCCACCTGGACGAGCGATGCTGAATGGCAGGCAGCGTTCGATTCGCTCGCTCACCGCGCCGAGTTGATCGCCATCATTCCCTCGCGAGCCCTGGCACTCTATGGGAACTCCGCTCGCTCGTGGCTTGGGGGATGTGGAGCAAGATCGTGTTCGTCATGCCTGAAGCCGTCTCGCCGCGGGGGCCGTCATCGAGGCCGACTGGCGCGAGGCTGTCGAAGCCGTGCGGTCGCTCGGGGTCAGTCGTCCGGCCTTCACCAAGACCGGTCTGGTCTAGGAGGCCTGACCCATGGCGTGCCTCCCTCGTGGATGCCCTGTTGCCGAACAGAGCGACGGGCGGTGCCGGGTGATACACCTTCCACGCTCCGTGAGGTCTCCGGCCGTGGACCCGGAACAGGGCCGGGTGCTCGTCCGTCAGGGGCGTCGATCGCGCCGCCACGGCACTGCGAGAAGGTCAGCGACGTAGGTCGGGTCGGTCACCTCGAACGGCCTGCGTTCCCCGGCCTACCCGCTGGTACCAGTGCTCCAGACCGCCCTCGAACCGGTGTTCCGTCGACTCTGTCTGCACTGGAAGCTGCCGGGCTACAGCAGCCGGATGATCGTCACGATCATCGCGGTGGTCGTGCTGATCCTGAGTCTCGCGAGCTTGTACTCGCGAGGGCGCCCAGCCGTTGAGGGGCCAGGAACGTGGTCGGAGTTCGCGGTGTCAGCGCGAGCCGGCCGCCGGCGGTTCGGGCCGATCTGCAGTCGGCTGGACCTGAAGTTCCTGCCTGCCGGCCGTCTTGGCAGCCGCCGCCGCCTCCGAGACCAACTGGCCCCATTGGCCGATCTCCTTCGTGAAGATCTCTTCTACGCGGTCGAGGTCGCTTCTCAGGTCCGCGTTGGGTGCGCGGGTGGTCCAGTCGATGTGCGCCACGGCGAGATTGCGCGCGGCATCGGTGTACAGCTTCGCCAATTGCGGGAACCCGATGAGTGCTTCGAAACCGGTGACGGCGACAGCGAGGGCCCCGAGCACGGCCGCGGCGACGGCGAGTGGGCCGCGCACAGTGGGACCGGTGAACTGCCCGGCGATGCTGCCGAGGGCTGCGAGAACGAGGAGTGTGTTGCGAACTACGACGGTCTGCCGATGCGCCGCTTCGTACTCGGCGCAGCGGTCTTCGTAGTACTGCTGCTGGTCTTCGATCCGCTGCTCCTGATAGAGCGCCTGGAATTCACGGTCTCGATCGGTCATGCGGGTTCCTTGCCAAACCGGATGGCGACGACGGCGCGCCGCAGGTTGGCCTCCCGGTCGGTGCCGGCGTAGGGCCCAGTGCGGGACAGGAAGCGGAAGTGCAGAGCGCGGAGCCGTTCGGCCTTGGCTCGCTCGTCCATGTAGCGCTTCAGGGCGTCCAGCTCGCGGGCGGCCCGGCCGGTCGCAGCGAGGAGGACCCCGAGCACTGCCAGGAGTAGGCCGGGCCATCGCTGATCAGGGAATAGCGCCTGCAGTGCGCCGAGACCGGTAAGGGCTGCGGAGCCGAGCAGGATGATCAGCTGCTGCCGCCGGTAGCCGTTCTGGTGCCGGAGCGCGGCCAGGTCCGCTTCAGCGAACGCCGGAGTGACATCGCGGTCGAGCGCCTGGAAATCCGGAGTCAGCGACGGATACGACGCCCGCTTGTCGTCGGGGATGACCGGCCAGGACACTGTCGGGGCACGTAGCCTCGGGAACCGGACGAGCATCTGCGGCCGCATCGCACCTCCTGGAGTGACGTGGACGTCTGTGACCCGATGCGGTCTGAGGAGGGATTCGATTGTTCCCTCTGGGGGAGGGCTCCGGGACCTTTTCGGGCGCGCGGCCACGGGTCATCTGTGGCGCTCCGAGGGCGACCGCCTCAGCACCTCCATGAGCGTCCGCCCGAGCACCTCTGGGTCCCGCACGTCCACGATGCGGGTCAGCGGGGAGGCGGCGATCCGCGCGGCGCGAGCATCCGCGTGCTCACCTGCGGCCGCCGCGGCCACGGCGTCGGCGGTGCGCCCGGTTCCGGCGAGAACGAGGACCGGACGACCGTCGACCAGGCTCTGCTCGGCGTCGGAGTAGGTGATCTCCCCGCCGTTGACGACGAGAGTCGCTGACGGCTCCCCACCCGCGATCGCGGATGCGACAGCCGCGAGCCAAGGCGACTCGTCGCCCCAGGAGTCCCCCGGCACGAGAATCACGTGCGTGTGATGCGGCTCGAGCTCTGCGCTGTCCCCGTTGTCCACTTGCGCGCCGCCCGGCGCGGCAACCGTTCCTTCGGCAGCTACTCCCACGAGCGGAAAGCGGGCTCCGCGGGCCGACCGAGCTCGGCCGACGATCTGCATGATTCCCGCATCGGTCCCGCCGTCGACCACGGCGCCGCGGCAGGCATCCAAGACCGGGATGACCGCGGAGCGGAAGACCTCGTCGACGAGCCCAAGATGGGTCTCGTCCATGCCGGCTGCCCCGCCGACCAGCGCGAGTACCGGTCGGCCCCGTGAGATGCCCAACCGGTCCACCGCCGTCGTCAGCTCTGCGACCGCATCGACGCGTTCGAGCGGAATCCCCGCCCCCTCTGCCACCTGGCCGCTCATCGCTGCCTCCGACACGCAGACGAACACATACCCGCCTCCTTCCGCCCTGCTGTTCGCCTGGGGCGGCCGCCGCGCGCAGGCTATCGGCGCTCGTAGGCACTGTGGGCCACCCGCTACCGTGGAGTCACCGTCTGTTCGGTAGGGGTTGCTCCAGGCGAGATGTCCTCGGGGGATCGATGTGATCCGGTGCGATTCCGCTGACCGCACCCGAGTCCCACATCAACCACGGGCGGGACAGCGATTCCGGGGTCAGGACGACCACGGCCAGGTCGCAAGAGCGCAGTTTGTCGAGGATCCACCGCTGCCAGTCGGTCCCCGCCTCGATCCCCCGTCTGCCGACACGTCAGAGGAGTAGTCGACCTCGACCTCGTCGAAGACGGTCGTGAGCAGGCCGTCCAATGCCCGCGCAAGAGGTGCGTCGGTGTGCGCGTGGCTCACGAAGATTGGCACTCGAGCAGCGTCCACAGATTGTGCCGCTGCTGTTCCGGGTCAATCGGGAGAATGTGGCGGGTCCGCTGAGCCATCTGCAGGCCGAGCTGGGGGAGTCGGAGGAGGGGGTGCGCCGGGTCGCGCAGGCGGTCTGGCATCGCCGCGGGCAGAAGCCGGGTCGGGAACGCTGAGACATGAAGGGGGTGTACATGCTCAGTTGAGCTGGGCAGAAGCGATTTGGAGCTTGTTAGGGCGTGGAGCGGGTGACCGGGATCGAACCGGCATGGCCAGCTTGGAAGGCTTGGGACTCCAAGCGCCATACTGGCTGGTCAGCGGCAGGTCAGCCGGATGTCGTGCCTTCCGCGTGCCTCAGCGCCACGTACGTCTCCGTGGCCTGCAGTAACCCTTGGTTCGGCTGCGCGTATCGCTGCCGCACTGGTTCACAACGCAGCCGTAGAAACCATGCCAGAGCGACTGAGGACCCCCCGCTTAGCTTCTGCGGCCAGAAGGCAGTCACCCCGCCCGCAGGGGGACTGCCCGTACCGGGCCGGGCCCGAGGAGGTCGCCGACGCGACGGTCCGTGCGCTGCGGCAGGCCGTCCCTGCGGCGGTGCCCTGAATCGTCTTTCTCCGGCGGTCAGACCGACCTGGAGGCCACCCGCCCCTGGACACGCTCAACCGGCGGGCCCCGCAGCCGTGGGAGCTGAGCTTCTCCTTCGGCCGGGCGCTTCAGGCGCCGGTGCTTCGGGCTTGGCCGGCGACGACGCCCACCGGGACGCCGTAGCGCAATCCGTTCACCGCCGCCTCGATCTCACGAGCGTGGAGCAGACCGAGCGGGAGTACCGGGTCACCCGTGTCCGACTCGTCAGACAGGCTCTAGCCTGACGTCGTGCCCGGACGGTGGCCCCCGTTGCTCGTGGCGGCGGTCATGATCGCCGCCTGTGGCCTCTTCGTCGCGCTGTTCGCGACGCGTCCCGCTGACTGCGGACGGGTCGGGGTCCGCCCGTCCGACTGGACCGCAGAGGGTGTCGTGGTCGAGGCGGCCGGGACCTGCCCGCTCCGGGACGGCGATCTCGTGACGGCGGTCGACGGCCGCAGCCTCACGGACGCGGACACCGAGGCCCAGCCGGCTGCCACGCCGACAGCTGGGGGGACGGTCGACTTTACCGTTCTCAGGGCGGACCGCCGCCTCACCGTCTCGGTCGACCTCGCGCGGCCCGACGTCCTGCTGACGCTCCTCGCGGCCTGGCCGGCCAT
>Ga0126306_10000360_pt1 | contig 20211 bp, 21 predicted proteins | sample Plot27_FD_92592 | JGI IMG/M metagenome (GOLD analysis project Ga0126306, IMG submission 92592) | Serpentine soil microbial communities from UC McLaughlin Reserve, CA, USA - Plot27 | ecosystem: Environmental > Terrestrial > Soil > Grasslands | place: USA: UC McLaughlin Reserve, Lake County... | reverse complement strand
GGCGGCGGTCGAGCAGGGGGAGCGGGCCCTGGCCACGGTGCTGTTCACCGACATCGTGGGCTCGACCGAGCGGGCCCGGGAGGTCGGCGACCGCCGCTGGGGGGAGCTGCTCGACACCCACGACCGGCTGGCCCGCGAGCTGGTCGGCCAGCTCCAGGGGCGGCTGGTCAAGTCGACCGGCGGCGGCATCCTGGTCCTGTTCGACCGGCCCGGCCGGGCGATCCGCTGCGCCACCGCCCTGCGCGACCGGCTGCGGGGCGGCGGCGTCCAGATCCGGGCCGGCGTCCACACCGGCGAGGTCCAGCTGCGCGGCGACGACGTCGGCGGCATCGCCGTCCACTTCGCGGCCCGGGTCATGGCCGCCGCCGCCCCCGGGGAGGTGCTGGTGTCGGGCACCGTCCACGACCTGGTCGCCGGCTCCGACTACGTGCTCGAGGACCGGGGGGCCCGCCCCCTCAAGGGCATGACCGGCGAGTGGCGGCTGTTCGCGGTCCTACACTGACCCCATGGACGTCACCATCGTGGAGGTCAGCCCGCGCGACGGCCTCCAGAACGAGTCGGTGATCCTCTCCACCGACGCCAAGGTGGAGCTGATCGGCCGGCTGGTCCGGGCCGGGGCCCGGCGGGTCGAGGCGGTGTCGTTCGCCCACCCCAAGCTGGTCCCGGCGATGGCCGACGCCGAGGCGGTGATGGCCCGGCTGCCCCGGGGCGACGCGGTCGCCTACGCCGGGCTGGTGCTCAACCGGCGCGGGCTCGACCGCGCCCTGGCCGCCGGGGTCGACGAGGTCAACGTGGTCGTCGGCGTCAGCGACACCTTCAGCCGGCGCAACCAGAACGTCTCCACCGAGGAGAGCATGGCCGCGGCCGCCGACGTCCTCGGCCGGGCCCGCGAGCACGGGCTGTTCGCCACCCTCACCCTGGCCACCTCCTTCGGCTGCCCGTTCGAGGGCGAGGTCGACCCGGCCCGGGTGGTCGCCCTGGCCGCCCGGGGGGCGGCGGCCGGGGCGCGGGAGCTGTGCCTGGCCGACACCATCGGGGCCGGGGTGCCGTCGCAGGTGCGGGACCTGGCGGCCCGGGCCGGCGACGCCGTCGGGCCGGAGCCGCTGCTGCGCTTCCACTTCCACAACACCCGCAACACCGGCTTCGCCAACGCCGTGGCCGCGGTCGAGGCCGGGGCCACGGTGCTGGACGCCAGCGCCGGCGGCATCGGCGGCTGCCCGTTCGCGCCCCGGGCGACCGGCAACATCGCCACCGACGACCTGGTGTTCCTGCTGGAGCGGATGGGCCTGGACACCGGCTACGACCTGGCGGCGCTGCTGCCCACGGCGGCGTTCCTGGGCGAGCAGCTGGGCCACGAGGTTCCGGCCCTGGTCCCGCGGGCTGGCGCCTTCCCGCCTGCCTGAGCCGCAACCTCCCTGTTGCGGCCCGCGAAGAGCAGGGGTAGAAGTGTTCCTAGCTCGTCTCGTCCTCCCAGCCCCCGCGGACGACCAACTCCCGGAGTGCGGCCATGGTCAGCGCGCAGTCGAGCGCCGCCGTCAGCGACGTCCTTCCCGGCGACGAGTCCGCCGTCAACCGTGTCCAGGGCTGGTTCCGCGAGTACGCGGACACCCGCGACCCGAACGTCCGCGAGCAGATCATCGTCTCCTACCTCGGCCTGGCCGACCGGCTGGCCGAGCGCTACCGCGGCAGCCGCGGGGCCAGCCCGGAGGACCTGCGCCAGACGGCCCGGGTCGGCCTGGTCGCGGCCGTCGACCGCTATGACCCCGACTACGGCAACCCGTTCGTGCCCTACGCCGTCGCCTGCGTGGTCGGCGAGATCAAGCGCTACCTGCGCGACACCAGCTGGCGGGTGCACGTCTCGCGGCCGGTGAAGGAGCGCTCGCTGCGCCTCTGCAAGGCCCTGGACGAGCTGCCCCGCACCCTGGGGCGCTCGCCGACCATCGCCGAGCTGGCCGCCCACCTGGGCATCTCCGAGGACGACGCGATCGAGGCCATCGAGGTCGTCCACACCCGCTCCGAGGTCTCGCTCGACCAGCAGCTCGGCGAGGACGGCGACACCTCTCTGGGCGACCGCCTGCCGGCCGCCGCCCCCCGCGAGGAGCTGGAGGACCTCCTCCTGCTGCCCGAGCTGGTCGACAGCCTGCCCGAGCCGGAGCGGGAGATCGTGGTCCTGCGCTTCTTCCACGACCTCGACCAGTACGACATCGCCGCCCGGGTCGGCTGCTCGCAGATGCACGTGTCGCGGCTGCTGCGGCGCGCCCTGGGGCGGCTGCGCAGCCAGCTGCTGGTCGGCTAGCGGCCGGGTTTCCGGCGCCCCGTCCCGGGGCAGCTTTCCGCCGCCCTGTCGTCGACCAGGAGACCGCCCATGCCACAGGACGCCGTTGCCCTGATCAAGGCCGACCACCGCAAGGTGGAGCAGCTGTTCCGGGAGTTCGAGGAGGCGGGCGACCGCGCCTTCAAGACCAAGCAGCAGCTGGTGGAGCAGATCAGCCAGGAGCTCGAGGTCCATGCGGCCGTCGAGGAGGAGATCTACTACCCGGCCGTCGAGGCCAAGGCCAAGAAGGACGGCAAGGAGCTGGTCGCCGAGGCCGTCGAGGAGCACCACGTGGTCAAGGTGCTGCTGGGCGAGCTGGCCGGGATGTCGGCCGAGGACGACGCCTTCGACGCCAAGGTCACGGTGCTGATGGAGAACGTCCGCCACCACGTCGAGGAGGAGGAAGAGGAGCTGCTGCCGCAGTCCGAGGAGATCCTCGGCGACGAGGAGCTGACCCGCCTGGGCGAGGAGATGGCGGCCCGCAAGCAGCAGCTCGGCGGCGGCTGACGCCTGGTTTGCGCCGTCCCCCTCCCGTTTACACTGCTTCCAGGCGAACGGGAGGGGGACGGCCGATGTCGGACGGGGAAAGCAAGAGCGAGCGGCTCAACCGCGAGCTGATGGAGCTGCTGCAGGAGCTCCGGGTGGTCATCCCCGGGGTCCAGGTGCTGCTGGCGTTCCTGCTCACCGCCCCCTTCCAGCAGCGCTTCGCCGACCTGCCGGGCTCGATGCGCAACGCCTTCTTCGCCTCGATCGCCTGCGCCACCCTGGCCACCGCGTTCCTGATCGCCCCCTCGGCCCACCACCGGCTGCGCTGGCGGGCCGGTGAGAAGGAGCCCCTGGTGCGGATCGGCAACCAGATGGCCATCGTCGGCACGGTGTTCCTGGCCGCGGCCATCGTGCTCGCCCTGTACGTGATCACCGACGTGCTGTTCACCACCGACCTGGCCCTGTGGACGGCCATCGGGGCCGTGATCGTGTTCGGCGGGCTCTGGTACGTCGTGCCGATGCTCTGGCGCTCCCCGTCGTCGGCCGAGAAGGACGAAGAGGCCCGAGAGCAGCGGCAGGACTCGGACGACGAGGACCGCGAGCAGGCTCAGGAGAGCCAGGGGGCCAGCTCCCGGCGGTAGAACTCGAAGAACCCGGCCTGGTCGTCGCCGATCTGGCTGACGTAGATCTCGTCGAAGCCGGCGTCGGCGTACTCGCGGAAGCTCTCCAGATGCCGCTCCGGGTCGGGGCCGCAGGGGATCACCTCGGCCAGCTTGTCCTCGGTGACCAGCTGGGTGGCCTGCTCGAAGTGGCTGGGCAGGGCCAGCTCCTGGGAGAGCTGGCCGGGCAGCAGGGTGTTGGGCCACAGCTCGAAGGCGGTCTTGCGGGCGGCGGCCTCGTCCCGGCCCCAGCAGACCTTGAACCCGCCCTGCTTGACCCCCTTGCCGCCCTGCTCCACGTAGCTGTCCAGGGCCTCCTTGTCGGGCGAGGTCGAGATGTACCCGTCACCGATGCGGGCGGCCAGGCTGACCGCCTTGGGCCCCAGGGCCGAGATCAGCACCGGCGGCGGGGTCTCGGGCAGGGAGTACACGCGGGCGTTCTCGACCTGGTAGAAGCGGCCGTCGTGGCTGGTCAGGCCGCCCTCCCAGAGCTTGCGCATGACCTCGACGGCCTCCTCCAGCATCTCCAGGCGGGTGTCGACCCGCGGCCAGTGGCCGCCGAGGACGTGCTCGTTGAGGTTCTCGCCGCTGCCGATCCCGAACAGGAAGCGGCCGGGGAGGAGCAGGGCGGCGGTGGCCGCCGCCTGGGCCAGGACGGCCGGGTGGATGCGGATGGTCGGGCAGGTGACGGCGGTCGTCACCTTGAGGTTGGTGGTGGCGGCGATGCCGCCGATCACCGACCACACGAACGGGCTCTGGCCCTGGTTGTCGTTCCAGGGGTGGTAGTGGTCGGAGATCCACACCGAGCGGAAGCCGGCCGCCTCGGCCTGCTGGGCCTGGCGCACCAGCTCGGCCGGGCCGTGCTCCTCGCTGGACAGGAAGTAGCCGATCTCGGCCATGTCGTCTCGCTCCTCGTGGTCGTGTCCGGGGCGCCGGCCGGCGCCTAGCAGGGGCGACTGCAGGGCCAGGTGGTCGCCCAGGTGGTCTTGGCCACCTCGGCCTCGGGCCGGCGCCTGGCCAGCCCCAGCACCGAGGTGACGGCCGCGTCCGCGGCCAGCGCCCGCAGCAGGCTGGTCCCGACGTTCCCGCTGGCCCCGGCGACGACAACCCGCATCCGACCTCCTCCTGGTGGTGTCGGAGCCAGCTACCCCTGGTCCGGCCCCGGGAAACGCCCCCACGGCCCGCCCGCCATGCCGGAGAATGCCGGCCATGCTCCCTCGACCGCTGCGTGACGTCGGGCGCCGCTATCGCCTGCGACACCCCGCCCAGAGCGTGGCCGCCGCCTTCGCGGTCGGCATCCTGGTCGGGACCGCCCTGCTGCTGCTGCCGGCCGCCCGGTCCGGTCCGGGCGGGGCCCCGCTCCATGTGGCGACCTTCACCGCCGCCTCGGCGGTCTGTGTCACCGGCCTGACCGTCGTCGACACCGCCACCTACTGGTCGACCTTCGGCCAGGTGATCATCCTGCTGCTCATCCAGGCCGGCGGCCTCGGCTTCATGGTGCTGGCGTCGCTGCTGGCGCTGGCCCTGTCGCGCCGGCTCGGGCTGCGCCAGCGGCTGCTCGCCCAGACCGAGATCAACGTCGTCGAGCTCGGCCAGACGCGCCAGGTCATGCTGGCCGTCGCCGGCTTCAGCCTGCTGTTCGAGATGCTGGCGGCGGTAGTGCTGACCGGGCGGCTCTGGCTCGGCTATGGCGAGCCGCTCGGCCGGGCGGCCTGGCTCGGCGTCTTCCACTCGGTGTCGGCCTTCAACAACGCCGGCTTCGGCCTCTACAGCGACAACCTGGTCGGGTTCGTGGACGACGGCTGGGTCAGCCTGACCGTCACCCTCGCGGTGATCGCCGGCGGGCTCGGGTTCCCGGTGCTGGTGGAGCTGGTCCGCGCTCCGGCCAGGCCGGATCGCTGGTCGCTGCACACCAAGCTGACCCTGACGATGACCTGGGCGCTGCTGGCCGCCGGCACCCTGGCGATCCTCGGCTTCGAGTGGTCCAACCCGGCCACCCTCGGCCCCCTCGACCTGCCCGGCAAGCTGCTGGCCGGCTTCTTCCAGGGCGCCAACCCGCGCACGGCCGGGTTCAACTCGGTCGACTACGCGGCCATGGGGGAGGCGTCGTGGCTGGTCACCGACATCCTCATGTTCATCGGGGCCGGCAGCGCCGGCACCAGCGGCGGCATCCGGGTCAGCACCTTCGCCGTGCTCGTGCTGATGGTCGCCGCCGAGGCGCGCGGGCTGTCGACGGTCAACGCCTTCCGGCGGCGCATCCCGCAGGGAGCCCAGCGCCAGGCCCTGACCGTCACCCTCATCGGCCTGGGCGCGGTGGTGGTGGCCACCCTGGCCATCACCGTCCAGAGCCGGCTGCCGCTGTCGCGCACCCTGTTCGAGGCCTTCTCGGCCTTCGGGACGGTCGGGCTGACCACCGGGATCACCTCCCAGCTCCCCCTGCCCTCCCAGAACATCCTGATCCTGCTCATGTTCCTGGGACGGATCGGCCCGATTACACTGGCGACCGCGCTCGCCCTGCGCGACCGCGAGCCCCGCTATCGCTTCCCGGAGGAGCGGCCCATCATTGGCTAGCAACGTGCCCGACGACGGGGTCCTGGTGGTCGGGCTGGGGCGGTTCGGGATCGCCCTGGCCGAGACCCTGATGGACCTCGGCCACCAGGTGCTCGGCGTCGACGCCGATCCCGCCAATGTGCAGCGCAACGCCGACCTCCTCACCCACGTGGTCGAGGCCGACGGCACCGACGAGGAGGCGATGCGCCAGCTGGGGGCGGGCGAGTTCGGCCGGGCCGTCGTCGGCATCGGCACCGACCTGGAGGCCAGCATCCTGACCACCTCGGTCCTGGTCGACCTGGAGGTGCCGGACATCTGGGCCAAGGCCATCACCGTGCCCCACGGCCGCATCCTGCAGCGGGTCGGCGCCCACCACGTGGTCTTCCCCGAGCACGACATGGGCCGCCGGGTCGCCCACCTGGTCACCGGCCGGATGATCGAGTTCGTCCAGCTCGACGAGGGCTTCGCGCTGGTCGAGCTGAAGCCGCCGAAGCAGATCGTGGGGCGCTCGCTGGCCGACGCCCAGGTGCGCTCGCGCCATGGGGTCACCGTGGTCTGCATCAAGCCGGAGGGCGGGTCGTTCACCTACGCCACGCCCGAGACGGTCCCCGGCCCCGACGACATCCTGGTCGTGGCCGGCGAGACCGACAAGGCCGAGGGCTTCGCCGACCTCGGCTGACCGGCCGCCGGCGCTCAGGCGGGGGACGGCAGGCCGGCCAGCATCTCCAGGAAAAGCCCGGCGGCGCCCGAGGGCGGGCCGGCGTCCTTGCGGCGGACGGCCACGATCTCGCGCCGGACCGGGGCCGCGTCGACCAGCTCGATCCGGGTCAGGGTGCCGGCGGCCAGCTCGGTGGCCACGGTGCTGGCCGGGACCAGGGACACCCCGAGGCCGCGCTCGACCATCTTCTTGGCCGCCTCGATGTTGTCCAGCTCCAGCACGCTGTTGGGGAGCACGCCGGCCTGGCGGAAGGTGGCGGTGGTGAACTCCAGCAGGTAGCTGGAGCTGCGGCCGAACAGGACCAGCACCTCGTCGGCCAGGTCGGCCAGCGGGGCCTGGCCGCCCGCCCCGGCCAGCCGGTGGCCGGGGCCGGCGATCAGGACCAGGGCGTCGGTGTACAGCGGCACGGCCTCGATCTCCTGGTGGACCAGGGAGCGCATGATGCCCAGCTGCACCTGGTCGTGCAGGACCATCTCCAGGACTTCCTCGGAGGTGCCGGTCTTGACGGCCAGGCGGACGTTGGGGTGGGCGGCGCTGAACCGCGCCAGCAGCGCCGGCAGGGTGTAGGTGCTGACCGTCGGCGGGGCCCCGAGGACGAGCCGGCCGGCCACGCCCCGGCGCAGCTCGGCCAGGCGCTCGCGGCCGTCGGCGAGGGCCCGCAGGGCGTGCTCGGCATAGGGCAGGAACGCCTCCCCGGCCTCGGTCAGCCGCATCCCGCGGCGGGTGCGGACGAACAGCTGCTCGCCCAGCGACGCCTCCAGGCTCTGCAGCCGGGCGGTCAGGGTGGGCTGGGAGACGAACAGGGACTCGGCGGCCCGGCTGAGGTTCTGGCGGCGGGCGACCTCCAGGAACGCCTCGATCTGGGGCAGCATCCCGCCTCCTCGCCATAGGAGATCCCGATGCTCGTCATATAGACGATCTATTGGACTGATAGCAAGCGCGCCGCCTACGCTCTGAGGTCTCCATACGCTGACCGAGCGGAGCTCCGATGCGCATCGTCTTCCTCGGCCCGCCCGGGGCTGGAAAGGGCACGCAGGCGGCCGAGGTGGCCGGCCGGTTCGGCTGCCCCCACATCGCCACCGGGGACATCTTCCGGGCGAACGTGGCCGAGGGGACCGAGCTGGGCCGGGCCGCCCAGGAGTACATGGACCGGGGCGACCTGGTGCCCGACGAGGTGGTCATCGCCATGGTCATGGAGCGGCTGGCCGAGCGGGACTGCGACAGCGGGTTCGTGCTGGACGGCTTCCCCCGCACCGTCGCCCAGGCCGAGGCCCTGGACCGGCGCCTGGTCGACCTGGGCGCTCCCCTGCACGGCGTGCTGTTCTTCGAGGCCTGCGAGGAGGAGCTGCTGCCCCGGCTGGCCGGTCGGGCGGCGGCCCAGCACCGGGCCGACGATGTCGAGCAGACGATCCGGCACCGCCTGGAGGTGTTCGCGATCAAGACCCGGCCCCTGATCGACTACTACCGCCACCGGCGCCTGCTCTCCATGGTCGACGGCGTGGGCCGGGTCGACGAGGTCACCATCCGCGTCCTCAGCGGCCTCCCCACCCCCGGCGGCCGCGACCCGGCGCTGGCCCTGGCGGTCTGACAACGGCCCAGCCGGCAGGCGGTACCGTCGGCTAGAACGCCGGCCAAGTATGCCCGACGCGCATGCGGAGGGCCTGCCGTAGCTGCCGCGTTGGCGAATGCTACGTCGATACTTGGCCGGCGTTCTAGGCGACCTGGCCACGCACGGCGCGGCGGGTGGGGCGTGGAGTGGTCGCCTCGGGGAGGTCGGCGAGGGCCTCCAGCACCTGGTCGACCTCGAGCGCCAGCAGGCCCGGGTCGGGCAGGTGGCCGTGGGGGTCGCCGGTGGTCCCGGCCCAGAGGGAACGGTGCCAGGGTCGGTCGGGGGGCGGGCCCCACAGGGCCGGGGAGGTGGGGCCGAACAGGACCACCGACGGCGTGCGCAGGGCGGTGGCCAGGTGGGCGATGCCGGTGTCGCCGCACACCACCCGGTCGGCGGCGGCGACCAGCCGGCCGATGGTGAGGACGCCGCCCTGGCCGGCGTGGACGGCGCTCTCCGGCAGCCCGGCCCGGTCGGCCACGTCGTGGGCGAGCTCGGCCTCGGTGGGGCCGCCGGTGACGATCACCCGCCGGCCGCCGGCCGCCTCGGCCCTGGCGACCTCGGCGAACCGCTCCGGTGGCCAGCGCCGGGAGGGGCTGGCCGCGCCCGGGTGGATCAGGGTGGCGCCCTGGGCGCCGTGCGGGACCGGCCCCGGCGGCAGCTCCAGATCGAGGCGGGTCGGGTCGGCGGCGATGCCGCTCTCCTCGAGCAGGCGGCACCAGCGGGCCACCTCGTGCTCGTCCGGGCGCCAGCGGGGGCCCGAGGAGCTGGCCGGCACGGCCGGGTGGGCGAAGGCGACCAGCCGCCGCGGCTCGGTGGCCAGGAGGAGATCTGAGCTCTCGGGCCCGCGGCCGTGCAGGTTCACGGCCAGCCCGGCCCCGCGCAGGCGGCGGTGCAGCGGCTCGTCGAGCCCCTCGGCCGGGACCACCTCGTCGACCGCCCCCGAGGCCCGGGCCAGCGGGGCCAGCACGGCCGGGGCGGCCAGCAGCCGCGGATGGCGCGGGAAGGCGTCGGCCAGGGCGCGTAGGGCCGGGACCGCGGTGAGCAGGTCGCCGAGCCCGAGGGCGCGCAACACGACCACGGCCGGGGCCGTGCTCGGGGTGGCGGCGCTCACGGCCATGAGGACTCCGTGGACGGGGCGACCACCAGCTCCCGGGCCTCGCAGCCGGGCGGCTGGCAGAGGGCGAACAGGACGGCCTGGGCGACGTCCTCGGGCCGGTTCAGCTTGGCGTCCGCCGCCGGCTTGTACTGCTCGGGGCGGCCGTCGAAGAAGGCGGTGTGCATCCCGCCCGGGATCAGCAGGGTGACCCCGATGCGGCCGGCCGTCTCGGCGGCCAGGGCCCGGGTGAAGCCGACCACCCCGAACTTGCTGGCGCAGTAGGCGGTGGCGTCGGGCAGGGCCCGCAACCCCAGGGTGGAGGCGACCGTCACCACCTTGCCCTCGGTCCGCCGCAGGTGGGGGAGGGCGGCCCGGACGACCGCGGCCGTGCCCAGCAGGTTGACCGCCACCACCCGCTCCCAGGCGTCGGCGGGCACGCCGTCCAGCGGCCCACAGGCGTCGACCCCGGCCGCGGTCACGATCCCGTCCAGCCGTCCCAGCCGCTCCACGGCGCGATCCACCGCGGCCGCGGCGGCGCGCCCGTCGGCCAGGTCGACCCGCTCGTGCTCGACCTCGAAGGGCGGGGCCACCAGGTCGAGCACGAACGCCCGCCCGCCGGCCCCCTGGACGGCCATGGCCACGGCCGCCCCCAGCCCGGATGCCCCCCCGGTCACCAGCACCGCGCCCGGCCGGTCCCGGCCCGGCCCCTCAGTGGCTGTCACGTCGGACGACCTCCTTCATCAACTGCGTGGTCGAGCGGCCTTCGAGGTAGGGAAGAATGACGGCCTGGCCGCCCCAGCTCTCCAGCAGGGCCGCCTCCGGAAGCTCCGCCAGGGCATAGTCCCCGCCCTTGGCGAACACATCGGGCCGCAGCCGCCGCAGCACCGCCTCCGGGGTCCGCTCGTCGAAGGGCACGACCACGTCCACACAGCCGAGCGCCTCCAGCACCGCCACCCGGTCCGCCAGCCGCACCAACGGCCGCTCGGGCCCCTTGAGCCGTCGCACCGAGTCGTCGGAGTTCAGACACACTACCAGACAGTCCCCCAAGGCCCGCGCCGCCCGCAAGGTGGCCACGTGGCCCGCATGCAGCAGATCGAAGCACCCTCCGGTGGCGACGACGGTCCCACCGCTCGCCCGCACGGCCGCGATCAGGCGCAAGGCCCGTTCCAACGCTGAGGATGGGGTGCCCGGGGGCCGGGGGTCCGGTGGGGGGCTGTGGACAGCCGCGGACCCGTTTCCCGAGCCCGGGTTACCCTCCCGGTTCGGGGGCCCCGGGATCGGCGGGTGAGGTTCCGGCGCGCCCGGAACGCCGGGAGCCGGAGGGGCCGTGGCGCTACCGCGGGCGGTCAGGTGGACCGTGGTGGCGCCGCCGGAGGCGACGAAGGTGGTGGCGGCGGTGACGGCTTCGGCGACGGCTTCGGAGGGGAGGGCGCCGTCGGCGAGGAGGCCGGCGGCGGTGGCGGCGAAGCGGTCGCCGGCGCCGCAGGGGTCGCCCGCGGGGGTCGGGGGGGCGGGGACGACCAGGGGGGCGCCGGCGCCCTCGGCCAGCAGGGCGCCGCCGGGGCCGAGGGTGACGGCGACGCCGGCGGCGGCCCAGCGCTCGGCCAGGAGGCGGGCCCGGGCCGTCACCGCGGCCAGGCCGGGGCCGGGCACCTCGGGTGCGAAGCCGGCCGCCTCGGCGTGGTTCGGGGTGGCCAGGCGGGCCCCGGGAACGGGCGCCGGGCCGCGGGGATGCGGGTCCCAGACCAGGGGGAGGCGGGCCGGCAGGTCGACCAGGGCGGCCCGGACCCCGGGCTCGGCGGCGACCCCGCGGCCGTAGTCGGCGACCAGCACCGCCCCGGCCCCGGCCAGGGCGCGGCGCCCGGACCGGCTCAGCGGGCCGACCCTACCGGGCCGGGTCACCCGGTCGATCCGCAGCAGCGAGTGGCCGCCGGCCCGGACCCGGATCTTCTCCGGCGTGGGCCCGGCCAGCCCCAGGTCGACCACCTCCACCCCGGCCAGCTCCAGCAGCTCGCGCAGGGTCGTCCCCGCCTCGTCGGCGGCCAGGGCGGTGACCAGCACCACCGCCCGCCCGTCGAGGGTCGCGGCCAGGGTCGCGGCCAGCGCCGCCCCACCGGGCCGCCGCCGCTCCGCCGGGTCGTCCAGCACCGGCACGGGCGCGTCCGGCGCCAGCCGCTCCGCCCGCCCATCCAGGTCCCGGTCGAGCAGGGCGTCCCCCACCACCACCAGCGGCGCCCGGGTCACCGGTGCCACCGTCCCGATTGGCCAGTCGGCGCAGCCTCGAACCGGGTCTCGAGGAGGCCGGCGTAGACCTCCTGGGTGCTGCCGGCGATGCGGTCCCAGCCGTAGCGGCGGCCGGCGCGGCGGGCGCCGGTGGCGCCGAGGGCGGCGCGGCGCTCGGGGTCGGCGAGCAGGCCGGCGACCGCGTCGGCCAGGAGGGCGGGACGGCGCGGAGGGACGTGGACACCGGTGACGCCGTCGACCACGCTGTCGACCAGGCCGCCGACGGCCGAGACGACCACCGGGACCCCGCAGGCCATCGCCTCCAGGGGCACGATCCCGAACGGCTCGTACCAGGGGACGTTCACGACCAGGTCGGCCGAGCGGTAGAGGGCGGGGAGGTCGGCGCGGCCCACCCGGCCCAGCAGCCGGACCCGGTCGGCCACCCCGACCCGCTCGGCCACGGCGGCAAGCCGCCGGGCCTCCGGGTCCCGTCCCAGCTCCCCGGCGGGCGGCCCTCCGGCCACCACCAGCTCCACCCCGGGCAGCCGGGCCAGCGCCGTGACCACGTCCCCGATCCCCTTGCGCTCGACCAGCCGGCTCACCACCAGCAGACGGCAGCCCACGGACCGGGGGGTGGTCGGCCCGTCGGCGCGGAACAGCTCCAGGTCGACCCCGCAGGGCACGACCGCGACCCGGCGGAGTTCGGCGCCCATCCGGACCAGCTCGAACACCTCGTCCGAGCAGGTGGCGACGATGCGGTCGACGTTCTCGGCCAGGATCGCCTCCTCCCGCAGGCGGGTGGCCGGGCTGGTGTCGCGGGCGCCCTGGTGGCGGCGCTTGACGATCCCGAGGGCGTGGAAGGTCTGCACCACCGGGATCCCCAGCGGCCGGGCGGCGGCCAGGGCGGCCCGCCCGGACATCCAGAAGTGGGCGTGGACCACGTCCGGCGGGTCGGCGGTGAGCGACCGCCGCAGCCGGTCCGCGAACTCGTCCATGTGCGGCAGCAGGTCGTCCTTGGGGATCGGCTCGGCCGGCCCGGCGTCGACGTGCTCGACGGTCACCCCGGGCCCGGCGTCGACCCTCGGCGGCAGGTCGGGGTCGTCGCGGCGGGTGTGGATCACCACCTCGGCCCCGCGCCTGGCCAGGGCGGCCGACAGCGCGGCCACGTGGACGTTCTGCCCGCCCGCGTCGGCCCCGCCGAGGACCGCCAGCGGGCTGGCGTGCTCGCTGACCATGGCCACCTTCACCGCCAGCGCACCTCCTCCAGCAGAGCGTCCCAGTCGGCCAGGAAGCGGTCGAGGCCGTAGCGGGCGGTGGCCGCGACCCGGGCGGCCTTGCCCATCAGCCGGGCCTGCTCGGGGTCGGCGACCAGCCGCCGGGCCGCGTCGGCCAGCGCGTCGACCCGGGTCGAGATCACCCCGGCGTCCGGCGGCACCGCCTCGACGACCTCGGTGGTGGCCAGCGCCACCACCGGCATGCCCAGGTGCATGGCCTCCAGCAGCGACAGCCCGAGCGACGTCCAGCGCACCGGGTGCAGGTACAGCCGGCGCCTGGCCATCTCGGCGTGCAGCCGCTCCTGGGCCAGGTCGGCCACCGACCGCACCCCGGGGGCGCCGGCCAGCCGCTCCGACCGCATCCCGAACAGGTCCAGCGGCACCTCGGCCCCGAGCCGCTCGAGCAGGTCGGTCCCGGTCACCCGCCGCCGCCGCCCGGCCTCGTTGATGACCACCGCCGCCGCCGGCAGCTCGCCGGTGTAGCGGTCGCCGGGGTCGACGATGCCGTGCTCGATCACCCGGGTCGGGGTGCTCCCGCAGTCCCAGAACAGGTCGTTGAAGTGGGTGACGTGCACCACCACCAGGTCGTCCCGGTCGGCGGCGACATGCCGCAGCTCGTTGACGCGCCCCTGGGGGGCGTTGTGCTCCAGGTAGACCGCGGGCAGGTCCCGCCCCGGCCGCCGCCCCCCGAGCCAGTCGGCGGCCAGCCCCTCCAGCTCGGCGGGCCGCTGCAGCACGACCACGTCGACCTCGGCCGTGGCCGCCTCGTCCCGGGTGATCTCCACCGCCGACGCCGGCCACGTGAAGGTGCGGGCCCGCCCCAGCCCGTCCGGCCCCCGGTCCGGCGTCACCGGGATCAGGTACTCGTGCCGCCCCTGCACGAACGCGGTCGTCCACGACCCGTGCACATGCCAGAGCATGACCCTCACCCGGCCACCTCCTGCCGCTCCGGCAGCGGCGCCAGCCGCTCGACCGCGGCCACCACCGCGGCCGTCGGCACCCCGTCCAGGCACGGATGCCCGGGCACCGGGCAGACCCGCGCCCGCGACCCGGCGCAGGCCGCGTCCTGGTCGCCCAGCAGCATCAGCGGCACCCCCCACGGCCGCCATCGCACCGCCGGCACCACCGGCGAGAACAGCGACACCACCGGCGTCCCCACCGCCGCCGCCAGATGCGCCGGCCCGGTGTTGCCCACCACCACCGCCTCGGCCCCGGCCAGCACCTCGGCCAGCCCGGCCAGGTCGACCCGCCCGCCGAGGTCGACCACCCTTGGCTCTTTTCCCCCGGCGACCAGCGAGGTCAGCGACCGCTCGTCGTTACCGCCGGTCACCACGACCCGCCGCCCGCTCTCGACCAGGGCGTCGACCAGCGCCGCATGCCGCTCCGGAGCCCACGCCCGCGCCGGCGCGGACGCCCCCGGATGGACGACCACGTACGGCCCCTCCAGCTCGGGCGCGTCGGCCACCCGGTCCCGCCGGACCCGCAGCCGCCCGTCGTCCCCCTCCGGCAGCCGGTAGCCGAGGGTGGCGGCCAGCGACAGCCCCCGCTCCACCTCGTGGAGGTCCTCGTCCACGCGGTGCCGGATGTCCAGCAGCGACCCCGGGTAGTCGACGCTGACCGCGGCGATGGTCGCCACCCCGGCCATCCGCAGCAGCAGGGCCAACGGCAGCGGGCTCTGGTGGAACGAGGTCAGCACCAGCGCCTGGTCGACCTCGAGGTCCGTCAGCCGGTCCACCAGCGCGTCCACCCCCGCCCTGGTGACCGGCCGCGGCTCGGCGTCGATCCAGGCCGCATGGGCGACCACCACCTCGTCCACCCCCGGCAGCAGCTCTGCCGCCGCCCGCCCCCGAGGCCCACACAGCATGGTGACCCGCCCCGTCCCAGCCGCCACCGCCCGCACCGCCGGCCCGGCCAGCAGGACGTCACCCAGGCTGTCCTGCCGCGCCACCAGCACATGTCGCATCGGGGCACCCCCCTGGGGTTCCCCGAACCCCTCCGGCCTGGTCATCGCCGCCCCTCACCATCGGACGGCCCCAACACCAGCTCCACGGCGGCCAGCAGATCGGGCGCCACCTCCGGAGCCGCCGCCACCTCCTCGTCCCGGGTCCCCGCCGTCGGCACGAGCACCGCCCGCGCCCCCGCCGCCCTGGCCGCCTCCACGTCGGCCCCGATGTCCCCGATGACCACGCAGTCGGCGGGCTCCACCCCCAACGCCCCCGCCGCCGCCACGATCAGCCCCGGAGCCGGCTTCCGACACCGGCACCCCTCCCAAGGCCCATGCGGACAGAGCATCCAAGGCCCCAGCGGCCCCAGCAGCTCCTCGACCCGCCGGTTGACCGCCGCCACCTGCTCGACCCGCACGTACCCCCGGGCCACCCCACTCTGGTTGCTCACCACCGCCGTCGGGACCCCGGCCGCCCGCAGCCGCCCCACCGCCTCCCGAGCCCCCGGCATCACCACCACCCGCTCCGGGTCCCCGTTGTAGGGCACGTCGACCACCAGGGTCCCGTCCCGGTCGAGCAGCACCGCCTTCGGCACCCGGGGGGATCGAGGGGGCGCGGCGGCGGAGGCGAGGGAGGAAGGGGAGGCGGAGGTGGGGGGGACCGGCTGGGGGGCGCGGTCGGTGTCGGCGAGCAGGCTCGGCAGCCGGAGCCATCCGGCAAGCCAGTGCCAGGTCGCCGCCGGCGGTAGCAGCGCGCTGGTCGCGGCCATGGTGGCCACCTCGCTCGGAGTCCGCGGCCCTGGCAGCACCCGAGCAAGGGTCAGCTCCAACGTTCCGGCCAGCCACCCCAGCCCGGAGACGACCGCAACCCGCCGCGCCCACCACCTCGGTCGCGCGCTCCCCCGGGAGGTCGGAGACCGCAGGGGGGTCTCTGCCCGCCCGACTGTAGTTCCCGGAGGAAGGGTGAGACCCCCCTGCGGGCCAGCACGGCGAGCGAACAGGAGCCCCGCCCCAAGCGCCGCCAGCCCCAACCCGGTGACCACCAAGTGCCGGGGTCGCCGCCCAGCCGGGACCCCAGCCCGATGCCGCCACCCCCGCCCATGCAGCCCCAGCATGAGCACGTCGTCCGCATTGCCCGCCTGCAGCCGGACGCTGACGAGCGGACCGGCCGGCCGTACGGGATGGGTGACCTCCCGAGCCCCGGTCACGATCCGGTACCCCGCCCGAACCACCCGCAGCCCCAGATCGGCGTCCTCCCGGTAGGCCCGCGGGAACCGCTCGTCGAACCCGCCGACCTCCTCCAGGGCCTCCCGCCGGTAGGCCATGTCCGCGGTGGCCCACCGCGCCCTCTCCAGCGCGCGGACGCTCCGCTCCCAGTCGGTCGGCCGCCGCCCGGAGGGCATCGGCACCACGATCTTCCCCTGGCTGCCGCCGACGTCCGGCCCCAGACCCTCCAGGTCGGCGGCCAGGTCGGCCAGCCAGGTGGCGGACGGGACCACGTCGTCGTCCAGGAACGCGACCCACTCCGCCGTGGCCCGCCGCCACCCGAGGTTCCGCGCCGCCGCCGGCCCCATCGCCCGTCCGGCGACGACCTCGACCCGGTCCGGCAGCTCCGTTCCCAGCAGCGGTGAGGACCGGTCGCGCCGGTCGTCGACCAGCAGCACCCGCCCCGGCGGCGGCCCCGTGCCCGACCCGACGGCGTCCAGCAGCCGCCACAGGCTGTCCCGCCCAAGTGTCGGCACGACCACGTCGAAGCTCATGGCCGGGTGAAGGCGGCCCGCCGGACCAGGAACGGCCCCAGGGCGAGGACGTCCACCGGCGCCGACCCGAAGCACTCGAGGGCGTCCCGCGGGTCGTCGACCATCGGCCGGCCGGCGCTGTTGAGGCTGGTGTTGACCACCACCGGGACCCCGGTGCGGCGCTCGACCGCCTCCAGCAGCCGGGCGACCAGCGGCTCGGAGTCCCGGTCGACGGTCTGGATGCGGGCGCTGCCGTCGACGTGGACCACGGCCGGGATGCGGTCGCGCCAGGCCGGCCGCACCCGGTGGGTGAACAGCATGTAGGGGCTGGGCATGGGGCCGTCGAAGATCTCGCCGGCCCGTCCGGCCAGGACCATGGGCGCCACCGGGCGGAACTGCTCGCGGCCCTTGACGTCGTTGAGCCGCTCCAGGTTGGCTGCCCGGGTGGCGTTGGCCAGCAGGCTGCGGTGGCCGAGGGCGCGGGGCCCGTACTCGCTGCGGCCCTGGAACCAGGCGACCACCCCGTCGGCCGCGATGACCTCGGCGACCGCCTCGGCCAGGTCGGGCGGGCGCTCGTAGGCGACCTTGGCCGTGGCCAGCCAGGCGGCCAGCTCGTCGTCGGTCCAGCCCCGCCCCAGGGCGGCGGTGGGCATGGGGGCGACCCGGTCGCCGAGGGCATGGGCCACGTGCAGGGCGGCGCCGAGGGCGGTGCCGGCGTCGCCGGCGGCCGGCTGCACCCAGATGCGCTCGAATGGCCCCTGCTCGGCCAGGACCGAGTTGGCCACGCAGTTGAGGGCGACCCCGCCGGCCATGGTGAGGTCGCGGTCGCCGGTCTGGACGTGCAGCCAGCGGACCAGCTCCAGCAGGACCTCCTGGAGCCGCAGCTGCACGCTGGCGGCCAGGTCGGCGTGCTCGCCCGTCCAGTCCTCGCGCTTGCCGCGCCGCTTGGCCAGGGTGTCGAGCTCGATCGGGGCGACGGTGAAGCCGCCGTCGCCGGTGGTCCTGACCGCCTCGCGCAGCTCGCGCATGAACGCCGGCTTGCCGTAGGCGGCCAGGGCCATGACCTTGTACTCATCCGAGGAGCGCCGGAACCCGAGGTGGTCGGTGACCTCCTCGTACAGCAGCCCGAGGGAGTGGGGGAGCCGCTGGGCGGCCAGGATCTCGAGGTCGCCGTCGACCGAGCGGCCGGCCAGGTGGGAGGCGGCCTCGCCCCGGCCGTCCAGGACCAGCACGCTGGAGCTGGGGTAGGGGGCGGCCAGGTGGGCCGAGGCGGCGTGGGCGACGTGGTGGGGGACGAAGCGGACGCAGGCCGGGTCGAGGCCGGGCAGGGCGGCGCGCAGGAACAGCGGGGCCCGCTCGGCGTACAGGGTGCGCAGCCCCTCCCAGCCGTCGGCGGTCACGTCCGGCCCGGCCGGCGGGGCCAGCGCCGGGTCGTAGGAGTAGGCGACCGCGTCCAGCTCGTCGGGGCCGAGGCCGGCCTCGGCCAGGCACCAGGCGGCCGAGCGCTCGGGCAGCTCCCAGGTGGCGAACGGCACCGGCAGCTTGCCGTGCTTGCGTCGGGTGAACCGCTCCTCCTCGGCCGCGGCCACGACCTGACCGTCGACCACAAGCGCGGCGGCGGGATCGTGGAACACGGCGTTCACGCCGAGGACACGCATCTCGTGATCCTTTGCACAATCGCGGCAACACTCCCGGCATGACCTGCTTGCATTGCCACTTCTCTTCGGGGGAGAGAACGGGATAACACCGCGTCGAGGAACCAAACCACCTACATGGGATCTGCTTCTCCACCTGTCGTGTCGCTGACCCTCGGTAGCTGGACGACCACTTACAATGGGGTGGATGCCGGCCCGACCTGATCCTGCGCAATTGGCCGCCTGGCGGCGGCTGCTGGAAGCGCACGCCACCATCACCGAGCTGCTGGAGCGCGAGCTGCTGGCCGAGCGCGGGCTGCCCCTGAGCCGCTACGACGTGCTCCTCAACCTGGCCGAGGCGCCCGGGGGGCGGCTGCGCATGCAGGAGCTGTCGGCGTCGGTCCTGCTGTCCAAGAGCGGGCTGTCGCGCCTGGTCGACCGCATGGTGGAGGCCGGCCTGGTCCGCCGCGAGCGCTGCGAGGACGACCGCCGCGGCTGGTTCGCGGTCCTCACCGACCAGGGCCGCAGCGCCCTGCGCCGGGCCGCCCCCATCCACCTGCGCGGCATCCACGAGCACTTCGCCCGCCACCTGGATCCCGAGGAGGTCCAGGTGATGACGACCGCCCTGTCCAGGGTGGTGGCCGCGGCCCGGGCCTCGGCCGAGGACCAGCCCCAGGAGCCGGACCAGCCCGAGGAGCCAGAGGCCCTGGCCAGTGCCGGGTCGGCCGCCAATCCCTAGGCGACGCCGGGGGGTGTGGACAACTGGCGTCACACCCTCGCTTCTCCCCGTCCCTGGCCGCCCTCGACCGGTCCTGAACCCAGAGGGCTGGTAGCGTCTCCGGGACCCAGACGACGCGCAGCGCGGAGGACGACATGAACAAGGCCAAGGCCCGCAAGCGGCTCGAGGAGGAGCGCGAGCGGCTCCAGGGGATCCGCGACGACCTCCAGCGCGAGCAGGACGAGTCGGTCTCCGACACCGGCGGCGAGCTGTCCAGCTTCGACCAGCACCCCGGCGACAGCGGCACCGAGACCTTCGAGATGGAGAAGAACGTGTCCCTGCGCGAGCAGGTCGACGACGAGCTCCGGGAGATCGAGGCCGCCTTCCAGCGCCTGGAGCGGGGCACCTACGGGACCTGCCAGGCCTGCGGCAAGCCGATCGGCGACGAGCGGCTGGAGGCGATGCCAGCCACCCGCTTCTGCGTCGAGGACCAGGCGAAGGCCGAGCGGCAGGCCGGCTATCCCGGCTCGCGCAATTGACCTTTTGCGCGGCTATTTCTTTGTCGATTTCGACCCGGGATTCTGCCCTAACCGGTCGTAGCTATCGAACTTGACTGTCCCCATTTCCCGGTCCCCACTAACATCCGCGCCGTACCAGCCAACAAACCGCCGCGCACCGCGGCGGTTTCCAGCGCGTAGAGGGGGGCCGCGATGCCGGCATTCGACGTCGCGCGAAGGTGGAAGGGCCGTGTCGTGCTCGACCGGACCGGCGGCAAGCTCGGGACCGTGCTCGACGTCTACTACGACGCGGAGAACGACGAGCCGGGAGTAGGTGCTGCTGGACGCGCCCGGCATGGAGCCGGGTGGGCGGCTGTGGCCGCAGGAGGAGGCCGACCTCTACGCCTACTACGGCCTCCCCTACAGCGGCGCCTCCCTGATCGACCTGGACGAGGAAGAGGAGGACGCCGCCGCCGTGGCCCCGGTCCGGGGCCTGCCGCGCCGGTAGGCGGCTGCCCGGCTAGAACTCCCGCATGCGGGAGTTGAGCGGCGAGCCGACCCGCTGGCGCTGCTTGATGACCTTCTGCCAGTCGTTGGGGCGGGCCTCGACGTGGAAGGAGGCGCCCGGCGGGGAGCCGCCGATGCGCAGCAGCCGCAGCTCGATCCCGAAGAAGCGGGTCTCGTCGTCGCCGTGCTGGTTGAGCCAGTCGAGCACCGCCCGGTGCTCCTCGCCGATGCGGGTGGTGATCCAG
>Ga0126306_10000359_pt1 | contig 20221 bp, 19 predicted proteins | sample Plot27_FD_92592 | JGI IMG/M metagenome (GOLD analysis project Ga0126306, IMG submission 92592) | Serpentine soil microbial communities from UC McLaughlin Reserve, CA, USA - Plot27 | ecosystem: Environmental > Terrestrial > Soil > Grasslands | place: USA: UC McLaughlin Reserve, Lake County... | reverse complement strand
TTCGTCGACACCCACGTGCACTTCCCGCAGGTGCGCATGATCGGCGCGCTCGGCATGCCGTTGCTCGACTGGCTCGAGCGCAGTGCGCTTCCTGAGGAGGCCAGGCTGGCCGACGTGGACTACGCCCATGGGGTAGCTCGCGAGTTCCTGACCGGGCTGGTGAGGGCCGGCACCACCACCGCGTTGGTCTTCGGAGCCCACTACCCGGCCGCGGTCGATGTCCTGTTCGCAGAGGCCTCGCAGCGCGGCGTCCGTGTCACCGCCGGGCTCGTGGTCAGCGACCGGGTTCTCCGCGATGACCTGCTGACCACACCCGAGCGCGCGTACGACGAGGGCCGTGCGCTGGCCGAGCGGTGGCACGGATCAGGGCGGCTGCGCTATGCGGTCACCCCGCGCTTCTCGCTGTCGTGCTCCGATGCCCTCCTGGACTCCTGCGGTGCCCTGCACAAGGACATCGACGGATCGTGGTTCACCTCCCACATCAACGAGAACCCCGCCGAGATCGCAGCCGTGACCGAGCTGTTCCCCGACAGCGCCGACTACCTCGCGACTTACGGCCGACATCAACTGGTCGGCAAGCGAAGCGTCTTCGCCCACAACCTCCACGCGTCGGCGGCGGAACTGGCAACGCTGGCCCAGGCCCAGGCGAGCGTTGCGCACTGCCCGACCAGCAACTCCGCCCTCGGCAGCGGTCTTTTCCCGCTGCGCGAGCACGTCGCGAGCGGGGTTCGAGTCGCGCTGGGATCGGACGTCGGCGCCGGCACCGGATTCTCGTTGCTCAAGGAAGGCCTACAGGCGTACTTCATGCAGCAGCTGTTGGGTGAGGCCGGTCTCCCGCTGACCTCCGCGCATCTGCTGTACCTGGCCACGGCATCCGGTGCCGCGGCGCTCGGGCTGGTTGGCCCGGTGGGCGAGTTCTCGATCGGGAGTGAGTTCGACGCGGTGTGGCTACGTCCGGTCGAGGGCTCGACCCTCGATTGCGGATTGCGCAACGCCGACTCAGCCGACCAGGCACTCGCCAAGGTGTTCGCTCTTGGCACCGACGCCGACGTCGCGAAGGTGTGGATCGGCGGCGTGCAGGTCAGCGGGTGAGCGACCGCTAGCGCGGCCCGAGACCTCCCGGCGCCTGGTTGTCACAGCTCGAGCAGCCGCTCAATGCGCAGCCGAGTGATGCGCCGGTGCTCCTCGGCGGCCACCCGCAGCTCGGTGTCGGGGTCGTTGCCCAGCCGGTCGGTCAGCGCGGCCAGGATCTCCTCGGCGGACCGGCCGGCCGCCGAGATAAGGAACACGTGCCCGAATCGCTCTTCGTACTCGGCGTTACCGGCTGCGATGGCCGCCTGCGCGTCCTGGCCGGCAGCGCCGACGCCGGCCTGCTCCTGCTTGGAGAATGCTGCAGATTTGCCGCCGCGCTCCCCGATGCGTGGGTGGGCGTCTAGCGCTTCAAGCCAATCCTGCGGTTCCATCGCAAGCCAGGTCTGGTCAGCGGCTTCCAGCAGAGCGTCAGCGTCGTCGTACGGGCGCCCGGCGGCCACCTGAGTGGCCCACTTGCGGGAATGGCACACCAGCAATAGCGCGCCGACAGCCTCCTTCTTGGACAGCTCGTTGAACCACCGCAGCTGCCGTTCCTCGGTGGTGCTCATCAGCCCGCGCCATCCGGCCAAAGCCGACGGGCCCGTCGGGCAAGATCGGCGTGCAACGCCTCGATCTCTGCGTTGACAAGGTGTCCGTCACGCACGACGGCGGTGCCGTCGACGAAGACGTGCCGGGCGGTCCGCTCTGGTCCTAGCACAAGCCCGGCGATCGGATCGAGGACGTCGGCCAAGTCGTCGCCCGGCCAGACGACCACGTCGGCCTTGTAGCCGGGCGCCAACCGGCCTACATCGTCGCGGCCGAGACACTGGGCGCCGCCCTCGGTCGCCAATGCCAACGCTTCGGCAGGCGCGAAGGTCGTCGCCGAGAGATCGCGCTGGCGTGCGAGGAACAGCGCCATCCGCATCTCCGGGAACAGCGTGCCGATCTCGTTACTCGCGACGCCGTCTACGCCGAGACCGACCGGCGCGCCCGCTGTGGTCAGGTCGACCACCCGCGCGATGCCCGAGCCCAGTCGGGAGTTGCTCGACGGGCAGTGCGCGATCCCGGTCGACGTCTCACCCAGGCGCGCCACCTCGGCATCGTCGAAGTAGATCCCGTGGGCGATCCACACGTCGGGCGCGATCCAGTCCAGGTCGTCGAGCAGCTGCAGCGGACGCTTGCCGAAGCGCTCCAGGCAGCTGCGCTCCTCATCGAGGGTCTCTGCGAGATGAGTGTGCAGTCGGGTACCGAGCTGCCGGGCCAACGCCGCCGACTCGCTCATCAGCGTCGGTGTGACGCTGAACGGGCTGCACGGCGCGACGGTGATCGATATCCGCTCACCGTCGTGCAACCGCTCGAACACCGCTTGGGTGGAGGCGAGGATCGCGTCCGGTTCCTCCACCACCGAGTCCGGAGGCAGCCCGCCCTTGCTCTGCCCGAGGTCCATCGAGCCACGAGCGATATGCGCCCGAATGCCAATTCGGCCCGCGGAGCGCGCAATCGCGTCGAACACCGAGTCGTCACCGCGCGGGACGACGTAGTGGTGGTCCGCAGCGGTGGTGCAACCGCTCAACGCCAATTCGGCCAGCGCCACAGCCGAGGCCGCCTCGACGTCCTCGGGGGAGAGCTGCGCCCACACCGGATACAGCGTGATCAGCCAATCGAACAGGGTGCAGTCAAACGCCCAACCGCGGGTCATCCACTGGTAAAAGTGATGGTGGGTGTTGATCAGGCCGGCGGTGATGATGTCGCCGTCGACCCGGATGATCTGGTCGCCCGGCTCCTCTGGCACCGAGCCGACGGCGGTGATCCGCCCGCCGCCCATCGCCACGTCCCCCGGCCAGCGAGCCCCCCGCAGCACCAACCGGGTCACTGGCGCCTCTTGGGGTTCGCCGGGCGCCTCCGGTCGTGTCATCGTGGCGTCACCCGGCCAGCTGCTCCTCGAGTGGCTGTTCCTCGACGATGTCGAGCAGGCGGAGGTTGGCGATCTTGGCGATCTCCACGAGCGCGGTGGCCTGCTCGGCGGCGGGGGAGTTCTGGACACGGGCGTTGCCTGCCCGGAGGATGGTCTCCTTGGTGTTCTCCCGGATGGCGATGATCAGCGGGAAGCCGAACTTCTTCCGGTACGCGGAGGTGAGATCGCTCAGGTTGTGGAACTCGTCGCTGTCGAGACGGTCGAGTCCGGCGAACGCCTGGTCCTTCACCGATAGCACCGACGCGCTGACGTCGGGGCGGAACACACTGCCGATATCTGGATACGACTGGATAAGCTCGAGCTGCTTGTCCGCTGGGGCCTCGAACAGGACGTCGTGGAAGGCCCGCCGCAGCGCGTACACATCCTCGAACGGGTGGGCGTCGTATGCCTGCTCGGCGATCCAGGGCGGGCCCTGGAAGAGCCCGCCGAACTCCGCGACGAACTGCTCGCGGTCCATTTGGTTGACCTGGTCGACGCTGTACACGTCGTCATGCTGCGGGGTGGGAAGCACCTTGGTCACTAGATTGCTGTTGCCACCCCACACGTTGAAGATCAGGTTCAGCAGGATCGCAGTGATGCTGCCCATAGTGATGCCGCTGTTGATGATCGTTCGTACGCCTTCGGGGAACTCCGCAAATATCGTCGGGTAGACCGTCGGCGTGATCGCCATCGCAAGGCTGATCGCCAGGATGATCACGTTGCGCTCGTCGTGGAAGTCCACCCGGCGCAGGATCTGGATCCCGACCACGGCAACGGTGCCGAAGAGCGCGAACGCCGCTCCGCCCAGCACTGGCGGCGGAATGGCCGCCACGGCTGCCCCCACCTTGGGGAAGATGCCGATGATCATCATCATGAGGCCGGCTGTCGCCACCACGTACCGGCTCTTGACCTTGGTCAGCCGGACCAGCCCCACGTTCTCGGCGAAGCAGGTGTAGGGGAACGAGTTCAGGATGCCGCCGAGCGTTGTGGCCAGCCCGTCGGCACGCAGCGCGCGAGCCACGTCGGTCTTGTCGACCGGTTTCTCGACTATGTCGGCACACGCGAAGACGTCACCGGTGGTCTCGACCATGGTGATCAGCATGACGATGACCATGGCGATGATGGCTGCGGCGTTGAAGGTCGGTGTTCCGAAATGGAACGGCGTGGTCACGCCGAACCAGGGCGCATCCCCAACCCGGCTGAAGTCGGTGAAGCCGAAGATCACCCCGACGGCCGTGCCGACGACGAGCCCGATCAGGACGGCGATCGTCGCCACAAACCCCCTGAAGAACTTGTAGAGCGCGAGGATGAAGATCAGCGTGAAGCCTGCTAACGCGAGGTTGCGCAACGCACCGAATGTCGGCGGCTCAGTGAACTGGCTTGCGCCACCACCACCCGCGTCGAGAGCCGCCACCGAGAGCAGGACCACCCCGATGATTGTGATGACGGTGCCAGTGACGACAGGCGGGAACAGCCGGATGAGGTTGGCGAAGAACGGTGCGACCACGAAGGTGACGATCCCGGCGATGATGACGGCGCCGAAGATCGCCCGTAGCCCGGGCACGCCGCCGCCCTCGGCCAGTCCGATGCTGATCATCGGGGACACGGCGGCAAAGGTGACACCCTGCAGCAGCGGCAAGCGCACGCCAATCTTCCAAAAGCCGATCGTCTGGATGATCGACGCGATCCCACAGGTGAACAGGTCGGCATTGATCAGATACCCCAGCTGCTCCGGGGTCAGATTGATCGCACTGCCGAGCAGAATCGGGACGATCACCGCGCCTGCGTAGAACGCCAGCACGTGCTGGAACCCGTAGATGGCCAGCTTGGGTACCGGCAGCAATTGGTCAACGGGGTGGCGGACCGCGGGTTTCTCCTCGGTTTTTGCGACGTCCTGCGCCATGATTGTCCTCCCCCTCTGCGCCGCGGCTGGCAGGAGTCGCGACGCAGTGATGGTCGTTGTTCGAGTCAGCCGGTCGAAGCGGCTGCTTCAGCGGAGAAAGCGATGTCGTCTGGCCGTAGCGGGATGGGGTTCAGCGACGTCGGCACGTAGTCGGAACAGCCGGCCAGCATGTGGGCGCTCGGTAGTTCGTCGAGGGCGTCTAATACCCCCGCGAGGGTTGTCGGTCTGGCAACCAGCACGGTGACCTCTTCTCCGCGCGGGAGCCAGCGCACGCGAGCGTCGGCTCAGTTTCCGTAATGCGAAAGGATCATTCCACTACCCGGGGCGACCGTACCTCCGAGCGCACCACGCCGTCAAGGCCCTCAAACGGCCCGAGTCTCCTGCTTAGCCTCAACCGTGGCCCGGTACCGGTTCGGCGTGGTTGGGCGCCGGGGTCCTCCCCTGCTCCGGTAGGCGGCGCCTATCCCCGCACCGCACGCGTTCCGGACGGCTCGATGCCAATTGCCGTCGTCACGACGTTGGCACAGCCGGCGCATGCACCTCGTCTCGGTGGCCGTGGAGCGGCTTCAGGTCCTCAGGGTTGAGCAGACGAAACACAAAGGCAGCAATTGCACCGCCGGTGAAGTTTGCAACTAGAAAGATCCAGATGGCGGACCATGAAAACAGCCCGATTGCCGACGCCCCTATCGCGACGGCTGGATTGAAGGCTGCTCCGCTAAGCCCTCCGACGGCCGCGGCGCCGGCGAATACGATGAAGCCGATCGCAAGGCCATAGAAAGAGTTGTCGTCATGATCCTGGCTGGTCGCGACGTTCAGTACTACGTATGCGAGCAAGAACGTGAATAGAAACTCCGCAACGAGTGCGACGGCGATCTCCCGACCGGAGAACGACAGCGACTCAAGGGAGGCGGGACTCACAATCAGGCGCGCAGCCACGGCACCCAAAAGCCCGCCCGCGATCTGCGCCGCAAAGTACGGCAAAACATCGATACCCCGGACGCGGCCGCGTAGAAACACGGCGAGGGTTACGGCGGGGTTGTAGTGCGCACCTGAGATGTGTCCTCCTGCGAACACAAGCGCAGCGAGAACGCCGCCGATTGCCAGGGGTGCCAGGCTGGACTCACCCATGACAACGCACCCAATCGTGAGAACCAAGCCGAAGGCGCCAATGAACTCAGTGATGTATCTGCGCATCTCCCGCTCCTTTAGGACTTGCTACTAGCGCAGTCAAGAAGAACCACCGGGCGGCCCGCTACGTCGGACTCCGAGGAGTACCCGTCGACATCCCGCCGGCGCTTCACGGCACCCCAAACTCAAGCATCAAGACCAAGGCTCCGGCGCAGCTCCTTGACGTGACCAATCGGGTGAACGTTGTACATCGCCATCTCTACTCGGCCATCCCCATCGATGACGAACGTCGACCGGATTGGCCCGATGACGGTCCTACCGCCAACGGTCTTCTCTCCCCAGGCCCCGTAGGAGGCATGGACTTCACCGCCGGGATCGGCGAGGAGAGGGAAGGTCAGTCCCTCCCGCTCGCGAAATTCCACCAGTTTGTCCGGCTCATCCGGCGAGACGCCCAGCACTGCATAGCCAACGCCCCGCAGCGACCCGAGGTTGTCTCGGCAGTCGCACGCCTCTTTGGTGCATCCAGCCGACATGGCCGCCGGGTAGAAGTACAAGATCACCTTCCTCCCACGCAGGTCATCCAGCGAGACTTCATCTCCATCTGCGGTGGGCAGGGTGAACTTGGGGGCCGCGTTGCCGCGCTGGAGTTGGGCGGTCATGTCAGTCCTCCGTGCCTTCCTATTGCGCGGCTAGCCAGCAAGGCTGTTTCGAAGGGCAGAGGGAAGGTCGGCCAGCGTCTTGGCCGGCCGATTGGCGACCGCCTTCTCGGCGTCTCCTCCGGTGAGGCCGGCGTCTTCGGCGAGCACTGCCTTGGCGTGGCTCTCTGGCAGCAGGTTGAACCAGCGAACTGCAAGGTCCTCACGTCCGCTGGGAGAGAGGTCGCCCCACAACCGCACCCGGGCCATTCCGCCGTCGGGATATACGTCCAGCCGAACGTGTGTCACCTCTCGCTCTGCCGACAGCCGGAACCGGTGTCGGGTATCGGGCTGCAGACGTGCGCGGGGAAGGATCTCGATCCACGCGGTTGGGTCCTCCGGGTTCGCGATCCGCGCGTCACAGCCCCTCAGGCTTGCCCACCCCGGGGCGTTACCCAAGAAGTAACTCGTGTCGAGTTCAGCGAGCCGCACGACGCCCGGCCCGGCGAGCGCGAACTCGACCCAGTCGTTTGCTTCGTCCCGTCGACGGGAGGTCTCCCAGCCCTCACCCATGAGACGCGCCTGGCCGGGCGAGATCAGGTTCGTGGGTGAGGAGTAGAACATGTTGCTGCAGCCGCTGATCGTGCCACCGTTCTCCAGTGCGGCCAAGTCCACTGTTCCCGTGCTGAGATAACGCGGGTCGGATACCACGTCGCCGTGGACCCTCAGCCGGGCTACGCCGCCGTCAGGGTACTGGCACAGACGCACATGGGTCATCCGCTCGGTCTGGTCAACGACGTAGACATTTCGAAAGTGGCCCTTCGCAGGCGTCTTCGGCACCAGCGTGATCCATTCGGCGGCGTTGAGTTCGTCGGGTGACGGGTGGCCGTCGATAGCGACGCCCTCAACAGAGATCTGCGGCGGGTAATTCCCCTTGAAAAAAGCGGTGTTGACCACGATGCCGCGTACGACGCCGGGTACGCCGAGCCGGACCAGCGCCCAGTCATGACCGGGCTCCCGTCGGCGACGCGTCTCCCAGCCGTCGTAGATCTGGCCCTTGTGTCCGAAGGTGTACGTCGAGTAGCTGGGCTCCTCGACCTTGATCAGGTTCTCCCGCTCCGCAAACAGCTCGTCGTTGGCCCAGACGACGCTGCCGCCGAGGGCACGTGACGCCAGATCTGGGAAGCGGGTGAACTCCGGTTCCGGCTGCTCGGATCCGGGGCCATCGGGATTGGGTATCGCGGTGCTCATGCCTCTCCTCGGCTTATCAGGTGGCCTTGTGGATTGTCCCCCGTAACCTGCTGGCCGCGCAGCCATGTGCTGCGGACCACACCGGCCAGCGGGCGGTTGGCGTATGGAGTAATGGGGTTGCGATGGTGCAACCGGCTTGGATCGACGACGAAGGCCTCGTCAGGTGCGAAGACGGCGAAGTCGGCGTGGTAGCCACGCTCGATGCGGCCCTTTTCCTGTAATCCGGCTATCTGGGCTGGGCGTTCGGCCATCCACCGCACGACGTCGATCAGTGTGTACCCGCGCAGCCGCGCCTGGGTCCAAACGGCCGGTAAGGCCACTTCTAGCGACGAGATGCCCCCCCAGGCGGGACCGAACTCGCCGACCTCGCGGCGCTTGAGCTCCACGGTGCAAGGGGAATGGTCGGAGACGATGCAGTCGATGTCGCCGCGATCGAGCGCCCCCCACAGCTCCTCCCGGTTGTCCGCTTCCCGGATCGGCGGACAACACTTGAACTCCGTGGCGCCGTCGGCGATGGACTCGGCCTCGAAGAACAGATAGTGCGGGCAAGTCTCGACGGTGATCGTCACCCCATCGCGACGAGCGGTGCGGATCATCGGGACGGCGTCGGAGCTGGACAGGTGCAGCAAGTGGACCCGAGCCTTGGTGTAGCGGGCTGCCTCGATGACGTGAGCGATGGCGACGTTCTCCGCGCCGCGCGGTCGCGAGGCAAGGAAGTTCGCATACCGCTTGCCGAACGGATCGGGGGCCCGCGAGATTGCTTTGGAGTCCTCGGCGTGCACGATCGTGAGGGCCCCGTACGTGCGCAAGACCGCCAGGTATTCCTCGAGCTGCTCCTCATTGAGGAACGGGAACTCGTCAACTCCGGAGTGCAGCAGGAAGCATTTGAACCCGAAGACACCGGCATCATGCAGCCCACGCAAGTCCTTGAGGTTGCCCGGGATGGCGCCACCCCAGAAACCCACGTCGACGTGGCACTTGCCAAGCGCCGCGTCACGCTTGACTTCGAGAGCCTCAACGGTGCAGGTCGGGGGGAGGCTGTTGAGCGGCATGTCGATGATCGTGGTGATCCCGCCGGCCGCAGCCGCGCGGGTCGCCGTCTCGAAACCCTCCCAATCGGTGCGCCCTGGCTCGTCGACATGGACGTGTGTATCTACCATGCCCGGCAGCAAGACCTCGTCATCATTAAGATGCACGGTCTGCTCGCCCGTGAGATCGGCCTCCAGTAGCTCGATTGCCGCCACGATGCCGTCGCGTATCCCGACACAACGCGGCACCTCCCCGGCCAACGTGATGGCTCGGGGAGCTCGAATCACCAGGTCGTACTCGGCCATCGGCTTCAATCCGTGCGGCGCGCCGCCCGGCTCAACTTTCCATACTGGCCCGATAGGCGCGCCATCCGCCGTACTCGGAAATGTCTTTCAGCCCCTCGCCGGACGCATAAACTTCAGCCCGCACGAGCACGACGAGAGCCGACGACCCGTCGTCCAGCTCCACGACGCCCAGTTCCAGCTCCGGCGGCTCGCTCGGTATGAACCGGTCACGGATCACATCCAGCGGCACGTCGTAGAGCTCTCCCACGATCCTGACGCCCCCCTCAGCCACTGGCCACAGTCCTGGAAACTCATCGCGAACCGCGAAGAACCGGTACCGAGGGGCCGTCTGCGCCTCGCCGAGGAATGGCAGGCCCTCGATGCTGGGGTGCACCTTCCCCCCGCTCATACCTTCGCCGTTGACGAATAGCGGCACGCTGGTCATGCGTCTCCCTTCGACGGTGTTGCGGCTATGCGAATAGTCATGTCCATTTCTCGAGCTGCTCGCGCCCGACGCTCGCAGCGATATGAATCATGAGCGGGTCGCTTCCTCGCGGGACTCGCTTGATCTCGGCTCTGACAGCCAGTCCCGGGCCAACGCCCGGACCCGCTGTTCCAGCAGCGGCCCGGCCTCGGTCAAGGACCGCTGAACGTCGGTTTCTATATCGGTCAGCGCGTACGCCTGTTGAATGCCGGCACCGCGCAATCGTTCGACGGTGAGCAACAATCGGCCGCACACAGCTACCACCGGGATGCCCGCCGCAGCGGCAGCCGAAGCCACGCCATGCGGAGCCTTGCCACTCAGCGTCTGCTCGTCCAGCGAGCCTTCCCCCGTGATCACCAGCCGTGCGCCCTGGAGCTTCTCATGGAAGCGCAGCAGATCCAGAATCAGGTCAATACCCGGCTGGAGCTCCGCACCGAGCACGGCCATAGCCCCAAAACCCACTCCACCGGCAGCCCCCGCCCCGGGAAGCTCGTGGACGGGCTCGCCGGCCGATTCCCCAGGAGGTGTGGATGCGGCGACAAGACTGGCCCACCAGCTGAGGGCGGCATCCAAAGACTCGACGTCCTCCGGGCTTGCCCCCTTCTGCGGGCCGTACACCGCTGCGGCACCCCGCGGACCGGTCAAGGGGTTGTCGACGTCGCTCGCGACGATGAGCCGAGTCTTGGCCAGCCGGGGGTCCAGGCCGGTGAGGTCGACCCGGGCCAGTCGGGACAGCGCCCCTCCGCCCCGGGGAAGTTCTTCACCGGCCGAGTCGAGCAGCCGACCGCCCAAGGCCTGCACCATCCCGGCGCCTCCGTCGGTGCTGGCGCTTCCTCCGATGCCGAGGACGATCGTGTGACATCCGTGATCCAATGCGGCTTGGATGACCTCGCCGGTGCCGTACGAACTGGCCTCCAACGCCGCGAGCCGGCCTTGCGGTAGCCGCCCGAGGCCCGACACGTCGGCCATTTCGACCACGGCAACGCCTTCGCGTGCCGCGAATGCTGTGTCAACTGGCTCGCTGGTCGGTCCCTCTGCGCGCACCTGCACTCGCTCGAACCCGGCAGCGAGAGCGGCGTCCACCGTACCGTCGCCACCATCGGCTACTGGCGCCAGCACGACCGGCACTTGTGGGGTCTCGGCGTGGATTCCTGCGGCGATCCGCCCGGCCACCTCTCGCGCAGTCAAGGAGCCCTTGAACTTGTCGGGGGCCGCGAGGACATGCATGCTAGCGCTCTCCCCCGGTCGGTTCAGTCCAGTAGGGCGATGGCGGTTGGCGCCTGGTCGGGAGAGACAGCGAGTTCCTCGAACTCGACGACGTTGTCCAGATCGGTGCCCATGGAGATGTTGGTGACCCGCTCCAAAATCACCTCGACGACGACCGGGACGCGGAATTCCGCCATCAGCTTCTTCGCTTCTTCGAAGGACGGCAGCAACTCCTCGGGTCGCTGCACCCGCAGCGCCTTGCAGCCCAGGCCCTCGGCGACCTTGATGTGGTCGACTCCGTAGCTACCTATTTCTGGTGAGTTGACGTTGTCGAACGACAGTTGCACGGCGTAGTCCATCTCGAAGGCACGCTGCGATTGACGGATCAGGCCGAGGTAGGAGTTGTTCACGACTACGTGGATGTACGGCAGGTTGAACTGCGCCCCCACGGCCAGTTCCTCGATCATGAACTGAAAGTCGTAGTCACCGGATAGCGCGACGACGGTCGCGTCCGGATCGGCCACACATACACCCAGGGTCGCCGGGATCGTCCATCCCAGCGGGCCGGCCTGGCCGCAGTTGATCCAGTACCGCGGTTTGAATACATGCAGGAACTGAGCTCCGGCGATTTGCGAGAGACCGATGGTGCTGACGTACCGGGTGTCCTTTTCGAAGGCCAGGTTCATGTCCTGGTACACCCGCTGCGGCTTGATCGGGACCTCATCGAACTGCGTGCGGCGCAGCATGGTCCGTTTGCGGTCGGCACACTCATCGACCCAAGCCTTACGGTCGGCCAACTCGCCCGCGGCCTGGCGCTCCTTGGCGACCTCAACGAAAAGGGCCAGTGCGGCGCCGGCATCGGACGCGATGCCGTAGTCGGGCGGAAATACCCGCCCGATCTGAGTCGGCTCGATATCGACGTGCACGAACTTCCGGCCCCGCCGGTAGAGCTCCAGCCCACCCGTGTGGCGGTTGGCCCAGCGGTTGCCGATACCGAGGACGAAGTCGGATGCCAGCAGCGTGGCGTTGCCGTACTGATGCGAGGTCTGCAGCCCTGCCATGCCGACCATCAGCGGGTGGTCGTCAGGAATTGTGCCCCATCCCATCAGTGTGGGAATGACGGGGACCCCGATCGTCTCGGCGAACTCCACCAGCAAGTCAGATGCGTCCGCGTTGATGATGCCGCCGCCGGCGACGATGATCGGGCGCTCGGCCTCGCCGAGCATATCGAGCGCCTTCTCAACCTGGGCCCGGGAGGCGGCCGGCTTGTAGACCGGAAGCGATGTATACGTATCCGGGTCGAACTCGATCTCAGTCATCTGCACGTCGAACGGCAGGTCGATCAGGACAGGGCCGGGCCGTCCGGAGCGCATGAGATGGAAGGCCTGTTGGAAGACGCCGGGCACTTGAGCCGGCTCCAGCACGGTGACCGCCAGCTTCGTCAGCGGCTTGGCGATGGCCGCGATGTCGACGGCCTGGAAGTCCTCTTTGTGCAGCCGGGCGACCGGCGCCTGGCCTGTGATGCACAGGATCGGGATTGAATCGCCGGACGCGGAGTACAGACCGGTCACCATGTCAGTGCCGGCCGGCCCCGACGTACCGATGCAGACCCCGATGTTGCCTGACTTGGTCCTGGTGTAACCCTCAGCCATGTGCGACGCGCCCTCGACATGTCGCGCGAGCACATGCTCGATGCTGCCGTTGCTTTTCATCGCCGCGTACAAAGGATTGATGGCGGCACCGGGAACCCCGAACGCGTGTGTCACGCCTTCGTGCTGCAGAATCGCGACTGCTGCGTCCGCAGCCCTCATTCGAGCCATTTTCGATCCTCCTTGTCAGGGCCGGCGACCGCGTGCCATGTCGCTACGTCGGTCGGGCCGAATCGTGCGAGTCAGCCGGTGCGTCCCGACAGCTCTCGAACCAGCTTGAGCAAGCCGGAGTGGTCCAGGCCGCCGTCGCCTCGTGCGACCATCGCGGCCACCAGTTCGCTGACAACGGCACCGAGCGGGATGACCACGCCGGCCTCCCGGGCCGCGCTCTGCACTATGCCCAGATCCTTGTGATGCAGTTGCAGCCGGAAGCCGGGGGTGAATTCACCGGCCAGCATCGATGCGCCCTTCCGGGCCAGCACGGTGCTCCCAGCCAGACCACCCCCGAGCACCGCCACTGCAGCCTCCATATCGACGCCGTACGCCTCGAGGAACACGATCGCCTCCGCCACCAGCTCGATGTTGCCCGCGACGATGAGCTGGTTGGCTGCCTTGACGGTCTGCCCCGCACCCGCTGGGCCGACATGGACGATCGTCTTACCCACCGCCTCAAGCACGGGTTGGGCGGCCTCGAAGTCGGCCGCATCGCCGCCGACCATGATCGACAGGCTGGCCTCGACGGCACCGACCTCGCCGCCGCTTACCGGCGCGTCGAGCACCCGCAGCCCACGCTCGTGGCCACGCCTGGCGACCCGGACAGCTACGTCCGGCCTAATCGAGCTCATGTCGATATAGAGCGCGCCCTTCTTCGCGTTGGCGAAGATCCCGTTCTCTTCGGAAGTCACAGCTTCGACGTCAGGCGAGTCGGGAACCATCGTGATGACGATGTCTGCGTCCCGTACCGTGCTGGCCACGTCGTCGGCACCTTGCCCACCGACGCTGATCAATGCATCCACCTTGTCGCGGCTACGGTTGTAGCCGATAACGTCGAAGCCGGCTTTCACGAGGTTGGCGGCCATCGGCCCCCCCATGATCCCCAAGCCGATGAAACCGATGGTCGTCATGTGTACACCTCTCGCTGTCGGTCAGAGTGATCAGGCGGCCTCAGCCAGTGGCCGATCGTCGTTCTCGCGGCAGCCAACCGAACGAGTCGGCACTCTTCCCGCTGGGCTTGTACTCCAGGCCTACCCAGCCGTCGTAGCCGGTGGCCGCGAGGCGGCCTAGGTAGTAGTCGATGTCGAGGGTTCCGGTGCCCGGCTCATTGCGGCCGGGAGCATCCGCGATCTGCACGTGACCGATCCGGCCAGCGCTTGCGTCGATAGCGGCCTCCACGTCGTCGCCATTGACCGCCAGGTGATAGACGTCGAACAACAACCGCACATTGTCCGCGCCTTCTGCCGAGGCCCGGTCAATCACCTGCCGCGCCTCGGCGGCAGTGAGTAGCGGGTAACGGGGTGCACCGCTGACGGGTTCGACCAGCACTGTGCCGCCTATCCGCTGCGCAGCCTTGGCTGCGAGCACGATGTTCTCCGCCGCGAGGTTGTCCTGTTCCTCAGGTGTGCTGTCGTCAACTCTGTTGCCGTATAGGGCATTGAAGGCCCGGCAGCCCAGCCGCTCCCCCAGGGCCACGGTGACGTCGATATTGTCCTTGAACTCCCCGCTGCGGGCTGGCCAGGACACTAGGCCCCGGTCTCCTCCCGCCATGTCGCCGGCGAAGAAGTTGAGGCCCACGAGTTGCACGTCAGCGCTGGTAACGGCAGTAACAAACTCCTCGACTTCGGCATCGGAGGGGACTGCGACCGCCCATGGCCACCAGAACTCCACAGCGTCGAAGCCGGCCTGCTTGGCGGCTTGCGGACGTTCAAGCAGGGCCAGCTCGGTGAACAAGATCGAAAGGTTGATGTCGTATGGCAGATCGCACCGCCTGGGGCTCCGATTCCGTAATCCGGAATGCGAGTTGCAACAAGGAGAACTCTAGGCTCGCCCGCTCGGAGCGTCAACGGCGGTCGGATCGCGCGTCAGTCCACCATCGCGTACGCCGGCAGGGTCAGGAAGTCAGCAAAGTCGTCAGCCAGCGCAACTTGTTCGAAAAGCTGCCGCGCGTCATCGAATCTGCTGGAGTCGAATGCCTGATCACCAATCTCTACGCGGATCGCCGCCAGCTCCTCGTCAAGGATGCGCCGGACCAAGTCGGCCGTCACCGTCTCTCCTGTGTCAAAGCGGACATTGCTGTGCACCCACTGCCAGACCTGGGAGCGGGAGATCTCAGCGGTGGCAGCATCTTCCATCAGATTGTGAATGCCAACTGCGCCGTGGCCGCCAAGCCACGCCTCGAGGTACCGCAGGCCAACGTCAACGTTATTGCGTAACCCAGCCATTGTTTGGGTTCCTGGCACGGCCGACACATCGAGCAGCTGCGCAGCAGTGACCTGGACGTGATCCCGCCGGACATCAAGCTGGTTGGGACGGTCGCCGAGGTATTTGTCGAAGACCTCTTGGCAGATGGGGACGAGATCGGGGTGAGCGACCCAGGAGCCGTCGAACCCATCGCCGGCTTCGCGCTCCTTGTCCTCACGTACCTTGGCGAAGGCGCGCTCGTTGACCTCTGCGTCCCGCCGGCTAGGAATGAACGCCGCCATGCCTCCGATCGCGAAGGCCGCGCGGCGGTGGCAGGTGGAGACGAGAAGGTCGGTGTAGGCCCGCATCATCGATGCAGTCATGGTGACTGCGGAACGATCCGGGAGAACGAAGTCAGGACCTGCGTCCCGGAACGTCTTGATCATGCTGAACAGATAGTCCCAGCGGCCGGCGTTGAGTCCAGACGCATGATCTCGCAGCTCGAAAAGGATCTCATCCATCTCGAAGGCAGCCGGGATCGTCTCGATGAGTACGGTGGCCCGAATGGTTCCTACGGGGATACTGACGAATTCCTGGGCATACCGAAATATCTCGTTCCAGAGCCGTGCCTCCAGGTGGCTTTCGGTCTTCGGCAGATAGAAATACGGGCCACTTCCGCGGTCCAGCAACTCGCGAGCATTGTGAAAGAAGTACAGACCGAAGTCCACGAAGGCGCCTACTGTCGGCTTGCCGTCCACGAGCACGTGCCTTTCGTCCAGGTGCCAGCCACGTGGACGTACCACAAGAGTTGCGAGACGACCTTCGTTGAGCCGGTAGGGCTTGCCTTCCGGAGACTCAAAGGTCAGGCGCCGGCGCACCGCATCGGCAAGTGCGACCTGGCTGGATATGACGTTCGTCCAATGAGGGGTGTTCGCATCTTCCAGGTCGGCCAACCAGACGCGCGACCCTGAATTCAGCGCGTTGATCGCCATTTTCGGTTCGGGCGGTCCGGTGATCTCGACTCGTCGATCGACGAGATCGGCCGGTGCCGGAACCACGGTCCATGCCGACGTACGCACCTTCCGCGTCTCGGGAAGGAAATCCGCTGTTGCCGCCCGGGACATCTCTTCGCGGCGGACGCGCCGACGGCGAAGTAGCTCATCCCGCCGCCCACCAAAGCGCCGCTGCAGCTCCTCCACGAATGCGAGGGCGTCGGGCGTCAGAATCTCCTCGCCACGCTCATCGACGCGGCCAACGACCTGGATGTCGGATGCACGGTCGTCCATGTTCTACCTCGCTTACCTGGCGGCTCCGGCCGCAAGTTGCGCGCGCCCATGTGGCTCTCAGGGCGTCTGGACGGATGTGTCCAGTCAGCCGAAGGGTCAGTGAACGCTGGTGCGACGACTAAGATCGGCTTGCAGCGATTGGCGAGATCGGATGTTACATTCTGCATGGCGGAATAGCAAGCAAGCCTGCAATCCGTGGGCCACGGAAGGCGGAGCGTGTGGCAAGGACCGGCAAGGGCGAGGTTGAAGACGACGCCGGCGGAGGAGTCCAGTCGGTCGAGCGCGCCTTCGAGATCCTCGAGGTGATTGCGAAGGGCGGCGGAGAACTATCTCTCTCCGAGATCGCGGAGGGCACGCAGATGCCCGCGGCGTCGATTCATAGGCTCATTCGCACGCTTGTCACACTCGGCTACGTCCGTCAAGAGCCGTCACGCCGATATGGTTTGGCCGTTGGGCTGATCCGGCTGGGAGATGGTGCTGCCAAGCGCCTTGGGACGTGGGCCCGACCGGTACTCGCCGGGTTGGTCGAGAGGATCGGGGAGACAGCGAATCTCGCTATCTTGGAGGGCTCACATGCCCTCTATGTCGCCCAGGCGCCCGGGCGACATGCAATGCGGATGTTCACCGAGGTCGGAGCTCGAGTCCATCTTCACTCCACCGGCGTGGGTAAGGCTCTGTTGGCTCAACTGAGCGACGACGAGGCAACCAAAATTTTGGAACTGTCGGGCATGCCGGCCCTGACGGATCACACCATCACCGATCCAGAGTTGCTCCGACACGAATTGGCGGTGACTCGGGCACGGGGCTACGCCATCGATGAGGGGGAGCAGGAGACCGGCGTGTCATGTGTCGCGGTACCAGTTCCGGGAGCACCCGTACTTACCGCAATCTCGTTCTCGGCGCCCGCTCCACGCTTGACTCCTGACGTCATGCGGCGTGCAGCGCCAGCACTGCTGCAAGCTGCCCAGCAAATGACTGACCGGTTGATGGCCGAACGCGTCCCGAGCTGAGCGTTGGCCAGCAGCCGCGAGCAGGCGTCCACCCAGAGCAGAGGCTTGACGCCCTTAGTCTGTCCGCCTAGGTTAATCCGCATAGTGGAACAGTAATTCTGCTGCGGGTTGATCGTCTCGAGGTCGCGCATGACCCTGCGCGCGTGATGAGGGCGACAACGAGTTGAACAGTGCTCCTCTTGAGGGAACTGCGACTGGATAGGTTGCTGGCCCAATGACTCTCTCGACCCATGTGCTGGACGCCACGAGCGGGCGCCCGGCACCTAATGTGGCTCTAACGCTGCACCGCCGGGCCGGGACTGGGTGGGAGCCGGTCGGCGAGGGCGTCACCGACGACGACGGCCGATGCGGCACCTTGGCCCCGGCGGGCCTGCAGGCCGCTATCTACCGGCTCGTCTTCGACACGGGGGCCTACTTTGTCGCATCCGGGCAGCAGGGTTTCTACCCGGAGGTGTCAATCGTCTTCGAGGTGACCGAGCCCACGCGGCACTACCACGTGCCACTGCTGTTGTCTCCGTTCGCCTATTCCACCTACCGAGGGAGTTAACAATGGGTGTCAAGCTTGGCTACAACCAGTACGGCAAGGCCGAGAATCGGGTCGTTCGGGTGTTCCGCGACTCCGATCCGCATGAAATCGTTGACTACAACGTCAGCGTCGCGCTCTCCGGCGGGCAGGAGGCCCCGCACCTCACCGGCGACAACGCCCCAACGTTGCCGACAGACACACAGAAGAACACCGTGTACGCCTTCGCTGCGGAAGATGATGTGGTGGCCCAGCCGGAGTCGTTCGGCATTCGCCTAGCCCGCCACTTCGTTGACAACACCGAGCCGATCACCTTCTCCCGAGTGGGGCTCGAGATGTACCCGTGGGCGCGGCTGGACAATCCGCACGCCTTCGTCCGGGAGGGCCGTTACGTCCGGACGGCGACCATCACCTACGACGGCACGACCACATGGGTCGTTTCGGGGATCAAAGACCTGGTCGTTCTCAAGTCGACTGACTCGGAGTTCTGGGGCTACATCGAGGACCAATACACCACCCTGCAACCGACCCGCGACCGGATCATGGCCACTTCCCTCAAGGCCCAATGGCTGCACGACGGCACCGACGTGGATTGGGGAAAGTCGTACGACACCGCGTTGCAGGCGATGCTCGACAGCTTTGCAGGGCATCACAGCCTGGCACTACAGCACACGCTGTACGACATGGGGGCAGCGGTAATCAACGGTCAGCCCGGGATCGCCGAAATCCGCTTCTCCGCGCCGAACAAGCATCACTTCATCTACGATCTCGCCCGGTTTGACATCGAGAACAACAACGAAGTGTTCCACGCTGACGACCGCCCGTACGGGCTGATCGAGGCGACAGTCCGTCGGGAGGACGCCGGAGATGCCGGCCTGGCTTTCGATCCTGGTCAGGGCTGGTAAACGAAAGATAACGTGTTGTTGGACGGCGCACGAAGAGGGAAGTCGGCGACCGAGGGGCGACGTCAATGTCCGAAAAACCGTACGAGCTCACACAGACTCCCGAGGGAATGGTCGCGCGGGTGCGCCTACGAGGAAGTTCGGTCTTGTCGTCCCCGCTCCTCAACCGGGGCACCGCATTCGCGCCTCGAGAACGTCATGCGCTCGGACTGACCGGCCTGCTGCCGAGCGGAGTGTCCACGATGGAAGGACAACTACGCCGCACCTATGCCCAGTACAGCCGGCAGCCGGATGACCTGAACAAGAACGTGCACCTGGCGAACCTCCGGGACCGCAACGAGGTTTTGTTCTAAGCCGTACGTTCGGGCGGGTCGCGCCTCCGGGACCAGCGGGTCATCATCCACGGCGCCGGCACCGCGGGCATCGGCGTTGCAGACATGATGGTCGACGTGATGACCCGCGAAGGGCTCTCCTTGGATGAGGCCAGGCGCCGGTTCTGGGTCACTGATCGTTCAGGACTGATCACCGACGACCCGGCCTCCAACCCTCGCGACTTCCAGGTGCCGTACGCCCGACTGGCAGTGGAGGTCGCGGGCTGGTCGAGCCAGGGCGACGGCATCACGCTCGCCGATATCGTGCGAAACGCAGAACCCACCATGCTGATCGGCACGTCGACCCAGCCGGCCGCGTTCACCGAGCAGATCGTCAGGCAGATGGCGTCCAAAGTGGAACGGCCCATCATCATGCCGCTATCCAACCCGACGTCGAAGTGCGAGGCATTACCCAAGGACCTGATCCGCTGGACCGAGGGACGCGCCCTGGTCGCGGCCGGCAGTCCGCTCGCGCCCGTCACATACGAAGGTCGCACTTAACAGATCGCGCAAGCCAACAACGCGCTCATCTTCCCCGGCGTCGGGCTTGGGGTAACGGTGGCGCGGGTGAGCCGGATCACCGACGGGATACTGGCGGGGGCGGCGGCCGACGCTGTTTCAGCGCTGTCTGACGCCACGACCACTGGCGCGTCGCTGCTGCCGTCGGTGGACCAGCTGCGCATGGTGTCAGCGGCGGTCGGAGTCGCCGTCGCGCGGGCGGCAGACTCGGAAGGGCTCGCCCAGGCGAACCTCTACAACCCAGTCCATCAGGTTCACGAAGCGATGTGGCGCCCGGCATATCCGCAGATCGAGCTAGCGTGAGCCACATTTGTGGCAAACATTGGTTTTCACGGCACAGATCAAAGCTGACTCGGGTGAACGCAACAACGCCCGCTTTCGCAGCGGGTTGATTAGGCGAGGCGCACGTCGGCGAACGCCGGCGAACGCCCCTGGACGTCGGAGGGCCGTGTTTCGCGCAAATCGGCGGCCCGAAACTGAGACCAGAACTGAGACTAGCGGCCTTGATATCTGATGCGACGGTGTTCGGGCCGATCTGATCGAACGGCGTTTCCGCAGGTCAGAGCCCATTTCCACCCAGCGGAGGATGCGGGATTCGAACCCGCGAGGGCGTGAACCC